>Ga0153956_1000269_pt1 | contig 63065 bp, 51 predicted proteins | sample TSFL040MetaG_FD_104704 | JGI IMG/M metagenome (GOLD analysis project Ga0153956, IMG submission 104704) | Attine ant fungus gardens microbial communities from Florida, USA - TSFL040 MetaG | ecosystem: Host-associated > Fungi > Mycelium > Unclassified | place: USA: Florida, Wekiwa Springs...
CACGCCCTCCGCGTCGAAGACGTCGACGATCGGCCCCCACGCCTCCGCGAAGCGCTCATAGCCACGCTCGATCTCCGCGAAGTCGTTCGGCGGAAACGAGTAGAGCATATGCCAGATCGGCGAGCCGGTGAAGCCGGTGACCACCTGGACGCCCAGCAGCGCTGCGGCGCGCGCGGTGTCCTTCATCCGCTCGGCGGCGCGGCGGCGCACGCCCTCGGGGTCACCGTCGCCCCAGACGTCGGCCGGAAGCGCGGCGCGATGGCGCGCGTCGATCGGGTCGCAGACGGCCTGGCCGAGCAGGTGCGCGCCGATCGCCCAGCAGTCGAGGCCGTTGCGCTCCAGCAGCTCCCGCTTCGCCGCCACGTAGCGCTCGTCGGCGAGCGCCGCGGCGACGTCGAAGTGGTCGCCCCAGCAGGCGAGCTCGAGCCCGTCGAAGCCCCACTCGCCGCACTTGGCGGCGAGCTCGTCGACGGGCAGGTCGGCCCACTGGCCGGTGAACAGGGTGACGGGTCGTGCCATCAGCGAGGTCCTTTCAGATCGTGGCGATCTCGAGCCGCGCGCCGGCGGCTCGATACTCCTGCACCGTCGTGCCGTCGAGGCGCTCGTCCGTGACGACGGCGTCGAGCTCCTGGGCGCGCGCGATCGTCACCAGCGACGAGCGCCCGAACTTGCTCGCGTCGACCAGCCCGATCGTCTGCATCGCGTTGCGCCGCGCGACGGCGATCACGTCGGCCTGAGCGCGCCGCGAGCTGGTCAGGCCGGCGTCGAGCGTCACGGCCTCCGCCGAGCAGAACGCCAGGTCGAAGTTCAGGTCCGCAAGGAAGTCGGTCGTCCAGCGACCGGCGAGCAGGCGCAGGTGCTGGTCGAGCTCGCCCGGCGTGACGATCACGAGGAAGCGCTCGTCGACGAGCTCGAAGCAGATCGCCGGCGAGTTCGTCACGAGCGTGAGATCCGTCGCCGTGCCCTTGACGAGGGCGCGGGCGAGCGCAAGGCAGGTCGAGGAGGCGTCGAGGAAGATCGTCGAGCCGGAACGGACGCGGCCGGCGGCGTGCGCGGCGATCACCGCCTTCGCGGCGGCGTCCTGCTCGGCGCGCTGCCCCCAGGCGGCCGGTGCGACGGCCGCCGCCGCCGTGGTCGTCGCGGGCGCGGCCTGGAGCGCTCGCGCGCCGCCGTGGACGCGTTCGACGAGGCCGTCTCGGCTGAGCTGCTCGAGATCGCGGTGGACGGTGATCGAGGAGACCGTCAGGTCGCTCGCGAGCTCGGCGATCGAGACGCCGCCCTCGCGCTGGATGCGCTCGAGGATCTGCGCGCGGCGCAGGGCCGGCGGGATGCTCGTCATCCACGCTCCCGGAGCGCGCTGCCTCGTCTGGTGTTCATCTGCACGAGCGCCACTTGACACGGCAGCTTGCATTAGCCTTCAATTGCTGTCAAGCAACGGTCCGGAAGTTTTCAAAAGACATCATGGCGAGGAGGCGCGCTGTTGACCACGGCAACCCAGGACCAGGTCGCTCCGGCTGGCCGGGACCGGGCGGAGCATCGGTTCACGTTCGGCTTGTGGACGGTCGGGAACCCCGGCCGCGACGTATTCGGCGGCCCGTCGCGCGCCGCGCTCGACCCTGTCGAGTCGGTGCACCGGCTCGCCGAGCTCGGCGCCTGGGGCATCAGCCTCCATGACGACGACCTGATCCCCGTCGGCTCGCCGCCGGCGGAGCGCGAGCGGCTGCTGACCCGTCTGCGCTCGGCGCTCGACGCGACAGGGCTCGGCGTCGGCATGGCGACGACCAACCTCTTCGGCCATCCCGCGTTCAAGGACGGCGCGTTCACGTCCAACGATCGCGGCGTCCGGCGCGCGGCGATCGGCAAGGCGATGCGCTTCATCGACGACGCTGCGGCGTTGAACGCCGAGGTCTACGTCTTCTGGGGCGGCCGCGAGGGGGTCGAGGCCGGCATCGCGAAGGACCCGCGCGACGCGCTCGAGCGCTACCGCGAGGCGATCAACGTGCTCTCGGACTACGTCGTCGCGCAGGGCTACGACCTGCGCTTCGCGATGGAGCCGAAGCCGAACGAGCCGCGCGGCGACTGCTTCCTGCCGACGGTCGGCCACGCGCTGCACTTCATCTCGACGCTCGATCGTCCCGAGATGGTCGGCGTCAACCCGGAGGTCGCGCACGAGACGATGGCCGGGCTGTCGTTCCACCACGCCATCGGCCAGGCGCTGTGGGCGGGCAAGCTCTTCCACATCGACCTCAACTCGCAGCGGATCGGCCGCTACGACCAGGACTACCGGTTCGGGGCCGAGGACCTCAAGGAGGCGTTCCTGCTCGTGCGGCTGCTCGAGCAGGCGGGCTACTCGGGTCCGCTGCACTTCGACGCCCATCCGTATCGCAACGAGAACGCGGATGGGGTCTGGGATTTCGCCGCCGGCTGCATGGCGACCTATCGGCTGCTCGTCGAGAAGGCGCATCAGTTCGATTCGTTGCCCGGGGTGCGGGAGGCGTTGGCCGCCGCGTCGGTCGCCGAGCTCGGCGAGCGGTCGGTCGCCGGCGACGCGCCGGACGCGCTCAAGGCCGAGTCCGAGCGGCTCGACGAGCTCGCCGCACGTGGCTACTACAACGAGCGCCTGGATCAGACATTGGTCCAGTTCCTGCTCGGCGCCTAGGGATTAGTTGCGCTTGGCGACAAACGTCCGTATTGTCGCCACTATCCGCGGGGAGCGGATGAAGGTTTCCGCACTGAGTTTGGTTATAGGTGCGGGCGATGGATGTCTAGTGATGGTCAAAGGAGGAGGAGGGAACGAATGCGAAGGTCAACGCCTCGCGTGTTGATGGCCGCCGCGGTGACGGGTTCGGCGCTCGCGGCCACTGCGGGGCCTGCGCTCGCGCAGACGTCGGACACGACGGCGCCGGTCGCCGGCACGCCGACGATCGCGACGGTCGGCCCGGCGCAGTACGTGATGCCCAGCGGCAACCCGCCGACCGTGCATCCGAGCACCACGACCGGTCCGAACAACTGGTACAACGACAAGACCGGCGTCAAGGTCGCGCTGACGGCCACTGACGACACCGGCGTCGCGAAGTTCCAGGTCAAGGTCGGCAGCGGCGCGTTCGTCGACGTGCCCGCGACCGGCGGCACCACCGCCACCGGCACCTACACGGACACGACCGACGGCCGCAACACGTTGACGGTCCAGGCCGTCGACGCCGCCGGCAACGTCTCCGCGACGAAGACGCTCAGCGTCAGCCTCGACTACACGCCGCCGGTGGTCAGCAGCTATCCCGGCCTCAGCGCCGCCAACACGATCGGCGACGGCACGGCTCCGGTCACGCCGAAGTTCGCCGACACCGTCGGCCCGGGCGGCTCGGGCACGACCTCGGGCGGGACCGCGATCCGCGACTCCTGGCTCGACGGCAAGTTCGTCTTCCCGCTGCCGCTCGATCCGTCGAAGCTGTCACTGGGCAAGCACACCTGGGCGCTGCAGCTGGCCGATCAGGCCGGCAACAACCAGGTCGCGACGCTGACGTTCGTGGTGACGACGTCGGTCGCCGACCTGCAGGCGCTGGTCACGAAGTACGCCGCGGCGGGCAGCATCGACGCCGCCGACGCGGCCACGCTGCAGAGCTCGCTGACCGCGGCCGCGACGGCGAAGACCAACGGCGACGCGCTCGGTCAGGTCGCCGCGCTGCAGCAGTTCTCGGGCCAGGTCGGCTCGCTGGTCGCTGCCGGCGACGCGCAGTCGCGCCTGCTCGGCGACGCGGCGGACGCGCTCAACCAGGCCCGTGGCGTCGCCGCGCCGACCTACAGCGGCCTCGGCCTCGCCTACACGGCGGCGGACACTACGCCGCTGCACCTCTACCAGCCGCCGGCGCCGGAGTCCGACAACGTGTCGAACCCGGACTTCCGCGTGCTGGTCTACGTCAACCAGGGCGCGCGGCTCGGCACCGACGCCGCCGGCTACCGGCATGAGTCGATCGAAGACGTCGAGGTCATGCTCCAGAAGCTCGGCCACGAGCACAACTTCGCGGTCGACATCTGGGACTACGCGCACCCGGAGGCGTCGGTCGCGAGCGATCCGTTCGCGAGCCTCGCGAACCTGCAGCAGTACAAGGCGATCATCGGCGACTCCTCGGTCGGCAACCAGGCGGTCCCCGGCGGCGCCGATCAGGCCAACTTCCAGGCCTACATGGAGGCGGGCGGCGGCTTCGTGGCGATCCACGCCGGCGACGACTCGCTGCACAACAACACCTGGTACAAGGATCTGATGGGTGGCCTGTTCGCCAACCATCCGTCCAACCAGGGCGGCTTCCTGCCGAACTGCAGCACCTGCCTGCTGACCACGGTCACCACCGAGGATCCGACCAACCCGTCGACGGTCGGCCTGCCGAAGACGATGGTCGTCGGCGACGAGCTGTACCACTTCGACCGCAAGCCGCGCCCGTACGTGCACGTGCTGCAGACGCTCGACGAGTCCTCCTACGTCGGCCAGATCGGCGTCAACACGAGCAACGGCCTCGAGAACGGCGACCACCCGATCTCCTGGTGCGACAACTACGACGGCGGCCACCTGTTCGCGCAGGTGCTCGGCCACAACTGGCAGCTGATGACGGACCCGTGGTACGTGAACAACATCTACCACGGCATCCTGCAGGTCGCCGGGTACGAGCAGGCCAACTGCATCACCTACCGCCAGGTCACGTCCGACCTGCAGGCGCTGCAGACCTCGGGTGACATCACGGCGGCCGCCTCGACGAACGGCCAGACCGCGGTCACCAACGGGTACAGCAGCTACATGACCCTGACCAACGCGGGGTACAAGGGGGCGCTCGACTCGATCGACGCGCTCACCGCGATCGGCCAGGACGCCACCAGCGGCAGCGCCGTCGGTCGGGCGAAGGTGCTCGCCGACGCGGCCCAGCTGCGCCAGTGGATGCTCGTCCTGCTGGGCTCGCAGCAGGCGATCGGATCGGTCGGCGGCACCGTCCCGGCGACGCTCTCGCTGACGCTCGGCGCTCCGGTGTCGTTCGGCACCTTCGCTCCCGGCGTCGCGAACACGTACTCGGCGAGCACGACCGCTGCGGTCATCTCGTCGGCCGATGACGCCGCGCTGACCGTGGTCGATCCCGACACGGCCGCTCCCGGCCATCTCGTGAACGGCACGTTCTCCCTGCCGCAGTCGCTGCAGGCGAAGGCGAGCAGCGCCGTCGGCGCCGGCGGTGCGTTCGCCGCCGTGTCCGGCAGCCCGCTGCCCCTGCTGACCTACAGCGGGCCGGTGTCCAACGACGCCGTCACGCTGTCGTTCCAGCAGCAGATCGGCGCCAACGACGCGCTCCGCACGGGCGCGTACGGCAAGTCGCTGACCTACACCCTGTCCACCACTACCCCCTAAGACCGAAGACCCACGCAACGAGGAGGCCCCGGCCGCGCTGAGCGGTCGGGGCCTCTTTGCGTCTAACCGGCGTGCGGACGCCGCGCGCCGCGGCGTTCAGTTCGCGGACGCCGCCGTGGTGACCATGAGGTCGTCCACGGCGCGCTGGAGGTGCGCCGTCATCCGCGCGACGGCGGTGTCGACCTCACCCGCGTCGAGCACGTCGAGCAACGCCGTGTGCTCGACGCTGATCGCGGCCGGCGAGGGCCAGGCTGGGCGCAGCTGCGCGATGCACAGTCGGATCTCGCCGCCGAGCGAGCGATACAGACGTTCCAGCCGCGGGCTTCCCGTGGCGTGGGCGAGCGCGAAGTGGAACGCGAGGTCGGCCTCGACGACGTGGCTCCAGGGCGAGCGCGACGTCAGGCGCTCGAGGCGCGCGATCGCGTCGCGCACGTCGTCGAGTCGCGCCCGACGCTCGAGCAGCTCGCGCACGACCAGGCACTCGAGCGGGATCCGCACCGCGAAGAGGTCGAGCACGTCCGCCTGCACCAGCCGCGGCACCATCGCGCTGCGGTTGCGCTCGCGCTGCAGCAGGCCCTCATGGCACAGCGTCTGGATCGCGGCGCGAATCGTCGGTCGCGCCACGCCGAGCTCGGCCGCGAGCTCGAGCTCGGGCAGCCGCGCGCCTGGTTCGATGTCACCGTCGAAGATGCGCGCCCGGAGCGTGCCCGTCACGGCTTCCGCGGCTGATATCGGGCGAACCGGCGCACCGGCCATCAGGCGGCGATCGGTGCGGGCGGAAACCCGAACGGCCCGCCGAGGTCACGAGCCCGGATCACCGGTGTGCCGGGTGCGATGTCGGCGGGATGCAGGATCGCCTTGAAGGCGTCGCCGAAGGGCTCGAGGACGAGCGCGAGCAGCCGCGGGTCGGCGCTGGACACGACGAGCGCGGGCCGACCGGAGCTGACGACCGCCGCGACGGCCTCGAGCGCTCCGGGAAGTGGGCGCGTCAGCGCGGCGATGCGCGCGAGCGACTCGCTGCCCGGCTCCTCGTTGCGCCACCCGCGTTCGTGCGCCAGGCGCTCGAACGCCAGCTCGACGCCGTCGTCCGCGAGCTCCAGCAGGCGCTGCCCGAGCGCGACTCCGCGATCCATCGGACCTTCTCCGTTGTGGCGCGCCAGCTCGTAGACGACCGTCTCGATGGCCGGGACCCAGTCCACCAGCGTTCCCTCGCACGCGAATACGTCGAACGCGTCCATCCCTCGCCCTTGCATTGTCAGACAGTCTTACACAAACGGCCGGAAATCTGTATCCTGCGGGCGTGGTCTCGGATGCTCTCCAGGAGCGGCTCGTCGCGATCGTCGGAAACGGCCATGTGCTCGACGACCCCGCGCTCCGCACACCTTTCGAAAGCGACCTGACCGGGCGCTACGGCGCTCCGGCGAGCGTCGTCGTACGCCCCGCGTCGACCGAAGAGGTCGCCGACGTCCTGCGTGTCTGCGACGAGGCGCGGACGCCGGTCGTACCCCAGGGCGGCAACACGGGACTGGTCGGTGGCGGCGTTCCGCGCGGCGGCGAGGTGCTGCTCTCACTCAGCCGCTTGGACGAGCTCGGCGAGGTCGATCCGATCGCCGGCCAGGTGACGGCCGGCGCCGGCACCACGTTGGCCGCGGTGCAGTCGTGCGCGCGTGACGCGGACCTTGCCTTCGGCGTCGATCACGGCGCGCGCAACGGAGCGTCGATCGGCGGCATGGTCGCGACCGACGCCGGCGGCGCCCAGGTGCTGCGCTACGGCACGATGCGCGCGCAGGTGGTCGGCCTCGAGGCCGTGCTCGCGAACGGCCGCGTCGTGCGACGCCTGGCCGGGCTCTTGAAGGACACGGCGGGATACAACCTTCCGCAGCTGCTCGTCGGCAGCGAGGGAACGCTCGGAGTCGTGACCGCCGCGCGGCTGCGGCTGGTCCCCGCGCTGCCGCGCGCGGTCACGGCTCTGGTAGCGGTCCCGGACACCGAGGCGGCCGTGCAGCTGATGGTCGGTCTGCGCGCACGCTCGGAGAAGCTGCAGGCCGTCGAGGTCTTCTACGGCGCCGGCATGGAGCTGGTCTGCGAGCACCGGAGGATCTCCTCGCCGTTCAGCGACGCGCACGACGTCTACGTGCTCGCCGAGTGCGCGGCGCACGAGGATCCGCTCGAGGATCTGGCCGGCGCGATCGAGGACGCGCTCGTCCTCGACGTCGCGGTCGCCGACGACACGGCTCGACGCGAGGCGCTCTGGGGGTACCGCGACTTCCAGAACGAGGCCGTCGCGGCCGCCGGCGTTCCGCACAAGCTCGACGTGACGCTGCCGCTGGCGGCGCTGGCGCCGTTCGAGCGCCGCGTCCGCGAGGTGGTCGACGAGGCCGCGCCCGGCGCGCGCACGGTGATCTGGGGGCATCTCGGCGACGGCAACCTGCACGTGAACGTGCTCGGGCCCGATCCGGAGGACTACGGCTGCGACGAGGCCGTCCTGCGCCTGGTCTCGGAGTTCGGTGGGTCGATCAGCGCCGAGCATGGCGTCGGCGTGTCCAAGCGCCGCTGGCTCGGTCTGACGCGCAACAGGGCGGAGATCGAGACGATGCTCGCCCTCAAGCACGCGCTCGATCCGCACAGCGTCCTGAACCCCGGGGTGGTGCTTCCAGAGGCCGCCTAGGCCGAGCTTGAGAGAACGCTTCACGACGCGCTGCCTGGCGGCGTCGTCCAACATTCGTCGAGGTAGATGTGCATTCGAGGAAATGCGCATTTGCAGGGACTTTTCTTGTTAGCTGGTTCTATGTTCGGCTATTCGTTGACACGAGCGCCGAATTGGGTAGCGTGTTCCGCCAGCGATCGTCTTTTGATGGAGGGGAGAGAGGTTGGGTTTCAGAAGGAAGTACCTGCCGTGGCTGGCGTGCGCGTCAGTCGCGGCCGTCATGGTCCCGGCGCTTGCCGCGGCTCAATCGCCTGGTGAGGCTGCGGCTGCGGCTGCGGCTGCGCCGGCTCCAGCGGTCACCTTCGAGGTCGTCGAGCCGTCGCTGTACACGGGCACCTCGGCGTTTGAGATTCCGGGGACCGGTGGCGGCCACGACGCCACGGTTTCGACTGGGCAGGACGTCCTGATCGAATCCACGGATCCGAACGCCCAGCCGCACAACGTGCTTTGGCAGGGTCCGACCTATCCGACGAACTGCACCGCGAACGGCGGCATCAACTTGCCGCCCGGCACGCCTGGAATCGATCCGAACCAGTACCCGACAGTCATCTCGACGGCGCCGTGGCACGTCGACTGCACGTTCAATACGCCGGGTACCTACAGCTTCCAGTGCTCGGCGCATTCCTGGATGGTCGGAACGGTGACTGTGACCTCGGGTGGAACCGGGACGCCGACGCCCACGCCGACGCCGACGCCGACTCCAACGGCTACGCCGACCGCGACGCCGACGCCGACGCCGACGGCCACGCCGACGCCGACGCCGACGGCCACGCCGACGCCGACGCCGACGGCCACGCCGACGCCGACGCCGACGGCCACGCCGACGCCGACGGCCACGCCGACGCCGACGCCGACGCCGACGCCGACCGCGACACCGACGCCGACGGCCACGCCGACGCCGACCGCGACACCGACGCCGACCGCGACACCGACGCCGACGGCCACGCCGACGCCGACGGCCACGCCGACGCCGAGTCCCACGCCGACGCCGACCGCCACGCCGCCCAGCTCGACTGGGGTCCAGACGCCGATCTCGACGTTGGTCGACGGCGTGCTGTCGCTGTCGCTCTCGGGCTCGGTCGACCTCGGTGACGTCGTTCCGGCGGTGACCAGGGACTACACGACGTCGGTCGCCGCGATCGTGACGAGCACTGGCGCGAATGCGACGCTCACCGTCGCGGACACGGACACCGTGCACCCGGGGCACCTGGTCAACGGCGACCTCGCGCTGGCTCAGCCACTGCAGTTCGAGGCGACTGACGCGGCGACGCCGATGAGCATCTTCGCCCCGCTCGGCGCGAACTCGCTCACGCTGCTGACGTGGAACGCGCCGGTCAGCTACGACGAGGTGACGGTCAGCGTCAAGCAGTCGGTGGCGCAGACGGATCCGCTCCGCACTGGCAGCTATTCGAAGACGGTCCTGTTCACGCTGTCGTCGACGGCACCGTGAGCTGAGTCGGGCCCGAGGCGACGGGTGACCGTCGCCTCGGGCCTGGGCCGGTCCGGCGGGCTCAGGGCAGGGCAACCCCGTGTGTCGGCAGCCTCGCTGTTGGGTTCGTCGACCGGAACTTGTAAAAGGCACCGAGCGTCCCCTTCGATGGACGTCTAAGGGCTTCTGGGGGATACAGACTGCCTGCATTTGACGGGCTTCGGTGCCGCCTGAAGGATTCATAAGCAATTTGTTGACACGACCATCGAAAGCCGAGTAGCCTCTTCGTCGAGAGGCGACGAGGTTGCGACCCGCGCGCATGCGCGGCTCTGGTGGCCTTCGGCATTCACCGTTCGGAGGAGGGTTTTGGGGATGGGAATGTGTACGGCGGCACTGCCGTCGACCATCGAGTCCGGTGTCCACTGGACCGAGCAGGAGCGAACGTTCGAGGGGACGTCGCCACGGCGTCCGAGACGAGCGCTGTCGCGTGCGTGGCTGGCCTTCCTGGCCGCCGTGGTGGTGCTCGGCATCTTCGGCGCGGCACCGGCGCTCGCCGACAACGGCAAGGTCCTCGTCTTCACGGGCACGGCCGGCTCGCCTAACCCGGCGTCCGCGCCGGCGGCGGCGGAGATCCAGGCGCTCGGCACCGCGAACGACTTCAGCGTCGACGTCACGAGCGACGCGACGCAGATCAACACGGCGAACCTGAAGAACTACCGCACGGTCGTCTTCGTGAACTCGTCAGGCGACGTGCTGAACGCCGCCGAGCAGGCCGATCTCCAGGCGTACGTCCAGGGCGGCGGCGGCTGGTTCGGCATCGGCGAGTCCGCGATGCTCGAGCAGGGCAACACGTTCTTCGATCAGCTCATCGGCCTGACGGGCAATCCGCGCGTCTCCGGGACTGGCACGTCGAGCGCGCAGGACGTCGAGTTTCTCGACCGCGTCAATCCCAGCACGCGTGACCTGCCGATGCTGTGGAAGGGCCATACCGAGACCTGGTACCAGTGGACGAACAACCCGACGGGCCTCGTGCAGACCGTCGCCCGCGTCCGCTTCGGCACCAGCGGCGACGGCAGCGGCACCTCCGTGACCAACGACGCGACGAATGCGCGCTGGAACCCGTCGATCAACGGGATCCAGCCGCAGACCGATCGCGCGGCGGCGTGGTGCCGTGACGTCCAGCAGGGTCGCTCGTTCTACTCCGAGATCGGCGGCACGTCCGCCGCGTGGGGCGACGCGAACGTCCAGAAGCTCGCGCTCGGCGCGATCGAGTGGACCGCGGGCCTGGTGCGCGGCAACTGCAAGGCCACGATCAACTCGAACTACACCTACACGCGCATCACCCCGCAGAACCCGGCCATCGCCCGCGGCTCGAACCCGACGGAGGACCAGCAGTCGCCGTACACCGGCGAGCTCACCAACATGGTGATCGCGCCCGACGGCCGCATCTTCTACACCGGTCGCTCGATCTGCTGGCAGAACCAGGCCCAGATCGCGGACTGGACGAACCCGAACGTCGGGCTCGGCTGCGGCACGATCCACGTCTACGACCCGCGCGGCGCAACCGACACGAAGCAGAACCCGGCGCTGATCCACAAGGTCGCGTCGCTGTCGGTGTTCGGCGCCAAGGGCGGCGGCAACGGCTTCGAGGCCGGCCAGAACTCCCCCGACGAGGAGGGCCTGCTCGCGATCGCGCTGGACCCGCAGTTCGACAACGGCCGCCCGTACATCTACGTCCAGTACTTCCCGTTCTACGGCGGCGAGCAGGGCAAGCAGGCCGGTCCGTCGCTCGGCCCGGGCTTCGACCGCACGACGTTCCAGGGCGAGCGCCGCATCTCGCGCTTCACCTACAGCGACACGACCCACTCGCTGGTCGCCGGCTCCGAGAAGGTCATCATGAGCTGGACCCAGCCGGTCTTCTCGTGCTGCCACGAGGGCTCGGACATGGCGTGGGACTCCGCCGGCAACCTCTACGTCACCAACGGCGACAACATCGGCAACAACCCGAACGCGACGAACGGCGGCTACACGAACGCCGATCCGCGCTTCACGCCGCCCTGCCCCGGCGACCCGATCCCGGCGATCGGCCGCACCATGGCGGCCGGCCCGGGCTGCGCGAAGCTTCCGCAGAGCATGCAGAGCTACGCCGATGCGCGAGGCACGGCAGGGAACACGAACAACTACTCGGGCAAGATCATCCGAATACACCCGATGGCGAATCCCGGGGCAACGCCGGGGATCGGGTCGACGTACACGATCCCAGGGGCTGACGCGCCCAACGGCCCGCAGCTGTTCCCCGAGGGCAGCAGCGCCGTGACCTCCGGGCTCGCGAAGCCGGAGATCTTCGCGATGGGCGTCCGCAACGACTACACGATCCACATCGATCCGAAGACCGATCTGATCACGACCGCGTGGGTCGGTCCGGACCAGACGCAGCAGACGTCGACGTGGGGCCCGGCGAAGACCGAGAACGCGACGATGATGAACGCGGCGGGCAACTACGGCTGGCCGTTCTGCCAGGCCGGCAACCGCTGGGACTATCGCGTCAAGGAGCCGAGCTACGACCAGACGACCGAGGCGAACGGCGGCGTGCCGGCCAACCTCGGCGATCCCGGCACGGCCGGCGCGGTCGGCGGCGGCGCGGACGGCCAGACCGGGGCGTTCTTCGACTGCCGCGGCGAGGTCGTCAACAACTCGCCCTTCAACACGGGCCTGCAGCTGCTGCCCGCCCCGAAGCCGGTGAACATCTGGTACGGCCCGCAGGGCGGCTGCTACGGCTACCCGAAGAACGCCAACGGCGTCGGCATCTACCCGGACACGGGCAACTACACGGCGTCGCCCGGGATCACGCGCAGCTGCCCGTTCATCATCGGCGGCAGCCAGGCACCGATGGACGGTGGCATCTACCGGGTGCCGCCGGGCTCCTACGCCGACCATCCCACCGCATGGCCGGCGTACTGGGACGGCCGCTGGTTCCTGATGGACTTCGCGACCGCGACTGACCTCCGTCATGCCCTGCTGATGGACCCGGCCACGCAGACGAGCGGCGGCCAGCCGCTGGCGGCGGACAACCTGCTCAGCATCATCCCGACGACGATCCTGAACGGCGCCCAGATCGTGAAGGAGAAGTTCGGCCCGGACGGGGCGCTGTACGTCGAGTCCTACTCCGGCGGCTACTACTCCACGAACGACGCGAAGATGGCGATCTACCGCTTCGACTACGTCGGCGGCGCCGACACTCCGGGCGCCGATCCGCAGGCGACGCCTTCGGCGACGACCAGCACCGTGGCGTTCGGCATCGGCGACTCGGGCGGCGTGAGCTACAGCTGGGACTTCGGCGACGGCTCGACGTCGACGCAGGCCTCGCCGACCCACACGTTCGCCTCCGGTGGGGCGCAGAGCGTGAAGCTGACGGTCACCTACGCCGACGGCGCGACGGACAGCAAGACGATCTCCGTCGCGGTGCCGCCGACGGTGTCGGTGCCGGTGAGCGTCAAGGTGCCCGCCACGCTCGCGCTGGCGATCGGCGGCTCGCCGACGTTCGACGGCTTCGTGCCGGCGACGACGCGGACCTACACGGCGAGCACGACCGCGACCGTCACCTCGACGGGTGGCGACGCGGCGCTGACGGTCGTCGATCCCGACACGACCAACCCGGGTCACATGGTCAATGACACGTACGTCCTGGCGCAGCCGCTGCAGACGAAGGCCACGGACGCGGCGCACGCCACGTCGGCGTTCGCTTCGGTGACGGCGTCGCCGACGACGCTGCTGACCTGGGCGGGCCCGGTCAGCTACGACATGGTCACGCTCGGGTTCCAGCAGGCGGTCGCGCAGACCGACCCGTTGCGGACCGGGGTGTACGAGAAGACGCTGCTGTTCACGCTCTCGTCGACCACGCCGTGAGCTAGCCGTTCCGGCTGCGAGCTCCCCGCTCGCAGCCGGACGGTGAACCGTCGTACCACCTCGTCGCCGGGCCGCATTCGCGGCCTGGCGACGAGGCCGTTGGGGAGTGCCGAGGAGAGAGTGGACGGAGCGTGCTGCGCAGGGTCACAGATGCATCGATAGGTCGTCGCAGCCGCTGGCTCGTGATCGGCGCCTGGGTGCTGCTCGCCATCGCCCTCGGGAGCCTGCAGCCCAAGCTCCAGGTCAAGGCGCAGGACGAGAGCAAGACGTTCCGGACGCGCGGCGCGGAGTCCACGCGCGTCCACGACCTGCTCGACTCGCGCTTCCCCGAGGCACACGAGTCGATGGCGACGATCGTGTTCGCGCTCCCGCGGACGCAGAACATCTACACGGCCACGTCGAAGATCGGCAACTCGACAGGCGCGATCTGCGACCACGCGCAGCTGCCGTGGCTGAAGGCCGTCGGCACGCCCGACGGGGTCCTCTGCGGAGACTTCGGCCACGACTTCACCCCCGAAGGCGGCACGCAGTCGATCGCCGACGACTCGAGCTCGCTCGTCGTCAGCGCGATCAACGAGAAGGACGACACGCAGTCGGTCCTGGACTTCGTCCACACGCTGCGGCGCTACCTGCCGGGCCTTTCCGGCACGCCGCTGAGCAGCTACGTGACCGGCGACGCGGGGTACAACGCCGATCGCGCCGACGCCGTCGCGGGCATCGACGGGACGCTGCTGGCGATCACGGGCGCGCTCGTCCTCGTGCTGATGCTGTTGATCTACCGCTCGCCGCTGATCGCGACGCTGATGCTCGGCGTGGTGATGATCGCCTATCTGATCGCGACGGGGATCCTCTACGGCCTCGTCGAGGCCGGGATCGCCACGGTGTCCGGGCAGTCGGCGTCGATCCTGATCGTCTTGATGTTCGGCGCCGGGACCGACTACGCGCTGCTGATCGTCGCGCGATTCCGCGACGAGCTTCGCCGCGACGCCGACGTCGACGCCGCGCTGCACGCCGCGATGGCGCGCAGCGGCCCCGCGATCTTCGCCTCCGGCGCGATCGTGGTCCTGGCGATGTTGGTCCTGAGCTTGGCGAACTACAACGCGACGCGCCAGATGGGCCCGACGCTCGCGCTCGGGATCGCGATCATGATCGCGGCCGGCCAGACGCTGCTGCCGGCGTTGCTGGCGGCCTTCGGGCGGCGCGCGTTCTGGCCCGTCGTACCGCACGTCAGCGACGCGCGCTCGCGTGGCGCCTCCGGCACGCGCTGGCGCTCGCTGAGCGCCTTCGTCGGCCGCCATCCGCGCTCGCTCGCGCTCGCCTCGATCGCGATCCTGGGGATCGGGGCGCTCGGCAACCTCGGCGGCCGCGGCTACCTCGATCTCACCGAGCAGTACAGGTCGCCGCCAGAGTCAGTCCTCGGCGAGCGGATCATCGAGCAGCGCTATACGCCAGGGCTCGCGGCGCCGCTCGACGTCCTGGTCGGCACCGGCGCCACCGCGCAGGTGCAAACGGCGCTGGCCAATCAGGGTCTCGTCGTCTCGGCCGACTCCCAGTCCGTGGACGGGCGGCTGTTCTCGTACGACGCGCGCTTTCCGTTCGACCCCTACTCGACGCGCGCGCTCGCGGCGGTGCCGCGAATACGCGACGCCGTGCGCAAGGCGGCGAAGGGACAGACCGCGATCGTCGGCGGCGTCACGGCCGAGGAGCACGACAACCTCGTCGCGATCGACGCCGACGCGCGGCTGATCGTGCCGCTCGTGCTGGCGCTGATCCTGCTGATCCTGATCGCGCTGCTGCGCTGCGTCGTCGCGCCGCTGTACCTGATCGGCACGGTGATCCTCTCGTTCGGGTTCGCGATGGGCTGGTCGTCGCTGGTCTTCACGCACCTGATGGGTCAGCCGGACTCGGACCCGAACCTGTCGATCTTCGCCTTCATCTTCCTGGTGGCGCTCGGCGTCGACGACAACATCTTCCTGATGACGCGGATTCGCGAGGAGCGCGCGGCCGGACGCACGACGCGCGACGCGATCCTCGGCGGGCTCGAGAGCACCGGCGGCGTGATCACGTCCGCCGGGCTGATCCTGGCGGGCACGTTCGCCTCGCTGATGGCGCTCGACCTGATCTCGCTCTTCCAGGTCGGCTTCGTCGTGACGCTCGGCCTTTTGATCGACGCCTTCCTGGTGAGGACCTTCTTGGTGCCATCGATCGCGCTGCTGCTTGGCGAAAGGAACTGGTGGCCCTATTCTTCAGACTTGTCAAAAGCTTTCAATCGTCGGTTGCGGAGGACGGAGAATGCCGCCGGCTAGGGCGTTCGCACCGCATTCCGGGGGAAAGGACTACGGAGGGGAGCTCCTTTGAGAATCAAGAGGAAGCATTGGCCATGGCTGGCCTGTGCCGCCGTCGTCGCGGCCGGCTCGCCGGCGCTGGCGAGCGGCGCATCGACCGCGGCCGCGCCCGTCCCGCGGGTCGCGTTCGCCACGTCGGCCGGCGCCGCGCACGTCGCGGACGACGTGCCGACCAGCGCCACGTTCGACGTCACCGACTCGCCCGATGGCACCAGCGGGGCGTTCGTCCGCAACGGCGGGATCGGGTCAGATTCGACGGTGGCGGAGATTCAGGCAGGCGGCACCGTCGACTTCACGGACGGCGCCGGCGCCCTCGCTCACAACGCCGACTTCGGATCGGCCGCGGGCGTCAGCTGCGTGCAGGGCTCGGGGTCCGTCATCGTCTTCCCCGGGACCTTCACGAAGGTGCCCCAGAACGCGCTGCCGCAGAAGTGGAGCGGCGACTGCACCTTCAGCACGCCGGGCACCTATGCGTTCAAGTGCGACGTGCATCCCACGATGACCGGCACGATCGTCGTCGACGCGGCGACCGGGACGCCGACGCCGACGGCGACCGCCACGGCCAGCCCGACGCCGACCGCGACCGCGAGCCCGACTCCGACGCCGGCACCGAGCTTGAAGGCGCCGTCGGCGACGATCGACGCGCACGACTTCTTCTTCCAGGACGCGAGCCAGTCCTCGCCCGCCGACCACACGGTCAACGTCACGACGGGGCAGGCGGTCGCGTTCGCGTATCCGAGCGGCGCGAGCACGCACAACGTCAAGTTCACCGACGGGCAGCCGACGCGCTGCGCGCAGACCGATGCCAGTGCGGTCCCGGGCTTCGACGTGCCGCCGCTGCCGGCGTTCGCCAGCGCCCCCGGCTGGACCGGCGAGTGCGAGTTCGACACGCCCGGCACCTACGCGTTCGTCTGCACGGTCCATCCGGACATGGTCGGCGACGTCGTCGTCTCGCCGCCGCCGGCGCCGACGCCGGCACCGCCGCCCGGTCCGCCGCTGCAGGCCTTCCTCGCGTCCTCGCCGAAGGCATGGGCCGCGTTCGACGCGCCGTCCTCGGCGAACGCGACGATCGCGGCGCTCTACGCGTCCAAGCTCAAGCTCGGCGGCCGCTGCGTCTCGGTGCAGTCGGGGAAGGTCACGCTGACGGTGTCCAAGGCGACCGCGAAGGCGCTCAAGCTCAAGAAGACGCGCACGGTCGCGACGGCGACGGCGCGCTGCAAGGGCGACGGCCACTTCAGCGTCACCGTCAAGCCGACGAAGGCGGCCACGTCCGCGCTCAAGCGCTACCGCAAGCCGATCACGGTGACGGCGACGCTGAGGATGTCCGGCTCCGGCGGCGCGTCCGCGGGCAAGCGGAGCATCAAGCTCGCCGTCAAGGCCGCCAAGCCCACGCAAGCACCGAAGAAGAAGGCAGTGAAATGACGGAGTGGGAGGGCCGCGGGCTGACGCGGCGCCAGGCGATCACGCGCGGCTTCGCCGGCGCGGCGTTCGTCTGCTCGTTCAGGTTCGACAAGCTCGCGCGCGTCGCCGGCGGCCGCAAGTCGGCCGCGGCGATCATCGCGTCGGCGAACGGGCCGTTCGATCCGTTCCTCGTCGACGTGCCGCGGCCGCCGGTCAAGCTGCCGGTCAAGCGGACGGCGACGCACGACATCTACGAGATCGTCATGAAGCAGGCGACCGCCAACATCCTGCCGGGCCTGCAGACGCCGATCACCGGCTTCGACGGCATCTTCCCCGGCCCGACGATCCAGGCCACGCGCGGGCGGAAGGTCCGCGTCACGCAGGTCAACCGCTCCGGGCGCAGCATGGTCGTCCACCTGCACGGCGGCGTCACCGAGCAGGCCTCCGACGGCCATCCGATGGACATCATCCCGGACGGCACGCAGCGCGACTACGACTACGCGAGCGTCCAGCGCGGCGGACAGCTCTGGTACCACGACCACTCGCACGGCGAGGTCGCGTTGACGCTCTACGCCGGCATGGCCGGCATGTACACGATCCGCGACCCCGCCGAGGACGAGCTCGCGCTGCCGCAGGGCGACTACGACGTGCCGCTGATGATCACCGATCGCAGCTTCAACGCCGACGGCTCGTTCCGCTACCAGCTCGACCTGGACATGGGCTTCCACGGCGACACGATCCTGATCAACGGCGCCGTCGCGCCGCGCATGAAGGTCGAGCAGCGCCTGTATCGGCTGCGCTTCCTGAACGCGTCGAACGCTCGCTCGTACAACCTGACGCTCGGCAACAACCGGCAGATGATCCAGATCGCCGGCGACGGCGGGCTGCTGACGCAGCCGATGCGTCGCACGCTGATCCCGATCTACCCGGCCGAGCGCGTCGAGATCGTCGTCGACTTCCGCCAGTTCGGCGTCGGCTCGAAGGTCGTCCTGCACAACCAGGGCGGCGAGGCGACGACGCAGACGATGATGCGCTTCGACGTCGTCAAGGGCGGCGCCGAGGAGGCCCGCGTTCCGAAGCTCCTCGCCGAGCCGGAGTCGCTGCCGCCGGTCAACGCGCAGCGCAACTTCGTGCTCGGCTTCCGCTCGAGCGGCGGCGCGCAGTGGCAGATCAACGGCCAGGGCTACGACATGGACCGCGTCGACGCGATGCCGCGCCTGGGCACGACGGAGCTGTGGACGTTCGACAACCAGTCGCCGCATCCGCATCCGATGCACACGCATCTGGCGCACTTCCAGATCCAGTCGATCGACGGCAGGCCGCCGAGCATCGCGGAGGCGTCGTGGAAGGACGTGGTGGCGGTGCAGCCGGGGGCGAAGGTGGTCGTGCGACCGTACTTCGACTACTTCACCGGCCTGTTCCCGTTCCACTGCCACACCGCCGAGCACGGGGACAACAACATGATGGGCCAGATGCAGGTGACGGTGTGATCGCCCGGGGTGGACTCGCTGCGGTCGCGGCGACCGTCGTCGTCGGCACGGGCGTCGTGCTCCCGGGCACGGCGTCGGCGGTGACGACGCGGGCGATCCAGGCGACCGACAATCAGCTGACGTTCCAGAAGTACTGGACGCCGAACGCGCTGCAGGCGCAGCTGGGCGACACGATCCAGTGGCGGCTGACCGAGCCCGGCAACCCGCTGGCCGCGCAGCACGACCTCTGGGTGATCGCACCCGGCGGGACGCCGGCGGACGCGGTGCAGCTGGGAACCACGGCGTCGACGCCGGTCGTCGACGACGTGCTGAGCCAGACCGGCGTCTACACGTTCTACTGCTCGATCCACGGCGGTCTCGCTCCGGGCGGCATGAACGGGACGATCACGGTCGGGACCGACGACCCCGGCCCGTCGCCCGACCCGGGCCAGCCGTGGGCGCTCCCCCCGACCGGCGATCAGGCCGGCGCCGGGCCGGTCGGCCCGCCGCCGCTGCACAACAGCTCGGCGACGCCGACCGAGTTCGAGAGCGGTGACCTGCTGCGGCCGCGGATCGTCAGCGCGCACGTCAGGCCCGTCGCCGGGGGGGTCTACGTCGACCTGCGCGCGAGCCGGCGCGGAACGGTCTTGATCCGAGTCCTGCGCGGCTGGAGGCCGGTCGCCACGCGCACGCTCAGGGTCACGGGTGGGATCAACACGCTCCACCTGGTCGACGCGCGGAAGGTCAAGCCCGGTCGCTACCGGGTGCAGGTCAGGCTCACCGACGTGCACCGGCTGCGCTCGTATCCGCGCTCGAGCGTCGTCACGATCACGCGCTGATCGCTCCGCCGCGGTGGTCTGCACGGTCGCCTCGAGCACCGTGCAGACCATCGCGGCAGCGCTCGTTCCCGGGCCGACCTGCCGGTGCGTTCGAGCGGTTGCCGAGGAGGGCCGATTCATGTCAGACTGTCTGACAATATGGACCTCTATCTGGTTGCCTCGGTCTCGCCGCGCGACGCCGCGATCGAGGCCATCGCCTACGAGCTCGCCCGTCGCAACGGCGATGCTCCGATCGACCGCGGCGCGGCCCTGCGACTGCGCCTGCTGGAGCTCTCCGAGGACGGTCTCGCACGCGGCTTCGAGGAGCTCATGCGCGAGCGCGGCTATCGCAACGAGGAGAGCGGCGACGAGCTCGCGTCGCGGGCGAGCGAGCTCGCCATGATGCGGCTCGAGGCGGCATGAGCCCGTTGTAGTGTCTTCCCGACATGGGCACAGTGGTCAAGCCAATCTCGGCGACCGAAGCAGTTGCTGAATCCCTTCGCGCTCGAATCTTCGATGGTGTGATCGAGCCCGGCTCACGGCTGACGGAGCTCGAGCTCGCGTCGCAGTTCGGCGTCGCCCGGCCGACCGTGCGCGCCGCGATTCAGACGCTCTGTCACGAAGGGCTGCTCCAGCGCGAGCGCAATCGCAGCGCGGTCGTGCCGAAGCTGTCGCGGGAGGACATCCTCGACCTGTTCTCGGTGCGCATCCCGCTGGAGTGCCTGATCGTCAAGCAGGTGCTCGCCCGCGGCTCGGATCTGGCTGAGGCGCGGGCGGCGATCACGCATCTGCAGCGGCTCGGCACCCGCTCCCCGTGGAGCCGCGTCGTCGACGCCGATCTGGCCTTCCATCACGGGCTCGTTCGGGCGACCGGCAGTCCGCGGCTGGAGCGGCTCTATCTGTCGCTCAGCGGCGAGATCCGCCTCTGCATCGCGCAGCTGCGACCCTCGTGGGCGTCGCCGGCGGCGATCGCCGCCGAGCACCGCGCGCTGCTCGACGTCATCGAGAGCGGTGCCGTCGACGAGTCGACGTCGCGCATGACGTCGCACCTCGAGCGCGCGGTCGGCGACCTGACGGACGACCAGATCGCCGCCTGACGGGGCCAGCCGGGTCGGCGCCCGTTCGCCGTCGGGCGCGGTCTACTGGTGACCCGCGGCGCGACGCTCGCGCATGTCAGCGCCGCGCCGCGGGACCGGCTTCCGCCTCGGGAACGGAAGGCTTAGGAGACGACGACCGCGAGCTGCGCGGGCTGCCCGTGCCATGCCGCGTCGAGGATCGCCTCCAGCGAGTCGACGTCGAGCGGGCGCGGGTTGTTGTCGATCAGCCGCTTGATGGCGACCGACGCCTCGGCGAGGCCGCGCAGCTGCTCGCGCTCGAGGCCGATCGCCTCGAGCGAGGCGGGCAGGCCGATCCGCCGCCCGAGCTCGTGGACGATCTCGACCGCGTCGCCGCCGCCCATCGCGGCGCCGAGCTCGTCGATCTCGGCCGGGCGGGCCGGACGGTTGAACTCCATCACGTAGGGGAGCAGCAAGCCCGTGCCGAGGCCGTGCGAGGTGTGCGTGGCGGCGCCGACGGCGAACTGCAGCGCGTGCGCGGCCGACACGCCGGAGTTCCCGAACGCCAGCCCGGCGAGCAGGCTGCCGTACAGCATTCCGGCTCGCGCCTCGACGTCGTCGCCGTCCTCGACCGCGCGAACCAGGTTCGCCGCGATGTACCGCGCCGCCGTCAGGGCGAGTCCGTCCGAGAGCAGGTTCTTGCCGACCTGCGGGCGGTCGAGCACCAGCTCCGGCGACGGCTGCTCGCGCGCCGCGGTGTAGGCCTCGATCGCGTGCGACAGCGCGTCGATGCCCGAGTGCGCCGTCACCGTGGGCGGGGCGCCCAGCGTCAGCAGCGGATCGCAGATCGCGTGCCGCGGCAGCAGGTGCGGGCTGGCGACGCCGACCTTCATCGCGGTCTCGTCGTCGGTGATGACCGAGACGGGGGTGACCTCCGAGCCGGTGCCCGCCGTCGTCGGCAGCGCGATCAGCGGCAGGATCGGACCGGGCAGCGACTGCACCGGGTAGTAGCGGCTCAGCGGGCCGTCGTGGGCGAGCAGCAGCGCGGTGACCTTCGCCAGGTCGATGACGCTGCCGCCGCCGACCGCGATGATCGTGTCAGGCTCGCGCTGCTTGCCGAGCGCGACGGCGGCGTCGATCGTCGCCATCGGCACGTCGACGGTGGCCCCGTCGAACAGGACGATCTCGACGCCGGCGGCGACGAGCGCGTCGCGCACTGAGGCAAAGCCGGCCGTCGCCGCGATCGTCCGATCGCTGATGACGAGCGCGCGAGCGCCGTAGCCGGCTGCGATCGGTCCTGCAGCCGCCGCCATCCCAGTCCCGAACAGCACCTGGCCAGGCGCGCGCAACACTGCGAAATCAGACATCGTTCTCCAAGAAAGTGGCAATCAGGCGGCGCAGCTCGTCGGGCCGTTCGACCGGAGACGCGTGGCCGCAATGGGCAAAGACGTGCAGACGCGCGTCCGGCAGCAGATCGAGCAGCGGCAGCGCGCCGTCGCGCAGCGGCACGACACGGTCGTTGGCGCCGTGGATCAGCAGCACTGGGACCTCGATCGCGGCGAGCTCCTCCGGCGTGAGCGAGAGGTCGGCGAGCCAGCGCTCGCGCGGCGCCGCGAACATCGCGGCGAAGGCCGCGCGCGGCCCCGGCGCGAGGGTCGCCCGAAGCCGCGCCGCGACGGCGTCCTCGGTGATCGAGCCGGCGTCGTCGACGAGCAGCTCCAACAGCGCGCGCGCCGCGGCTTCGCTTGGCTCGTAGGACCAGAGCTGGTCGAGCCCGTCCGGCAGCGCCAGCGGGTGGCCCAGCGCGCCGATGCCGACGATCCTCCGCACCGCCTGCGGGCGCGCGCAGGCGATCGAGAACGCCACGGCGCCGCCGGCCGAGTTGCCGACGAGGGCGCAGGACGCGACGCCGAGCGCGTCGAGCAGCCCGAGCAGCTGGCGCGTCCAGGCGGCGCGGCCGAACGGCCGCGCGGCAGCGTCGCCGATCGCCGCTGCGGCCGCGGCGGCTTCCGGCGACGACGCGGGACCGCTGCCGCCGAACCCGAGCAGGTCGGGGGCGATGACCCGGTGCCGCTCGCTGAGCGCGGCGACGAGGGGGGCCCAGGCCGTTGCCGCCGTCGTGCCAGGGCCGGAGCCGTGCAGCAGCACGACGGCAGGCCCGGCGCCGACGTCCAGGTACTGGACGGGCTGGCCGGCGACCTCGATCGTGGTCCCCCTCGGAGCGCTCACGTCGGCTAGGCCGTGACGGCGGCGGTCTCGAGCACGCTCATGAAGGCGCGCGACCACTCCGGCAGATCCGGCCAGCCACGGCAGGAGACCATGTTGCGGTCGACGACGTCCGGACCGTCGACGATCTCGGCGCCGGCGTTCTCCATGTCGCCGTGCAGCGGCGCGAAGGCCGCCGTCTTGCGGCCGCGCAGCAGGCCGTAGACCGCCGGCACCTGCGGGCCGTGGCAGACCGTGCCGACCGGCAGGTCGTGCTCGAAGAAGTACTCGGTGATCCGGCGCACGTCCGGATCGATGCGGATGTACTCGGGCGCGCGGCCGCCGGGAATCACGAGGCCGACGTACTGCGACGGATCGACCTCGGAGAACGCGAGGTCCACCGGGAGCTTGCGCCCGTTCTTCTCGGTGTAGGCGTCAGACTCCGGCTCGAAGTCGTGGATCACCAGCTGGACCGTGCGGCGCGTCAGCGCCGCGACGTCGGCGACGTAGCCGGCCTCCCGCAGGCGGAAGATCGGGTACATCGCGTCAAGCTCCTCGGCGGCGTCGCCGACGAGCACCAACACCTTCTGCTGTGTCATGGCTCTCCCCTCGTGTGGTGGTTCGCGGACTCGTGTGAAAGCTCGTGCAAGGAAGTTCAGTCGAAGGCGAAGTACTTCGGCTCCATGAACTCCAGCAGGCCATGGTGGCCGCCCTCGCGGCCGACGCCGCTCTGCTTGACGCCGCCGAACGGCGCGGCCGGGTCGGAGACGACGCCGCGGTTGATGCCGACCATGCCCGTCTCGATCGCCTCGCCGACCGCCATCGCGCGGCGGAAGTCACGGCTGTAGACGTACGCGACGAGCCCGTGCTCGGTGTCGTTGGCGGCGGCGATCGCCTCCGCCTCATGCTCGAAGGCGACGATCGGGGCGACGGGGCCGAAGACCTCGTCGGCCAGCATCGCGCTGCCGTGCTGGACCGTGTCCAGCACCGTCGGCGGGTAGAAGAAGCCGGGCCCCGCCAGCGGCGCGCCGCCCGTGCGCACCTGCGCGCCGCGGTCGACGGCGTCGCCGACGAGGCGCTCGACCTTCTCGACCGCGGCCTCGTTGATCAGCGGGCCGAGCTCGGCGCCCGGGGCGAAGCCGTTGGCGACGCGGATCGAGCGCATCGCCGCGGTCAGCCGCTCCGAGAACGGGGCCGCGACCGACTCGTGGACCAGGAACCGGTTGGCGGCGGTGCAGGCCTCGCCGCCGTTGCGCAGCTTGGCCGCGAGCGCGCCCTCGACGGCGCGGTCCAGGTCCGCGTCGGCGAGCACGATGAACGGCGCGTTCCCGCCGAGCTCCATCGAGACGTTGACGACGCTGCCCGCCGCGAGCTTGAGCAGGTGCCGGCCGACGGCGGTCGAGCCGGTGAAGGACAGCTTGCGGACGCGCGGGTCCTCGACCATCGCCTGCACGAGTGGGCCTGGCTCGTCGGTCGGCAGCACGTTGACGACGCCCGGCGGGACGCCCGCCTCCTCGAGCATCGCGGCGATCAGCAGCGACGTCAGCGGCGTCTCCTCCGCGGGCTTGAGGATCACCGTGCAGCCGGCCGCCAGGGCCGGGCCGATCTTGCGCGTCGCCATCGCCGCCGGGAAGTTCCAGGGCGTGACGAGCACGGAGATCCCGACCGGCTGGTTGAGCACGAGGATGCGGTTCGTCCCGCCGGGGGCGATCGTGTAGTCGCCGTTGGCGCGGACGGCCTCCTCGCCGAACCAGCGCAGGAACTCCGCGGCGTACGCCGCCTCACCACGCGCCTCGGCCAGCGGCTTGCCCATCTCACGGACGATCGTCTCGGCGACCTCGTCGAGCCGCGCCGTCATCAGGTCGAACGCGCGGCGCAGGATCTCGGCGCGCTCGCGCGCGGGCCGCGCGGCCCACTCGGGGGCGGCCGCCTCGGCGGCGTCGACGGCGTCGATCCCGTCGGCGGGCGTAGCCGAGGCCACGCTGGCGATGACCGACCCGTCGGAGGGGTCGAGCACGTCGAAGCGGCGCTCCGCCGCGCCGGGGCGCCAGGCGCCGCCGACCAGAACCTCAGTGGTCGTCATGCGGCTGGAGGCTACAAGGTCGATGAAGGCAAATGCAAGAACTGGCGGGCGCTATTGACAAGTCTTGCAAGAACTGCGTAGATGCCTTGCAGCCGTAATGCAATGTTCTGCCGGTGCCTTGCGGGGAGCGGGTGCTGGGGAGCGGTGGAGGAGGAGGAGTCGATGAAGGGAAAGCTCACCAGAGCTTGGGCTGCGGCGGTGGTCGCCGCCGCGTCAGTGGCCGTCGCCGCCTGCGGCGGCGGTGGCGGTGGGGGTGGCGGCGCGGTAACGGCGGCGAACTTCCAGAGCCAGCTGACGAAGAAGCCGATCACGCTGACGTTCCAGTGGTTCGAATGGCCGCCGGCCGAGGCCCTGAAGAAGCTCGGCGCCCTGTATTCCAAGACGCGTCCGAACGTCACCGTCAAGGTCCAGACGGTGCCGATCGCCAACTGGCATGACGCGATCTTCACGCAGTTCGCCGCGCGCAAGACGAACTTCGACATCCCGATCCTCGACTCGCAGTACATCGGCGAGGCGGTGACGGATGGTGCGGTCTACGACATGACCGACTTCGTCAAGAAGGACGTCGACCGCAGCGCGTACTACCCGTACTTCTTCGCGGCGTACGGCCAGTACCCGCAGTCGCAGACCGGCGAGCTCGACCCGAACGCCCACTACTACGGCGTGCCGTTCGACGGCGACACCTGGGTCATGATCTACCGCAAGGACCTGATCCCGACGCCGCCGAAGACGTGGCCGGAGATGATCCAGGCCGCCCAGAAGTGCCAGCAGGACAACCCGGGCATGAGCGGCCTCGCCTTCCATACGTCCGGCGCCAGCGACGCGGCGGCCGAGACGTTCAACACGGTCGACTGGATCTACGGCGGCGAGCTGTGGAACCCGCAGGCCAAGAAGATCGAGGGCGTGCTCAACAGCCCGCAGGGCAAGCAGGCGATGGACGTCATCGCCAATCAGATGACGCCGCTGCTGCCGAAGGGCGCCGGCAACTGGTTCATCGACGAGGTCAACGCGGCGATCAACCAGGGCAAGGTCTGCATCGGCTTCAACTGGATCGGCGGCACCGCCGGCGTGATGGACCCGAAGGCCTCGACGCTCGGCAAGACGCCGGCCGAGATCGAGCAGAAGCTCGGCTTCGCCGCGCTGCCGACGTACAAGACCAACGCCGTCCCGCTGGGCGGCATGGGCATGCACATCTCGAAGTACATCGACGCGGCCCACACGGCCGAGGCGCTGAACTTCATGAAGTGGTTCCAGCAGCCCTCGGTCCAGACGGAGTGGGCGAAGCTGGGCGGCGTGCCGGGCCGCAAGGACGTCCTGAACTCGCCGGCCTTCCTCGACGCGACGCCGTACAACACCGTGTTCCAGCAGTCGGTCTCGCGCGTGAAGGACTTCTGGAACCTGCCGCAGTACACGAAGCTCGTGAACATCGAGTCGACGAACGTCAACGCGGCGATCACCGGCACCGAGAAGCCGCTCGATGCGCTGAACAAGATGGCGTCGGACCAGCAGGCGGTTCTCGACGGCACCCAGTGAGCTAGCTCTCCCGCCGGGCCGCCCGCTCCTCACGGCGGGCGGCCCGGCGGTGGCTGTCTCGCGCTGTCCCACGCGACATGACTGACACGCTTCAAACCCCAACGTCCCAGGCCCCCGAGTCGCGCAAGCTGGTAACGCCGCCCGCGGCGGCGCGGTATCGCTTCCTGACCGACAAGTGGCTCGGCCGCGGCTTCATCGCGCCGGCGATGGCGCTGATCCTGCTGCTCTCGATCTTCCCGCTGGTCTGGGCGCTGTACCTGTCGTTCACCAACTACTCGGCGACGGCGGATGTCGGCTCCAAGTGGGTTGGCTTCAACAACTATAAGGACATCCTGACCTCCGGGTCGACCTGGACGCATGCGCAGCTGACTGTCATGTTCGGCGTCGGCGCGGTGGTCCTGGAGACCGTCCTGGGCTTCGCGCTGGCATTCCTGATCTCGCGCCGGCGGCGCGGCCGCGGCGCGCTGACGACGATCTTCCTCGTGCCGATGATGCTCTCACCGGTCGTCGTCGGCCTCTTCTGGCGCTTCATGCTCGACGTGCAGTTCGGCGTCATCGACTCCTTCCTGCACAGCCTCGGGCTCGGCCAGCCGCAGTGGCTGACGCAGAAGAACCTGGCGCTGGTGTCGCTGATCATGGTCGACACCTGGCAGTGGACGCCGTTCATCATGCTGATCGCGCTCGCCGGCCTGACGGCCGTGCCGAAGTACCTCTACGAGGCGGCCGAGATCGACCGCGCCTCGGAGTGGTTCAAGTTCCGCCGCATCACGCTGCCGCTGGTCTGGCCGCTGCTGCTGGTGGCGATCCTCTTCCGCGCGATCGAGGCGTTCCGGCTGTTCGACCTCGTCTACATCCTCACGGGCGGCGGTCCGGGAGGGACGTCGGAGACGCTGTCCTATGACGTGTACAAGAAGGCGTTCTACGGCTTCGAGACCGGCAAGGCCTCGGCCTATGGCATCTTGATGGTCATCGTCGTCACGATCGCCACGCAGTTCTACCTGCGTTATCTCAACAAGATCAAGGAACGTTGATGGCTGTCCGTCGTTTCAAGCCCTCGACAGCGCTCGAGTTCGTGCTGCTCGCGATCTTCATCGTCGCGATGCTCTTCCCGGTCGTGTGGATGCTCGAGACCGCGCTCAAGGAGCAGCGCGACATCTTCCACGTGCCGGCGAAGGTGTTCCACTTCCACGTGACGCTGCAGCACTTCAAGGACGTCTTTGCGTCGGGCTCGTCGGTCGCGTCCGGCTTCCGCAACTCGATCATCGTCGGCGCGCTGTCGACGATCATCGCGACCGGCTTCGGCGTGCCCGCCGCGTGGGCCTACTCGCGCTTTGACATCAAGGCCAAGCAGGACCAGCTGTTCTTCATCCTCTCGACGCGCTTCATGCCGCCGATCGTCGTGGTCATCCCGATCTTCCTGATGTACCGCGACCTGAACCTGGTCAACTCCGTCGTCGGCCTGATCCTGCTCTACTCGGCGTTCAACCTGCCGTTCACGATCTGGATGATGAAGGGCTTCGTCGACGAGGTTCCCGGCGAGTACGAGGACGCGGCGATGCTCGACGGCTACTCGCGCTTCCAGGCGTTCTGGAAGGTGACGATGCCGCTGCTGATCCCCGGCATCGCGGCGACCGCGGTGTTCGCGCTGATCTTCTCCTGGAACGAGTTCGTCTTCGCGATCTTCCTGACGTCGAACAGCGCGGCGCGCACCGCGCCGCCGGCGATCGCCGCGCTGGTCGGCGACGCGCCGATCGACTGGGGCCTGATCGCGGCGTCGGCGATGGTCTTCGTCGTCCCGGTGCTGCTGTTCGCGTTCCTCGTGCGCAAGCACCTGGTCGCCGGCGTCACGCTCGGCGCGGTGCGGAGGTAGCGGCGATGGCACAGGTACTCGTCCAGAGCCTGCACAAGGCGTTCCCGGATGGCACCGTGGCCGTCCACGAGCTCGATCTCGCGATCGGCGACGGCGAGCTGTTCGTGATGCTCGGCCCGTCCGGCTGCGGCAAGACCACGACGCTGCGGATCGTCGCCGGCCTCGAGCAGCAGACCTCGGGCCGGATCATGATCGGCGACGAGGACGTCAGCGCCAGGCGCCCGTCCGAGCGGGACATCGCGATGGTGTTCCAGTTCTATGCGCTGTACCCGCACATGACCTGCCGCGACAACATGGCCTTCCCGCTGCGCGCGGCGGGCCGGCCCGAGGCGGAGGTCAAGCGGGCCGTCGACGAGGCCGCTCGCATGCTGCAGCTCGAGCCGTACCTCGACCGCCGGCCGACGCGGCTGTCGGGCGGCGAGCAGCAGCGGGTGGCGCTCGGACGCGCGATGGTCCGAAGCCCGAAGGCGTTCCTGATGGATGAGCCGTTGACGAACCTGGACGCCGAGCTCCGCGCCGACATGCGCGTCGAGGTCAAGCACCTCCAGGAGCGGCTGGGGACGACGATGCTCTACGTCACGCACGACCAGGTCGAGGCGATGGCGCTCGGCCATCGCATCGCGATCCTCAACCAGGGTCGGCTCGAGCAGCTGGGCACGCCGATGGAGGTCTACGACCGCCCGGCGACGATGTTCGCCGCTCGCTTCATCGGCAGTCCGCCGATGAACCTGATCGAGGCCGAGGTCAGCGACGGCGTCCTGACGGCCAACGGCGGTCTCGCGATCAAGGCGCCGGACGGCCTTGCCCGCGGCGCCAAGCTGGTCGCCGGCGTGCGCCCCGAGCGGCTCGCGATCAGCGAGGCCGGCGACGGGGTGCGCGGCCGCATCGTGTCGCGCGAGGCGCTCGGCGACGAGAACATCTACGTCGTCGACTCGCCGGCCGGCCAACTGCATGTGCGGACGCCGCCGACGGTTCGGTTCCCGGAGGAGCACATCGTGACAGTCGCCCATCAGGGCGCGGCGCCGCCCGTGTACGACCCTGAGACCGAGAAGGCGGTGGGCAGGTGAGCAGCGCGATCGTCGCCTCGGGGATCTCGAAGGCGTGGGGCGAGGTCCAGGCCCTCAAGGACCTGGAGCTGGACGTTCCGGAGGGCTCGTTCTTCGTCCTGCTCGGCCCGTCGGGCGCCGGCAAGACGACGACGCTGCGCGTCATCGCGGGGCTCGAGCGGCCTGACAGCGGCACGGTCCGGCTCGACGGGATCGACGCCACCACGGCGCAGCCCGCCGCGCGCGATCTCGCGATGGTGTTCCAGAGCTACGCGCTGTACCCGAAGAAGACCGCGTTCGAGAACATCGCGTCGCCGCTGCTCGCGCGGCGGCTCCCGAAGTCCGAGATCGCCGAGCGGATCGCGCAGGTCGCGGCGCTGCTGCGGATCGAGCGCCTGATGGAGCGCAAGCCGGCGCAGATGTCCGGCGGCGAGCAGCAGCGCGTCGCCCTCGGGCGGGCGCTGGTCCGCGACCCGCGCGCGTTCCTGATGGACGAGCCGCTGACCAACCTCGATCTGAAGCTTCGGGTTGAGATGCGGACCGAGCTGACGCGCATCCATCGCTCACTCGGTAGGACGTTCCTCTATGTCACGAACGACCAGGTCGAGGCGATGTCGATGGGCGACCAGGTGGCGATCCTGCGCGCCGGGACCGTGCAGCAGGTCGGCAAGCCCGAGGAGGTCTATGACCACCCGGCGACGAAGTGGGTCGCGACCTTCGTGGGCAGCCCGCGCATGAACATGCTCGATTGCAGCGTCGCCGCCGACCAGATCCGCGGTCAGGGCTGGTCGCTGCCCAACCCGGGCTTCGCGACGCAGGACGGCAGCCCGGCCGTGCTCGGCGTGCGCTCGGAGGACCTTTCGCTCCAGCGGCGCGAGGAATCGGCGCAGCTTGCCGGTAAGGTCTATGCCGTCGAGCCGCTCGGCGACCGCACCCTGGTCGACATCGAGATCGGCAGCCAGCGATTCGTCGTGAAGGCCGACCCGACCGCGTCCTACAAGCTCGGCGAGCCTGTCGTCGCGTCGGTCGACCTGGACCGAGTGCACCTGTTCGACGCCGGCACGGAGACGGCCGTCGCGAGGGGATGATTCCGACGCCGTTGACCCCCGTAGTCCGGAGAGCCCGCATTCTCGAGCGCGTCCAGCGTGACGGAAGCGCGTCGCTTGCCGAGCTCGCGAGCGACTACGCCGTGTCGCCGGTCACGGTCCATCGCGACCTCGAGCTGCTCTCCGGCGAGGGGCTGCTGGAGCGAGTCCACGGCGGCGCTCGAGCGCTGCCGGGCTCGCGGCCGCGGATCGAGACGTCGTGGAACGCGCGGCTGCGCTCCGGTGGGACCCAGAAGGACGCGATCGCCGCGGAGGCACGACGACTGATCGGCGACGGCACGACCGTCTTCATCGACGCGTCGACCACCGGCCTGGCGCTGGTGCGTCAGCTCGAGCTGACGCCGCCGCTGGAGCTCACGCTGGTGACGAACTCACCCGCGATCGCGCTCGGCGTCACGGCCGAGTCGATCCACGTGATCTGCACGCCCGGCGAGCTCAACCAGCACATGCGAGCGCTCTCCGGCCGCTGGACCGTCGACTTCCTCGGCGAGCTGAACGTCGCCACGGCGTTCATCTCGGTCGAGGGGATCACGCTCGAGCACGGGTTGACGACGTCGCGCAAGGCGATCGCGGACACGTTGAACGCCGCCGCCGGGGTGGCGGCGCAGACGATCGCGCTGATCGACTCGACGAAGTTCGGCAGGGCGTCGCTCCTGAGCGTCGCGCCCGCGCAGGCGCCGGATCAGGTGATCACCGACGACGGCCTCGACACGATCGCCATCGCGGAGTTCCGTGCCGCCGGCGTGAACCTCGTGGTCGCCGAGTCGGGCGCTCACACGCCCGACTTCGGGTAGCGCCGACGGAGCCGCGGCGGTCGACTCGTCCTCGCCGGATGAGTCGACCGGCGTCGCCGCGCTCAGGCCGGCGTGACGACGAGCTTGCCGAACAGGTCGCCGGCGAGCAGCGACGCGAAGCCGGCGCGCGCGTCGGCGAGCGGCAGCGTCGCGGCGATCGTCGGCCGCACGCCGGTCGCGGCGAGCATCGCCAGCAGCCGCGCGAGCTCGTCGCGCGTGCCCATCGTCGAGCCGATCACCGACAGCTGCAGGAAGAAGATCCGCCGCAGCTGCGCCGGCGGCGCGTCGCCGCTGGTCGCGCCGCAGATGACGATCCTGCCGCCCGGCTTGAGCGCCCTGACGGAATGGCTCCAGGTCGCCTCGCCGACGCTCTCGAGCACCGTGTCGACGCGCTCGGGCAGCCGCGCGCCGGGCTCGAAGACGGCGTCGGCGCCGAGCGCCAGCGCGCGCTCGCGCTTGGCGAGCGAGCGGCTGGTCGCCCAGACGCGGATCCCGGCGGCGTGCGCGAGCGCGATCAGCGCCGTCGCGACGCCGCCGCCGGCGCCCTGGACGAGCACGGTCTGGCCGGGTACCGCGGCGCCGCGCGTGAACAGCATCCGGTAGGCGGTCAGCCAGGCGGTCGGCAGGCAGGCGGCCTGCTCGAAGCTCAGCTCGGGCGGCTTGCGCACGACGTTGCGGCGCGGCACCGCGACGCGCTCGGCGAGCGTGCCCTGGTGGCGCTCGGACAGCAGCGAGCGCTGCGGGTCGAGCGTCTCGTCGCCGCGCCAGCTCGGATCGGAGACGACGCCGTGGACGACGACCTCGTTGCCGTCCTCGTCGACGCCGGCGGCGTCGCAGCCGAGGATCATCGGCAGCCGCTCGGCGGGCAGCCCGACGCCGCGCAGCGACCAGAGGTCGTGGTGGTTGAGCGAGGCGGCCTTGACCGTGACGGTCGTCCAGTCCGCGCCCGGCGGCGCCGGCTCGGGCCGCTCGCCGATCTCGAGCGCCGAGAGCGGGTCGTCGGGCGAGAGGCGTGCGGCGTAGGCGGCGAGCATGCCGCTCAGTCGTCCGACCAGCCGGACCAGAGGCTGCCGCGCTGCGGCTCGCGGCGCGGCGCCGGCCGCGGCGCGTCATCCTCTCGGCGCGGCGGCTCCAGCGGCCGCGTCTCGTCGGCGCGCGGTGCGAAGCGCGGCGGGTCCAGCGGTCGCGTGTCGGCGTGCTCGTCGTGCACGCGCGGCGCCGCCTCGCGGTCGCGGTCGCGGTCGCCGGAGGCGAACAGCGACTGCGGCTCGACGCGGTCGCGCGCGATCGGCGGCTGCCAGCTCGACGCCGCCGCCGCGGCCACCGCCGCCTCGGCCGGAGCCGGCGCGCTCGCGGCGCCGTCGCGGCGGCGGTTGAACGCGTCGACCAGCATGAACGCGATGCCGCCGACGAGCGCGGCGAAGATGATCGAGAGCGTGACCGTCATCGGCATCCGAGGGTAACGGCCGCTCGCGCGCGGCGGCTACCCGATCACGCCGAACTCGACCGTGTAGGTCGCGCCGCCGCCGCTCGCCTGCGCGTCCTCGCGCTCCGGCACGCCGGCCGCGATGCCGGCGCCGAACTGCTTGAAGCGCGGGTCGAGCATGATCGAGCGGTGCGACGGGCTGGCCAGCCACTCGTCGGCGAGCGCGGCCGGCGTCGCCAGGCTGCCGGTGCCCCAGCCGATGATCTCGCCGGCGCTCCAGTCCTTCGTCGCCGAGCCGTAGCGCGCGCGGCGCATGCGGTCGGTCAGGGTCCCGCCGGTCGGCGTCACGTGCGCGAAGAAGTCGCGCCGGACCATGTCGCGCGAGTACGCGCGCGCGGTCGCGCCGAGCGTCGCCAGGTGCGTGACCGGGCGCAGGCCGCGCTTGGCGCGCTCGACGTTGATCAGGCAGCTGACGCTGTCCTCGGCGGCGGCGATCGTCGACGCGGTCGGGACGTCGTCGACGTTCCGGCAGCTGGGCTGCGGCCGCGCCGCGGCGGCTGCCGGCGCGAGCAGCGCCGCCGCGGCGAAGGCGGCGATCAGCACGCGGACATGCGGCAGCGCACGTCCAGTGATGGGGGACATGGTCGGGTTCCTCTCGAGGCACGCGAGCACGACGCCGACCACGGCGGATCGTCAGGTCCTCGCGGCGGCGCTCACGCTTTCGGTTGACGAGCCGGAGGGGGTGGCCGGCTCTCCTGCACGCCAGGCGGTGGTCCCGCCTCGCGTGGCGGCAGGATTACCCAACCATCGTCTGCACTACACCTCTGTGCGTATGACATCGACCGATGGTCGTACGGTGCGCGAGTCGGTCACCTCGCACACCCGCCGGTCGTCGGGTCCGAGTCGCCGACCGTGCCGACCTCCGCCGTGGCACGCCGTAACGTGCCAGCCTTGCCAACCGTGACGCAACCGACGTTCACGCGCCTCGCGGTCGTGAACCGGGGCGAGCCCGCGATGCGCCTGATCGGCGCGGTGCGCGAGCTGAACGCCGAGCTGGAGCGCCCGATCAGCGTGATCGCGCTCTACACCGAGGCCGAGCGCAGCGCGATGTTCGTCCGCCACGCGGACGAGGCCTACTCGCTCGGTCCGGCCGCGACCGTCGACGCGGCCGGCCGCCGCGTCGGCGCCTACCTGGACTACGCCGGCCTCGAGCGGGCGCTGCGCGCGGTGCGCGCCGACGCCGTCTGGCCCGGCTGGGGCTTCGTCGCCGAGCATCCGGCGTTCGCGGAGCTCTGCGAGCGGCTCGGCATCGCCTTCGTCGGCCCGTCGGCCGACGTGATGCGCGCGCTCGGCGACAAGATCCAGTCCAAGCTGCTGGCCGAGCGCGCCGGCGTGCCGGTCGCGCCCTGGAGCGGCGGCCCGGTCGAGACGGCCGCGGACGCGCTCGCGCACGCCGAGCGGATCGGCTTCCCGCTGCTGATCAAGGCCGCGGCCGGCGGCGGCGGGCGCGGCATCCGCCGCGTCGAGGACGCCGCCGCGCTGGCGGCGGCGCTGGAGTCGGCGCGGCGCGAGGCGCGCGACGCGTTCGGCGACGGCACGGTCTTCCTCGAGTCGCTGGTCGGCGGCGCGCACCACGTCGAGGTGCAGCTGATCGCCGACGGCCAGGGCACCGCCTGGGCCGCCGGCGTGCGCGACTGCTCCTGCCAGCGGCGCCATCAGAAGGTCGTCGAGGAGTCCGCCTCGCCGGTGCTCAGCGGCGAGCAGGAGCGCGAGCTGAAGGCGGCGGCGCGGCGGCTGGCGCTCGAGGCCGGCTACCGCGGCGCCGGCACCGTCGAGTTCCTCTACGAGCCGGCCGCGCGCCGCTTCGCCTTCATGGAGGTCAACGCGCGCCTGCAGGTCGAGCACCCGGTCACCGAGGCGGTCACGGGCCTGGACCTGGTCAAGCTGCAGCTGCGCGTCGCGATGGGCGAGCGGCTGGTCGGCGAGCCGCCCGAGCCGGTCGGCCACGCGATCGAGGCGCGCCTGAACGCCGAGGACCCGGCGCGCGGCTTCGCGCCGACGCCCGGCCGCGTCCAGGTGCTCGACCTCGCCGGCGGCGCCGGCGTGCGCGTCGACCGCGGCATCGCGGCCGGCGACGTGATCCCGTCCGACTTCGACTCGATGGTCGCGAAGGTGATCGCGCACGGGCGCACGCGCGCGGAGGCGATCGCGCGCCTGCGCCGCGCGCTGCACGACTCGACGGCGATCATCGAGGACGGCACGACCAACCGCGCCTTCCTGCTGGCGCTGCTCGACCGGCCGGAGTTCGTCGCCGGCGAGGTCGACGTCAACTGGCTCGATCGCGTCGGCCTGGCCGACGACACGGCCGCCACGGTCGGCGCCGACGCCGCGCTGCTGCAGGCGGCGGTCGAGCTGGCCGACGAGGAGACGGCGGGCGACCGTGCCAGCTTCTACGCCTACGCGCGCGCCGGCCGCCCGCACGCGGCGCCCGAGCCGGTGCGCGCCGTCGAGGTCCGCTACCGCGGCCAGCCGTACCGGATCCTCGTCTCTCAGCTGGCGCCCGAGCGCTACCGCGCGGTCGTCGACGGCGCCGCCGTCGAGCTGACGGTCGAGCGGCTCGGCGAGCACGAGCGGCGGATCGGCTTCGGCGACCGCACGCGCCGCGCGCTGGTCTCGCGCCAGGGCGCCGACCTGCTGATCGAGGTCGACGGCGTCCCGCACCGGATCACGCGCGACGACGGCGGCCTGGTCCGCTCGCAGGCGCCCGCGGTCGTCGTCGCGATCCCGGTCGCCGAGGGCGACCTCGTCGCCGAGGGCGACGTGATCGCGATCGTCGAGTCGATGAAGATGGAGACGTCGCTGACGGCGCCGTTCGCCGGCCGCGTGCGGCGCGTGCTGACGGGCACCAACGTGCAGGTCGGCGCGCACGCGCCGCTGCTGCAGCTGGAGCCGCTGCGCGAGGACGCCGGCGAGCAGAGCGCCGAGCGCGTCGCCTTCGCCGGCGGCGAGCCGATCGCCGACGCCGCGGCCGCGCTCGAGCGGCTGCGCTGGCTGCTGCTCGGCTACGACGTCGACGCCGGCGAGGAGGCGCCGCTGCTGGCGCTGCTCGGCGGCCCGGAGGACGATCCGCAGCGGCTCGAGATCGAGCACCGGCTGCTCGACCTCTACGCCGACGTGCGCGCGCTCGCGCGCACGCGCCACGACCCGGAGCGCGACCTCGCGCACAGCCCGCTCGAGTACCTGCACGCCTACCTGCGCTCGCTCGACGCCAAGGCGGAGCGGCTGCCGGAGCGCTTCACCGCCTTCCTGCGCCGCGCGCTCGCGCACTACGGCGTCGAGAGGCTGGAGCGCACGCCGGTGCTCGAGGACGCCTGCTACCGGCTGTTCATCGCCCAGCAGCGGGCAGAGCGCGGCTACGCCGTCGTGCTCGCGCTGCTCGAGCGGCGGCTGCGCTACGCGGACGCGCTCGGCGGCTGCGTCGGGCCGGAGTTCCGCGACGTGCTCGACCGCATCGAGGCGACGGCCGAGCGCGGCGACCCGGTCGTTCCCGACCTCGCGCGCCAGCTGCGCAACCGCTACTACGACGAGCCAGCGGTCGCCGAGCGGCGCGCCGCCGCCTACGTCGAGGTCGAGCGGCACCTGCGCGCGCTGATCGACGACCGCGGCGACCGCGCCGCGCACGTGGCGGCCGTCGTCGACTGCCCGCAGTTGCTCTCGCCGCTGCTGATCGAGCAGATGACGGCGGCGCCGGCCGCGGCGCGCCCGGGCCTGCTGGAGCTGCTCGCGCGGCGGCACTACCGCGCCTACGAGCTGGGCGCCTTCAGCGGCGAGCTGGTCGGCGACGTCGCGCTGACGACGGCCGAGTTCAGCGCCGACGGGCGGCGCACGCAGGTGATCGCCGCGTTCGTCGACCAGCACGACCTGGCCGCCGCGCTGGCGGCCGTGCGCGGCGCCGTCGACGCGGGCGCCGAGAGCGTCGTCGTCGACTTCCACGCGCCCTACGACGGCGCCTCCGGCGCGCTTGCGCAGACGCTGCTGGCGGCCGCCAGCGCGGCGGAGCTGCCGGCCGCCGTCGAGCGCGTCGTGCTCGACGTGCCGACGGCCGAGCGCGGCGGCGCCGGCTCGCGCGCGATCACCGTCCGCCGCCTGGGGGACGCCGGCGAGCTGGCGATCGACCGCGACCTGCAGGGCGTGCACCCGGAGGTCGCGGCGCGGCTGAACCTCTGGCGCATGTCCGAGTTCGAGCTGGAGCGGCTGCCGTCGCCGGAGGACATCTACCTGTTCCACGGCACGGGCCGCTCGAACCCGAAGGACGAGCGGCTGTTCGCGCTCGCCGAGGTGCGCGAGCTGAGCGTCGAGCGCGACGAGCGCGGCCGCGTCGTCGCGCTGCCCGAGCTCGAGCACATGCTCGCCGAGGCGCTGGAGTCGCTGCGGCGCGTGCAGAGCCGGCGGCCGGCGCGGATGCGGCTGCAGTGGAACCGCGTGCGGCTGAACCTGTGGCCGATCGTCGACCTCGGCCCGGAGGCCGCCGGCGCGCTGATCGACCGCTACGCGCGCGAGACCGAGGGCCTCGGGATCGAGACCGTGATCATCCGCGCGCGGATCCGCGACCCGCGCGACGGCGGCGTGCTCGAGCGCGAGCTGCGGCTCTTCTCGCCCGCCGGCCGCAGCGTGCTCTACGAGCTCGACGAGCCCTCGACGCGGCCGCTGCAGCCGCTCGACGAGGGCGCGCGGAGGATCGTCGAGGCGCGCCGGCGCGGCTCGGTGCATCCGGCCGAGCTGGTCAGGCTGCTGGCGCCGGAGAACCCCGATCGCGCGCGCAACATGCCGGCCGGCGAGTTCGTCGAGCACGACCTCGACGCGGACGGTCGGCTGGTCCCGGTCGACCGTGGGCCGGCACTGAACACGGCGGCGATCGTCGTCGGCGTCGCGCGCTCGTTCAGCGAGCGCTTCCCGGAGGGGATGCAGCGCGTCGTCCTGCTCGGCGATCCGACGAAGGCGCTCGGCTCGGTCGCCGAGCCCGAGTGCCGGCGCATCGTCGCGGCGCTCGACATGGCGCAGGAGCTGGGCGTGCCGGTCGAGTGGTTCGCGCTCTCCTCGGGCGCGAAGATCGCGATGGACTCCGGCACCGAGAACATGGACTGGGTCGCCGCGGCGCTGCGGCGGATCATCGAGTTCACGCAGGCGGGCGGCGAGATCAACGTCGTCGTCACCGGCATCAACGTCGGCGCGCAGCCGTACTGGAACGCCGAGGCGACGATGCTGATGCACACGCGCGGCGTGCTGATCATGACGCCCGAGAGCGCGATGGTGCTGACCGGCAAGACGGCGCTCGACTTCGCCGGCGGCGTCTCCGCGGAGGACAACTTCGGGATCGGTGGCTTCGACCGGATCATGGGGCCGAACGGCCAGGCGCAGTACTGGGCGCCGGACATCGCGACGGCCTGCGCGACGCTGCTGCGCTACTACGAGCACGCCTACGTCGCGCCAGGCGAGCGCTTCCCGCGCCGCGCCGCCAGCAGCGACCCGGTCGAGCGCGACGTGCGCGCCTCCGAGCACGTGCTCGCCGGCTCGGAGCTGACGACCGTCGGCGACGTCTTCTCGGACGAGCGCAACCCGGATCGCAAGCAGGCCTTCGACATCCGCGCGGTGATGCGCGCGGTCGCCGACGTCGACCACGAGCCGCTGGAGCGCTGGGCGCGGATGCGCGACGCCGAGGCGGCCGTCGTCTGGGACGCGCACCTGGGCGGCTGGCCGGTGACGCTGATCGGCATCGAGTCGCACCCGGTCGACCGCTTCGGGCCGGTCCCCGCTGACGGCCCGGCGCAGTGGACGTCGGGGACGCTCTTCCCGCGCTCGTCGAAGAAGGTCGCGCGCGCGATCAACTCGGTCGGCGGGCGCCGGCCGGTCGTCGTGCTCGCGAACCTGGCGGGCTTCGACGGCTCGCCGGAGTCGATGCGCCAGTGGCAGCTCGAGTACGGCGCCGAGATCGGCCGCGCGATCGTCAACTTCGACGGCCCGATCGTCTTCTGCGTGATCTCGCGCTACCACGGCGGCGCCTTCGTCGTCTTCTCGCAGCGGCTGAACGAGGGCTTCGAGGCGATCGCCGTCGAGGGCGCGCGGGCGTCAGTGATCGGCGGCAGCGCGGCGGCCGGCGTCGTCTTCACGCGCGACGTGCTCGCCGCGACGCGCCGCGATCCGCGGATGGTCGCGATCGAGGAGCGGATCGAGGCGGCGAGCGGCGCCGAGCTGCAGCGCCTGCGCACCGAGCGCGCCGCGCTGCTCGGCACCGTGCGGGCCGAGAAGATGGGCGAGCTGGCCGCGCGCTTCGACGCGATCCACTCGATCGAGCGCGCCGTCGAGGTCGGCTCCGTCTCGCGCATCGTCCCGGCCGCCGGCCTGCGCCCGCAGCTGTTCGAGGCGATCGAGCGCGGAATGCGCCGAGCGCTCGACGAGGTCGCCGTGAGCGGCGGAGCGCGCCGCTAGACTGGCTCGTCGCCTGGTGGGCGTAGCTCAGTTGGTAGAGCTCCGGGTTGTGGTCCCGGCGGTCGCGGGTTCGAATCCCGTCGCTCACCCCTCGCGGAAGCCCCGCTATTGGCGGGGTTTCCCGTTCTCAAGGGCGGATTGTAGATCCGGCGACGGTCCAATTGCGGTCCAAATCTTCGAGACGGTCCAACGACGGTCCAATCACGGGCGGCTCTCCCGGAAGAACGGCGCCCGGTGCCCGTGCCGCGTCAGGAGTCCCGTAAGCGCCTCCTGAGCCTCGGGCGAGGGCAGGGCATCCAACGCGTCCAGCGCTGCCCGGAGATCGTCTCTGCGGACTCCTGGCGACTCCAAGACGAAGCGAGCCGCCCACTTGGCTACCGCGCGCTCGAAGCGCTCCGCCTGGTCATCCTCGCCTTCCATGATCGCCAGCATGGAGAGCGCGTCGTGAAGATCGATGCGGCCAAGCTCGCGGGCGTTGATCTCGACCATGAAGCAGGGTTCAGGCGCAGAGACAGGGGTCTCGATAGGAGCTTCAAGCGGTTCAGGTTCAAGCGCTTCGATCACCGGCATCGTCCGCGCCTTGTCGCGTGCTTCGGCCCATGTCAGGCCCTCGAAATCATCACGGCCGTGATGATTTGCCGCTCGCGCCACGAGCATGTAGTCGCTCGCGGAGGGCTGCGAGATACCCGCCTTCTCCAGGAAGGGAAGCCAGGTCCCATGAACCGCCTGTTCGCGCTCTACGAGCAGAATCTCTCCGCGCTTGATGTTCGTGAGCGTCTTCCACTGGCTGTCCAGAGCATCAAGCGCGCGTAGTTGGGAAGCGCGAGCCTTGCTCGACGGCGCCACGGGTTGTCCAAGTTGCTTTGTGGGGATAGTTGTCAGCGTGCTCGCCATCACTGGTCATGATCGGCCTGGAGCCGTGCTGCAACGCCAGGCGGAATCTCGTGTACGGACTTCCCTCGCTCGTCATGCGAACAGATGTTCGCATAGGGCGCGGACCCCTAGAACGACGAAAGCCCCGCCGAAGCGGGGCTCTCGAAGGGGCATGGTGTTGATGGACCGGGAGTCTAGGCCGCGACCTTGTAGCCGGTCGTGCCGCCGGGAAGCTCCTCCTTGACGACCTGGCCCTTGTCCACAAGCTTCTTGAGCGTGGAATAGACGACGGGCTGCGCGATGCTGGTCGCCTGCGCGATCTCGGAAGGGGAGACGCCTGCGCGCTCCGAGACCACCTTCAGGATCGCGTCCTGATTCGCTCCGCGCGGAGCCCGCTGACCGCCTCCTCCGCGAGAGGCAAGGGCAGCGTCAAGACGTTCCCAATACGGCATTGCCTCGCGTGCCTCCTGGCGCTCCTGGTCTAGCTGCTCGCGTAGCCGGCGGAAGCGTTCTTCAGCCTCGCGTGCGTACTGCTCTTCGATCTCGTTCCGCTCGGGGTAAGGATCGTTAGGGCCGTCCGTGACCATTGGCGCTTCCGGACGGCCGAGCAGGATCTCTAGGTCAATAGGGTTCCTCATCACCTATTAGTGGGAGCCCGCACGAGAAAGCATGTAGTTCAGGTAGGCCGGAGTGGGAACGGCTACCGGCGCTTCGCAGCCATCGCAGGTGCCGCGCTTCTGTCCTCTCTTGTGCTCGTACCCGCAGGATGGACAAGCACGGGGCACGTAGTGCCGCTGGCCGTCAAAGAAGTCGTATCCCTCAGGCGCGAAGTCGTGTAGAGCGGGATGCCGCTGTAGTCGTCGTAGCTGCTTATCGAGAAAGGCGCTCGTGGCGCCTGGTGTACGACCAAGGTGCTCGGCGACCTGCGATCGTGACCAACCCTCGCCGTAGTGCAGCCATACGGCCTCTCTTGCCTCGTCAGTCAACGCTCCTAGCGCTTCGGTCAGCGCGGCGCTAAGCGCGTTGCTCTCGGCCAGGTCATAGGCCCGCTCCGGGTTCTCAAGCTCGGCGTCAAGGAGCCAGGGGTATTGATCGAGCGAGAGGAACTGATACTTGCCCTTATTGCCGGGCGGACCCGGGATCTGCCGATACCGTCCTTCCTTGAAGCCGAATCGAGCGCGAGCAACGAGATAGGTCATCACGTCTGATCGACCATCGTTAGCCCACTCCTCAATGCCTTCAAGCGCCGCGAGAAGTCCTGTAGCCACCATGTCGTCAAACTCGATCTCCGATCTATCCGCCTTATACCAACGACGCACAAGTCCGTTGGCGACGCCTAGTAGCTTCGACGCCTGCTCCGGAGTGAGATCCGAGGGCTTCACTCTCCGGCTCCCGGAGCATAGGTCGTAAGGGCAGGGCGAGCCTGTAGCTTCTTGAACCCATGATGGACCGCCTGGTAGATCGCGTTCTCGGTCCGGCCTAGAACCTTGCCAACCTGAGCGCGAGTGACCTTTTCGTCTCCGAAGTACAGGAGACGGATCGGGTCCGCCTGTCCCGGAGCAAGGTCGTCTAGAGCCTTCTCAAGCGACATTCGTAGATCGGCAGTCAGAACCGGAGTAGAGGCGTCTCCATCGGCTGCCAAAGAGCCGTAGCCGTCTACCTCCTCTTCACTATCGATGAGAAGAACGCTTAGCGAGTAGACCTGAACCTCGTCACCGCGTCGTGTGCCGTTCTTCTGACGACGTAGCAAGTCCTGGATGGCCCCGTGAGCCCTCAGGTAGATGAAGGAGGCGAAGCTAGACCCACTCTGCGGATCCCAACGCTGAGCGGCCTCTAGCGCTCCTAGAACTCCCTCCTGAACTAGGTCTTCACGATCAACGGTTGGAGTGGTCACGCCACCAAAGCGCTTGGTGACGATCGACTGAACGAGGGGAACTAGGTCTTCGAGGTTGTCAGGGGTGAGTGCCATACGAGTTATCCGGAAGGGGAGAGAAGGAAGTTAGGTAGACAGCGCACACGCGCGTACACGCGTCAATCGCGGTCTAGGTGATCCTCTCCGGCTCCCTGGATCCGTTGGAGCGAACATCGCGAACCGATCCATTTCCGATCGTCGCGCCAGGGTGAAGTCTGTCTTCCGGCAGCGTCTCTCGCGTACTGTAGTTCGGCGAGAACTGCGCAGCCGTGTAGTCGGACTGAGGCTTGGCCTCTTCGTTTAGCGACGCGGCCAGGGTCGTTCTTCTGCATCTATTACCCCGGCACGGACCGACCGCAGATATAGGGTCGAGCGTCTTCGGGATAGGCGATGTCTTCTCGCTAGGTAATCGGCCGCTCGGCCAATAATCTCTCGCGGCCCGCTCCTACTACATCTGCGCGCCCACCTGTCCGGAGTAATGGATAGACCACTACGAGAGGACACACGATGGCTGTAGGAACGAAGGACGACGCGTATCTATCCCCCGCCGATGAGGAGCTTGCGGACCTCCTGATGGAGGAACTGCCCTTCGGTCGGAACCGAGGGCTCTCCACGCGCGACCTGGCGGAGCTTGTGGGCACGAACGAGCGGAAGGTGCGCAAGCTCGTGGAACACCTGCGCCGCGAGTGCGACCTACCCATCGCCGCTAGCCCGGAGGATGGCTACTACATTCCGGCGTCGTTTGAGCAGGGCGAAGAGACGCGGCGTATCCTCGCGCAGCGCGCAGAGACGGCGCAGGCGGTCCTAGAGGGCTACACACGCGGCCTCTCGCGCCTTCACGCCGTTGAGCGCGAGCAGGAAGGCTAGAGGCTTACTTTCTGCGGTCGCCTCTCCGGTAATGGATAACCATGTCTTTTGACCCTACTCTTACCGAAGCCATCGCCATTCCTGTCTCCGCTGTAGTCGGAGCGGCCGTTACTGCTCTGTTCGGACGCAAGCGGAGCGCCGTAGAGACTGACTCCGTTGCCGTCTCGGCCGCGCACGAGGCTCTAGAAGCCGTCCAGTCGAGCCTAGAGACCATGCGCCGAGACCTCGCGGCGGCTCATGTCGAGATCGCGAGTCTTCGCACCGAGCTTCGCGCCGCGCGCACGGAGATCGACAACCTGGTGACCGCCAATAGCGAGCTTCGAGCCCGCCTGGACGCCAAGGAATCCGCAACCTAGAGATATCGTCAGAAACTCTAAGGTCGTGAGAGTTGAGACGGACCTAACTATGCGGTCGGTCGATACGCTCAGGGCAGCAACATCTGCCCGTTCAGCGCGAGCCGGCACGGCCTGGTCATCGACGTCCCGACGCTGCCGGAGGGCCAGAGCCGCTTCACCGCCTCGGCCACCGACTTCGCGAGCAACAGCAGCGGCGCCGGGGGAACCGGCGACAGCTGGAGCGTGTACGTCGACCGCGGAGCGCCGACGATCGCCGCGACCGGTCCGCTCGTCGACGCGGCCGGCGCCTGGACCGATCCCGGCGAGATCGCGCCGAAGGCCCACCTCGCCGCGCATGACGATCGCTCCGGCATCCAGCGGACGGAGCTGACCGCGACCGACCAGGCGGGAGCGACGGTTCTCGACAGCGTCAGCCAGGCGTGCGCCGCCGCAGGCCCGATCGGGCAGCCCTGTCCAAACGACTATGCCAACGACGTCGCGTTGAACGCGAACGCGCTGCCCGAGGGCACGCTCGCGTTCGCGGCGACGGCGACCGACCACGTCGGCCTGACGTCCGCTCCGCAGACGTGGACGCTGCGCCTGGACCGGACGCCGCCGGTCGCCCGCGCCGCGGGCGACCTGGTCGCGCTCCAGGACCAATGGACCAACCAGACAGGCCCGGTCGCCACCACGCTCGACGGCCGTGACGCCCTCTCGGGCGTCACGCGCCTCGACCTCGTGGCCGTCAACGACGACGGCCGCCGCGTGATCGGCAGCATCGACACCTGCGCCGGCGCCGCCGATCGAGATCCCACGGACGGCTCCTGTCCGCACCTGGCGAGCCGGATGCTCACGTTGAACGCGACAGACCTGCCGGACGGGCTGAACCACTTCGAGGTCCAGGCGCACGACCTCGCCGGGCATGTGAGCCGCCCGCAGGACACGTGGGACACCTACATCGATCACACGCCGCCGCCGGAGCCGACCGGCATGGTCGTCACCAGCAATGGCACGGATAGCCTCGCCGTGCACTGGAACCCGGTCGTCGACGTCCCCGAGGGCGTCGCCGGCGTCAGCTACCAGTACAAGGTGGTCGACGGCGGAACCGCGAGCACGGAGTGGACCAGCACGCCCTATCCGACGGCGATCGTCCCCGGGCTCTCGCCCGGCGTGCAGTACACGATCATGGTCTGTGCGACCGACCGCGCCAAGAACCTCTCGAAGTGCACGACCCGATCGGGCAAGACCAGCGACAAGAAGCTCGCCGACGTCTGCGTACAGAGCATCGCGCCGACGATTGGCGCCGGCCTCTGCCCGACGGCGAAGCCGAAGCCGACGGCCACGCCGAAGCCAGCGCCGAAGCCGAGCCCGGAGCCCGACCCGCTGTCGCAGGACCCGAGAAAGAAGACCGAGGCCAAGTATCAATGCGACGAGGACTTCATCGACGCGCGCACGGACAAGCGGTCGCGCCCGAAGGCCGGCGAGAGCCCGCAGTCGTGGCAGAAGCGGGAGGACGCGGCGAGGAAGCAGACCGAGGAGGAGTGCGACAGCCGCAAGGGGAGCTGGGTCACCGTCTACCGCCGCATCGTCGGCGGGCGGGTCACGTACGTCGGGATCACGAACAACCTCCCGCGCCGCGACAAGGACCATCGGCGCGCCGACCCGACGCTCGCTGGAGTGAACGGCACACCGCTGATCGTCGTGCCGACACGACCGGTCGCGCTCGCCGTCGAGCAGGCGTTGATCGTCATCTATGGGTTTGGCGAAACCACCAGGAGCATAGACTGGGACAACCCTCTCACGAAAGGCCGACGTAACGGATTCATAAGCAACGGGCTGGCGTCTTTGGCGAACAGGGTCAATAACTTCAGTCCGCGAAAATACCCGCACCTTTACTTCGCTGCGAACGCGATTGGATCCAGGCTTCTGCAAACAGTCTTCGGTGGCGGTGTAGGGAAGCCTTGTCGCTTGTAAACTACGGCTGGCAGCCGAACTTTCCTGGGCGTAACTGGGTAAAGGGGCTTACATATGACAGCAAAGCATTCGTCTCGTCGGGGCCGAAGAGCGCGTTCGGACTAAAGAGGAGGTAGTGGTGGATCGTTCTGTTGCGCGTGAGGTAAAGGGCCGTCGGACGGATTTGTGGTCCGTTCGCGGTGCCGAGAGGCTGGAGGCTCTGTCGCCGGCAGTGGCGTGATGTCGCTGGGTGGGATTGAACGGATGCAGCGGTTGAGCTTCGTGCGGCTTCAGGCGGTGGTCGAGCCGGAGTTGGGGCTGTTGGCGGAGCTCCCGCTGTTGGAGGCGTTGGAGTTGCTGTATCTGCGCGGTGATGTTGATTTTTCGCCGTTGGTGCGGTGCCGGGCGTTGAAGTCGGTCGCCATTTCGTTCAAGTCGGAGGCTGCCGCGACGGGTCTTGACGTAGAGTGGGGAGCGTTGGGCAGTTGGAGGCGTTGGATCTGGTCAATGAGGATGGGGATGGTGTGCCGATTGATCTTGGTTGGGTCGCCGGGGCGACGTCGCTGCGGCATCTCGTGTTGACGGGGTTTATCAGTGCAAGTGGTATTGGCGATCTCATGGTGGCGAAGCAGTTGAGGGCGTTGTCTTTTACGACGCATTCGCCGCTTGATCTTGCCGTCGTGTCGGCGGCGTTGCCGGACGCGACGGTTCTTGACTTCATTCCGGAGCGTGAGCGGGCGTCCTGGCGGGAGTGGCGCAGCGAGCACAGCAAGCGCTGATGGTCGGCGTGGACTTGGCGTGAGGCGGGTCGTGAGCCGTTACCGGGCGCGAAGCGAGAGGGGTCGCGGTGGATCGTTCTGTTGCGCGTGAGGTGAGGGGGCGTCGGACGGACTTGCGGTTCTGTCCGGGACGCGGAGCGGCTGGAGGCGTTGGCGGTGATCGGCGGCGGTGTGCGGTCGCTTGCCGGGGTCGAGCGGATGCAGCGGTTGAGTGGTGTGCGGATTCAGGCGGTGGTGGAGCCGGATCTGGGGTTGTTGGCGGAGTTGCCGCGGTTGGAGTCGTTGGTTCTGGTGTTCTTGCGTGGTGAAGTCGATTTTTCGCCGTTGGCGCGGTGTCGGGCGTTGAAGTCGGTGTATGTGTCGTTCAAGTCGGAGGTGGCTGCGTCTGGTCTTGATGTGGCGTGGGGTGAGTTGAGTAAGTTGGAGGAGCTGGATCTGATCAATGAGGATGGGGATGGTGTGCCGATTGATCTTGGCTGGGTTGCCGGGGCAAAGTCGTTGCGGCATCTGGTGCTGACGGGGTTCATCAGTGCGAATGGTATTGGCGATCTCATGGTGGCGAAGCAGTTGAGGGCGTTGTCTTTTACGACGCATTCGCCGCTTGATCTTGCCGTCGTGTCGGCGGCGTTGCCGGACGCGACGGTTCTCGACTTCATTCCGGAGCGTGAGCGGGCGTCCTGGCGGGAGTGGCGCAGCGAGCACAGCAAGCGCTGACGGGCTGAGCCTGGCTGGCCCCGTCGCTCCTACGGGCCTCGGAGCTTGAACGTCCCGACGACCGTGCCGGCGCTCGTGCCGGGCAGGCCCGGAGGCGACTGGAAGCGGACCGTGCCGCTGACGCGACCGTGGCAGAAGCGCGGCACGGAGAGCTTGAGCGCGACCGGCGCCCCGGCGGCGACGTCGTGGTCGCTGGTGGCGACCGCGACGAGCTCGTGGCAGCGCTCGACGCCGGCGAAGCGGGCCTCGAGCGCGTAGACGCTCGACGCGTTGGTGACGGCGACCGGCGCGGCGAAGCTGATCGTGATCCTCGAGCCGTTGCGGCGCACCGTCAGCGGCTGCGCGAGCTGCGCGGACGTGAGCTTCGCCGTCGGCGACGCCCGATAGCCCTTCAACGGGCAGACGACGATCACCTGGGCGTCGGCGCCCGCGGGGCAGCGGCTGCCGTCGCGGTAGGCGACGCCGCGCAGGGGGTAGTCGTGCCGGCCCCGGCGCGCAAGGCCGACGACCGGGGCGGCGGACGGCGACGTGCCGCCGTAGCGCGTGCGGTTGCGCTCGACGATCAGGAACGCTCCCTCCGGCTCCGACACGGGCGTGGTCCGCGTGCGCCCGCCCGCCGCGTAGGTGACGCTCGCCGCCTGCGGGCCGAGCAGGCCGTACTGCAGCTTGCGGACGTCGCGCTCCGGGCACGGCGTGCGGCCGTGGACGCGTTCCCCCGGTGGGAGGCAGACGCGCGTGGCGCTCGGGCCGCTGGCGAGCGCGGCCGGCGAGAGCACCGTGGCGAACAGGGTGCCGGCGGCGTCGAGCGGCTGGCAGTCCGCGGGGTCGACGTCCTTCGGCGAGAGCTCGTGGAAGCGGCCGTCGTCGCCCGCGACGCCGTCCTGGCCGAGCGTGCCGAGCCTGCCGTCGACGACGCGGCCGACCTGGATGCAGCCGACGCCGCGCGTGGTGCCGACGACGCGCATCCCCCACGGCGGCCCGCCCGCGGGGTCGGGGACGCGCAGGGCGAGCAGGCGCACGGTGCTGGGGACGATCGTGCCCGGGCCGCGGTTCGGGTCGGCGCTCGCGAAGCCGTGCGGCGAGGGAGCGAGCGGCGTGCCGATGCCGATCACGCCGGTCGCCGCCAGCGCGCCGGAGGTGACGGCGATCGCGAGCGCTCCCGCGCCGAGGATCGCGAACGAGCACCGCCGCCGCCGGCGCGGGCCGGCCGCCTCGATCACCTGGTCGCGCAATCTTGGGAGATAGGTCATAGCGCCTCCTCGCGCAGCTTCCGCAGTCCTCGGCTGACGCGCTGGCGCACGACCGCCTCCGAGCAGCGCAGCTCGGCGGCGATGTCCGCGTACTCGCGCTCGTCCAGCACGCGCGCCTGCAACGCCTCCGCCTGCTCGGGCGGCAGCGTGGCCAGCCATTCGCGCACGCGGGCGTCGCCCTCACGCGCGATCAGCTGGTCGATCGCGTGGAGCTCGCCCGGCTCGAGCACGAGCGCCTGCAGGCCGAGCCGCCGGCGCGCGGCGGCCTCGACGCGCCCGCGGCGCGTGCTCGCCGCGAGCACGTTGCGGGCGATCCCGAACAGCCACATGCGCGCGTTCCCGCGCGCCGCGTCGAAGCCGTCGCGCGACTCGATCGCCGCCGCGAACGTCTCCGCCGTCAGGTCGGCGGCGATCTCGGCGCTGCGGGTCGCGGCACCGAAGTAGCCGAGCAGCCAGGACTCGTAGCGCTCGTAGAAGACGCCGAGCTCGCGCCCGCCGCCGACCAGCAGCGCCTCGTCACTCAAGGCTCCGACGCATCACGGGGCATCTTGGATCGGGCAGGGAGACTTGTGACGAGGACCGGCGACAGCCGGAGTACCGTTCCCGGCGTGGCCGACGAGGCGCAGATCCGCGAAGCCGGGCGCCGGCTGGCCGAGGCCGTCCCGCGGGCACGCGTGATCCTGTTCGGCTCGCACGCGCGCGGCGACGCGACACCACGCAGCGACGTCGACATCCTCGTCATCGAGCCCGACGAAGCCGTCCGACTGATGCGAACGGTCCGCGACCTGCGACTGCCGGTCGAGGTCGTCGTCGTGAGCCAACACGACGCCGACGAATGGCGCGACGTCCGCGGAAGCCTCCTGCACGCCGCGATGGCCGAAGGCCGTCCCCTCTCTAACTGACGCGATCGTCGGCCTGACTCACGGTCGGCGGAGGTCGTCGGTCACGGCCTGCTGCTGGTAGATCGTGTCGGCGATCGCGGTGCCGGCGGGCAGGTCGATTCCCGCTGCGGCGGGGGAGACGAGGATCCCGCGCCTGTCGAGCATCCGGCCGGTGTCCGGATCGAAGAGCAGCTCGTACTCGATGCCGACTGTCGTGAACGACACCTGCGTGCCGACGCGACCGCTGCCATCCGTCACGCGGTCGGTGAGCCGGACGTCGGGCACCAGCGCCAGCGCGCGGTAGAGGGCGGCGCGAAGCGCCACCGGCGCCGGAGTCATGCCGAGCGCATCGCCGATCTCGGTGAAGACCTCGGCCTCCGGCGAGCTCCCCCTGCTGCCGACGTGTGCCAGCAAGAGTCGGTAGAGCCGGTGCGGATCGGTCGGGAGCGCGAGGATCTGCCGGCGGGTGAGCCTGAGCGACCCCACCTGGTAGTCATGTGTGGGACCGAGCGCGACCGGCTTGAAGCTGGCGGGGCTCGCCCCGAGCAGCGGGCTGCCGGCGCGCCTCCAACGTTCGCGCTCGGCCGCGTTCGGGATCTGCGTCTCGACGATCCGCTCCTCGAGGCGCCCGGGGCGCTCGACGCTCGTCCAGATCGAGCGCTCCTTCGTGACGAGCGCGGTCGGCATCGCATCCGGATGCCCGGCGGCCGAGGCGACGAGGTCCGTCGAACGGCTGCGCGTGTAGAAGAACTGGTCGTCGCGCGGGAACGGGATCGCCTGCGCGGCCGTGGCGGCGCGTCGGAGCATGGCGGCGGCGGCCGGCTCGGGCGCGATCGCGCCCGCGAGTCCGGAGCTGAGGACGAGCGCGGCGACGGCAGCCGCGGCGACGAGCCCGCCGGCCGGCAGCAGCCACAGGCTGCGCCGCCTTCTCGCGCTCACCCGTCGTTCGTCCGCGAGGTAGGCGCAATGGAGGTCGTCTCGCAGCTCGCGCAGGATCGAGAGGTCGCGCTGATCAGGCATGGTCATGAGCCTCTTTCAGGTGAAGAAGCGTCTGGGAGCCGCGCAGGACCATCAACGCTCGTCTGACGCGAGCGCGCGCGGTCGGCTCGGAGATTCCGAGCGCCGCGGCGACGTCGCGATAGGGACGCTCCTCGAGCACGCGGAGACGGAGGATCTCGCGCTGCTCGGGTGTCAATGCCGACGCCTCGGCGACGATCTGCTCGCGCAGCGCGCGCGATTCGGCCAGATCTTCGATGCGCTCGTATTCGGCGTCGCCCAGCGCGCGCCGCTCGACGCCGAGACGGCGCAGCGCACGCCGCTCGACCTGCCCGCGGCGAAAGTACTCGCTGAGCTGGTGCCGCGCGATCGTGAACAGCCATGCCCGGCCCTGGACCTGGAAGTCGCCACGGAACTGCGCCCGCGCGGCGAAGGCGACGGCGAAGGTCTCCGCCAGCAGGTCGACCGACGCCTCGGGGTCGTACGTGCGGCGAGCGAAGAACGCCAGCAGGCTCGCCGCGTCGCGGTCGTACGCCTCAGTGAGGCTTTCAGCCGTCAACGTACGGCGAGGGAGGCGGAAGGGCATCTGGTCGTTAAGGCGGGCGAGGCGCCATTCGCGTGACGACGCGCCAGCGTCGCATCGTGGCGGTCACAAAGTCGACGGGCAGCTGCGGAGCAGGGGGCACCGAGACGGCGCTCGCCGGCCCGCCGGGCCGGTCCTGACCTACGAGCACAGCCGCCGCGCGACGCGCGTCAGCGTCTGCGCGACCGTCTCGGTCGAGGCGAGGCTGACCCACTCCACGGCGGCGTGCGCGCCCTCGCCGACCGGCCCGTACATCACGGTCGGGATGCCCGCGGCGGCGATGAAGGCGGCGTCGGCCCAGTAGCTGGCGCCGCCGAGCGCCGGCGGGCGGCCGGTCTGCGCCGTCGCGGCGGCGACGACGGCCTGGACGATCTCGGCGTCCGGATCGACCTCGAACGGCTCGCGGACGAGCAGCGTGCGCGCCCGCGCGTCGAGCTCGGGGTCGGCGCGGCGGCAGGCGTCCAGCAGCGCGGCGAGCTCGGCCTCGACGTCGGCGCCGCTCTCGCCGGGCAGCGTGCGCCGCTCGAGGCCGAGGACGCAGCGGGCGGGATAGCTGGAGAGCTCCTCGCCGCCCACGATCAGCGAGGCGTGCAGCGAGCCGCGGCCGAGCCGCGCGTGCGTGCGCGCCGCGAGGTCGCGGTCGAGCTCGCCGAGCGCGGTGAGGATCGGGCCGGTCTTGACGATCGCGTCGACGCCGAGCTGCGGGCGCGAGCCGTGCGCGGCGACGCCGCGGACCTCGATCTCGCTCCAGACGAAGCCGCGGTGGGCGACCACGACCTCGAGCTCGGTCGGCTCGGTCACCACGGCCGCGTCGGCAGTGACGTGCCGCAGGACCTCCTGGACGCCGAGGCTGGCGTGCTCCTCGTCGGCCACCGCGGCCACGATCACGTTACCGGCGAGGCCGAGCTCCGCGGCCTGCCGGCAGGCGATCAGCGCCGCCGCCAGCCCGGCCTTCATGTCGTAGCCGCCCCGCCCGTAGAGGCGATCGCCGTCGATCCGCACGCCGGCGTCCGGCATCCCCTCGCGCGTGACCGTGTCGAGGTGGCCGCAGAGCAGCAGCGAGCGCCCGCCGCCGCTGCCGCGCGCGCGGACGACGACGGACGGGCGGTCGGGCGTGGCCGCCAGCGTCTCGGCCTCGAGGCCGGCGGTGCGCGCCCAGTCGCAGACGTGGGCGGCGATCTCGCGCTCGCCGGCGCCGCCCGGCACCAGCGACGGATTGACGGAGTCGATCGCGACGAGCTCGGCCAGCAGATCGGTCGTGGGGTTCGCCATGCCGGGCATGCTCGCCGCGCCGGCGCTCGACCGCAAGCGTGCCGCATGGACCGCGGGCGAGACGCGCGGACAGCGAGGAGGCGCGAGTAGGATGCTAAGTCGATCAAATTTGTGTACATTAGGTCGGGGGCGCGAGCAGCGCCGTGGTCTCTCGGAAGGCATCTATGCACGCGAACGGGTCGGGGCTGGCGACGCTCGCCGCCGTGGCGGTCAGCTGGGTCGGTATCTGGTGGTTGCGCCGACGGCAGCTCAACTTCAGCTTGGTCGCGCTGGCGGCGCTTGCGATCGGGATCCCGATCGGCGTCGTCGCCGGCCACCACGTCGAGACGATCGCCCCGATCGGCCAGATCTACGTCAACGTCCTGCTCGCGACGGTCGCGCCGCTGATCCTCGTGGCGATCGTCTCCTCGATCACCTCGCTCGGCAGCCTCGCGAAGCTGCGCAGCATCGGGCTGCGCTCGATCTTCTGGCTGCTGCTCAGCAACGCGCTGGCCGTCGTGCTCGCGCTTGGGCTCGGGCTGGCGCTGCAGCCGGGCCACGGCGTCCATCGCACGCTCGGCCGCGTCTCGACCGACGCGATCCAGGGGCAGGTGCAGGACTTCAGCCAGGTCGTCGTCGGCTTCTTCCCGAGCAACGTCGTCCAGAACCTGAGCGCGAACGACGTCATCCCGATCATCCTGATCGCCGTCACGCTGTCGGTCGCCTACCTGGCGCTGAGCGAGCGGGAGCCGCAGAAGGTCAGCAGCTTCCGCGACGGCGCCGAGGCGCTGAAGGCCGTCATCTTCAAGGCCGTCGGCTACGTGATCCGGCTGACGCCGTACGCGATCGTGGCGCTCACGGCCTCGATGGTCGGCTCCAGCACGAACCTGGGCAGCGACTTCCGCTCGCTGGCCGGCCTGCTGGTGCTCGTCTGGGTCGCCTGCATCGTGCACACCTTCGTGCTCAACGGGGCGATCCTGCGCACGTTCGCCGACGTCCCGGTCATCGCGTTCTTCCGCAAGATCTTCCCGGCGCAGCTGACGGCGTTCAGCACGCAGAGCAGCGTCGGCTCGCTGCCGGTGACGACGGCGCAGCTGACGCGCAAGGTCGGCGTGAACCCGGAGATCGCGCACTTCACCGCGCCGCTCGGCACGACGATCGGCATGCCCGGCTGCGCCGGCATCTGGCCGATGCTGATCGCGATCTGGGGCATCAACGCCTACGGCATCTCGTATTCGCTGAGCGACTACGCGGTGCTGGCGGTGCTCGGGGTCGTCGTCTCCGTCGGCACCGCCGGCGTGCCCGGCGCGGCGACGGTCGCGGCCGCGACGGTGCTGTCGGCGGCCAAGCTGCCACTGGACTTCGTGGCGGCGACGATCCCGATCAGCATCATCGCCGACATGGCGCGGACGACGACGAACGTCACCGCCGCAGCCGTCAGCGCGACCGTCGTCGCCCGCCAGACCGGGCTGCTCGACGACGACATCTTCGCCGGCCGGGTCGAGTTCGTCGACGCGGACGAGCTCGCCGAGTCGGATGTGCTCGCGGGCGCGCCGCGTGGCCACGCGCCGGCGGGCCGGGACGTGCCGCGCGGCCGGGTCGCGGCCGGCCGGGGCGGCGCCGCGCCGGCGGTCCCGCCGCGCGGCGCGCCGGCGTATGTCGGGCATGGGAATGCGCCCGCGTATGCCGGACATGGGAATGCGCCCGCGTATGCCGGGCATGGGAATGCGCCCGCGTACGCCGGGCATGGGAATGCGCCCGCGTACGCCGGACATGCGAGCGCGCCGGCGTATGCCGGGCATGGGAATGCGCCCGCGTACGCCGGACATGCGAGCGCGCCGGCGTATGCCGGGCATGGGAACGAGCCCGCGTATGCCGGGCATGGGAACGCGCCGGTGGCGCCGCCGCCGGCGAGCGTGTGGGCCGCGGCGTGGCCGCGTCCGGCCGCCGCCGCGGTGCCGCCGGGCGCGTGGGGCACGCGCGAGCAGGCGTCCGCCGGTGCGCCCGCCGGCTCGCGGACTGAGAGGACAGGCAGATGAGCAAGGGAGCGAACGTGTGGGCCTCGACGCGTCGGACGCGAGCGACCGTCGCAGGTGCTGTGGCGGTGGCGCTGCTGAGCGCCGCACCCGCCGCGCGGGCCACGGACGTCACGAACCCGGCGCAGCACCCGGCGCCGGTCACGGTCACGATCGACGGCCAGACCTACCACGACGGGCTCGACACGCTGCCCGGCTACGACGACGCCGCCTGCACGGCGATCCCGAACGTGCAGTACGACTTCGCCGACGACGAGATCCAGTACTACGACGACGACGGCAGCCTGATCACGACCGCCCACTGGACCGAGTGGTCGCGGATCAGCTCCTACAAGACCTGGCTCGCCCAGCAGCAGGCGCACACGCCGACGCCGACGCCGACAGCGACGGCGACGCCGGTGGGCGCGTCCGCCACCGGAGGCGGCTCGACGAGCAGCGGCGCCTCGAGCAGCGCCGCCGCCGGGTCGTCCAGCGGCGCCGCTCCGACCACGAGCGCCGCCGCGACGAGCCCGACGCCGGCGACGAGCAGCACGACGACGACGTCGACGTCCACACGGACGGCCGCGAAGGCCAAGTCGACGCCGAAGAAGACCACGACGACGGGCTCGGCGCGGAAGACGGCCGGCACGAGCCCGGCGTCCGGTGCCGCCGCCAAGCCGCACGCCGCCGCGAAGCCGCACGCCGCCGCGACGACGCATCCCGCCGGCCGCGTCCAGCCGGCGGCCTCCGCCGCGCCGGCGCATGCCCGCGCCACGCCCGCCGCGCACGCAGGATCCGCGGCGAGTCCGTCCGGCGCCGCGCGCGCCGTCACGGCCGCGGGTGCGGCCGGCGCCGCGGCCGCCGGTCCGTCAGGCGCCGCGGGGACCGCCGCGAGCAGTTCCTCCGCCGACGCCGCGCCCGCCGCGGCCGCCGCGACGCCGTCCGCGGCCGCCGCGACGCCGTCCGCGGCCGGCACGCCGGCGAACCCGCCCGCGGCGGCGCCGTCGTCGACGACGACCGCCGCGACGAGCTCGCCGCCGACGGTCGCGTACAAGCTGACGAGCGCGCACACCGGCTCCGGCGGCGGCACGCGGCTCGCCGGCACGGCGATCCTCGCCGCGCTGGCGGCGCTGGTCGGCGCCGTCTTTCTGTTCGGCTTCGCCAGAGGCCCGCGCATCCACTCCCACGTCTGACGGCCCGGCCGCGCCGTGCCCAGGTACGGCGCGGGCGTCCGCCCCAGCACCTCCACACACGAAAGAGCCCAAAAGTGAACGTTCTCACCCGCTGGACGTGGTCCGTCGCTGCCCTGGCAGCGGTCGCGCCGCTTGCCGTGACGGCGACGAGCGCCAGCGCGGCGCCGCCGCTGCGCACCGCGATCACCAGCCACTACACGACGGCGACCTACCTGCAGCACGCGCTCGGCCTGCCGGCGTCCGACACCAGTCCGGCGATCGAGCCGGTCACCTACGACCGCTTCCAGTGGCTGCTGCAGCAGCCCGGCCGGTTCGCCATCCTGATCGGCGATTCCGCCGAGGACGCGAGCTTCGCCGCGCGAGCGCGCGACGTCGAGCTCGCGGCCACGGCCGCCGGCGCGAAGACGGTCTACTGGTTCGACCCCAACCTCTCCGGCAGCGCGCAGGTCGGCGACGTCAGCGAGCCGAACCTCGACATCCGCAATCCGGCCGGCATCACGTCGCTGGCGCCCGCCTCGCGGACGATCTACGGCAACGCGTGGCTGAACCTCGTCGGGCAGTACCTCGGCGACGGCGTCACCGCGACGGCCAAGAACGTCGGCATGGAGAAGGCGACGGTGACCGCGCAGGTCGGCACGAGCACGATCAACGACGCCGGTCGCAGCGCCGGCCAGAGCACCGAGGTCGGTGACAGCTCCGGCGGCGCGCTCTACGACTACTCGGGCGGTAGCGCGCCGGCGACCGTCGGCGACAGCTTCTTCCTCGTCTACGACAAGGACCGCACGCAGGGCGGCCAGCCGGCGAAGATCGCCGCCTGGACGGACCTGACGACGGCGGCCGGCTCGAGCGCGGCCCAGGCCGATGTGACGAGCGCGATCGGCACCGCCACGCTGAGCGCGCTCGACCAGTTCGCCTGGTGGCGGTCCGAGGTCGACGGAAAGCAGGTCACGCAGGCGCCGGCCGCGGCCAGCGGCGGTGACGTGCCCGTCCTCTCCGACGCCGACGCCGGCTGGCGGATCCAGCAGATCACCTACCCGGAGCTGGTCGACCTGCTCAGGTCCGAGACGAGCGCCGACGCGGTGATCCTCTTCGGCGGCACCTGGTGCCCGAACACGCGGCCGGTGCTGCCGGCCATCAACCGTGCCGCGCAGCAGAACGACGTGCAGGTCTTCAACTTCGACACGGTGCTCGACGGCGGCACCGTCGGCGGCACCACGACGAGCGCGACGAACCCATTGCAGACGCGCAACACGGCGGCCAACGGCGCGACCGCGAACGCCAACCCGAGCTTCCTCTACGGCGACCTCGTCAGCCGCTACCTGCGCAACCTGCACACGCAGTACGACCCGGCCGGCAGCCAGTCGGTCAGCTACGTCCCGGGCGGCGACCCGGCGGGCACGGCGACGAGGATCAACAAGCTGCAGGTGCCTTACCTGATCGGCTACCGGGGCGACGCGAACGGCGGCCCGAACGGCGTCGCCCGCCAGTGGATCATCGACAACCAGGATGGCACGTTCACCGAGTACATGTCGAGCTGGTCGTACACGAATCCGCAGCCGAACGAGCTCGGCATCACGACGATCCCGCTCGACGCGCCGATCTGGTCGACGCTGAACGCGCAGCTGGCGCACTTCGACGCCGCCACCGACCCGACGACGCTGTACCCGGACACGGCCGTCGACGACGACGACGCGTCGTACCTCGTCGCGGCCGACACCGCGACCGTCAAGTACACCGCCGCCGGCGGTGGCTCGGCCGCCTCGGTAAGCGTCAGCAGCGGCGGCGCCAGCCCGATCGGCATCGGCCCGGCGGCGCTCTCGGCCGCGCTGTCGGCGCTCGGCGGCGCGGCGCCGGCGAACCTCGCCGGCGCGAAGGCAGCGCTGATCGCGGCCGAGACGGCGGCGCCGCCGGACGCGACGCTGATCGCGAACCTGAGCACCGTCGTCGGCGCCTGGGGCGTCGCGCAGCAGCGCAAGACCAAGGTGATCGGCACCTGGGGCAGCGCGACCAGCCCGGCCAGCGTCGCCGGCGGCGTGGCCGCCGTGCACGCGCTCGACGTCTTCTTCGGCGGTCTGCCCGGCGGCGTGCTGTCGACGCGCAGGATCAGCGCCGATCCGGTCGCCGCGGACACGCCGGCGACGATCGCGGTCACGATCGCGAACGACTACGGCCGCGTGCCGACCGGCAACCTCTCGCTCGTCGTCCGCCAGGGTGGCACGCCGGTCGCGATGTTGACCAGCCCCGTCGTGAACGGCGGCGCCAGCTTCACGCTGCCGCTGCTGGCGGCCGGCAGCTACGACTACAGCGTCAGCTATGCCGGCGACGACCAGCTGCTCGCCTTCACCGATCACGGCACGCTGACGATCGTACCAGCCCCCGACCGGGACACGCCGACGCCGCCCACGACCACGCCGCCGACGCCGCCGCCCGCGACCACCGTGCCGCCGGTCGCGAAGCGCACGCGGGTCAAGGCGGGCGCGCTCAAGGGCCGCGTCACGAAGGCCCCGACGCACGCCGCGCGCGGCCGCTATGCGGTGACGATCGCCGTGCCGAAGGGCAGGGCCGCCGCGACCGGCACGGTCACGCTCAAGCTGGTCAAGGGCCGCGCGCACAGGACGATCCGCGGCCGGCTCGTGCGCGGCACGGCGACGCTGACGCTGCCGAAGCTGGCACGCGGCACCTGGAAGGCGACGATCAGCTGGGCCGGCGACGCGCGCTACCTGGCCGCCACGCGCGCCGGCGCCTCGATCAAGGTCAGCCGGTGATCGCGGCGCGGCCCCGCAGCGCCGACCGGCTGCTGGAGCTGGTCGGCGGCGACCTCGAGGTGCCGCTCGTCGGCGGCCGATGGGTCCGCTACGCGAACCTCGACAACGCGGCCAGCGCGCCGGCGCTGCGGCAGGTCGCGGACGCCGTCGCGGCGGCGCTGCCGTACTACGGAAGCGTGCATCGCGGCGCCGGCTTCGCCTCGCTGGTCAGCACCGAGGCCTACACGCGGGCGCGCGCGATCGCCGGCGCCTTCGTCGGCGCGCGCGCGGACGACCTCGTCGTCTTCACGCGCAACACGACCGACGCGCTGAACCTGCTGGCCGGCGCGCTGCCGCCCGACACGACCGTGCTGACGTTCGCCGCCGAGCACCACGCGAACCTGCTGCCGTGGCGCCGCGGCGACGTGCGCCAGCTGCCGATCCCGCGCAGTCCCGCGGATGTGCTGGCGACGCTGGCGGCGGCGCTGCGCGAGCTCGACGGCCGCCGAGCGCTGGTCGCGGTCACCGGCGCCTCGAACGTGACGGGGGAGGTCTGGCCGATCGAGCGGATCGCCGCGCTCGCGCACCGCCACGGCGCGCGCGTCGCGCTCGACGCGGCGCAGCTGGCGGCGCACCGCCCGATCGACATCGCCGGCTGGGACGTCGACTACGTCGCCTTCTCCGGCCACAAGCTCTACGCCCCCTACGGCGCCGGCGTGCTCGCCGGCCGCGCCGACTGGCTCGACGCCGGCCGCCCCTACCTGGCGGGCGGCGGCGCGGTCCGCCGCGTCGGCATCGACGACGTCGACTGGGCGACCGGGCCGGCGCGCCACGAGGGCGGCACGCCGGCGGCGCTCGGCGCCTTCGCGATCGCGGCCGCGATCGGCGCGCTGACGGCGACGGGGTGGCCGCGCATCGAGGCGCACGAGCAGCACCTGCTGGAGCGGCTGCTCACCGGCCTCGACGCGATCGCCGGCGTGCGCACGTACGAGCTGTGGGAGCGCGGCCACGACCGCGTCGGCGTCGTCAGCTTCGCCGTCGCCGGCGTGGAGCCGGCGCTGCTGGCCGCGGCGCTCGCCGCCGAGCACGGCATCGGCGTGCGCGACGGCGCCTTCTGCGCGCACCCGCTGATGGACGCCTTCGCGGCCCGCCGCGGCGGCGCGCGCGACGCGGTGCGCGCGAGCATCGGCGTCGGCACGAGCGAGCAGGACGTCGACCGGCTGCTGGACGCGGTCGAGCGGATCGCCGCCGACGGCCCGCGCTGGCGCTACGTCGAGCGCGCGGGCGCGCTGGCGCCGGATCCGGATCCGCGGCCGCGGCCGTCGCTCGCCGGGCTGCTCGCCGGCGGCTCGGTCAGGGGCGGCGGATCGCCCTGCCGCGAGCCGGGCGCGAGCGCGGATCGGCGTTGAGAGGTCTCGGCGCGAAGCGCTTTGAACTGCTCGACGCGGCTTGCCAAGGTGAACACGTCGTCGGCCAGGGTTGTGGCCACAGCAACAGGGGGGCATCCATGAAGCAGATGAAGGCGCGCGCGGCGGGGGTCGCGCTGGCGTCGGTCGCGATCGTCGGGCTGTCGGCGGGGACGGCGCTGGCGGCCGGGCCGGCGGTGACGGTCGGGTCGCTGAGCTCGCTGCCGGCGGGCGCGACGTCCGGCACGCTGCACGGCACCGTCGTCAACCGCAGCGACCACGCGCGGCTGGCGCGCGTCAACGTGCGCACGCAGCACATGGGCGTCGCGGCGCGCAGCGTCGGCAGCGCGGTGGTCAGCGTCGGCGCCCACGCGACGGCGTCCTACCGCGTCGCCGTCGAGCTGCCGGCCTCGCTGCCGCGCGGCAGCTACTACCTCGCCGCCTGCACGCCGTCCGGCGGCGGCGCCGGCGAGCTCGGCTGCGCGACGACGGCGCGCGACATCGCGATCAAGGGCGGCACGCCGATCCGCGGCGCCAAGGCGCAGCTGCCGCCGCTGCGGGCGAAGGCGGGCGCGCACGCCGCGCGGGCGGAGGACTGCAGCCCCGGCGCGCACACGCTCGCGCAGCCCGGCAACTGGGTCTACCCGGAGATCGGCAACGGCGGCTACGCCAGCGTCCACACCGACGTCCACCTCAACTACGACGCGCTGACCAACCGGCTGCTGCCGGGCACGCACGTCGATCTGCAGCAGCGCTCGACGCAGTGCCTGAGCACCTTCAGCCTCGACCTGGACACGCACAACTCGATCGCCGACACGGCCGCCGAGCCCGGCCCGGACCTGGCGGTCCAGTCGATCGCGATCGACGGCCAGCCGGCGAGCTTCGCGTTCGTGCAGCCGACCTATCCCGGCGATCCGAACGGGCAGGACGATCCCGACCCGCTCGCGCACCGCACCGGCCTGACGCAGCCGATCAACGCCGACAATCCGAACCCGCCGGCCTGCGCGCCGACGTCGAGCGCGGCGGCCGCGCAGAACCTGCCCTGCGGCGCGACCAAGCTGGTGGTCACGCCGTCGGCGCCGATCGCGAGCGGGACCGACTTCACCGTCACCGTCAACTACACGGGGCGTCCCGGCGTGCGTCCCTCGCCGACCGGCACCGAGGGCTGGTTCCTGAACAGCACGCCCGGCGGCGAGGGCGCGATGGTGACGTCCGAGCCGACCGGCACCGAGGGCTGGATGCCGCTGAACAACCACCCGTCCGTCAAGCCGACGTACGACTTCTACGACACGGTGACCAAGGGCAAGCTGGTGATCGCCAACGGGCGTCTGGTCAGCTCGGGCGACAACGCGCCGGACGCGAACTTCCCCGGCGGCTCGACGAGCTACCACTGGAAGTCCTCCGAGCCGATCGCCAACTACCTGGTCGAGGACAGCGTCGGCACCTTCGACTACTCGTTCCGCGACGGCGCCAACGACGTCATCTACTTCGAGGCGCAGGACTCGGCGATCGCGCCGGCGCGCAAGGCGCTGAACAAGGTCGCGATGGACCAGCAGGAGACGATCACGCACTTCCAGGAGCAGTTCGCCGGCCCGTTCCCGTTCAACGCGGACGGCATCGTCGTCGCGCTGCCGCGGGCCAGCTTCGAGGAGGAGATGCAGACGAAGATCGTCTTCGTCGGCGGCACGCTCGGCGGCACCGACGGCAACAACCTCGGCACCTTCGCGCACGAGAACTTCCACCAGTGGTTCGGCGACAACGTCGCCGAGGGCACGCCGCAGCTGATGTGGATCAAGGAGGGCCAGGCGACGACGGCCCAGTACTTCTGGAGCGCGCGCGCCGCCGCGATCGCGGCCGGCGGCCAGGGCACGGCGGCCGGCGACGCGGCCTTCGAGGCGAGCCTCGTCAACCAGTTCAACACGAACTACACCACAACCTCGACGACGTTCTGGAACGTCGCGCCGGCGAACCCGACGTCGGTGACGATGAACGGCAACGCGAACGCCTACACGCGGCCGGGCACGGCCTACCTGGCGCTGCGCGCGATCCTCGGCCCGGACCGCTACAACCAGACGCTGCAGGACATCCAGCGCCAGTACGGCGGCGGCTCGATCACCGAGGCCGGCCTGGAGGCCGAGTTCCACAAGTTCATGCCGAACCGGTCGCCGGCCTGCTCGAACAAGCTCGACGCGTTCTTCGCGCAGTGGTTCGACAGCTCCTACCACGGCGCGCCGGCGGCCGGCAACCGGCCGTCGATCACCGGCCCCGGCCTCGCCGGCGGCGGCTTCTACGACGCCAACGGCGGCTGCGCGCCGTACGGCGTCGACGTGCCGGGCACGGTCGGCGGCGACGTCGCGCCGACGCTCTCGCTGACGCTCGGCGACGCCGCCTCGTTCGGCGACTTCACGCCCGGCACGGCGAAGGACTACACGTCGACGACGACCGCCTCCGTCGTCTCGACGGCCGGCGACGCCGCGCTCTCGATCAGCGACCCGGACACGACCGCGCCGGGCCATCTCGTCAACGGCGGCTTCTCGCTGCCGCAGCCGCTGCGGGCGTCCGCGGCCAGCCCGAACGGGACGAGCACGGGCGCCGCGACGGTCGCCGGCACGCCGGCGACGCTGCTGACCTGGTCCGCGCCGACGGCCAACGACGCGGTCGCGATCGGCTTCACGCAGGCGATCGGCGCCGCCGACGCGCTGCGCACGGGCAGCTACGCCAAGGCGCTGACCTTCACGCTCTCGACCACCACGCCCTGACCATCCGGCGACCGGCCCGCCGGGATTCCCGGCGGGCCGGTCGGCACGGTTGACTTCGGGCTCGCGGATCGGAGAATCGGATCGATGAGCGAGATCAGCGCCACCGACGCCTCGAAGCGCTTCGCCGACGTGCTGGACGCGGTCGAGCATCGCGGCGAGACGTTCACGGTCGTCCGGCGCGGGCGCGTGGTCGCGACGATCGCTCCCGCCGCGCGTGGGTCCGGCGCGGACCTCCGGCGCATCCTGCGCGAGCATCCGCCGGACGCCGAGTGGGCGGACGAGCTGCGAGATCTGCGCCGCTTCGCGGGAGACGCACCGACGCACGACCCGTGGACCGGCTGATCGTCGACAGCGCAAGCGGGCGGGCCTGCGAGTCCGCCTTGTCGGTGATCGAGGCGAGAATCGCGGTGCCCGCACGGCTCACGAAGCCCGCTTCGTCACCATTCGGGTTCCGGTCGGCGTCCTTCGCACGCCATCCTCAGGGAAGTTCCAACGATCAGCAGACCGAAACTGTGTAGACGGGCAGCAAGCTGCTATGCGGTTGTGGATGATCGAGGTGTCCTATACGCTCGAGCATGAGCAGGGGATGGTCCCTAGGGATTGGACATGGAAAGGGTCTGTGCGTTGCGTCTGTTGAGATTGCTCGCCGACGGCCGGCACCGCCGGTTGGTGGTCGGGACGGCGGCGGTGGTCGGGCTCATGACGTGGTCGGCGGGGGGCACGAGCGCGTCCGCGTACAGCGAGGGTGGGACGTGCACGTACCTGCCTCCGGGAGTGCATTGCGTGACTGGGACGAATTCGCATTCGTTCACGTATGTGTACGCGAGTGCGCCGGTGGGGGGTACACGTATATCTGCTCGTCGGCCGTCACGGATGCGGGAAACTACAAGCAGAATCGAAGTGGCAGCGGTGGTGACTGTTCGACGAACGCCATCACCAACATCGGGTGTTTCCTCGCGTTGCCGATGTCGATCGGTCACGGGGAGTTCCTTGGCGGAGGGTCGCAGGATCTCTATCTCCTGGCTGACACGAACGGCGGGGGAATATGTTGACGCGATGGAAGGCTGGCGCGGTCGGGGTCGTGGCGATCCTGGGTGTCACCTTGGCCGGCGGTGCGGTGAGCAAGAGTTCCGCGGACGACCATCGCGCCGACGCCGCGTCCGTCGTCGCGCCGTCTGCGACCGAAACGCTCGCGTCGTCGTTCGCGGCGTTTCGGCGGGCACGCTCGGAGGCGGACGCACTGCCCACCGACCCGCGCGGAACGAATCCGTATCTGCAGAACCTCGCGATCGATGAGTCGAGGCTCGCCTTCGACGCGGATGGCATGCGTATCTGGCTCATCCCTGAAGGGGCCGACATCCTCTGTGTGCTAGCCCGGATCGTGCATGAGACAGCTGCGGCCCTGATGGTCGGGGCCGCGGGGCTGTTCGCCTGAGCAGGGATTCTTCGGCTTGCTGAAGGATGTAGAGCCGGCTCGGGGGGATCACCTTGA
>Ga0153956_1000270_pt1 | contig 63049 bp, 51 predicted proteins | sample TSFL040MetaG_FD_104704 | JGI IMG/M metagenome (GOLD analysis project Ga0153956, IMG submission 104704) | Attine ant fungus gardens microbial communities from Florida, USA - TSFL040 MetaG | ecosystem: Host-associated > Fungi > Mycelium > Unclassified | place: USA: Florida, Wekiwa Springs...
CCTGCCGCCTGGCAGCCATATCGATCTTGCCCTCCACATCGGGCAAGCCTTCCCAGCTACGCGCTCAAAGTACGTGAGGCACCGCCGTCGGCTACGCGCTCAAAGTAGGTGAGGCACGCCGCCCGGCTCCGCCGGCCTTGCGAACGCCGCTAGAATTCCCCCCGTGGTTTTGTTCTTCGAGTTGATGCTGGTGGCGGCGACTGGCCTGATCACCTGGTTCGCGCTGTACACGCTGTATCGGCTGATTACCGACGAGATGTGAGTGCCCCCGACGGAGGTACGCCGGATGGCGGCGAGCGCCAGGTCGATCGGGGTTCCGGCGACCGCGCGGTAGCTGCTGCCGCTGAGCGTGCCAAGCAGACCGCGGCACGCAACATCCCTGCCTTCGACGACCTGCCGTTCACCGATACCGCCAACCTGCGCGAGGGCGCGAACCTGCACGACGCCCTGCTGGCACTGCTCCCGTTGGTCGGGGTGTGGCGTGGTGAAGGCGTGGGCCATGGCGCGCAGGGTGATTACCGGTTCGGTCAGCAGATCGTGGTGTCCCACGACGGCAGCGACTACCTGAACTGGGAAGCGCGGTCCTGGCGGCTGTCCGACGACGACGAATCCAGCCAACCTGCCCTGCGCGAAACCGGCTTCTGGCGGTTTGTGGACGACCCGGATGACCCCGACGAGTCGCAGGCCATCGAACTGCTGCTGGCGCACTCCACCGGTTATGTGGAGCTATTCTACGGGCGCCCGCACGGCCCGGCCTCCTGGGAGCTGGTCACCGACGCGCTGGCCCGGAGCAAATCGGGAGCGCTGATCGGTGGGGCCAAGCGGCTGTACGGGATCGTCGAGGACGGCGACCTGGCCTACGTCGAGGAGCGGGTGAACGCCGACGGCGAGCTGGTGCCGCACCTGTCGGCGCGGTTGTCACGCTTCATCGGCTGACCCTTCTGCGTTGCCTTCAGTGGCCGATCGCGGCGTCGACCAGTCCGGCGAATTCCTCCTCGGACACCCGCGGGTGCAGCGCCCGGCCGTCCAAGGTGTGCACCCGCGCAGCCAGGGTGATGCTGGAGACCATCCAGAGGTCTTGTGCCGCGGCGAGATCCGCTGGCCGCAACGGGGCGTATTCGCATTCGTAGCCCGCGCCGCGCGCCACGTCGAACAGCGCCTCCTGGGTGGTGCCGCGCAGAATCGGATGCGACAGCGGCGGGGTGATGAGCCGTCCGGGTTCCACCAGCACCACCGTGGAGCGCGGCCCCTCCAAGACATAACCGTCAGAGCTGATGAAGATGACGTCGTCGGCGCCCTGTTTCGTCGCGTATCGCAGCGCCGCCATGTTCACCGCGTAGGACAGCGTCTTGGCGCCGGCCAGCAGCCACGGCAACTCCAGTCCCTGCGCCGACAGGCCACGGTCCAAGGTCACCACCGCCACACCCTCACGGCGGGCCGCGGCAATGCGTTCCGGCAGCGGGGTCACCATCACATACGCCGTTGGCGCCGAACCGCTTTCGCGGCCCCGACTGTAGATCATGCGCAGGGCGCCCTCACCCGTCCCGGCCCACTGCCGCACTGCCTCGTCGACGGCACAGCGCCACTCGCCCAGATCCGGGGCCGGCAGGTCCATCAGCTCGGCGGACCGCGCCAGCCGTCGCAGATGCGCGTCGAGCAGGCAGGCGGCGCCGTCGCGCACCAACAGGGTCTCGAAGACCCCGTCGCCGCGCAGCGCCGCCAGATCGTCGGCGTGCAGCAGCGGGGAGCCTGCTGCGGCAAGCCCGCCGCCCACGGTGACGATCGTCACGACACTGTCTTCCACATCGGCCTCGGCTGCCATGGACCGTGAGCGTAGCGGCTCCGTAGAGTTGACACGTGTCCGCAGTCCCCGCCCCTGATTCCGGCCCCGACGCGGGCGCTGTCTGGCATTACGGCGACCCGTTCGGCGAACAGCGCAGCGCCGAAACCGCGGCCGTGTTGGTGGATCGGTCCCACCGGGCGGTGCTCACGCTGAGCGGGGCGGACCGCAAGACGTGGCTGCACAATCTGTGCACCCAGCACGTCTCCGAGCTTCCCGACGGCGCCAGCACCGAGAACCTGACTTTGGACGCCAAGGGCCACATCCAGAATCACTGGATCCAGACCGGGATCAGCGAGCGGACCTATCTCGACACCGAGCCGTGGCGGGGCACGCCGCTGACCGAACATCTGCGCAAGATGGTGTTCTGGGCCGACGTAAGCATCGAGCCGGCGGACCTTGCGGTGCTGTCGTTGCTGGGTCCCGACCGGGATGCCCCGGCCGTCCTTGAGGTGTTGGGTCTGGCCGCACCGCTCGGGGCGACGGCGGTGCCGGTCGGGGATGCCGAGGGCTTCGTTCGGCGAACGCCCGGCCACGACGCGCTGGAGTTGCTGGTGCCGCGCGCCGACAAGAGCCAGTGGCAGCGGCGGCTGACCCAGGCCGGGGTGCGGCCCGCCGGAATATGGGCCTACGAAGCCGACCGGGTGGCGGCGCGGCGCCCGCGGCTGGGCGTGGACACCGACCAGCGCACCATCCCGCACGAGCTGAACTGGATCGGCGGGCCCGGCATCGGCGCGGTGCACCTGGACAAGGGGTGCTACAGCGGGCAGGAGACCGTGGCCCGGGTACACAACCTGGGTAAACCGCCCCGGATGCTGGTGCTGCTGCACCTGGATGGCTCGGTGGACCGACCTTCGACCGGAGATCCGGTGACCGCGGGCGGGCGCTCGGTGGGCCGGCTGGGCACGGTGGTGGACCATTTCGAACTGGGCCCGATCGCGCTGGCACTGCTCAAACGCGGGCTGCCGGCCGACACCCCATTGCTGACCGGCGCCGACTCAGAGGTCAGCGCGGTGATCGACCCGGAATCGATGCCGCCGCCGGATGTGCGGGGCGCGGGGCGGCTCGCCGTCGACCGGTTACGTGGCCGGCTTTGATAGTGGTCACACCGGTGCAGGGCAGGTCGGCAGCTCTGCGATCGGCACGGTAAGCTGTCAGCAGGACAATAAACACATTCAGATCGGAGCCGCCTGCTCGTGGGGCCGCTCCGTTATTGCGCGAGGGGGTCCCCCATGGGCCGCGGCCGGGCTAAGGCGAAACAGACCAAGGTTGCTCGGGATCTGAAGTACAGCTCACCGTCGACCGATTTCAGTCGGCTTCAGCGTGAGCTGGCCGGGTCTGAAGTCGACGAATCCGACGGTGACGACTCATTCAGCGACAGCGATGACTGGCGTCGCTGAGCACTGAGGTGTAGCGCCGGGCCAGAAGTGCCCGGTAGGGCCTAGAACCGCGGGTGTTCCCCGACGAGCCTGGCCCCGTCTCCCGGCTCCGCGTTCTTCCCCGGCTTGGCAACTGTGCCGAGCGGCCAGCAGTCAACGTGGCGGGCAGTCAGGATTGCCAGCGCGCGGTCGGTGTCCTCCGGCGCGACGACGGCGACCATGCCGACACCCAGGTTGAACGTCTTCTCCATCTCGGCGCGGCTCACCCGTCCACGCTGGGCGATCATCGCGAACACCGGAGCTGGGGTCCAGGTACCACGGTCTACCTCGGCAATCAGCCCATCGGGGATGACGCGAGCCAGGTTGCCGGCCAGGCCGCCGCCGGTCACGTGGCAGAAGGTACGCACCTGCGTCTCAGCGGCCAGCGCCAGGCAGTCCTTGGCGTAGATGCGCGTCGGTTCCAGCAGTTCCTCACCCAGGGTGCGGCCGAATTCCTCCACGTGGCCGGCCAGGTTCATCCGATCGATGTCCAGCAGTACGGCCCGCGCCAGCGAGTAGCCGTTGGAATGCAGGCCCGAGGAGCCCATCGCGATCAGCACGTCGCCGGGACGGACCCGGTCGGGGCCGAGCACGTCGTCGGCCTCCACGACGCCGACACCGGTCGCGGAGATGTCGTAGTGATCGGGTTCCATCAGACCGGGGTGCTCGGCGGTCTCCCCGCCCAGCAGCGCGCAGCCGGCCTGCACACACCCCTCGGCAATCCCGGAGACGATCGCGGCGACGCGTTCGGGCACGGTGCGGCCGACGGCGATGTAGTCCTGCAGGAACAGCGGCTCGGCGCCGCACACCACCAGGTCATCCACGACCATGGCCACCAGGTCGATGCCGACCGTGTCGTGCTTGTCCAGCGCCTGGGCGATTGCCAGCTTGGTGCCCACACCGTCGGTGGAGGACGCCAACAGCGGCTCACGGTAGTCGTTGCGCAGGGCGAACAGGCCGGCGAAGCCGCCGAGGCCACCCCGCACCTCCGGCCTGGTGGCCTTGGCGGCCAAGGGTTTGAACAATTCGACGGCCCGGTCACCGGCGTCGATGTCCACTCCTGCCGATGCGTAGGTAACGCCCTGGGAGCTTGATTCTGCTGAGGTCATCGCGGTAAAGGCTACCGGTCGCCGACTGCGGACGGTATCGCGCTCGATTTTGCGGCCTCAGAGCCGGTTGTGGCGCACCTGGTTGAACGGCACGCCACGGTCGGCGGCGTACTCGCGGGGCAGGCCCAGAACCCGTTCGGCGATGACGTTGCGCGCCATCTCGTCGCTGCCACCACCCAGCCCCACGGTCTGCCGCGACAGATACCGCCGGCCCGCTCTGAGCAGATGCGCTTCGTCCTCGACCACCCCCAACGGACCGGCGACCGCCATGGCGGTGTCGACCTCCAGGTAGGTCACATCGGAGTGGAACAGCCGGATGATGGAGGCCGCGGCGGGCGGCAGCTCACCGCTGCGCATGCCGCGCCCGGCGTAGTCGATGAGCTTGTCGCGCACCATGCGCCGAGCGAGGACCCTGCCGATCTGGTCCTGGGTCAGCGGGTCGTCCGCGGTGCCGGCGTCCTGCGCCAGGGTCAGGAAATCGCCGGCGGCCATCTCGGTGCGTTCGGGGCCGCGCCCGCTGGCGAACTCCGAACCCTGCCCCACGGCCCGACGCTCGTGGTAGAGCAGCCGCGACGCGACGTCCCAGCCCTTGTTGACCTCACCGACCACCGTGTCGGGCCCGAGCCGCAACCCGTCGAAGAACTCCTCGCAGAACTCGTTGGAGCCGTCGACCTGCTCGATGCGGCGCAGCGTGACGCCGGGCGCGTCGACCGGCACCAGGAACATCGTCAGCCCGTCGTGCTTGGGCACCGTCGAATCGGTGCGGGCCAGCAGCAGCCCGAAGTCGGCGGCGAACGCACTGGTGCTCCAGGTCTTGGCCCCGCTGACCACCCAGTCGTCGCCGTCGCGCTCGGCGCGGGTGATCAGGCCGGCCAGGTCGGACCCGCCGCTGGGCTCCGAGAGCAGCTGCACCAGCACCTCGTCGCCGCGCAGCGCGGCGCTGATGTGGCGGCGCTTCTGTTCGGCACTGCCGGTGTCGAGCAGGGTGGCGCAGCAGATGGTGAAGGTCGGGACGTTGAGGATCAACGGCATCTCGTAACCGGCGGACGCGGCGTCGAAGGCCTTCTGGTAGCTCAGGTCCAGGCCGAGACCGCCGTACTCGCGGGGGAAGCAGATCCCGGCGAAGCCGCCGTCGTAGAGCCGTCGCTGCAGTTCGCGTGCGCGTTGCCAGGCCCCGTCGTCGTCGCGCCCATTGCGTGGGGGGTGCTGCGGGTCCAGGCGCGGCATGTTGGCGGCCAGCCAGTCGCGGGCCGACGCGGCAAACGCTTCGACGGTTGGCTCGGTCATGCGGCGGGCTCCGTGCTGTTGGCGGCCGCGTAGATGGCCTGGTGATGCTCGGCGGGAGTGCCGAACAGATTCCGGTACAGGGTGGCCCGGCGCAGATACAGGTGCAGGTCGTGCTCCCAGGTGACGCCGATGCCGCCGTGCAGTTGCACGCACTCCTGAATCAGCCGGCCGGCGTGCTCGCCGAGATAGGACTTGGCCGCGCCGGCCCACATGGCGGCGTCGGGATCACGCGCGGCCACCTTGTCCACGGCGCCGGCGGTGATCGCACGGCAGGCATGCAGCCACATGGTCATGTCGGCGAGCCGGTGTTTGATCGCCTGGTAGGACGCCAGCGGCCGGCCGAAGCTGTACCGGTCGCGGGCCCACGCGACGGTCATGGCCATGACGGCGTCCAGGATCCCGACGGTTTCGGCGCACACCAGCACGATCGCGATCTGGGTCTGCCGATCGATGAGCGCACCGGTCTGTGCGGTGGTGCCGACTACCGCGGACGCGTCGATTTCGGTGTCGGTGAACTCGATGCGCGCGTACTGCTTCACCAGATCGATGCCGGGTTGCGGCGTCACCTGGATTCCGGTGCTGTCGGTACGGACCAGAAACTGAAGTGGCGCACCGTCGTCCGTCCGCGCAGCGATCAGCACCAGGTCCGCCCGGTCTCCGGCCTCCACCCGATCCTTGACCCCGTTGAGTCGGTAGCCGCCGGCGATGCTGGTTGCGGTCAGTCCCGGCTGGTGGGGGCGAAAGCCCCGACCGGGTTCGTCGGCGGCCCAGGTCGCCACCGTCTCCCCCGCGATCAACGCGGCGATGCTCCGGGCGTGGGCGTCGGAGTTGTCGGCGTCGACCAGACCGGCCAGGACCACGCTCACCGGATACAGCGGCCCCGGCGCCACGGTGTGTCCGATCTCGGTGGCGATCGCGGCCAGGTCGCGCAGGCCGCAGCCCGAGACGCTGCCGCCGCCGAGATCCTCGGGCACCAGCAGGCCGGTCCAGCCGAGATCGGCCGCCTGCCGCCACCATGCCGCGTCGTAGGAGCCGCCCCGTGCGTGCAGGTCGCGGTGATCGCTCAGCGCCGCGGTCTTGTCCAGGAACGCGCGCGCCGTGGCGACGAAAAGCTCGCTCTCCGTTGACACATCGGTCATGTCATCTCCTCCGAAAACGGCGGTCACCGGATGGGCTCGTCACCGAGCACCGTGGTGCGCAGCATTTCCCGGGGAGAATCCGGGTCATAGGGAGCGGCCCGATGCAGGACGCCACGGTTGTCCCAGATGACGGTGTCACCCACCGACCAGTGGTGACGATAGACACGATCGGCCACGGTGGCGCGCTGCAGTAGTTCGTCCAGTAGGGCGCGCCCCTCGCCCAGATCCATGCCGACGACATAGTCGGCGGAGGCACCGAGCACCAGTGATCGGCGACCGTTGCGGTGCGTCCACACCAGTGGATGTTCGTGGGTGGGCCGGGCCCGCCACCGGGCCAGTTCTTCAGGGGACGGGTCGGGAGTGACCCGCCGCTGCGAAGCCTCCAGTGAGTGGACGACACGCAATGCGCCATAGCGGCGCTTCTCGTCGTCGGTGAGTAGGTCGTAGGCGGCGTACGAGCTGGCGAACTCGGTCTCGCCGCCGCGCTCGGCCACCTGCACCGCCGAGAGCACGGTGGCTTTCTGCGGGTATTCGTCGCCGGTCGGCGTGCACCCGTCGATGTGCCAGTCGAAGGTGGCACGCAGGTAGCTCGCCGAGGAGTTCTTGGACCGGTTCAGCGTGACCGGGTAGATGCCCGCGACCTCGTGATGGCCGTCGGCGGAGTAGTCGACACTGCCGAGGCGTCCGCAGAACGCGACCTGAGCGCGGGGGGCGATACGCAGGCCCCGGAAGACCAAGACGCCGTTGTCTTCCAACGCCTCGAGCACCGCAGCCCCCAGGCTAGCCTCATCCTCCGCGGCAGCTAGCTGCCGCGGGTCAACGCCGAGGACCTCGGCACCGACCGAGGACGTCAGCTTGTTGATGGTGAGCAGACTCATCGGCCTGTCCTTTCTGACAAGGTATTTCGCGCTGGTGACTGCTAAGGGGTGGGCCAGCCGGTGCGGATCATGACGGCGTCGGCGGCATCGACCGGGGCGGGCTGGCCCATGATCTCCACCGCCATCGCCACCATCACCAGTGAATAGATCAGGTGCAGCAGGTGCAGGGCGTCCTCGGGAAGTTCGTCCAGGGCGAACTTGTCGCAGTGGTCGATCGCTTCTTCCAAGCGTGGAAAGAACGCGTCGTAGAACTGCCGCAGTTCGCCGATGGTGCTGGCCAGCCGCTGATTGAAGCGTTCGGTTTCGGTTGGCAAACACCAGGTTTCAGCGAAACATTCGAGTTCGGCGAAGGCGCTGGGCAGCCGTTTGGCGGTCATCGCGGAGCTCCTACGCCGGCGTGCGCGCGCCGGTAGTCGTCCACCCAGTCGACGACCACCTTGTGCAGGTGACGCACCAGGATCTCCTGATCGCCCAGTGGGAAGTCGTCGACGATGCCGTACTCCAGCGCGGCCTGGGTGCCGCCGAGCATGCCGGCGTCTTGCAGCGCAAACTCTTTGAGCACCACCGACGCCACCTCGTGCTCGATGCGCTCGCGCACGGTGCGGGCCGGGTGGAAGTAGGTGTGGGCTTCGAATCGGTGGGTGTTGTGCGAGGTCGGCCAGTACCGGTAGAGCAGGTACCAGCCGCCGTAGATCAGGATCTCGGTGTTGGGGAAGATCTGGAAGTTACTGATCCCCCACGGTTCGATTCCACCCGGATTCAGCCCGGCCGGCAGCTCACCGATATCGGGCGTCTCCCAGGGACCGACCAGCCCGCTGCGGGTGGCCCGCTCGATCGGGTACATGTACTCCGGGGGTAGCAGCCATCGCCGCCGGCCGGCGGTGGAGACCAATCGGTGCGGCCCGTCGAGTTGGAAATGGCCGCAGGTGAATCCGGCACCGGGTACCCGGACTTGGGCTGGAACTTGCTGGGAATGCAGCGCCGGAACGTGGTAGTACTCCTGGAACGCGTCGGCGAAGATCTTCCAGTTGCTGTTGTTGTGGGCCACCCAGTCATAGCGTTCGGTCAGTTTCTCGAACGGGTAGCCGTCGAGGCCGGTGAGCATCGGCCCGAGGAATTCCCGCAGGCCCTGACGCGGCGCGGTGTCGAGGTTGACGAAGATGAAGCCGTTCCAGATGTCGCAGTGCAGCGGCATCAGGGCTGCGGTGTCGGCACCGTCGAATTCGTGCGTGCGACGGCAGCGCTTGCAGGTGATCTCCCCGGCCTGCCCGGCGGTCTCGCGGTCGGGATATTCATGCCAGACGAGCTTGGTTCCGCAGCGCGGGCAGACGTTGTGGAAGGCACGGATTCCCTGGTCGGTGTGGATGAGAAGCACCGATGCCCGGGCGGCTTCGATCTCCTTGGTGGCATAACTGCCGTGTTCGGGAAGTTCCTCGATGCGCCCGATGTTGAGCCAGGCACGTTTGAACACCGCTTCGCGCTCCAGTTCGAAGAACTCAGGCGATGTGGAGTCGGCGAAAGAGATGGGGCCGGTACCTAATTCCGGGTAGTGCTCGGTCCACGAGCCCTGGGGGGTCCGGCCGGATCGCGCGCAAGATTGGTCTGTCACAACACCGCTCCTCCGTTGACGCCGAGTACTTGACCGGTGATGAAACCGGCTTCCTCCGAGCACAAGAACCCGACCGCCGCCGCGATGTCCGCGCCGGTGCCCAGCCGGCCCATCGGGATATTGGCGGCGATCTGCTCGTTCGGTGGCAGGTAGCCGGCCGCTTGACCCTGGTGCTGCATGGGCGTCTCGATACCCGATGGCGGGATGTTGTTGACCGTGATGCCTTGGGCGGCGTATTCGCGGGCCAGCGATTTGGTCAGGGTGATGACGGCCCCCTTGGACGCGGCGTAGTGCGCCGCGAACGGCGATCCGCGCTGGGCGCTGGACGAGGAGATCATCACGATGCGCCCCCACCCGGCGGCGGCCATGTCCGGCAGTGCGGCCTGGCAGCAGTGAAAGGTCCCGGTCAGGTTGACGTCGATGATCCGGGCCCAGGCCTCGGGCGTGATGTCGACGAAGGCCGAGTAGCCGAAGAGTCCGGCGCTGGTGACCAGCGCGGCGACCGGGCCGAGTTCACTGCGCACTTTGACGAAGGCCTGGTCGACGGCGGCCCGATCGGTGACGTCGGCCTCGACGCCCAGCGCGGTCGCACCCTGGCCCCGCACGTCGTCGGCAACTCGTTGCGCGGCTTGGCTATTGACGTCGAGAACGGCGACGCGATAGCCGCGCCGGCCCAGTTCGTGACAGGTGGCCTCACCCATGCCCGAGCCCCCACCGGTGACCACGGCGACCCGCTGCGGCACCTCTGCGGTCATTGCATCCCCTTCGGCGTCGATCGGTGAATCGCGACCCTGGACGTCCTCGCCGGGGAATGTTATCAAGTACTTGTTATTGATCTCAAGTATTGGACGTTCGGACCTGCCGGACGGCGTCAGGGCAGCTTGATCATCGAGACGTACATCGCCACCACCGGCCGATAGAGGTCGATCCCGTCGAGTTCGCTGGCCAGCACGGCGGAGTCGCTGGTGGCGACGAGAACCTGCGCCAGGTCGAGAGCCGGGATCAACAGAGTCCCCCCGAGCCGTTCGACGCCCTCGACAATGAAAGTCGCCAGCTGCTCGACGACTTCGGCCCGCTTGGCGGCGACGCGATCCCGAGCTTCGGGATTGCGCAGCAGGTACAGCGTGAATTCGTACCCGAGTGCGGCATGCTCAGCCCCTCGGTCCCGGCTCAGCCGCTGCCAGCGCTCTGCGATGTCGTCGAGCTCGCGCACTCCTACCTGCGTCGCGTTCGCCATCACTTCGGCGAAGTTCTCGAAGTACCGGCGCCAGTAGCGATCACTGACCGCCAGGAAGAGCTCATCCTTGGCCGCAAAATGCTTGTAGATGGCGCCCTTGGTATAGCCCGCAGCCTGGGCAATGTCGTCGAGAGTCGCGGTGGTGAAGCCCTTTTCGGCGAAGACTTCCTCGGCGGCGTCCAGCAGCAGCGACCGCGTGCGCTCGAGCCGGCGCTCACGGGTCCACTGCTCCACCATGAGCCAAATTATCCCACAGAATCTGCGATACCTATTGGCATCACAGATACCAGTGAGTATATTTTGCCGGGCTGGGCCATCCCGGAAGGAGACCGTGCTGTGAGTAACGGCTTGTCGAGTGAGCAGATCGAATCCGTTCTTGCCGAGCCGGAACCGCCTGGCCGCGGGGGCGGGACGATCAGGGTGTGGGCGACGGTCGGCGGAGCACTGCTGACGCTGCAGCTGTACGTCTGGACCCGCTGGATCACCGGGCCCTTCTTCGAACGCGTCCCCGGCGGACCGAACGATCCACCGATGTACATGAAGGTGCCCCTGATGGCCAACGCCATCGTGCTCTGGGTCGGCCTGCCGGTGGCCGTGTGGTGGTTCTTCGTCCGTCCGTGGCGCCGCGAGCGGCGAATCACGTTGGACGGCTTGCTGTTTGTCTCGATGGGCCTGATGTTCTTCCTGGACCCATTGCTGAACTACTTCAACACCTGGTGCACCTACAACACCTGGCTGTTCAACCGGGGTTCGTGGACATCGCACATCCCGGGCTGGGTGTCGCCCGAGGAGCCCGGCCGCCAGGTGGCCGAGCCGCTGCTGACGAACATTCCCGGGTACGCCTACGGCGTTCTGCTGATCACCATCGCAGGGTGTTGGATCATGGGAAAGATCAAGGCGCGCTGGCCCGCTATCAGCAACCTGCGCCTCATCGCGATCACCTACGCGATCTCGTTCGTGTTCGATTTCGTCATGGAGGGCTTGGTCCTGCTGCCGATCGGTTTCTACACCTACCCCGGCGCTATCCGGTCGGTGTCGATTCATGCCGACACCTACTACCAATGGCCCATCTACGAAGGCCTGATGTGGGGCGCCGTCCAGGCGGCGCTGTGTTCGCTGCGCTTCTTCACCGACGAGCGCGGGCGCACCGTCGTCGAGCGTGGTCTCGACCAGGTGCGAGGGGGCGTGGCCCGTCAGCAGTTCACCCGGTTCCTGGCGGTCTTCGCCGGGGTCAGCTCGTGCTTCTTCGTGCTCTACATGGTTCCTGCGCAATGGATCGCCCTGCACTCCGACCCGTGGCCGGCCGATCACCAGAAGCGGTCCTACTTCACCGGCGGGATCTGCGGTGATGGCACCGACCGGCCCTGCCCGAATCCTGTTCTGCCACTGCCCACCAACCGCTCCGGCTACATCGACATCGACGGCAACTTGGTGATGCCCCAGGGAGTAGGTGTGCCACCCGTGGTGCCGTTCGAGCGCGGGGAGTGAAGAACGCCGTGGCCACCACCACCACTCCGGACGTGTATTACGACCCCTGGGATGTCGGGCTCAACACCGACCCCTATCCGATGTTCACGCGGCTGCGCGCCGAAGCGCCGCTGTACTACAACGAAGTTCACGACTTCTATGCCGTGAGCCGGTTCGAGGACGTCAATGCGGCTCTGATCGACCACAAGACTTTCAGCTCTGCCCGCGGGGTGGTGTTGGAGATCCTCAAGGCCAACATCGAGATCCCTTCGGGCATGCTGATCTTCGAGGATCCGCCGATCCATGACATCCATCGCAGCCTGTTGGCCCGGGCATTCACTCCGCGCAAGATCAATGCGCTCGAAGCCGCCATCCGTGACTTCACCGCCCGGTGCCTGGACCCGTTGATCGGCGCGGACCGAATCGATTTCGTGAAAGACCTCGGCGCGGTGATGCCGCTGCGGGTGGTGGGGATGCTGTTCGGCATCCCCGAGGATTACCAGCGCCGCGTTCAAGAAGACGGCGACAAGCATGTGCGCACCCAGCGCGGCGGGCAGCTGACCGACAATCCCGACGGCGCGCTCACCGACGGACAGGTCTTCGCCGACTTCATCGACTGGCGCATCGACCATCCGGCCGACGACTTGACCACCGACCTGCTGCAAGTCGAATTCACCGACGAGACCGGCAGCACGCGGCGACTACGCCGCGAGGAATTGCTGATGTTCATGAACGTCGTCGCCGTAGCCGGCGCCGAGACCACCACCCGTCTGATCGGGTGGATGGGCAAGTTGCTGTCCCAGCACCCCGATCAACGCCGCCTGCTGGCCGAAGACCGCTCTCTGTTGCCCAATGCCATCGAGGAAATCCTGCGCTACGAACCGCCCGCGCTGCAGGCCGCGCGCTACGTCACCCGCGACATCGAGTTTCACGGCCGGGCGATCCCCGAGGGGGCGGCCCTACTGACTCTGATCGGCGCGGCCAATCGTGATGAGCGCCGGTTCGGAGCGACTGCCGAGTCCTTCGACGTCACCCGGGCGCCGCGGCAACACCTCACCTTCGGAGTCGGCGCCCACTACTGCCTCGGCAACGCCCTCGCTCGTCTCGAAGGCCGGATCGCCCTCGATGAGATCCTCAATCGCTTCCCGGACTGGGAGGTCGACCTCGACGCTGCGATCTTCTCGTCCTCCTCGGCTGTCCGTGGCTGGGACACGATGCCCGCGCTGCTCACAACTGCGTGACGGTGCCCTTAGGGCTCCACATGATCGGCGAACAGGGTGTGGCCGGTGCCCTGCTCGACGACCCGGGCCAGCAGCGCCCGCAGGGTCTCCTGCTCTTCCGGGCTCAGCACACCGAATACCTGATCGTGGGCGGTGATCGCGTCGGTGACGACCGCTGAGGTCACCGCGCGCCCCTCATCGGTCAGGTAGGCCCGCAGGATTCGGCCGTGATGGGGATCCTGCTTGCGCTCCACCAGTCCGCGGCGCTCGAGCGCACTGAGAGCCAGTTGCACACCCTGCGGAGTGATGAGCAGGCGACGTGCCAGTTCGGCGCCGGACAACCCCGGCTCGCCGGCGAGTTGGCGCAACAGACCGATCTGGGCGGTACTCACCCCGTGGTCGCTGATCGCCTCGTTCACGGTCGTGAGCGAGTAGTAGAAGGCCTGCTTGAGCAGCCACAGGATGTTGTTGGTGAGATCCATGCCCTGCTTCCCTATCAACTGCGCTTGCAGACTCGGCCGTCCTTCATGACGAATCGCACGTCTCCGGTGGTGCCGATGTCCCGGGTCGGGTCACCCGGTACGGCGATGATATCGGCGCAGTAGCCCGGGGCCAGTCGGCCCAGTTCGTGCGCGGCGTCGATGAGATCGGCACTGACCACGGTGGCCGCCCGCAGTGCCTGTATCGGTGTCATACCGCGCTCCACCAGTGCGCACAACTCTTTGGCGTTCTGGCCATGCGGGATTGCCGGCGCATCGGTGCCACACGCGATGCGTACACCGGCCTCGATCGCCCGGGGCAACATGGCTTTGGCCCGCGGGAACACTTCGGCCGCCTTCTTGCGCAGCTCCGGGGCGATCCGGTCGACGGCCAAGGCGTCCGTCAAGTAGGTGGTGGAGACCAGGAAGGTGCCGTGGTCCACCATCATCGCCAGGGTCTCGTCGGTGGCCAGGAAACCGTGCTCGATGCAGTCGATGCCGGCCCGGATGCACGCCCGAATCGCGGTGTCGCCGATGGCATGTGCGGCAACCCGCACCCCGGCCCGATGCGCCTCGTCGGCGATCGCGGCCAATTCGGCGTCGGAGTACTGCTGAGCTCCCGGAGCGGTGCTGTGTGACATCACCCCGCCGGAGGCCGACACCTTGATCAGCTTGGCGCCGTGGCGGATCTGGTAGCGCACGCAGGCGATCACATCCGGCACGCCGTTGGCGATGCCCTCGGCGACCGACAGCGGCATCACGCCGGGCGCGAGCCGTTGGAAGACCGTCGGATCCAGGTGGCCGCCGTAGGGCGTGACCGCGTGGCCGGCGGGGTAGATCCGCGGACCCGCGTGCCAGCCCTGGTCGATGGCGCGCTGCAGCGCGACGTCGAGTAGGTAGCCACCGGTCTTGACCATCAGCCCCAGATTGCGGACGGTGGTGAAGCCGGCTTCCAGTGTGGTTCGTGCGTTCACCGCGGCTCGCAATGTGCGGTAGGCGGGATCGTCCTGCACTCCGTGCAGCGGAGTGGGAAGCCCCTCTGGACTGCCCGGCCCGCCGATGAGCAGGTTGAGCTCCATGTCCATCAGCCCGGGCAGTAGCGTGACGTCACCGAGGTCGATGTGGTCAGCCGAAACCGGAACGGGCGTCTCGGGATTGATGGCGGCAATCCGCCCGTCCTCGACCACCACGACGGCGGGTGACCGGACGACACCGGCGTCGACGTCGAGCCATCGATCGGCGCGCAGCACCCAGCTCTCACTCACCGGGCGGCTCACGGGAACGGCTCGGCGATGCACTCGATGACGGCCGCGCCCGAGTCGGGAACGCGCGGCTGCTTCCAGGCTTCGGCCGGGAATGCCACCGTGATCATGGAATACAACAGGTGCATCAGATTCAGCACATCCTCGGGCAGGTCGTCGAGGCTGAACTTGTCGCAGTAGGCCAGCGCCTCTTCGGCGCGCGCCGTGATGGCGTCATAGAACGCCTGCATGTCCGACATGGAACTGCTCAGGCGTTTGGCGTAGCGCTCCGGTTCCGATGGCAGGCACCACTGGTTGAACGGTTCAAGGTCGGCGAATTCCTTGGGCAGCATGGCGTTCACGATCGCTTAGACCTTGGCCGTGGTGCGCTCGTGTTCGGCGATCCACGCGGCGGTCTCGGCGTGGAAGTGCCGGATCAGCACCTCTTGGTCGTTGAGCAGGAAACGGTCCACCGCCCCGGTACCGATCATGGTGTGGGTGGCCTCCAAGGTGCTGGCGTCCTGCAGCCCGTACTCCTTGAACGACACCGCCGCGAGTTCTTGGGCGACCCGCTCGCGGGGCGTCCGCGGCCGCGGAAAGTACAGGGTGCCTTCGAAGATGTGCGAGTCGTGTCCGGTCGGCCAGTAGTGGTAGGTCAGATACCAGCCCTGGCCCCAGAACAGGATCGTGAAGTTGGGGAAGATCTGAAACGAATCCAAGCCCCACGGATCGCATTTCGCGGGATTGAGGCCGTCGGGCATCGGGCCGATGTCCGGCGGGTCCCACGGCCCGAAAAGCCCGCTCTGGCAGATGTCCTCGATCGGCTTGCGCATCTCGGACGACATCTCCCAGGCCCGAACACCTGAGGTGCTCACCAGGCGGTGCGGGCCCTCGATCTGATAGTGCGGCGCCTCGAAACCGGCCTGTTCGGCCGCCACCCGAAAGGCCGTCGGTGTCTGGTTCCCGTGCAGCACCGGCGCGTGATAGAACTCCTGGAACGCGTCGAGGAAGAGCTTCCAGTTGGAGTTGACCGACGAGCGGTACTGCCATCGGGATGTCATCTGCCCGAATGGGTAGCCCTCCAAAGCCGTAACCATGGGCCCGAGGAATTCGCGCAGTGATTGCTCCGGGGTGGCGGCGAAGTTGACGAAGATGAATCCTTCCCAGACGTCACAGTGCACGGCGACCAAGCCGTAGCGACTCTTGTCCAGGTCGAAGAACTCTTCCTCCTGCTGAACGAAGGCCAGATTGCCATCCAAGTCGTAGCGCCAGGCGTGGTACTTGCAGGTGAACTGGCGGCAGTTCCCGCTCGTCTCCTCCAAGGGCATGTTGTCCCACACCAGCTTGTTACCCCGGTGCCGGCAGACGTTGTGATACGCCTTGATCTCGCCAGATCCGGTTCGCACCAGGATGATCGAGGTGTTGACCACCTTGAGTTCCCGGGTGAAATAGCTTCCCTTCCGCGGAACCTGCTCTACTCGACCAACATTCAGCCAGGCACGCCGGAAGATCGCCGCGCGTTCCTTCTCGTAGACCTCCGGACTGATGGAATCGCGGTACGACACCGGTTCGGTACCGAGCTCGGGGTAGTGCTGGGTCCAACTGCCCTCGGGCGGCTTGGGAAAACGCGCCACAACCACTCCTGTCCTCACGCCGGGTCACGAGTCTCGTTGGCGCCGACGCTATCGAGCGGCACGTATAGTGTCAAGTAGTTGATACTTTGGCGGGAAGTCAGCTTCAGGGTTCCTGAAGGATCGACTTCGGGTTAGGACTGGCTCAGCGCGGCGTCGTTGCCGCTCTCGGCTTTGCGCGCGGTGTTGCTCAGCATCTGCTCGACGACGTTCTTGCCCAGGGCACTGTCATCGGGCAGCTCGATCGGGTAGCTGCCGTCGAAACAGGCACAGCACAGCCGCGATTTGGGCTGCTCGGTGGCCGCAATCATGTCTTCTTGCCCGACATACCCGAGGCTGTCGGCGCCGATGGCGCGCCGCACCGCTTCGACCATCTCGGTCTCGTCCTCGACGGCGTTGGCGATCAGCTCGGCCGGCGAAGCGAAGTCGATGCCGTAGAAGCACGGCCACTTCACCGGCGGGGAGGCGATCCGCACGTGCACCTCGACCGCGCCGGCCTCGCGCAGCATCCGCACCAGGGCGCGCTGCGTGTTGCCCCGCACGATCGAGTCATCGACGACGATCAGCCGCTTGCCGCGGATGATCTCCCGCAGCGGGTTGAGCTTGAGCCGAATACCGAGCTGACGGATGGTCTGCGACGGCTGGATGAAGGTCCGCCCGACGTAGGCGTTCTTGGTCAGGCCCTGTCCGTAGTCGATCCCGGACTCCTGGGCGTAGCCCACCGCGGCGGGGATGCCGGATTCCGGCACGCCGATGACCAGGTCGGCCTCCACCGCGTGCTCGCGGGCCAGCCGCCGGCCGATCTCCACCCGGGTGGCGTGTACCGACCGACCGCCAATGGTGCTGTCCGGCCGGGCCAGGTAGACATACTCGAAGACACACCCCTTCGGGGTGGGGTTGGCGAACCGGGTGGAGCGCACGCCGTCGGCGTCGATCGCCAGCAGCTCTCCGGGCTCGATGTCGCGGACGAACGAGGCACCGACGATGTCGAGCGCCGCGGTCTCCGAGGCCACCACCCAGCCGCGGTCGAGCCGGCCCAGCGACAACGGCCGCACGCCCCACGGGTCGCGGGCGGCGTACAGGGTGTTCTCGTCCATGAAGGTCAGACAGAACGCACCGCGCGCCGTCGGCAACAGTTCCAGCGCCGCCTGCTCCAGGGAGGTGTCGGCGGCACCGTGCGCCAGCAGCGCACCCAGGATGTCGGAGTCGGTGGTGGCCACGCCGGGACGGCGGGTGTCGATCAGCCCCAGTTCGCGGGCCCGACCGGCCAGTTCGGCGGTGTTGACCAGGTTGCCGTTGTGGCCCAGGGCCACGCCGGTACCGGCGGCGGTGTTGCGGAACACTGGCTGGGCGTTCTCCCAGGTGGTGTCGCCAGTGGTGGAGTAGCGACAGTGCCCGACCGCCACGTGCCCGGGCATGGCCAACAGCGTCTGCTCCTCGAACACCTGGCTGACCAAGCCCAGGTCTTTGAAGACCAGCACCTGCGAGCCATCGCCGACGGCGATCCCGGCGGCCTCCTGGCCACGGTGTTGCAGCGCATACAGGCCGTAATAAGTGAGCTTCGCTACTTCTTCACCGGGAGCCCAAACTCCGAAGACGCCGCACTCTTCACGAGGTGAATTCTCAAGGTCTACTACCTGCTGGTCCGGCACGTTTCAGCTGCTCCAGGGGGACGGGCCACAGTGACGACGTTCAGTCTACGGTCAACATGCGTCAAGTTTCACCAACGGCAACCAATCGGCGATCTCTGCCGCTCGCGCACCCGACAGTCGCAGCTTTCCGGCCGCGGTCGCGTCGCCGGTCTCCAGTAGCCCGGCGGCCAGCAGCAGCCAGCTGCGCGGATCGGTCTCGACCACGTTGGGCGGGGTGCCGCGGGTGTGCCGCGGCCCGGCGATGCACTGCACCGCGACGAACGGCGGCACCCGCACCTCGACGCTGGCACCGGGGGCCAGCTCGGCCAGGGTGCGCGCGGTCAGCCGGACCGCGGCCGCCAACTCGGTCCGATCCGGGGCGGGCCGGGTGTCGTCGCGCAGCCACGCCGCGAGTGCCAGCACGGCTGCGCGGGTCTGGTCGGGATCGACGCGAGGGCGGGCGGTCATGTCTTCAGCGTCGCAGAACCCAGGTGATCGAGCGCGCGCCCCAACCTACTCGGTGACGGTCGGACGCATCTCAAGGCTGACCACCGACCCCGCCGACCCCGCCGGTGCTGGCAGCCCGCGCCGATGCACCGGCGATTCGGCCCTGCTGCACGGTGCGCATCGGGGCGTAGACCCATGTGTCGAAGCACTCCGCAAAGACGCTGCCAAGCCAATCCGCACCCAGTTGCCGGTGAGTGGACTTCTTAGAGAACCTTCTCGCGCCGGTCCACGCGACAACTGACCGCGGAACCACAATTCGGATTACCTTGCGCCCCACCCTGGCGCTGGCGTTGCCGCCAGGTATCCGCCATCGTCGCCGAATACCATGCGCAAATGCCGTTTTCGTCAGTCGGCACCGGTCTCACCAGACAACACCGAAAGAACCGGGTACCTTACATTTCCAGCGAAATAGTGGTAACCGTGTAGTTATATCAGCAGAAACCGGCGCAACTTACCGATAAATTAGGCAATGAGGCGTGCCTGGGCGATCAAATGGCAGATCTACTGAACCGTGAACCAGCGATCGAACATCGAGAACATCATTAGAAATAAATGTTGACTTGCTTACCGTGGCAACGGTAAGGAATCTACCAATTTTATAAGCACATCTACCGTGGAGGCTGTAGTGATTTCTGGGCGCCCGTTCCGTACCTTTGGGATTCCCTTTCTGACGTTCGCCGCTACCACGCTGGCGGGGCCCACACCGGCGATATCTTCCGTTTTCGTATCCGGGGCGAAGACTCTGACAAATTCGGCGGTGCTGCTGTCCAACGAGGCGTGGATCATCGGCGGCAGCGGCACCCCGATACCAGACCAGGAATACCTGGATTCTGCTTTTGACAAATACCTCGCCCCGAACGGCTACGGCGCCTACCGCCCGAACGCGCTTTTTACCCCGGAGGGGTTATATCCGACGAGCGCCATCAGGGACCTGCCCTTTGCCGCGTCGGTGGCCCGAGGTGTCACCATCTTGAACGACACCATCACGCAACAAATGGACAGCGGTAACAACATCGTCGTCTTGGGCTACTCACAAAGCGCCGCGATAGCCTCCCTGGAAATGCGAAATCTGGCAGCACTAGGTCCTGCTGCGCCGACCGCCGACCAATTGGCCTTCGTGCTACTCGCCGACCCGATGAATCCCAACGGCGGCCTGCTGGAGCGCTTTGCTGGATTGACCTTGCCGAGCGTGGGTCTGACGTTCTACGGCGCAACTCCTTCCGACACCGTCTACCCCACCGATATTTACACGATGGAGTACGACGGATACGCCGACTTCCCGCGATACCCGCTCAATCTTCTGGCGTCCATGAATGCGTTTGCGGGCATCTACTACTTGCACGGCACCTACCTCGATCTGTCAATCGAGGACATCACGCCTGTCGCAGATGGCGGTAACGCCATTGAGCTACCGGTGTCTTCCGATTACACCGGCAATACCACCTACTGGATGATTCCGACCGAGAATCTGCCGTTGCTGGAACCGATCCGCTCGATTCCGGGCGTAGGTGACGCGATCGCCGAGTTGATCCAGCCGAGCCTGAGGGTGCTCATCAACCTGGGCTACGGCAGCATCACCGAGGGCTGGGACCAGGGGCCGGCAGATGTGGCCACTCGTTTCGAATTGTTCCCCACGAACATCAACCCGACCGAAGTGCTGCAAGCTTTGGCGGCCGGCACCGAGGAGGGCATCAACAATTTCGTGCGCGAGATAAGTTCCGGGATATCATTTCCGGAGCCGACACCGCCGGACTTCGACATCCTTGAAGCGATCAACTCGGCTTTGGCCGACCCGGCGGCAGCATTCACCCATGTCATGAACACTTTCAGCAGCATGGCGAGCACCCTCTATTCGCCCTTGCTTCCCACAGCAGACACCTTCAATGCCGTCTTGACTTCACTGCCCGCATACAATTTCAGCCTTTTCATCGAAGGGCTCGAATCCGGTGACCTGCTTGGCGCCATCGGTGACCCGATCGCGGCTGACGTGGGGCTGCTCACGATGGGGGCCGCCTTCGAATACTATGTGCTGCTGCATATGTTCGAGGGCCTCGGCGCCGACCTTGCGAATCTGTTTGCGTTCTGAGTCCTCGCCACACCGGGCCTCAGCAAAGTCTCGTCGCTCACGGCCCGCACCACCGTCTTCCGCCCGGGACCAGCCAAGACCCTGGCCGACGTCGAATACGCGACAGCGGCCTGGGTCGACTGGTACAACCTTGACGGCTGCACCCAACACTTGGCATGGTCAGCCCGGTCGAGTACGAGCAAGCCCACCACGGTGCCCTCAACCGAGAGCACCAACCCATTTAGCAGCGGCAGGAAACCTGGAGCGGTTCAACTTCCCTCGAAAGTAAGGTGCGCATCAAACCCGGGGGATTCAATCATGAAGAGCCGCGTTACCGAGTCTCGGTGTGGGCGTGAACTCAATAGCAAGGCGCTGGCAGCTGCGTGCCTGCCCGCCCGTCATCTGAGGCGGATCACCATCCACCAAACGATAGTCCGGGATCCGCTTGTGTAGTTCTTCTAACGCCAGCCGCAATTCCAGACGAGCCATTGCCACGCCGACACAGCGGTGTATGCCCATACCGAAGGTGAGGTGGTTGTTCGGCGCGCGGTCGATTCTGATTTCGTCCGGAGAGTGGAACTGTGCCTCGTCGCGGTTGGCCGAGGGCAGAAGCAGAAGAATCTGGTCTCCTGCGGCGATGTCCACCCCACCCAGCGTCGTGTCGCGCGTAGCCCGGCGTGCTGGGCTGCCGGCGGTTTCGAAACGCAGAATCTCCTCTACCGCTGCGGGGACACCGCTGGGATCGGCTATCAGCTTCGCCCGCTGGTCAGGGTTGGCCGCCAAGTTGATGATCGACCAGGCCAGCGTGACCTCCGTGTTGTGCCATCCGCCGACTGCGAGAGTGAACAGCAGCTGGCTCAGCTCCAACACCGACAGCCGCCGCGCGCTGCCATCGGGCTGCTCGACTTCTGTCAAAATGATCTGAGCGGTCAGACTGTCCATGTCGTAGTCCCCGCGCTCAACACACTCGATGACACTGGTGAAGTAGCCGTATATCTCCAAAGCGGCTTCGGCCTGCGCTTGCAGCGACTCCTCAGCCGACTTGCCGGGCAGGCCTTGCAGTGCGGTATGGATTGCTTTGCCGAACATCTCAGCGTCTTGGGCGGGCCATCCCATCAACTCGAAGAAGACACGAATGGGCAGCGCGTGTGCGAATGCCCCGATGAACTCGCATCCGCCCTTCTCGCAGAACTCGTCGATGAGTTCGTTGACTGTGTCACGCAGTCGAGGTTCCAACTCCTGCAATCGTTTCGGACTGAACAATGGCACCAGAAGCTTACGGAAGGGTGCGTGATGCGGAGGGTCCAGCTCGGTGGGAACCAAGTTGAATTCCGAGGCTTTGTTGAGCAGAAGGGGTGAGCTGGAGAACGTCTCGGCATCGCGCAGCACCTCGCAAGCGAGGTCATAGCGCGTCACGATCCAGTGTCCGCCCGATGCCGGGCTGTAGAGAATCGGGCTCCTTCGACGCAATTCGGTAAGACGCTGGTGCCATGCGTCGGGGGCGCTCATTAGGGCGGGGGCGTCAATGTCGAAGTCGACGACGAGATCCTGGGGTACATGTGCGGTGACGACCATACTTCGACGATAGGCAACGCCGTACGACTGCACGATGATCGTACGCCTCAAACTTCTTGACCGACTGTCTCAGCCTGAGGCCGCCGGTGAAATATGAATCCCCCCGGCGAGTCCGGAGGCCCCACTTCTTGTGAAGGATGCAAGTCATGTCAGAAGGTTCTCCGCGTAGGTACCCGGCCGAGTTGCGTTCGTGTGCGGTGCGCATGGTTGCCGAGGCCCGCCACGAATATCCGTCGGAGTGGGCTGCTTTCGAGTCGGTGGGGTTCAAACTGGGGATCGGGATGGCGCAGAAGGTGCAGCGTGAGCGAATCAGCACTGGACGCTCCGTAACCGCGAAGCCGGCTCCTACCTGGCGGATATGGGCCGGTCTGCGGTGCACGACCTCACCCGTTGGTGGGGTCGACGCCGAAGCCGTTTAGTTCCATCGGTGCGGAGGCTTGACCAACCGATGACCTGGTGAACATGGGAACCATCCTGCGGGACCGTTCATTTCGTCCCGGCAGCCAGCCGGGACGAGGTGTGAAGACTCAGCGTTCGGAGTCGAGGAACCGTGTTCGGGTGGGACGGAGGCCTCGTCGTAGTCGCGGGCGGTGACGTGTCCGCAATGGAGATCGAGAAAGGCGGACGCAGAGCGAAGGGGGCCCATCAGGCGATTGCGATGCCCATGTCGACGGACACCACTGAGCCTGTCACGAGTTCGGCTTCGTCGGACGCCAGCCACAGCACTGCGTTGGCGATATCTCGCGGCATTGCCCAGGGCCGTGTTTTCAGTGCGCCCATCGACGAGAAGATATCCATGACATCTTCCTTGGTCGGATTCTCCAGGTCGGGCCGGAACGCTCGATAGATCGACTCATTCGCGATCAGGGGCGTGTCGGTATTCCCAGGGGCAACCGCGTTCACCCGAATTCGGTGGGCACCGTTCTCGATGGCCATGACCTTTGTCAGGTAGATAACGGCGGCTTTCGTGGCGCCGTAGTCGCCGAGCTGCTGCATCGGTTTGATACCCGCCGACGACGCTGTGATGATGATGCTGCCACCGTTTCGGGACTCAATCATGGTCGGAAGAACAGCCTTGGCGGTGTGCCAGACGCCGGTCAGGTTGACATCCAGAGTGGTCTGCCAGGATTCCTCGGAGATCTCGTGGGTGAGAGTGTTTCCGCCGCACGTGCCGGCATTCGCGATCGCAATGTCTATCTGCCCGAACTCATTGATTCCCTGATCTACCGCCCGCTGCAGATCGCCGAAATTCTTCACATCCCCGATTACGGGCAGCATTCGGCGACCAAACTTCTCGACAAGTAGCGCCGTTTCCTCGAGGTCTTCCGGCGAAGATGCGGGGATTTCCGGCCGGTGTGGCACCGGGGCGCATAGGTCGAAACCAATGATGTCGGCGCCTTCTTCGGCGAGACGCACGGCGTGTTCGCGTCCCTGTCCGCGTGCGGCACCGGTGATCAGCGCGACCTTGCCTTCGACTCTTCCCGCCATCTGCGTCCTCGCATTCCTTGTGGTCTTAGTGGCGAATTCATCTGGATGATGCGCGAGTCCTGACCGTATGCATGCCCGGCTGGAGGGGCGATGACCCCATGTCTCAGTCTTCGTGACTGGTCGTTTCAGGGCGTCTCGGACCGCTCATCGCGACCCGACGTCTCATGTAGTGCGACCGGGTGTTTCAAAATGTCGGCTCGCTCTTGACAACGATTTCAGGCCCCGCAACTGTCTTCGGAACGGACGTGTGTGAGTACTTCGGAATTACTCGACAGGCATTTCCGTGATTGTGCAGCAACGCATTCGGGGAGGTCTTGTGACGTCGGTTTTGGTCACCGGAATCAGTGGCGGGTATGCAGAGACGGCCCGTGCACTGATGGCCCGTGCGAACGAACGATGCGATCTGGTGCTCCGAAATGCGGTGAGCTGGCTCGGTGAGCCTTTGGCGACAATGGCCGGCTATCACATGGGTTGGTGGGATGCCGATCGAGGCGGCGCAACCGGTTCGCCCGGAAAGTCCCTGCGAGCTGCGCTGACGTTGGCGTCAGCGGCGGCGTGCGGAACCGACGCCGATGCCGCGCCCGCAGCCGCGGCCGTCGAACTGATGCACAATTTCTCGCTGATTCATGACGATGTCATGGACCGCGACGCGACGCGCCGGGGTCGCACGACGGTATGGGCTTTATGGGGCGAATCGACCGCGATCATCTTGGGGGATGCACTGCACGCCCTGGCGAGCCGTGTCTTGACGCAGCTGTCGGATAGGTCACTGGCACTGAATGCTGTTGAACGCCTGGAGTCGTCGTGTGTGTCGCTATGTGTTGGTCAGTACCTCGACTGCGATTTTGAGACGCGTCGGCGGGTGACGGTCGATGAATACTTGCACATGGCGGCCGGGAAGACCGCCAGTTTGATGGGGTGTGCGTGTGCGTTGGGGGCGTTGAGCGCCAAGGCAGATCCCTCGGTTGTTACGGCCATGGACCAGTTCGGCTATCAGCTCGGTTTGGCGTTTCAGATTGTGGACGATGTGATCGGCATCTGGGGCGATCCAGAACGCACGGGAAAGCCCGTCGGTAGTGATCTGGCGAACCGCAAGGAGTCCCTTCCGGTCGTAGCGGCGCATGAATCCGGGTTACCGGCGGCTGCCGAGTTGGCCGAGATGTATCGATCGTCAGCGCCGATGACGCACAGTGACATTGCCCGTGCGACGCAGCTGGTGGAGGCGGCGGGGGGACGGCAGGCGGCTCAACAGTACGCCGACGACTGCTTCCGCGCCGCGATCGCGGCGCTTCCCGAACCGCTGAGGTCGAGCGACCTGATGGCGTTGGCGCAGTTAGTGATCAGGCGAGAGGGCTGAAAGCGCGATGACGATGCGAACGCAAGACGCTACAGTGATCGACCGTCGTACTGCAACAGTCGACGAAAAGACGACGCGGGTGTTATTGGCTTCACCGCGGTCCTTTTGCGCCGGGGTCCAGCGGGCGATTGAGACCGTCGAGCGGGTACTCGAAGATGCGGCCGGGCCGGTCTATGTGCGCAAGCAGATTGTGCACAACACGGTTGTTGTGGCTGAACTGCAGGGCCGCGGGGCGATCTTCGTCGACGAGCTTGACGATATTCCGGAACCGGCGCCGCCTGGAGCGGTGGTGGTTTTCTCGGCACATGGGGTTGCCCCGGCGGTGCGCGCCGAAGCTGATCGGCGTGGGCTGCACGTCGTCGATGCGACGTGCCCGCTGGTGACTAAAGTCCACGCCGAGGCCGCACGATTCGCCGCGCGCGGTGATCGGGTGGTGCTGATCGGGCATCGCGGCCACGAGGAATCCGAGGGCACCATGGGGGTGGCCCCGCAGTCGATGGTGCTGGTGGAGACCGCTGCCGACGCAGCCGCGCTCGACGTTCCCGCCGGTGTGCAGGTATCCTATCTGACGCAAACCACACTGGCTGTCGATGAAACGTCGCAGGTCATCGACGCACTTCGCGAGCGATTCCCCGCCCTGCGTAGGCCACCCTCCGACGATATCTGCTACGCGACCACCAACCGGCAACGCGCGGTGCAGTCCATCCTCGAGGAGTGCGACGTAGTCCTGGTGGTCGGATCGGCGAACTCCTCCAATTCGCAACGGCTGGTTGAGATTGCCCAACGATCCAATACCCGTGCCTATCTGATCGATGGATCCGCCGACATCGATCCGGCGTGGATGAGCGGAGCCGAAACGATCGGAGTTACTGCCGGTGCTTCGGCACCACCGCGGTTGGTGACCGAAGTCGTCGACGCGTTGCGGGCACTGGGGCCCATCACTGTTGAAGAACGCTCCGTCACCGTCGAAACGGCGTACTTCGCCTTACCTAAGGAGGTGCGTGAAGTATGACCCTCGCTGTCAGTCGTCCCCTCGACATTGATCTGCTCTCGGATTGCGGTGGGCCAGCCGACATTCAGGTCCTCGCGCCGGAGCAGCTACCCGTCCTGGCCGAGCAGATCCGTCGTCACCTCATCGATTCGGTGACGTCCGTAGGCGGCCACCTTGGTGCCTCGCTGGGTGCCGTTGAACTGACCATCGCGTTGCACAGGGTGTTTGATTCGCCACGCGACGCCATCGTGTTCGATACCGGGCACCAGAGCTATGCGCACAAAATGTTGACCGGCCGCGCGCCCAGGTTCGGTACCCTGCGCCAGGCCGGCGGTCTCTCCGGATATCCCAGCCGAGTCGAGTCTTCCCATGATTGGGTGGAGAACTCTCACGCATCGGTGAGCCTATCGTGGGCTGACGGAATCGCTAAGGCATTTGCTCTTCGGGGACAACATGAACGTCGTGTTGTAGCCGTCATCGGTGACGGCGCGCTGACCGGTGGCGTGGCCTGGGAAGGTCTGAACAACCTCGGCGGGACCGACCGCCCGGTGGTCGTGGTGCTCAACGACAACAGCCGGTCCTATGACGAGACGGTCGGCGCGATCGCCGCGCACCTGCGCCGGCTACGAGACTGTCCGACCGTCACGCCAAATATGTTCGAGGCTATGGGATTCGCCTACGTCGGCCCTGTCGACGGGCACGATATCGACGCGCTGTGCGCGGCGATGCGTCGAGCGTCCGCCCTCGCTCAGCCCGTCGTCGTGCACGCTGTGACCAGCAAGGGGCGAGGCTACGGCCCGGCGGAGGCCGACGACAACGACCGCATGCACGCCTGCGGAGTGATCGATGTAGTCACCGGCCGTGCCGTTGCGCCCAGCGCGCAAAGCTGGACGGACATCTTCGAACAGGAAATAGCCCACCTCGCCGAGGAAGACCCCGACATCGTGGCGATGACCGCGGCGATGCGCCTGCCCACCGGGCTGGGCGCATTCTCCGCCTGCCACCCCCACCGGGTATTTGATTCCGGTATCGCCGAACAACACCTGCTTGCTTCGGCTGCCGGTCTGGCAAGTGCCGGCGCCCATCCGGTAGTGGCGTTGTACGCGACCTTCCTCAATCGTGCATACGATCAACTGCTTCTGGACATCGGATTGCACGGACTGGCTGTGACCCTGGTACTCGACCGTGCCGGTGTCACTGGGCCCGACGGTCCCAGCCACCACGGCATCTGGGACATCGCGTTGCTCACCACCGTTCCCGGGATCCGCATTGCCTGCCCTCGAGATTCTGAACGACTTCGCCAGCAACTGCGTACCGCGATCAATACGGTCGGCGGGCCCACCGCTGTGCGCTACCCCAAGGGCTCACCGGGAGCCGAGGTGCCCGCGATCAACCATATTGACGGCCTTGACGTCCTCTATTCCAGTCCGCAACAACACCAAACCGTGCTCTTGGTGGCGATCGGGGCAATGGCGCCGGCTTGCGTACAAGCCGCCCAAGATTTGGAGGCGCACGGTATCGGCGCGACTGTGGTCGACCCGCAATGGGTATGGCCCATCAACCCCGCACTGGCCAATCTGATCGCCCAACACCGGCTCACGGTGTGTGTCGAAGACGGTGTCGCGCAAGGAGGCGTCGGGGCGCACCTGGCCCACCACATCAATCAACATGAGACCGCGTCGCGCATCCATACCGTGGGATTGCCGATTGCTTACATCCCGCACGCACCGCGCAACGAAATTCTGAGCGAACACCAACTCAGCGGGTCTGCGATCAGCGCCACTAGCCAAAGGCTGCTTCGCGACATCTAACTGTCTGGCTGAAGGGCGATCGATATGCAGCTACGCAAAGTCCAGCTGGACTTCACGGATGCGAAAGTTATTTTCGCAGAGGATCAACCGGAGTACTGCCACGTGTTCGCCGGGTTCTCGAGCGTCACCCATCACCTCGAGAACTTCTTGATGAAGGCGGTACGGGATGCCCGAACCAGCCTCTCCGGTGTCGATGAATCGCTCAGCAGGGATGTCGATATCTTCTGCCAGCAGGAGGGCTGGCATTCACGACTGCATGCGCAGTTCAACGAAAAACTCGTGCGGGAGGGTTATCCCTGGGTGGCAGCGCGTTCCGATCGGATGAAGGATGATTTCGACAGATTTCTCAAGTCGAAGGGCTCGCGATTTTGCCTGGCCTACGCCGAGGGTTTCGAGACCATCGGCCCGATCATGTCGACGTTCATCTTCGAGCGCGTCAGTGATCTGATGAACGACTGGGACGAACCGACGGTGTACCTATGGGTGTGGCATTTCGCAGAGGAATACGAACATCGGACGGTGTGTAACCGGCTCTATAACTGCGTACACGGCGACTACTTCCCTCGGATCTACGGCCTGTGGTACGCGCTGGTTCACCTGTTTGGTTATTCGATCCGGGTGGCGAACAACATGATCACTGCCGATGTGGAGGCCGGCCGGATCAAGGGCGGGCGGTTGCGGAGCCGGATCCGCTTCGCCCGGACCCTGGTCAAGCTCTTTTCGTTCGTGATCCCACGGCTAGTCCGCAGCATGTCACCGCACTACAATCCCGAAACCATTCCACCGCCGCGCGGGTGCTTGCGGTTTCTTGACGAAACGTCGCAAAAGTACGGGGTAAAGGCCCCTGCCTAAACGCGGCGCAGGTACTCGTCGATCGCCTTGACGACGAACATCGTTGTGACGGCGTTCGAGCCGAAGTAGAACGCCCGTTTGCCCAGCGAGTAATACGGTGCGGCCGGCCAGGAGCCGTCGGCCAGTTGCGACTTTGCCAGGGACTGAATAGCGGGGCCCGTAGCGGTGCCGGCGCCGAGGTTGTATTCCGCGAGCAGGCGCTGGGCGACGTTCAGTACTCCAGCCGGGTCGTCGGCGGTCCCGGGGGTGGCGGGCGTGGTGGCCCGGTGTGCGACGGCCGCACGTAGCGCATCAGCGAGGGTATCCAATTTGTCTGGGAAGCGTCGGACCAGGCAGGATGCGTTGTGGAGGAACGTATCTGGCGCAGGATAGTAACGGGTTCCCGCGAGGTAGGCTCCGTCGCGCAGGTGGCTGCACACGTAGGCCAAGGTGGCCTCGGTGATCCCGTGTGCGTCCTTGAGTCCCGCGTCTCTGGCCAGCATCAGCGCGTAGAGCGTGTTGGCTGCGGCTGCGGCGTCGTGCTTATACCCGCGCGGTGCGGCGCCCGGCTCGACTCCGTCGTCCCAATAGACCATTGCCACCCGGGCATGCAGCTCGCCGCCTGACTTCCCAGTCTCGTCAAGATTTTCCGAGGCGCGCATACTGGTCGGGGCGGCGGCCGTCAGAAGCTCTTCGCCCGACGCGCGCAGTTCTGCGTCGGTGAGCCACCCGCCTTCATACAGCGATGCGGCAGCGACCGAGGTGCAATCGGTGTCGGCCGCAAAGCCGTTCTCACGGCAGAAGAACCGGTAACGGCCGCGGTACATCTGCCGGCGCACGATAGTTCGACTGACCTCGATCGTGGTCCTGGCGGCCGGGTCGTTGCCGAAGAGCTTCAAGGCGATCATCGATGAGAAGGCCTCGTCGCCGGCATCGAAGCCGATGTCCGCATTTGAGTGATCGCGAACGAGCGCTCTGAGTCTGTTCAACGGGAATGACTGGCTGAAGTCGGCGTCGATCCCGACCTGCGACTGGATACCTCGCGGCCAAACTGATCGCGTGAGGTAGTCATAGCCCTGCTGCGCGGCCGCGACAAGCAGCGACCGGTCGGACCGCGTGTTTCGAACCCGCTCATTTGCCAAGCCACTGGTCACGTCAAACGACCTCGATCTCCGCTAACGCGGCCCACTCGTGAGTTCCCGCATGTTGTAACGTGCCGAAAGACATTGCATGGCACGGATGTTCCCGCTTACGATCGCTTTCAAGTACTGAAGATAGTCAAAATCTGTGGTGGCGGCGTTTGTCAGGTCCGACAGCTCGTCGATGCTTTCGTCGTACTGAAGGTATGCCGCTGTCATGTGTTGGGCGACATCTCCGCCCCGTGCAGCAACCAGAATGGGATTTAATTTTCCTAAACTGAGATCCCTTGGTACGGAGGAGATATCGTTGCACAGCGCGACGATCCTGGTGGCAAGTTCCTCAGCACGCCCAACCAGCTCCCGGTTCCGGATTCCCCAGCCCTGGCACTGCTGCCACAACGTGACATATGCCAGGTTTCCTATCAGATGAAACCGATGTCTCCGCAGTGCTTCAGGGTCGACGTAAAGGTTCGCGTCCGTTTCCATCGCCGTTGCCTCGGTGAGCGTTTGCGCTTCCCAGAGGAAGGCTTCCAACATCAGATCGATTCGTAGTGCAATGGTGGATTGATCTGGCAGCGATGTCAGGAGAGACGCGAAATGCTGGCCACCCCTGTGGATTTGCGATAATCCATCGCCGAACATCAGGCCTTCGCGGAACGCCGCAATGACCTTCGCACGTTCGATGGTATCGTCGACATCGTTTAGTACGAGAAACCACAGCAGAAATTCCGTGGTTATGTCGGTTCCTTGCGGGGTTGGTTCCCGCGGGCAACAGTAAGTCTCGAAGGCCATGACCGTTTCGCATGCTTCCGCGCTGATGATCGGAAATCGGCGTTGTGCCGCTTCGAAGATGGAGTGCAACCGCTTCTCGGGTTGCTCAAGGGGCCAGAACGGGAATGGAGGCGACAACGTAGCCATGATCAATCGCCTCCGACGGTTTGAGGCCCGGCTTCCATCTCCGCGGCTAGGCGCATGGCTTCTTCGATGAGGGTTTCGACGATGTGGGCTTCGGGGACGGTTTTGATGACTTCGCCGCGTACGAAGATCTGGCCTTTGCCGTTGCCCGACGCAACCCCGAGGTCGGCTTCACGGGCCTCCCCGGGCCCGTTGACCACACAGCCCATCACCGCGACCCGCAACGGCACATCCAGGCCGTCGAGGCCGGCGCTGACCTCGTTGGCCAGCGTGTACACATCGACCTGGGCCCGCCCACACGACGGACACGACACGATCTCCAAACCGCGCGGGCGCAGGTTCAGCGACTCCAGGATCTGGGTGCCGACCTTGACCTCCTCGACCGGCGGCGCCGACAACGACACCCGCAAGGTGTCCCCGATACCGCGGGAGAGCAACGCCCCGAACGCGACCGCCGACTTGATGGTGCCCTGAAACGCCGGCCCCGCCTCGGTCACCCCCAGATGCAGCGGATAGTCACACGCGGCCGCCAACTGCTCATAGGCCGCCACCATGACCACCGGATCGTTGTGCTTGACGCTGATCTTGATATCGGAGAAGCCGTGTTCCTCGAACAGCGCGGCCTCCCACAGCGCCGATTCCACCAGCGCCTCCGGGGTGGCCTTGCCGTACTTGTCCATGAACCGCTTGTCCAGCGACCCGGCATTGACCCCGATCCGGATCGGCACACCGGCGGCCCCGGCCGCCTTGGCGACCTCACCGACCCGGCCGTCGAATTCCTTGATATTGCCCGGGTTCACCCGCACCGCCGCACATCCGGCATCGATGGCCGCGAAAATATACTTGGGCTGGAAATGAATGTCGGCGATCACCGGAATCTGGCTCTTCTTGGCGATCGCCGCCAACGCATCAGCATCCTCCTGACGCGGACACGCCACCCGCACCATGTCACAACCCGCAGCCGTCAACTCCGCAATCTGCTGCAACGTCGCATTGATGTCATGCGTCTTGGTCGTACACATCGACTGCACTGACACCGGAAACTCACTACCCACACCAACACCGCGGACCTTCAACTGACGCGTCTTACGGCGGGCCGCCAATGTGGGCGCCGACACTGCGGCGGTCCCAAGAACGATAGTCATGTGACCTTCCTTGTCGGAGATCGGTCAGAGGTCGCGCAGGTATGTGGAGCGGCAGCCATGGGTCGATCGCTCTGTGGAGGCTTTGGTGAGTTGTTTCGCAAGAGGGTCGAGGCCATTGATGCGATCCCCTTGCTCTGGCGATGCTAGGCACGCCCGACGGCCTGCACGATGACCCAGCGTCTCAGCTTCGTTGACCGGTTGTCTCAAACGGCCACTTGATGATCGCACTAACCCGGATTGGTCGGTGAAGCCGAGCAGTTTGGTACTGGCGATCAGATCCGTGGCGGCCACGATGATTTCAAGTCGGGCTACGTCGGCGTCGAAAGCGTGAAACGGTAAGTCGCGCATACCGGCAGCTTTGGCTTGACGGATGCGGGGTGCGTGTGATCGGCTGCCCATCGGGAATCTGCGGGGTCCTTGGTGAGGAGTGTCATGAACCAACGATCGACGGACAGTGGCGCGACAACGATCCTTGCCAGGACCCCGGACTGCCGGAATTTGGCCGCGCCTTCACCACCTGGTGCGGCGCGAAAGTGCGCCCACGGCAAGGGCGTTGGAGTTTATCCCTTTCCTGACAACTAAGGATGCGACGTGTGGGTAGCAGTTCTCGAGTCCGCGCAGTTGAGAAGCGGCCCTGTTCGCGCGCTGTACTGGGGCACCCCGATCGTTGTGTTCCGCACCTCTTCCGGGAGGCTTGGCGCCCTGGAGGATCTGTGCGGCCACAGGGGGATACCGCTGTCTCAAGGAACGGTGCTGGGAAACAGTATTCGTTGCGGATTCCACCATTTCCGCTTCGACACCAACGGCGACTGCGTGTCTGTCCCAGAGGTCTTCGGAGCCGACGAGACGTTCCGCAGACGCTGCCGCGTCCGGCGCTTCTTTGTTCGCGAAGAAGTAGGGCTGATCTGGGTTTCGGTTGAAGATGAGCCAGACGCAGAGTTCCCGGTCCAAATCGACTCACTCCCTAAGGACCGGATCACTGCGGCCGGGTCCTTTGCTGTCGACGGCGACCTGCGGGTATGGCTCGATCATTTCCTCGATGTGCCGCATTGCATCTGGACCCACGCCGAGAGCACGTACTCCGGGTCACCGGAACGCCCCGCGGAACTGGCCTCGCTGTCGATCGGCATCGAACCGGACAGTCGGTATCCAGTGCGATCGGCAATCGATATGACCTTCCGTGTCGAAGACGACGGTGGTTACGCCCGATATTCCCTTCCGATGCGGACACTGGTCGCACTGGACCGGACCATGGCCAGATTGCGGCGTAGGTCGCGATCCGGCCGCGTGGCTCACGTGTCGGTGCGTGCTGACCTAGTCACACCGCTGTGCCAGGAAACCGTATCCCGCGTCGGATCCATGGAGGTCCGCGCTTGGACCAGCATCAGTCCGTTGTCGACGGGGAAGAATCGATTCTTTTACGCCGCCGTGGCCGACGGGTGCCGTCGTGGCCCGGGGGGCAAGGTGTTGGCACGCCGGCTTCTCAACGATTTCGTGCGTCAGCATCTGGGTGTGGAGGACGCGCACTGGCTTGCCGCGGCCCAATATCTTGCGGGCGAGCGCTTCCGGGCAACCGAACTCGACTCGACGGTGTTGGCGATGCGTGAGATCTTCGCCGCTTACCGAAGTGAGAAGTGCCATCTCTACCCGGCCGGTTCGCTCATTCACAGCATCGAGTACGGGGGGCATTCCGTGTGAAAGAGGCACCGGGTCCGGTACGCACCACACAGCCAGTCGAAGTATCACAACCGTCAACGACACGGAGGTAGAGACCAATGGCAGCACCACTATTGCAAGCACAGATAGATATCAACGCACCCATCGCTACCGTGTGGGACCTGATCTCTGATCTTCGCCGGATGCGGCAGTGGAGCCCGCAGTGCCGTTGGATGAAGCAGTTGGGACCGCTGGAACCGGGCACCCGGACGTTCAACATCAATCGACGCAAATTTCTGTTCTGGCCGACGACATGCACCATCAAAGACGTTATCCCGCAACGAAAGCTAGCATTCCGGGTCGATGTCAACCGCGCCATCTGGAGTTATGAGCTACAGCCGATCCCGTCCGGTACCCGAGTGATCGAGAGTCGGCACGCTGAGCGGGGCGTCAAGCCGATCTCGACGTTGACCGCTAATACCTTTGTGGGCGGGGAGGATATATTCGAGCGAGAGCTGGTCGACGGAATGAAGGTTTCGCTGGCCCGGATCAAGGACGCTGCTGAACGCCATCACCGAGTATCGGCATGAGACCGCGCATTTGGTGATTGACACCGGACGCGCGATTGCCGAGGTAGCCCGAGAAATCGGGGTTGGCAAGCAGTTGCTGGGCCGCTGGGTGGGTATTCAGCGCGCGCAGATGGATTCAGCGCCGGAAGCCTTGGATGCTGATGAGCGCGCGGAGTTGGAGCGGCTGCGTGTGGAAGTCTCTGAGCTGAGAATGGATCGGGAGTTTCTAAAAAAGCCGCAGCCTTCTTCGCGAAGGAGACCGATGATCAACCAAGCGGAGCAAGCCGCTTAGCCGGATACCTCCTGAATAGGGCCGCGACCTCCCGCAAAATCAAGTTTCTAAAGCTGGCTACTTTCGACTGGTAGCTTCGCGGCGCCCGATATACCAGCCGACATAGTGAGCGACGTCGTCCGCGTCGAGCGGGCATGTCAATACACCGTCTCCTAGTATTGCCGTTACATTTGACGTGTCGAAATACTTCTCGTCGGAAATATAGGGCTGGTAGAACGCCATCTGGTCGTCTACTTCCTGGTCGACCGGATGGAATCCTTCCCGATTTTTCACAAGGACCGGGCGCCTGATGCCGAGCACGTTGGCTATACCATCACACCATTCGGAAAATCCAAGAGGACTGTCGTTGGTCAGGTGATATATGTCACTCGCATTTGATTTTGCCGCGATATTGACCGCCACCCGCGCGACATAGTCGACGGGAATTGTGTTCAACGGGGTTCTCCCGTCCGCGCGCACCCGTAGCGGGCGAACCTTGAGTTGGTCATGAATGAAAATATGCGCCGCGTCGCGAGTTCGGTGCAGAACCTTAGCGAATCCGTACAGACCTGTGAACGTCGTAGCCTTGAACGTCTCGCTATGCCCAATTACGATACTGGGACGGAAAATCCGCTTCGTGGTAAATCCTGCCTCACGGACGATCGACTCCGCAGCCACCTTGGTGCGCTCGTACTGATTATTTGGCACCGTCGACTCGGGAACCACCGTTTCCAGAATGGCACCTCGCTGACTGCCTGCCACGTAGGCGGTACTGACGTGGTTGAACACGGTGCAGCCCGCCTTGCCTGCCAAGTCCACGACGTTTCTGGTGCCCTGCACGTTGTGCAGCGCAATCTCTTCTGCTCGCTCGTCTTCGAACGCCAACGACGCCGCTACATGCCAACACTCGGTGATGCCTGTCAGCTCACCGGGCTCGACGCCGCATATCGGCATTGTCATGTCACCGGATACGGCGCGACAACGGGCGAGCTGCGCGTCGGTAAGGGTTGTCCCATACATGTCTGCTGCGGCATGCAGCGACTCAATGAGCCGCTCATCTGCGGAAGAGTTCGCACGTGGCCGGACCAGGCAGACCAGATCCGAGTTAGTGTTCACCAATAGCTCAAATGCTATGGCACCACCGACGAATCCGGTCACGCCCGTTAATAACACTGTGCCGCTAGATTTGGCCACGCTGAACTCCCTATCCTTATTGGGGAAAACGGGCCGGCCACGTGCGCCAGCCCCGACAGCACCTTCATCTTTAGGCATGTCGACTACCGCAAGAATGCGTGACCACAACCACCGAGGCCATGATTCGACGTCTCAAACTAAGGTGACCGATTGTTTCAACCCTCAGATCCCGAGCATGCGCCTCCCCGGACCGGGCCTCTACTTGTCGGATCTCCTGACGTTTCCGTGGGTTCATGCGGTACGGGCAGAGTCGGCCGCGGGTGGAGCCGCCAATTCGATTCCGCGCGGATAGCTTCAGCGCGCGCGGCGAAATGCCAGCGGTGATAGACCTCCGATTTCAGCGTCGACCAGAGACTCTCCTGCTGAGCATTGTCCCAACACACCCCGGTTCGCCCGACCGATTGACGCACATTCAATTCCTCAGCCACGGCGAACATCTGCGCCGAGGTGTACCGGGCGCCCCGATCGGCGTGGAATATGACGCCATCAAGCGGTCCGGTCGCTGGGTCGCGGAACAGGTACGCCCGGCGCAGGGCGGCCTCCACCACGTCGGTGTGCAGGGTGCCGGAGAACGCGTACCCGAGCACCCGGCGCGAGCAACCGTCACGCACCGCGCACAGGTACAACCAGCCCTCGTCAGTGCCCAGGTAGGTGATGTCGGAGGTCCACACCGTGTTCAACGCGCCCTGGTCGAATCGCCGGCCGATGCCACGTCCGAGGCCTGATTCCCTCAATCTCATTGTCCGCCATGATCTTTGCCACCATCTTACGGACACGGTTTTCGCCTTTCCGACGCAGCTTCCCAAGGATCCGCAGGCGGTGTTCACCGGCGCCTATCCGAACAACGACCTGCGCCGCGGCGACAGTCAGCTACGACTGCAACGGGAGACCGACGACAGGTGGATCACCGTCGCTGACAACGGGGACTGGTCCACCATGTTCCGGTGGCGTCGCAGCCGGCGACACGAGTTCCCGGTGACGGTGACCTGGGCTGTACCCCGTGACGCGCTGGCGGGGCGCTACCGGCTGCGTAATGACGGCAACGCCCGCGGGGCCGACGGTCAGGTGGTTGCGTTCTGCGGCACCACGGAGCCGTCCGAGATCGTCTGCAACCCCGCCCTGCCGGGTGGGGCCACCTCGACGGGCGACTGAACGCGCACCTGATCCACTTTGCGGATGCCGCGTGGGTGGACAACGTGTGGCCACCAGAACCAGCGTCCGAGCAGGACGGCCAGCGAGGGCATCAGCAGTGAGCGCACAATCAGGGTGTCCAGCAGCAGGCCGATGCACACGGTGGTGCCGAATTGGCCGAGGATGCGTACGTCGCTGACCAACATGGAGCCCATGGTGAAGGCGAATACCAGGCCGGCTGCGGTCACCACCCGCCCGGTCCCGGCCATCGAGCGGATGATCCCGGTCTTGAGCCCGGCATGAATTTCTTCCTGGAACCGGGATACCAGCAGCAGGTTGTAGTCGGACCCGACGGCGAGCAGGATAATGACGGAAAAAGGCAGCACCACCCAGTGCAGCTTGATCCCAAAAAGGTCTTGCCAGACGAGCACCGAGAGCCCGAAGGACGCCGCGATGGAGCTGGCCGCGGTACCGACGATAGCCAATGCGGCAACCAGACTTCGGGTCAGCAACAGCATGATCGCGAATATCAACGTCAGGGACGACACGGCCGCGATCATGAGGTCATAGCGTGCACCGTCGCTCATGTCCTTCATGGTTGCGGCGGTACCGCCCAGATAGATTTTGGCGTCCGACAGGGAGGATTGCTTGATGCCGTCCTGCGCAGCTTTGCGCTCCGCGGCCACCCGCGAGATTCCCTCCGCCGCCATCGGATCGCCCTGGTGGGTGATGAAAAAACGGGCCGACTTCCCATCGGGCGACAAGAACAGTTTCAGGCCCCGCTTGAATTCAAGATTGTCGAATGCTTCCGGTGGCAGATAAAAGAAGTCATCGTTCTTGGCGGCGTCGAAGCTTTGACCCATGACGATCGCCGTGTCGTTCATGGCTTCCATCTGGTTGATCATCGCCACGTTCGTGCTGTAGGTCGCCAGTGTCACCCCACGGGTGGCCTCCATCGATTCGATCATCGGCGAGAACAGCGCGGCCATCTGCGGCATCAATGCGGACATCCGGTCGAAATCGCCGGCGAGGTTGTGGAACTTCTCGTCGAGCCGGTCGAAGCCGTCGAGGGACTCGTATATCGACCGCAGTGCCCAACAGATCGCGATGTCGAAGCAGTGCTTCTCCCAATAGAAGTAGTTGCGCATGGGCCGAAAGAAGTCGTCGAAATCCGCCAGATGGTCGCGCAGCTCGTCGCTGATCTCGGCCACCTGATGGGTGTCGGCGTCCGCGCCGCGCATGGAGTCGGCGAGCTCGTCCATCACCTTCTTCATTTGCCGCATCACATCGATGGTGGTGCCGAGTTCGTCGGCCATCTTCAGCGTGTCGGCCGCCCGGTCTTTGAGGAAAGAGATGTTCTGCATGCTCGTTTGGCCCTGTAAGGAGCTGATAAACGGGATGGAGCTGTGCTGCAGCGGCACCCCCAACGGCCTGGTGATGTCCTGGACCATGGCGATGCCATCGACCCGCACGATGTTCTTGGCGACTCTGGCCAGAACAAGCATGTCCGCGGGATTACGCAAATCGTGATCGGCTTCGACCATCAATATGTCCGGGTCGAGCCTGGCCTGGGAGAAATGTCGTTCCGCGGCCGTATATCCCACATTCGACGGCGCACCGCCGGGCAGGTATTGGCGGTCGTTGTAGCTCGTCGTGTAGCCGGGCAGTGCAACCATTCCGACCAGTACGATCGCGGCACTCGCAGCGAAAATCGGTGCCGGCCAACGGACCACCGCGGTTCCGATCCGCCGCCACCGCCGTTCGGTCGCCGCCCGCTTGTCCTCCAACAGGCCCAGGCGGCTACACACGGCCAGGACAGCCGGGCCCATCGTCAGGGCGGCGGCCACCACGACGAGCAGGCCCACCGCGACCGGCGAGCCATTGTGCTGGATCACCGGAAGCCGCGTGAAGCTCAGACAGTAGGTGCTGCCGGCGATCGTCAGCCCCGAGCCCAAAACGACCGGGGTAACCCCGCGCACGGCTGTGAAATATGCATCGTCGCGGTCCTCGCCGCCGCGGCGCGCCTCCTGATAGCGGCCGATCAGGAATATCCCGTAGTCGGTACCGGCGGCGATCGCGAGCATCGTGAGGACGTTGGTCGAAAACGTCGTGAGCGCCATGGCGTTGTGGTCGCCGAGCACCGCGACGACTCCCCTGGACACGGAAAGCTCGATACCGGTGATGAACAGCTGGATCAGCGAAGTCACGATCGAGCGGTAGACGAGCAGCAACATGACCGTGATCACCAGCAAGGTGATGGTGGTGGTCTTCGCCATGCCGGCGTTGCCGATGACATCGACATCGTTGGAGACCGCCTCCGGTCCGGTGACATAGGTCCGCACCCCGGCGGGCGCGGACATCCGATCGACCACAGCGCGGACAGCTTCGACGGATTCACCCGAGGCGGTATCACCGAGCTCACCAGCGATATTCACCATGACGTAGGCACTTTTGCCGTCGCTGCTCTGGGCTCCCGCCGCGGTCAACGGATCGCCCCAGAAATCCTGGACGTGCTGCACGTGCCGTACGTCTTGGGTCAGCCCAACGATCAGTTCGTCGTAGTACCGGTGCGCCTCGGCGCCCAGGGGTTGCTCCCCTTCCAGCACGATCATGATCGTGCTGTTTGAATCGAATTCCTCGAAGTTGTGGCCGAGCCGGGTCAACGCCTTCATCGACGGCGCCGCGTTCGGAGTCGTCCCCGGGTTGTGTCGCCCTCCTACGACGTCCAGTTGCGGGGACACGGTATTCACCAGCGCGGTCAGCACGACCCAGAGCAGGATGATCGGCACCGCACATACGCGCAGTAACCGCGGGATGCGCGGGCGCGTCGCCTGCTGTGCGCCGTTCATGCAGACTTCACCAGGCAGAAGATCTGCGGTTGTGTTGCGACGAAAGCCCTTTCATCCCGCACCACATGGTCCACGCTGACCCGGCAGCCGATTTGATCACCGTCGCCTTGCACCATGATGTTGGCGGTCATCGCGGGCAGCAGCGTCGTGATGGTGTACGTCCACGGCAGCGGTGCCGCGGTCACCTGGTGGTTATTGGCTTCCGCGTCCCAATAGTTTATGTTCGCGGTGCTCCCGTCCGGTCCAAAGACCTCGTACGTCACAACTTTCGGATGGAATTGCACAATCTCGGAACCTGCGTCGGACGCGCCGTTGAGATCCTCGGAGCCGAGGATCGCGTGCAGGCGCACCACCGCCAGCGCCGACACCGCGAATACCACCGACAGGACCAACGGTATCCACGCGCGCTTGACGATTCCGCTAACGTCCATTGCTCACACTTGGCATCTCAGTCAATTCCGAGGCCCCGGGTTGAGCCGGGTCCAGCTCACTGTGGCGAGCGATGGCGCGGCGCAGATCGCGGTCGCTGATCCGACGAACCAATCCGGGCAGATGGCGACTGGCCCAGAACGTGAACCTGCTGTCGAGGCCCAGCGGATTGTCGAAGCGACGACCGCCCGCCGCCGCCAGCACTCGTCGCGCAACATCGTCGGCCGAGCGGATTCGATTGAACGGACTGCGGCTTTCCATCTCCCAGACCGCTTTCGGCTTCGTGGCATTCTCCCGCTGCAGCCCAGGCGTTTCCGTCGTACCGAAATAGGCGTCTTTCACGTCGATGCCGTGCATGCCCAACTCTTGACGTAAGCCTTCGGCGAATCCGACAACGGCCCACTTGCTGGCCGAGTACGCCGCGTAGCCGTAGGTGCTCAGATAGCCCAGCGTCGAGCTGACGAGCAGCACCGTTCCCGAGCCTTGACGCGTCAGATGGGGAGCGAACGCCTTACACAGGTGTGCGTGTCCGAGAACGTTGACCTGCAGCATCCGTTCCATGTCCGCTGCCTGCATGGTGTGCAGCGCAGCCACCTGCGCGAAGCCCTGGTTGCACAGCAGCAGGTCGAGTCCGCCGAACTCGGTCCACACCGCATCGGCCATCGATTCCACCGCCGGGTAGTCACAGACATCGACACTGCGATGAATGATCCGGGCGCCCGCTGAGGCTACGGCCCGCATCTCGCCGGCCGCTAGCTTCAGCCCAGGGTTGCCGCGGGCGACAATGCAGACGTCCGCCCCCGCCGCGGCAAGTCGCAGCCCAAGCGCCCGTCCAACCCCCGCCGAGCCGCCGCTGACCAGAACGCGCTTTCCCTGCCACATTTTATTGGCCATGGCTGCTCTCAACGTATTCGCGTGCCGCCGTGTCGGCGAATGCCGCGCCGCCGTCGACGGTTATCACCTGGCCATGCATGCCATCGAGGAGCCCGCTGCACAGCGCGACAACGCTATTCGCGACGTCGTGCGCACTGACAACGTGCGACTCGGCGCAGGGGCCGCCCGGTTCCGCGAAGAAATCCGGGAGCGCCGCGGGAGTTCGAACCACGTTGAGCCGAATGTCTTGATCCCGGAGCCGGTACGCAACAAAGCGACAGAGGGCTTCCAGCGCAGCCCCCGCCGTCGCGACCAGGTCCCCGTTGACGCTGTAGCGGTCCGGCCGTGTCGAGGAGATCATTATTGCGTGGCGCGGATAGGCGCCGAAGCATCGGCGAATCTGCGCCAAATAGTCGATCATCGGCCATGTTCCGTACTGGATGGACTGCAGCAAGTTCTGCTCGGTGAGGTCGCCAACCCCGGTGACCGGGATGCCCTGGGGTGCGTTGCCGACGAACAGGTGCACACCGGTATGCCTGCGCGCGATCTGCTCCATCAACACCGCGGTCTCGATGGGATCTGACACGTCGGCATACACGATCAGGGGCTCGGCTGCGTTGAGGTCGGCGAACAGACGCCGCACGCAGTCTTCGTCCATCCCGCCCGTGCTGCAGGTAAGCACGGTCTGTGCGCCATTCCTGGCGAATGCGATCGCCGAGGCGAGGCCGATCCCACCGGTGCCTTCGGTCACTAACGCGACGCGGCCGCGGAAGTCTGGTTTCATCGCTGGATCCCCGCAGCTGCCGGGCCGTGGACCGGGTCAGCTGGCCCGGGCCTCAACAGCCTCGAACAACAGATCCACGAGGCCGTCGATGTTCTCGAGCTTGTTCAGGTCTGACCGCGGCACCTTGACCTTGAGTTCCCGCATGGAGCGCGAAACGATTTCAACCATGTCGAGGCTGTTGATGCCGTAGTCCTTCATCGACATCGTGGGCTGCAGGCTTTCGACGTCGATATCCTCGATCGAGTCGTCGATGTACTTTTTCACCACGTCCAACACCTGCTCGCGATTCATGGCATTCCTTTCGTTTGCTTGGATAACCTCTGATGCCTCTCCAACAAGCCCATGCTGCAGTTGGTGAAGTCAGCGCCCGCGTCGACCATCAGCACCTGGCCGCTGACGGCGTCCATCAGCCCGCTGCACAACGCCACTACGGCGTCGGCGACGGGTTCGGCCGGGACAATCAATTCGGGCATTGTGCGCTCCATGAAATCCACGAAATCGCCTCCGGCCGTGGAGCTGAGAGCATCTGTGCGCACGTAGACAGTGCGGACGACATTGACGCGCACGTCGTCATCGGCAAGGCGGTAGGCGAGGTAGCGGAACATCGCCTCCATCGCCGCCTTGCAGGTAGCCACAACGTCGTAGTTAGGAACAAGCTGATCGGGCCCGGCGGAGGACAACCCGACCACATAACGGGGCAGGCTCTCGAATGACTTCTTGATTTCCTGCAGGTATTCAATGGTCGGCCACACCGAATACTCCATGCTGCGCAGCAATGAGCTGCGCTTGAAATCGTCTATACCACTGGTCTTCTGGGCCACGGAAACACCGGAGACAAATGCGTCGATCCGCTCACAGCGGTCGCGTAGCTGGCTGATCAAAGCGCGGGTGTCGTCGGTGTTGCTGACATCGGCCTCGACGATGAAAGGTGCGGGCGCGCCAACCTGGCGGAACTGCCGCTGGAGGTCGTCCTCGTCGAAGCCACCCCAGCGGTAGGTCAGGGTGCACTGCGCGCCCCGACGGCCAAACGCCAAACCGGTCGCCAAACCCAGACCCCGGGTGCCACCGGTGATCAACACGTTCCTGCCCTGCAGGTCAGCCGGCATGCGCGTCCCCAGCACTGATTACGACGCCCACGTCATGCCTCCGGCCAGTGAGATCGCTTCACCATTGAGGAAGGAACCGGCATCCGAGGCGAGATACAGCACGGCTCCGGACACCTCGTGCACCTCGCCCATCCGTCCTACCGGACACAGCATGGCCCAAAACTGTTTGGCCCGATCCGGCAGCTGCTCGCGGGTCATGTCGGTGTCGAAGAAGCCGAGCGTGAGCACATTGCTGGTGATGCCCTTACGGCCATACTCTTTCGCCAGAGTCATCGACAATCCGTTGAGCCCCGCTTTGCTCGCCGCATATGCGGACACACCGGTCATGCCGGCGGCGGCGATCGAGGACAGGTGGATGAACCGCCCCCGTCCGTTCGCGAGGAAGACCGGAAGGAACTGACGGCACACGTAGAAGGTGCCGGTCAGATTGGTGCCGATCACGTCACACCAGTCCTTGTCCGACATCGATATCGCGAGCGTGGCCTTGTTGATCGCGGCACTGTTGACGACCACGTCGACGTCGCCGAAATCCTCCAGCACCTGGTCGACGGTGCGCTCCACGGCGGTCGAGTCGGAGATATCCAGCGGGTAGGCGCGGCAGGTGCTCTCGGCAGCGTGCTGCCGGGCCCAGCTCATCTGCTCCGCCGCCAAGTCCGCGTTCGTGACGTAGGTGAACGCCACGTCGTGGCCGGCGGCCAGCACGTCACGCACGATTGCGGCTCCGATACCACGCGAGCCACCGGTGATGAAGAAGATCATCGTGTCCTCCGTCCAGGCGCGTTCACATCAGATGTCATGGTCCCCGTCCCAGCCGCGGAAGATGCTGACGCAGTTGATGCCGCCGAAGCCGAACGAGTTCTTCATCACGTGGCGGATCTGCTTCTCCGCTCCGTGACGGCACACGTCGAGATCCACCTCAGCATCGAGTTCGTCGATGTTGATCGACGGATGCAGACGCCCCGCGTTCATCTGGAGAATCGCAGCAACGGATTCCACGGTGGGCGCCGACCAGCAGGTGTGGCCGAGCATCGACTTGGGCGCGTTGATAACCAGATTCGATGCGTGCGGACCGAATACTTCTTTGATGGCGCGTAATTCGGAGAGGTCACCGCGCGGTGTCGACGTCGCGTGGGCGTTGACGTAGTCCACGTCCTCGGGCGCTATCCCGGCACATTCCAGAGCCCGCCTCATCGCGGCAACCTGACCGTCTTGTGACGGTTCCGGCAAATGGTTTCCGTCGGCATTGGCCGCGACACCCAGCACCTCCGCGCGAACCGTCGCGCCGCGCGCCAGTGCGCTTTCCAAGTTCTCGACTACCAGAACCGCAGCGCCGTGCGACGGGACGAAGCCTTCGCGCCGCGCATCGTAGGGGCGGCTGGCCAATTCGGGGCAGTCGTTGAAGCTGGTAAACGAGATCGCCCCCATCAGCGCCATGGCGTGCACATCGACGGGCGCGACATCGAGCACGGCACCGACAACCAGCACGGCCTCTGCGCCGTGGTGGCGGACTTCGTCGACCGCGCAGCGCAGCGCGATATTGCCGCTGGCACACGCACCGCCGACGGTAAAGATCGGCCCCTTCGCCGCAAGCACATCGGAGACCGAGCCGGCATGGTCGGTGTCCAGGCTGCGCAGCGCGTACATGCCGTCGACGTAATCGGGCTCCTCGCGGAATACCTCCCGGTTCTGGTCGTGGTAGTGCGAGTTGATGTTGTGTCCGGCGACGACAACGCCCACCTTGGCCGGATCCAGCCCAGCATCGACGAGGCCGGCGTCGCACCAGGCATCGGCAGCGACGAGAACAGACAGCTGTGTCGACCACGGCGCACGGACGATCAGCTTGCGAAGCCGTTTATGCGCGGATGGGTCAAGACGGTCGGCCAGATCCGCTACCTTGGCCGCCACGTCGTAGCCGGTCAGATCGCCGCCGATCTTGCTGTAGATCCCCGAGGAGTCGAACGCCCGCCACTGCGTGATCCCCGACGTCCCTGCGAGCAGTCCGGCGAGGAACGTCTCAAGTGTGTCGCCCAACGGCGTATTGATCGCCATACCCGTGATGGCGACGCGGTTAGTCGACATAGCAGCCCTCCTGTACGCAAACGGCCGCCAGCGCCGATCCTTTGAATACCTGGCCGGCGGTACGCGTGATCAGTCCGTCGTCCTCGATTACCGAGGCATGCAGTGTCAGAGAGTCATTCGGGCGCAGCGCCTCGAAGAACTCCGCGTGCAGGACCTTTGTCAAGACGATCCGTGGCAGCTGGCCGCCGGCGGTCCCAGCCGCCAGCAGTCCGGCCAGGCAGATGGCAAGCTGGCCCATCATCTCGATCTGCAGGACGCCGGGATACACCGGCTGCCCGGGAAAATGACCGGCAAACACCGGGTCGGCGGCATCCAGCCAACGGCGACCGCGGATGACACGTTCGTGCCGATCGATCCCGTCAACGCTGTCGATCAGCAGGAACGGCGGGCGGTGTGGCAAAAGGTCACTGGGCGCAGGAGCGCCATCCTGCACACGCTCGGGCCCGTGCGTCCACAGCGGCTCCCGGCGCAACGCCTTCACAATTGATCCCGGGTCGTTCATGCGCATTCCGGGACATCGCGTGTCAAGGCCGCGAGACACGCGTACGCGTCGTCGTGATCGGTGGGATGCTTCTCGTTCTTGAGCCAGCGCCGTTGCATGAGGTTGCACAACACACGACCGGGCCCCACTTCGACGAAGCGTGCGCTGGGATCGCGGTCGACGACGCCTTCGATGCAATCGCGCCACCGGACCGGACTACACACGTGCCGCGTCAACAGCTCAACAATTTCTTCCGGTCGGGGTGTCTCAAGCAGATCGCCGTCGACACCGACATTCGGGATGTACGGAAGGTTCGGTAGCCGCCACGGCGCACCCAGCAGATGCGGACGAAACGCTGAGGCAACCGGAGCGAAGCACGGCGCATGCATCGGCAGGCGTGCGTCGATGACGACCGCTCGCACGCCTGCCTCTTCGTCTTCGATCAGCCGCATCGCCTCTCGCACGGCACGGCGACTTCCGGAGATGACCGTCTGCGACGGCGAATTCAGATTGGAACAGACGACCTCACCATGGGGTCGCACTGCCTCAAGATAGCCGGAGACCTCAGCTTCGGATAACGGGAAGATCGACGCCATCATCCCGTCTGGCCCGGCATCGTAGAGCCGCCCGCGAGCGGAGACGAGGCGTAGCGCGTCCTCGAACTCGATGGCTCCGATGTGCACCAGGTGGTTATATTCGCCGAGGCTCAAACCGAGTGAGAGATCGGCGATTACGCCGTGGCCGGCGAGCGCCCGCTGGTGCAGATACGAGGTCAAGAAGACACCGATCTGAACATCCTCATTGGACGCCAGCGCGTCGTCATTTCCGCAGCGATAGTGTGCCAACAGGTCGCGGCCGAGAATCGACGATGCCCGGTCGACGATCGCGAGACCGTCTGGCCACCTCTCCAGAATACGGTCAAGCATTCCGGGATACGCGGAGCTCTGGCCAGGAAACATGAAGACAAGCATGGTGATCCTCCGCTACGCCAGTCTCGGCACAACCGTGTCAGCGATGATGTTCAGTGCGTCGTCCAGGTCGCGGCGAGTGTGTTCCGCGGTCACGGAGCACCGGAAGCGCAGACCCCCCTCGGGCACGCTCGGGTAATCGGCGATCGCGACGTAGACGCCCTTGGCCCGAAGGTCATGGGCCAGCTCATAGAGCAGCGTTCGGTCCGATCCGATCACGATCGGTACGACGTGGCTGGTCGATACGCCGATATCAAGCCCCATACCGCACAATTCGGAGCGGAAATACGCGGCGTTCTCCTGTAGCCGGTCGCGGAGGGAGTTGTCGCGATTGGCGATTTCCAATCCGGCGAGAACAGCCGCGACCATTGCCGGCGGCAATGCGCATGAGAAGCTGTAACTGTTGGCGAAGAGCCGAAGGTAGTCAATGGTGTTTGCCGGACCCGCGACGAATCCTCCCACCGCGCTGAACGCCTTGGAGAAGGTGGCGTACTTGAGAACAACCCGACCTTCTACCCCCGTCCGCTCTGTCACGCCGCGGCCGTTGTCGCCCATTGTCAAGATCGAGTGTGCCTCGTCGATCACCAGTCCCACACCATGCCGCTCGGTAACCGACAGCAGAGCGGGCAGATCGGCGACGTCCCCGTCCATAGAAAACACACCTTCGGTGACCGCAATCCGACGCCTGCCGGCATGCTTGGTCAGCAGGGCGTCCAGGCCGGCGGGATCATTGTGATCAAACAGTTCAAGGCGTGCCCCGGACACCCTGACCCCGTCGATCAGGCTGATGTGGCAACGCGAATCCATCACCGCCACATCACCCTTGCGAAGCAGCCCCGCGAGCATGCCGAGTGCGCCGCCGAAGCCACTGTTGAACAGCATCACCTGTTCGTAGCCGAGGAACTCACTCAACTTCCGCTCTAATTCGCGGTGCAGGTCTGTCATCCCCGACAGCATCGGGGACCCGCATGCGCCCGTGCCGTAACGGTCAAGCGCAGCCTTGGCGGCCGCGACCGTTTCCGGATGCGTGGCGAGCCCGAGATAGTTATAGGAGGCGAGGTTGATGACGGGAGTGGGCTCATCCTGAACCAACAGTCGAGTCCTGGGCACCGGCCCCGCAACCAAGCTCTGTTCATAGAGTCCGGCGGCCCACGCCACGCCCTGACGCCACTGCGCGAAATCCGCCGAGGGAGCCAGCGGATCTTCGCTGTCGAGCATGTAGAAGTCCGCGGAACTCAGACTCACCACTTGCTCCCGGTACACCTGGACCCCTCTCGGTTATATCGACGAGATTGCCGACCGCATATGACAATCGGCGTTCCGAACCGGATATCCGGGTCAGGACGCGCCATGCACCGTCCCGCTCGTGGCACAGGTCGCCGGGATCTTCGCGAAAGTCGGAGCCCTCAGTCCGTTTTCCGTGCCCACGGACTCCGACCTCAATTCGAAGATCAGCATCAAGTTAGTTTCGCCATCGGAATCAGGTCAACACAATGACATTGACTTCGGCGAAAACGGGATTCCGGTCTCGCGCCATCGTGATCTCAATGTGTGCGGCAGCCCGGTCGGGCGACACTAACCTCAGGGTTCCGGCGTAGTTAATTTCCAGCTCTGTGAACTGCGGCGATGAGGTTGGGCGAGACGGTGTTTCGGTGTGGGTCAGGCACGGGCTTCTCGGGGACGATGAAGTGCTGATACTCAACCGTCCCGTTGGAGTCGCCCGATGTGCTGGCGTCGGTACCCGACTCGCGCGATCCACGCGGACGGCGGTATCGACTGGCCGCACTACTGGCGACCGCGCCAGGTGGGCTGGTAGCGGTGGCGCCAGACGGCAAGACGCCGCGCGGAGCACGACGGATGGGGGCGGCCGCAACACATCTGGTGTCGGTGTTCGCCCACCACGGCCGGCTGGTCCTGGGCCAGCTTGCTGTCGCCGAGAAGAGCAACGAAATCCCGGAACCCTGGGTGTATACCGCCCTCGCGGCAGCACGGACGAAATGCCGTTTTCATTGTTCTGCACGACACTCGCGATAATCTCGATCGGCAACCGAGCAACCGAACAGTCACCAAGATCGGAGCCGATCGGATGAGCGTGTCCGAATTGACCTTCCGGGAGTCGGTGTTCTCCACCGGTGCGAACGGAGAAGCCGCGACCCGACCACGAGTATTGGACGAGCGCGAGCAACTACTCCGCGCGGCGCATCAGGTACTGGAGAGAAGCGGCTGGTGGGGCTTCAAAGTGGAAAGTGTTCTTCGACGCGCGGGCCTGTCAACGCGCAGTTTCTACCGGCACTTTGAGAAGAAGAACGACCTGTTGATCCCGCTATTGGAGCGCGGGCTCATGAGGACAGCCAAGGCCCTGCGTCACGCTACCGATGCCGCGGACACCCCGTCGAATAAAGTCCGAGCCTACGTGGCCGCCATATTCGACATGGCCTATGACGAAAAGCTGGTGAAGGGCACCTCGCTTTTCGCCGCACACTGGCGTGAACTATTGCCCGAATACCCAGAAACCCTCACCCAGTGCACCCTGGCGATGAGGGCTCCCCTCACGGAGGCGATCGCCGACGGTGTCCTGTGCGGCGAGTTGGTCACCGACAGTCCTGAGGCGGATTCCCAGGCGATCTTCCAGCTGGTATTGAGCATGATGTCCGACCAAGCAGCGTCCGCTCACCGCCTCCCCCGCGCCGAACTCGACAACCTGGCGATCCCCTTCATCACCCGCGCGATCAGGCTGCGCTGACACCGCGGTCACCCAGGCGCCAAGCAACAAGTCGCGATAACGCGCTCTGGTAAAGGGGTGCCTCCTTCTGTAGGCCACGGTTTCGGATTTTCATGCGGCTCGGCCTATTTGGGGTTTGAGTCGAACCCCCATCCCGCGGACCTCATACACGCGGATGCCGTCCACCCAGAAGGCGCCGTCGAGAAGGACCAGGATACCATCGCCATCCGTTGTTGCCGAGAGGATTTCGACTTCGGCCCGGGTCCGCTTGCTGGTCGGCAGCACTTGGCCGCGGAACTTCCAGCTGAACGGCTGCGCCACCGCGACCGGTTCAAACTCCGCCTCGCCCACCCCATCGGCCAATCCCGCGAGGCGTACCGCCGCGCGACCGGCCTGCTGGATGGCTTCCAGCCCCAACGAGCCCGGTTGCACCGGGTCTTGAAAGAAGTGCGCCTTGAAGAACCAGGCTTCGGGGTCGACGTCCGCGTCAGCGACCAGCCGCCCGAGTCGATGCTCCCCGCCGTCACGCCAGAACGTCACCCGGTCGAAGAGGCGAAGTCGCCGCTGCGACAACCGGGGGGCGCCGGCTAGTTCGTCGCTGTCGTAGCTCAGGCATATCGGTGCCGCCGAGCTGGGCTCGATGGGTGTGCGCGCGGTGACGGGTACACCGACCTGGGCCCGCAGCGCAGCCGGACCGAAGAGACCGAATGCCGCCTTCATCGACATGATCGGCTGGTCGTCCTGGGCACAGTCGACGTCGAAGAAGACCAGGGTCGACCCGCCGGCCTCCGCGAACCGTTCCAAACGCGCGGTCACCCGCAGCGTTCCGACACCGGCCACCCGGTACAGTACCGCGTCGCTCCCGTCAAGGTTGCGGATCACCACGTCGCCCGACCGGTCCGCGGCGAAGCCCAGGTATGCGGTCAGCCAGCCGCACGGTTGCAGCAGCACCTCGACCAGCGCCGACAGCGGGACCGCGGCGGATCCGGCCTCCGTCAGATACCACGCGCCGACGGGAACATCGAACTCCGCGACAACCGCAGCCCCACGTTTGGGTACCCCTGGCTCCCCATCGACGCTGACGATGCGCGAAACGAACTGATACAGCCCGCCAGGCAGGCGGGGCACCCGGCGGGCGCCACCGACCGGGGCGTAGAGCGCACCGAACGCATCCGACAGCGGGCCGCGCGCGCAGGCAAGCAGTGCCCCATGATCGCCGCGCACCGCACCGGAGTCCCCGACGAGGCGCACCGGCCCGGGCGCACCGGCGGGAATCGGATAGTCCGGAACCAGGCGCAGCCCGAAACGGCGGCAGTGCAATATTTTTACGGTGTCGCTGTGGCATAGCAGGGCGGCGTAGATCGTCGGTGTGGCCCCGTCGATGATCTCCTCGACGAACACCTCGTAGGTGAGGTCGTGCGCCGCGTCCGGGGTCACCTGGCCCCGGCAGACGAATCGCGCCGCGTCGTCCACCACGGGTTCGAACCGCCAGCCGTCGCGGTCGATGGTGAACCCGTAGGCGGCCATGGCGAATGCCAACGCCTGGCCGGCCGCGTCCGCCACCAGCGTCCCCGGCATGCATGGATCATTCTTGAAGTGCGCGTCGTAGAACCAGGCGTCGGGCGGCACGGTCGCCCGGGCACGCAGATAGCCGCGTCCCCACGGTCCGCCACGGGGTTCGAATGTCACCACCTCGTCGATCAGACGCAACCGCCCACGGGGAATCGTCGGGGTGCGAACGTGCGCCGCCGCCATTTCGAAGCCGCCCCCGAAGCAGGCGAATGCGCGTCCCGCCGCGAAGAGTTCAAGGTCGCGCCGGTCAAACGACCGCTTGCGGGTCACGCAGGGGGGTGGATCCCAGCGCGCGCCCGCACGCGGACAATCCGCCGCGGCGTCCCACAGCACCCCGGTCGACTGGCCCAATTCCGCGTCCGAAAAGAAACCGGCCTGCCCGTTTCGCATCGAGATCAACAGTCGGTCACCGACGTGGCAGTCGTACTGGAAGAAGAACAGCCGCGCGTCACCCGACCGAGCGTAGCCGTCGATGCGGATGTCGAAGCGGAGCGTTTCACCGGCCCTTGGGAGCTCGCCGATGAACGTCAAATCGCAGCCCAGCAGCCGGTAGACTCGCTCACCCCGGTTATCGAAATCCGCGCCCAGCCAGGACGCCAGCATCATGTTGCCCTGGCTGGCCTCAAGCGTGACGCCCGCGGCCATCCGCCCGGCGTGCATGTACCAGGCGTCGTCGTCCACATCGGTTTCGGTGACGATCCGACCGGTACCGAGCGACCCCGCCTCCCCCTCGATGCTAAGGACGCGATCGAGCAGCAACAGCGGGGGCCGTGGCAGCCGTACCTGACGCCGGTAGCCGTCCTGTCGGGTGAAGATCGGGCCGAACACGTCGGAGATGCGACCGTCGGCCAACGTTTCGAGGTGCGGCCGCGTGTACAGCGCCGAGCGCGCGGCGTCGCGCGGGTCAGCGCGCTCCGGCATGGGGCGCAATGCTGCTGCCCCCAGTGCACCGCGTGCCGCCAGGAATGACGCGTGCACCGCTGCCTGTCGGGCAATAAACGCGGCATGCGCCGCGCCCGCGGACGCGATGAGACGTTCCGCCGCCGCGGTTCTGTCGAGTCGCGCGGTGGCGGTGCGGGTTTCATTCTGACCGAGGATGAGCGCGGCGAGCTGGGGCGGCGCCGGTTGCATCCGCCGGCCGCACACCGTATCCGGGTCGGGCACCAGCACCACGTCGGGCCGGTGGGCGGCCAGCGTCACCGTCCGCTCGACGACGGTTGTCGTCGTGGCGGACGGCTCGCGCAGTCGGCCCATCCGCGCGTCGAAGGCCCCGGCGTCGATCGGAACGCCGTGCACCCACAGCGCGGAGACCGTTTCCGCGAGCGCGCACAGACCGCGGCGCTGCTGCGGGTCCAGCGCCACCGCGAGGTGGGGTCGGGGGCCCAGGATCTTCGGGATCGCCGCGGTCAGCAGCCCGCGCGGGCCGTGCTCGACGAAGATCCGTAGGCCGTCGTCCCAGGCGCGCAGCACGGTTTTCGGAAAGTCGACCGGCTCGACGGCCTGCCGGGTGATCGCGTCGGCAATCGCGTCCCGAGTGGGCAGGTACGGGCCATTGCTCGCGTTGGTGTAGAAGCGCAGGTCCGGTGCGGGGTGGGTGTCGCGGCTGTGCAGACGCCGCCAGACGGGCGCGAACGGATCCATCGCGCGGCAGTGGATGACCATATCCAGTCCGAGTGGGACGGCCGTGGCAGCGTCCAGGGCCTCGATCACGCGGCGGCAAGCCGCCGGTTCCCCACCGATCACGCAGTCATCGGGCGCCTGAACAATGGTCAGATAGGCCCGCTGTTCCCCGGCCAGCGCCGCCTGCAGCTGAGCCTGCGGCGCGATAACACGCCAACACTCCCATGGCGCCGGTTGATCCGCCGGTAGTCCCCAGGCGGCCGCCGCCGCCAGGCAGCTGCCGGTGAGCTGCTCATCGTAGAGGCCGGAATTCTCGATCTCGGCCAGCATGGCGTCGATGTCGCGCCATACTCCGAACGCCAACAACGCGTTGGTCTCACCCGAGGACAGACCGAGGACGGCGCTCGGGGCGATACCGAGAACGGCGCGAGAAAACTCGGCATGTGCCTGGCTGATCAGCGAGCAGCCGGCCAGCCGGGTGCGCGGATGCATGACCGCCGCATCGGCGCCGTAGAGTTCGCGTGTCAGATCGTCGATGCCGCTGTACCGCGACGCCAACACTTCGCCGATTTCCGGCCATGCCAGTAACAATTCACGTCCCGCACCGCGATAGGTCGCGGCTGCCCCGGTGAAGGCGAACGCGAGTTCACCGGCGATCGGGGCGGCGGCGAACGCCACACCCGCGCCGGACGGCCGCTGCCCGCGATCCAGCTGAGCCAGCACGTCGCGCCGCAGGGCGTGCAGCTCGGGCTCACCGGTCGTGACCAACGCGCATCGCACCGGGCCGCTGCCACCCGGGTGTCGCGACCTCAGCCGCTCCAGCAGGTCGGCACGGGTGTCACCCGCGTAGCGTTCGGACACCGGCAGCAGGCCAGCGGCGATGGGGTCCGGCGGCTGGTTGCTGACCGAGACGCCGACTCCGTCGCCCTGACCGGCGCCCGACCGCAGCCACACCGCGGCGCGGGTGCGGCCGGGTGCTGGTTGCGCTCCTCGCGCGTTTACCCGCGCCCGCCCGCGCAGTGCCATGGCCGTTGCCGCGATTTCGATGGCGGCACTTGCCGCGTGGGTGCGCCCAAATCGTGCGATGGTGCCGGTATGCGCTGAATCCGTTGGTGTGCAGTCACCGTCGATGAGCGCAATGATCTCATCGCCGTCGGCTTCGGCGTCGGAGCGCCGCTTGAGCACGAACGCCACCGCGGCGTCTCCGTGCTGCGCCGGGTCGTCGGTGAGGGCGTCGGCCGCCCGGGCATGCGCCCGCTCGCAACACAAGTCGACCGCGGCGGCGACGACGGCATCGAGTTCGCCGCGCTGCAATGCGCGAACCCCGAGCCGCACCGCGGCTATGCCGGAGAGCTGCTCGCCGGAGACGGTGAAACCGAATCCGCGGAAGTCGCGCTGGGCGTGCAGTCGATTCGCCAGCACGTTCGGCATGGCGCCGATCGCGCCGTCGGCCGTCAGCCGCGGGATCGCCTCGGCGTTGGCGGACAGCCAGTTGTCGTCGCCCGCATGCTGCAGCCGCAGCGTGTGTCGTGCGGCGGTGGCGTCGATTCCCATCCCGACCAGCACCCCGGTCCGGTCCGGTTGCACGACAACGTGGTTGAGTGCCTGCGCGGCCGCCGCCAGCACCGCCGATTGGTGTCCGAGGGCGGCATTGAGCTCGTCGGGCGGAAACCCGAGTCGGGTCAGGTCGAGGTCGACACCGCGCAGCGGGTTCGGGGCGCACGCGGGACCCAGTGCACGTCGGCGAAACGACGGCACATCACAGCCGTCACCGGTCACCACGCCGATCCCGCAGATCGCCACGTCGCCGCCGGGTCCTGGAACCCCGGCGGCGGGACGATGACGTGCGGGCGCATGGCTTTCGACGATCAGATGCGCGTTGTTGCCGCCGAATCCGAAGCTGCTGACCGCAGCACGCTTGATCGGCGCCTCCCACCGCACGGGTGCGTCCGGCAATCCGAACGGGCTCTGCCGCAGCGCCTCCGACGGGGAGTCGCACAACACCGGGGGAATCACCGACGCCTGCATGCCGGACAACACGTTCACCAGGCTGGCCGCACCGGAGGCGGTGACGGTGTGACCGAGATTGGCCTTGAGCGCGCCCAGCATCAGCGGCGTGTGCCCGTAGGCCGCGAGCAGGCTCTGCAGCTCGGTGGTGTCGCCGAGGCCGGTGCCGGTTGCGTGGCAGTCGACGTAGCCGATATCCGCGGGCGACAGACCCGACTGGTCCAATGCGGCCGTCATCGCGCGCAGCTGCCCATCCACCGAGGGCGCCAGGAAACCGCTGCGGCGACCATCGTTGGACAATCCGATCCCCACGATGACGCCCAGGATCGGATCTTCCGAGCGTTCGGCGTCGGCGAGGCGTTTCAGGGCGACCAGGGCGGCACCTTCCGCCGGGACCAGCCCGTCGGCCCCGCTGTGGAAGGGACGGGATTGTCCCGAGGGGCTCAGGACCTGCAGCGCGGTGAACGCCAGCCGCAGGAACAGATCGTCGGCAGCGTTGACGCCGCCGGCCAGCATCACATCGGCATCGCCGTGCTGCAGTGCGTCGCAGGCGAGCTTGATCGCGTACAGCGATGACGCGCACGCGGCGTCGAGGGCAAAGGCCGGTCCGGTCATCTGCATCGCCTCGGCGATCAGCTGCACCGGCAGTCCCGACGAAAACCGGTTGCGCGGATCGACATCGTCCGCGCCGGTCCACACGCCGGCCACAAACTCCGAGCCCAGCATTGTCGGGCAGGAGAGATTGCCGACGATGATCCCCGTCCGCGGTGCGGCCCGCGATCGTCCCAACGCGTGCTGCGCGCTGTGGGCGAGCCAAGGGACGATGCGATCGAGCTTGTCGAAGTCGGCGATCCGCGCGGTGAAATGTGCCGTATCCAAGATCGGGTCGTCGACGTAGCCGCCCGTCACCGACGCCACCCGCAGATCCGGATCATCGCTGTCCCGCAACAATTCCGGATTCAGGCCGCGCCAGCGATCCGGCGGGGTCGGTGAGAGCAGGCTGCGCCCGGCCAGACTCGCCTCGAAGAGTGCCCGCGGGGTGGTCGCCCCGGGCAGTACACAGCCACGCCCGACAATCGCAATGGGGTCAAAGCCGCTCACCGCACCATGTCCCCCACACCGGCCGCATAGGATTCGACGCCCTCGAGCACGGCGACCGGTGTGTCGTCACAGGTGTGGTAGGCGATGTCGAAGTCAACACGGGTGGCGCCCAGCGGACGGGCGGCGACCCGGCACTGCACCGGCCCGTCGACCGGGAACGGACGATGCAGCACCACGCGTCTGATGCGTTGCGGCAGCACCAGCGGGTATCCGTGCAGGTTGGCCCACAACAGGCACAGCTGCAGACCGCCGTCCACGGCGGCGGGATCGATCGCCCCGTCCGTGCCCGCCCACTTCAGCGCGGCGCGGCCCTTGACCCGGCCGGTGCAGCCCGCGGCGCCGAAGGCGTCGAGATGCTCGACGGCCGCGAAGCTCGGCCCGTGGAACAGCATCCCTGCGTAGGCGTCCTCGACACTCAACGGCCACGGCGCAGCCGGTATCTCCGGGATCGCGCCCGCGGGAAGCGTGTCGGTTCCGCCGTCCAGGACGGCGCGATACCTCGCCCTGCCGTCGTCGTCGAAAACGGTTACGGCGGTTGCGGTGTCGATGGCCTCGACGGAGAACGTCAACGTCATGGCCTGCTGGGGGTCCGCGAAAGTCACCCCCGAAAGCACCTGGAAGTCGCGCACGCCGTAGGTGTCATCGCCCACCAGACCGCGGGTCGCGCGCAGCATCGCGTCCAGCACGATCACCACCGGCAGCACGATTCGGTCGCGGACCCGATGGTCGGCGAGTACCGGCAGCAATTCGGCCGACACCGTCCATTGCAGCCGGGCCGCGGGCAGTCGTCGCGCCGCCGGCGCCGCGACGACGCTGGCGGGCGCCGGTGAGCGGCGCAGCGCGTGCTCGGCGAAGAACGCGGCGCCGTCCTCCTTCGCGATAACACCGACGCCGGCACTGCGGAACCGCTCCTTGCGTGTCGCGTCGACCATGCCGCCGTCCCACGGCCCCCAACCGAATGCCCGCACCACACAGGTGTCGCCGCGCGTCGCCGACTCGCGTGCGGCGATGGTTTCCAGGACGGTGTTGGCCGCCGCGTAGGCGCACTGCCCGGCATTGCCGGTTCGCGCCGCGATGGAGGAGAACATCGAGATGAAGCGCAGGTCGTCGGTGGACGTGGAATCCAGCAGCGCCTCGGCACCAATGACTTTCGTCCGGAACACGTCGAGAAAGTGGTTGTCGTCTAGGTCTTCCAGTCTTTTGTCGGCGAGCACACCCGCGCCGTGCACGACGCCGACGATCGGCCCGAGGGTTCGCCGAATCTCCTCCAGGAGCGCAGACAGCCGTGCCAGGTCTGTGACGTCGGCGGTGAAGTATCTCGCCGTGATGCCCTGCCGCTCCGCGGCTCCCAGTGCCTCGCGGATCTCATGTTCGGCGCACAGCCGCTCCGCCCGCGCCCGGGCGTCCGCCAGGGCGAGACTCTCACCGCGAGTGCGCGCCGAGGACACCAGGGCCGCTGCCGTTTCGGCGACCGTCGCCGCCGGGGTCTGCGGCGGCGCTCCTTCGGGCAACCGGGTCCGGCCCAGCAGCGCCAACCGCAGACCGTGGCGCGCGGCCAGCGCCAGCGCCGATGCCGCGGTGACACCGCGAGCGCCGCCGCTGACTACCACCACGCCGTTCGCGGCGACGGCGATGTCCTCGCCCGGTCCGGGCGCGACTACGGCATCGTCGACGACCAGGCGGGTGCCATCGGCGCGCAGGGCTACTTCGATGCCGGCGCCGCCTGCGAGCAGCTCCTGCGTGAGCCGTTCCGGGTCAAGGCTTTCGACATCGACGGCACGCACCGAGGCGTTGGCCCATTCGTGTGCGACACACTTCACGATGCCGGCCACCCCGACCGGAGCGCCGCATCCGGTGAATGCGCCGCCGGTGGACTGGACCGTGACGAACAGCCGGGACGCCGCGGTGCCGCGGGCCACGCTACGCGCCGCGCGGATCGCCCGCAGGTGCATCTCGACGCAGGCGTCCGGCCCCGAGATCGCCGACAGCGCGGCAAGGCAGATGACCGCGTTCGCCTGGTCCGGCACGTCATCGACCGCCCGCGCCTGGATTCCCCGCCTGGTCATCGCCCGCTGCAAGGCGTCGGCGAATTCCGGTTCCTCCCTGGTGATGAGGACTTCGCCGTCGCGCAGGCCCGCCATGGCGAATCCGCTGGCGGGTACCGGCCGCAGTGTCGTCTCGGATCGGCACAGCTCCGTCGGGATCGTCGGCGGCGGCGAGGGGGGCTCCGGCGCAACGGTTGTCAGCTCGGCGACGGAGTCGACGACATCTTGTAGAGTGCGCAGCGCGGCGATCTTGGCTGCCGGTAGGTCGGGTGCGCCGGGCGTGCGGGCCTGCAATGCCGACAGGATCTCGACCCGCTTGATCGAGTCGATACCGAGTTCGGCTTCCATTTCCATGTCAAGACCGAGCATGTCGGCCGGGTACCCCGTCTTTTCCGACACGATCGCGACAACCACCTCGGCCACCGACTGCGGCGGGGCCGATTCGGTGACCGCCTCCGGTTCCGGTAGTGCACGTTGCACCGGCGGTGCGTCGGGCGACGGCGCCTCGGCCGGTGGGGCGGGCGGGGCCGGTTCCGGTTGGGTTGCCGCCGGGGGGTGTTGGCCGGTCAGCTCCGCGAGCATCCGTACCGACATGTCCAGGAACGCCTGGTGGCTTTGCGCCATCGAATCCAGATAGTGCTGATGCTGGTCCGCGGTTTCCTGTCGGATGCGGTCGACCAGGCTCCACGCATCCGCGGGCATCGCGGCCGGTGGCGGCGAGACGAGTCGCGGAGCACGGCTGGTGGGCGGCGTCATCTCGGCGGCGGGCGCAGACGGTTTACCCAGCGGGGCCCCGCCGACCATGACCGCGTGCGCCGGCGCCGGTACCGGCTTGTCCGGGACCTGGTAGCTGTCGAACAAAGCCGCCAGATCCAATGGCACTCCGTCGGCGGCCAGTGCTGCCAGGCCGCGATGCCAGCCGCGCAGACCGTCGGCCTTCGGATCGTCGAGGGCGACCGCCAGATGCGGTGTTTCGCCGAGGATTTCTGCGACCAGGCGGGTGAGTACGCGGCCGGGACCGACCTCGATGAACCGGGTGATGCCGTCGCGCGCCATCCGTTCGATCAGCTCGCGAAACCGCACCGGCTGACACAGCTGATCCGCCAGCTGTTCTGCCACATCGGTGCCGTACGGCCGTGCGGTGGCGTTGGCGTAGACCGGAATGTGCGGCGACTGAAGCGACAAGGTCTTCAAATGCGCCGCGAAGGGTGCACAACTCGCCGCCACCAGCCGGGAATGAAACGCCGTCGCCACCGGCAGGCGCATCGAGGTCCATCCGGCGGCCTTCGTCGCGGCGGTCGCCCGGCCGATATCCGGGCCCGGCCCGGCCAGCACCACCTGGCGCGGTGCATTGTCGTTGGCGATGACCAGTGCCGCAGCCAGTTCGGGTTCGCTGTCCAGCAGTGTCCGCGCCTGCTCCGCCCCGACAGCGACCGCCAGCATCGCGCCGTCGTGCCCTCGACCGGCTTCGCCCATCAGCGCGCCGCGTACGCGCGCGGTGTCGATGAGGCGGTGCCGCGGCAGGGCACCGGCGGCGGCAAGTGCGGTGACTTCACCGAAACTGTGACCTGCCGCGGCATCCGCCGACACGCCGAGCACGTCGAGCAGCGCAAGTTGGGCAAGGCTGGCCGCCGCGATGGCCGGCTGCGCATTGGCCGTCGCGGTCAGCTGCAGGTTCTGGTCGGGTACCGATTGGTCGAATGCCGGTTCGGGAAACACCGTCCCGGGCAGGTGGGCGAGCTCACCGTCGAGCCCGTCCCAGACCGCGGTCGCCTCGGGAAAAGCGAGTGCCAGGTCGGCACCCATACCCAGGTACTGGCTGCCCTGGCCGGGAAACAGGAACGCGGTTCTCCCGGTTTTCACCGGCCCGAGTCCTACCGCAATGTCGGGATCACCGAGGTCGGCCGCCGAACCCGCCCCCAACGCGGCGCACAATCGCTCGGCGCGTGCGTGCAGCGAATCGGTGTCCGTCGCCACCACGCCCGCCCGGGCGGTGTGCTGTGCACAAAACTCGAGAGCCGCATCGGAGGCGATCTTCGCCAGATCCTCGCCGGCTCGGCAGGCGGCGAGGATCTGCTCGCACCGCTCGGCCAATTCCGCTTCGCCGGATGCACTCAACAACACCAGCTCGCTGGGCAGCACACGCAGTCGTTTGGCCCGGTGTGGGCCGCGGTACTCCTCAAGCGTCACATGAAAGTTGGTGCCGCCGAATCCGAACGAGCTCACCGCCGCTCGCCGGGGCGACTCGCCCGAACGTATCCACGGCCGGGTCGTGGTGTTGACGTAGAACGGCGAATCGGCCAAACCCAGCTCCGGGTTCGGCCGGTCGACCTTCAGCGTGGCGGGCAGGGTCGAGTGCTGCAACGCGAGAACGGTCTTGATGAGACCCGCGGCGCCGGCCGCCGCCTTGGTGTGACCGATCTGGGATTTGACGGAACCGAGGGCGCATCGAGAACGCCCCAGAGCGGCGAAAACTGTTTTGAGTGCCGCGAATTCGGCAACATCACCGGCTCTTGTCGCCGTTCCGTGCGCCTCCAGCAGCTCGACGGTGCCGGGCAGGTAGCCGGCTCGATCGTAGGCACGGGCCAGCGCGCTGGCCTGCCCCTCCGAGCGCGGCGCATACACGCTGGAGGCGCGCCCGTCCGACGATGCGCCGAGTCCGCGGATCACGGCATGGATCGGGTCCCCGTCGCGTTCGGCGTCGGCCAGCCGTTTGAGTGCCAGCATTCCCACGCCCTCACCGATGATGGTGCCATCGGCGGCCGCCGAGAACGGCCGGCAGTCGCCGGTCGGCGACAACGCCGGCGTCTGGGTGAAGCAGGTGTACATCAGTGCGCCGTTGAGTGCGTCGACCCCGCCGGTGAGCACCAGGTCGGCCTCGTACAGGTACAGCCGGTGCAGCGCGACCTGCAGGGCGGCCAGCGAGCTGGCGCAGGCGGCGTCGGTGACGTAGTTGCTGCCACCGAGGTTGAGCCGGTTGGCGATGCGACCGGCCACCACATTGCCGAGCAGCCCGGGGAAGGTGCTTTCCTGCCAGGGCACATAGTGATCGGCGATGGTGCGGCAGATGTCGTCGGCCTCGCCGTCGGATAGTCCGTGTTCCAGCATGGCTTTGCGCCAGATCGGCTGCTGCAACCGGGCGCCCATCTGAACGGCCAGTTCGGTGGTGGATGCGACGCCCAGCACGACGTCCACCCGGTCGCGATCGACCGGTGTGCCCGCCCGCAGCGCGGTGTCGAGAAGCTGATTCGCGGCGACCAGGGCGAGCAGCTGTGCGGAATCCGTCGCCGGCAGCGCGTTGGGCGGCAGACCGAACTGGACGGGGTCGAATGGCACCGGGTCGATGAAGCCGCCGCGCTTGCAGTAGGTCTTGTCCTGCGCGGGAACCGGGTCGAAGTAGTCCTCGATGCGCCAGTACGAAGGCGGCACATCGCCGATTGCGTCGCGCCCACCGGTGATGGTGCGCCAATAGCCGGCAAGCCCGGGTTCGCCCGGGAAGATGGCGCTCATGGCCACCACGGCAACCGGGATGGCGACGGGCGGGTGGCAATCGTTCATGGCACTCCTAGCAGAGTGGACGCGGCCGAAAATCGAAGGCAGAAAATGGCATTGCGACACCGGTAGCCCGAAGTTGCCCGGCCCGGGTCACCGTGGCAGCGCCCTCAAGCAGGTTGAGCGCAATCTGGCGAACCGTGCGGGAGCACGCCGGTTCGAGGAAGCTCCCCCGCACCCATTGGTTGAATGCGCCCATCGCGGGTCCGCACCAGATCTGATAGTCGGTTCGGCGCGCGGTGTCGCCCGCCCGCGCCCACTGTGAGCTCATGAACAGATACCAGCGGAAGACCAGCGCCATGCGATGCTTGGCGTCCACCCGGGCCCGGTCCAGCTGCGAGGGATCGGTGTTGGCGAAATACGATTCGGTGTCGGCCCATATCTCGTCGATGCGGCGACCGAGGACCGTCGTCTCCAGGCTTTCCACCTCGCCGGGCGGCGCGGCGTCCAACGAATCATGGCGCCGGTAGAAGTCGGCCAGCCGTTGGCCTCGTTGCGCGAACATGCTGCCGCGCTTGAGCACCTGCACCTTGCCGCCCGTCTCGAACATATCGGCGGCGGGCGCCATCGAGACGTCGGTGCTCTCGGCTGCTGCCAGCAACTCCCGCGCATCCTGCGATATCCCGCTCTCGACCGCCGACTGGTTGATCGACCCGGTGAGGACGTAGGCCGCACCGGCGGCGTACGCGGCGGCGACGGCTGCGGGCGTGCCCAATCCGCCCGCGGCGCCGACGCGGGGGGCGACGGTGTCGTCATAGCCGGCCGCGATCGCGTCACGCAGCGCGATGATGCGGGGAAGCAACACGCTGAGCGGGCGGTTGTCGGTGTGACCACCCGAATCGGCTTCGACCGTGATGTCCTCCGCGATCGGGATTCTGCGGGCGAGGCCGGCTTCCTCCGCGGTGATCCGGCCGTCGTCGACCAATGCGCGCAGCATCTCTTCGGGCGCGGGTGAGAGGAACTGTCGGGCGAGTTCTTCCCGCGAAACCTTCGCGATGATGCGTCCACCGCGAACGATTCGTCCATCCGCCCCCCGCCGCAGCCCTTTTGCCGCGTAGAGGACAACGGCGGGGCTGAGCCGCATGAACGCCGATGCCGAGACGCAACGGACGCCGAGGCGAAGGAAGGTGTCGATCGTCAGCAGTTCCGTTCGCGCATCGTGGATATTGTGAATCAGGTTGGCACCCCACCCGCCAGCGTCGCGTCCCAGGGCGGCCTGGACCTCCCGCACTCCGGTTTCGATTGCCCTGACGTCGAGTCCCGCGGTGCCGAGGAACGCCATCACCCCGGCACGCACCCCCTCGATCGTCATCCTCGCCGTCGCGATCCCGCGGGCCATCTCTCCGATGACGTAGGGAAAACGCACGCCGTGCGATGCGGTGAAACTACGGTCCCCCAACCACTCTGGATACAGCGCCGGGAAAACGGCGAGCACCTCCTCATCGGCGGACCTCGCTGGAAGCCGCCCTGAGTCATCGACCAGAACGGCGCGCGTCGTCCCGTCGGACCGCACCACTGCGACCGGGCGCCGAATCGACTCGAGTGCCTCGCTGACACCGCCCATTTGTCAACCGTTCGCCCCGGCGGCACCGGCGTTGCCCGAGCTACCCACCGTGCCGGCCGCGCCGGTGCTGCCGGTGGTGGTTGTGGCGGAGTAGTGACCCACTCCACCGGCACCGCCCGCGCCGGCCGCGCCACCGGCACCGGCGGCGCCCCCGTCTCCGCCGGTTCCGGCAAGTCCGTCGCTGCCGGCGCTGTATCCCGGCGCTTGGGCCGCGCCACCGACACCACCGGCACCGCCGGCACCGCCAGCAGCGCCGTCACCACCGGTGCCGCCATCACCGCCGTTGCCGCCGGTGCCGCCTTGGGCCTCGGTAGCCCAGGAGAATCCGTCGCCGCTGGCCTGACCGTAGGCGTCACCGCCGACGCCGCCGGCACCTCCCGCCGCGCCGTCGGCCCCGTTACCGCCGGCCCCGCCGAGCCCGCCGGCACCACCGGCTCCGCCGTTGCCCGACACGATCCCACCCAGC
>Ga0153956_1000271_pt1 | contig 62759 bp, 54 predicted proteins | sample TSFL040MetaG_FD_104704 | JGI IMG/M metagenome (GOLD analysis project Ga0153956, IMG submission 104704) | Attine ant fungus gardens microbial communities from Florida, USA - TSFL040 MetaG | ecosystem: Host-associated > Fungi > Mycelium > Unclassified | place: USA: Florida, Wekiwa Springs...
CTGAAAAACGTAGCGAGCGCAGCAAAGACAAGGAAAAAACGGGCGAAAAACCGGAGTTTATACGGAATCAATGAGGATTTTGAGCCTGTTTTTAACGCCGTATTTGCAAGCGCCGTCGTTTTTCAGAAGTTCCTTAGTGGTCTTTTTGTGTAGGACAGTTATTGGATTGTCTGATCTTGGTTGTGTAATGAAGTCTTCGGGCGATAGCCGGTCATTTCCAGGTAGCCGCTGCCCAGAGCCGGCCCTCCTTGGGCCGGCAGAATGTCGACCGCCCCCTCCCAATACCGGAAACTGCCATTGAACCATTGCCCCGGCAATGCGGCGCTGATCACCCAGTCGATGTCCTGATCGGGAATGCGCAGGCGCCAGCGGATCGGGTAGCGCGCGCCGTCGGGACTGGTCCAGTAAGCCTGCGGCGACAGGCGCCATTGTTCGCCGGTCAGATTTTGGCGGCTGCCGTCGCGCGCGATCAACGCGGCGTCGCTGAAGGGATCGGCGCCGCCGTCGCGACGGCGCAGTTGATACAGCATGAGTGCGCGGCCGTCCTCCAGTTGCAGCGCGAACCAATCCCAGCCCGATTGATTTTTCGAAAGGGCGCTGGTGCTCCACTCGCGATCCAGCCAGGCCTTGCCAGCGACGGCGTGAGCGTGTCCTTCGCTATCGCGCAGCTTGCCGGTCGCGCGCATTTGCGGCTGCGAGTAGTAGTAAGAGGCATTGCCCGGCTGCGCGCTTTTGCGACTCAGTCCGCGATCGCCCTGTGGCACGGGCGCGTAGGAAGGCGTCAGCCGCAATTGCAGCTGCAAGGCGCCGGCCTGCGCCCGCAGTTGCCAGTCTCCCGACGCGTCGCCGGCGTTTTCCAGCCGCCAGTCGTCCAGCCATACGGCGAAGGGATGCGCGCGGGCGCCGGCCACGCCCGCGCCGGGACGGCCGAAGCGCTCGAAAAACTGATAGCGGCGGCCGTCGATATCGCTGAGCGCGAAATGCGCCATGTAAATTTGCGGCTCTGCCCAACCTTTGGCCTCGGTGGTTTCGGGGCGCAATTGATGGCGGAAAAAAGTCAGCTGGAAACCGAAACGCCGGCCATCCTGCGAGCGCAGATTGCCGGTGACATACCACCACTCGTCGCGGAAACCGAAGTGCGGGCCGTGATCGTCGGGAAATTGGAACGGGCGTACGTCGAGCGCCTGAGTGAATCCGTCAGATGCCTGTTCGCCGAGAATTTGCTGTATCTGCAATGGCGCCGGTGCCGCCGCTTGCGGTTCGCAGCCGGCCATCAACAGACAGCCCGCCAATAGCGACAGCAGGGCGGCAACGCTCGCGCGGAAATTTCCGATAAGGTCATTCACGACTCAGCTCGCCGGCAATCGGTTGACGGGTGATGCGCCAGGCGGGGTAGAGCGCCGCCAGCGCGGCCAATAGCAGCGCCAGCAGCAGCGTGTAAATAGCGCTCGACGCGCGCACATGAAAAAACAGACTCCAGCCGAAGGCGCGCGGATTGATTTCATGAACCAGCAGCCAGGCCAGCAGATAACCCAGCGGCAACGCCAGCACGCCGGCGGCCAATCCCAGAGGTAAGGCATGCAACAACGACAGGCGCAGCAGGCCCGCGCGCGATAATCCCAGGGCGTGCAGGGTGGCGTGTTGGCGCCGCTGCATCAACTGGTGAATCAACAGTGTGCTGATCAGCGCCGCCAGCGCAACGCTGCTCACCAGCAATTGCAGCAGGCGTGTGATGACGAAGGTGCGGTCGAACAGTGCCGTAATGTTTGCTTTGATCGCGCGGCTGTCGTTCACATGCAGGTTGCCGCCGCTCAGTTCTTGCTTGAGGGAGGCGGCTTGATCCGGATTTTTCAGGAAAACGCCAATGCTGTCGATGCCGTCATCGCGCCACCAATGGCGGTAGGTCTCCAGGGAAATGACGATGCGGCCGTAATCGGTATTGTAATCGCGGCTGATGGCGGCGATCTGAAAAACACGGGCACCCTGCGGCGTTGTCAGGATCAGTTGCGCAGCGGGCGCCAGATGCCATTTGCGCGCCAGCGGCTCGCCGACAATCGTGGCATCGCCCTGCAATGCTTGCCAGACATGGTCGCGGGATTGGGAAAACGCCAGCAACGGATAGGCGGCGCGCGCATTTTCCGGCAAGGCGATGGCCTGCAGGGTGATGGGCGTGGCGTTGACGGTGAGCAGCGTGCGCCGGCTCAGCGATAACGCCGCGATGCGTTCGTCGCGATCCAGCCGGGCCGCGAGGCCGGCGCCGTCGTCGGGTGCAACATTGACGTAGAGATCGGCGACGATTTGCTGCCCGAGCCAATCCAGAAGACTGCGCCGGAAACTGTCCACCATCACGTCGATGCCGAGCCCGGCGGCCAGCGCGAGGCAAAGCGCCGCCAGCGCGAGCCCGAGACGGCGGTAGTGGCGCAGACTGTCGCGCAGCGCGATGCCGAGCGCCGACAGGGGGATACGTTTGCTCAGCCACGCCAGGCTTGCGCTGTAAATCTCGGGAACCACCAACAGCCAGGCGCCGCTCACGGCGAACAGCGCGACAAACGCCGCGGCCAGCGATGCGCCGGGAAGCATCAGCAAGCCGATGCCGGTGATTGCCAGGGCCAAGGCAATCAACCAATAGCGAAACCCGCGCCGCGTGGGAAACGGTTGCGCGGATATCGCCGTCTGCGCGCTGCGTTGCTCGCGGCGCCAGTCGAGAAATAAATACAATTGCGCGCTCAACATCGCCGCAACGGCGAGCATCGCCGTTTTGGCGTAATCCCAAAACGATCCGCCGAAGCGCACGATGGTCTGCGCGCTGAACAGTTCGTTGATCGTGCCCGCCGCCAACGGCAGCAAGGCGCGGCTCAGCAATGCGCCTAACATCCAACCTGTGGCGCACGCGGCGGCGGCAATCAACAGCGCTTCGAGCAGCAGGTTCGCCAGCAGCCGGCGGCTGTCCGCGCCGAGCCAATACAGGCGCTCCAGCAGCGGGCGCCGTTGCCAGAAACCGAATTGCGCCGCGCTGAACATCAGCAGGCAGCCCACCAGCAACGCCAGTGTACTGAGGGCGGACAGATTGAACTGGAAGGCATCCAGCAGCGTGTTTTGTCCCGAGGCAATGGCTTCGTTGGACAAGAGCTGCAGGCCGGGCGGCAATTGCCCGCGCAGTTGCCGCAGGTCGGCGGGAGAGAGTGGATTATCGCTGGATAATTCGATGTAACTGAGTTGTCCGGCCTGGTTCAGCAGATTCTGCGCGGTGCCGATGTCGGTCACCAGCCAGTGCGCGAACAGCCCTTGTTCATCGCGGAAAGTACCGAGTACGCGCAGGGGTTGCGTTGCATCCGCGCCGGTGACCGGCAGCGCTGCGCCGGCAGCCAGTCCGAGCTCCCTGGCGCCGCGCTGGCTGATTAAGGCTGAACTGGCGCCGATCAATCCGAGCGCGTTGTCGCGGCCGGAAAGTTGTCCCGGGTTGCCGGACTCGCCGCCGGCGATTTCCCCGACGCGCGGATCGGCGCTCGCATCGATGCCGAGCAGTTGCCAGTGTTGATCCCGTATTGCCACGTTGCCGGCAACGACGGGCAATAAATGCCAGCGAGGATGTTGCGCCAGCCAGTGGCGTCGCAAATCCGCATAGCGCTGTTCGGGGAGCGTCGGCCCGCTGCCGACGATGCGGTAGCGGGCGATGCCGTGCAGTTGCTCGTGCGCCTGCGCAAAACTGGCGGAGGCGCTGCGGTTGGTAATATCGGTGGCGTGGATGACGGCGACGCCCAGGGCAATGCCCAGCACGGTGAGCACCGCCAGCAGAGGATGCCGCAACAGGAATCGGATTTGGCTGCGCCAGAGCAGCATGGTTTTCACTCCACGCGATTGTCCCGAGGCTCGCCGGGGTTTCAGCTTAGGCCCAAGGCTCCAATGCGCCGTTGTGCAGACGCAGGATCCGGTCGGCGCGCGCCGCCAGTTCGGCACTGTGCGTGACCAGCAACGCGGCGCAGCGGTGGCGGCGCAATTCCCGCCACAGCAGATCCGCGACCGCCGCGCCATTGTCGGCGTCGAGGTTGCCGGTGGGCTCGTCGGCGAGCACCAGGGCCGGCGCGTGCGCGAGGGCGCGCGCCAGCGTCGTGCGCTGCTGTTCCCCGCCGGATAACTGCTCCGGGAAACGATGGGTTTTATCCGCCAGCCCGACCAGGGACAGCAGTTCATCCACGCGCCGGGGAGCCGGAGCGTCGTTGAGAAACTGCGGCAGCAGACAGTTTTCGCGCACGGTCAGGGTTGGGATCAGATTGAAGAACTGAAACACGAAACCGATTTTCCGGCGCCGCAGCGCGGTGCGCTCGCGCTCGTCGAGCGCGGTCAGCTCGCTGCCGTCGAAATGAATGTCGCCACAATCGGCCTGGTCGAGCCCGGCGATCACATTCAACAACGTACTTTTGCCGCTGCCGCTCGGGCCTACCACCGCGACCACTTCGCCGGGCGCCATCGAAAGATCGAGATCGCGCAGCACCCAGTGTCGGGCGCCGCCATCGACGCGGCTTTTGCCGAGCTTGCGGATTCGCAGCAGAAGATTTTCAGCCGCCACTCATTTTCACCGTGTAACCGCGCGCTTCCAGTTCCGCTTTCAGCACGGGGCGATGGTCGCCTTGAATTTCGATGGCGCCGTCCTTGACGGCGCCGCCGCTGCCGCAACGCTGCTTGAGCGCCTTGGCGAGTTCCTTCAGCGCGGGTTCCTCCAGCGCTACGCCGCTGATCACCGTGACGGCCTTTCCGCCGCGGCCCTGGGTCTGCCGTTGCAGGCGCACGATGCCGTCGCCGGCGGCGCGGACAGGTGTTTTCCGGCAGATACAGGCCTTGACCGGCTGCTCACATTGCGGGCACAAACGGCCCTGGTCGGTGGAGTAAACGAGGCTCATCACGGGTATCGCTGTTTAATTAAGGCCGGACCATTATAATCGCCGGCTTTCCGTTTGACCTTTATCTGTTCAGGCACCGTGGCGACGCCGGCCGCGGTGGCGCGTGGTTCGGAGTCCTCTCGATGCATGGTGTGATACTGGATTACGCGACCCTCGCTCCCGCCGACCTCGACACCGATGCGCTCAACCGGGCCTTGCCCGCGTGGAAATCCTTCGATCACACAACGCCGCCGCAGTTGCTGGAGCGCATTGCCGACGCCGAGGTGATTCTGACCAACAAGGTGGTGATCGACGTCGGCGCGCTGCGGGCCGCGCCGCGCCTCAAGTTGATCGTGGTGATGGCCACCGGCACCAATAATGTCGATCTGGTCGCCGCCAGGGAGCGCGGAGTGCTGGTGTGCAATGTCGTGGACTATTCCACGGCGTCGGTGGTCCAGCACACGTTTGCGCTGATGCTGGCCCTGGCAACGCGCCTGCTGGATTATCGGGCGGCGGTGCGGCGCGGCGATTGGGAGCGCAGTCCCTATTTTTGTATTCCCGATTATCCGGTGCGGGAGCTGGCGGGGCTTTGCCTGGGCGTTATCGGTTACGGTGCCACCGGGCGGGGCGTTGCGGATCTGGCGCGGACTTTCGGCATGGAGGTTTTGATTGCCCGGCGTCCGGGGAGCGCTGCGCGGCTCGGGCGGGTCGATTTGCCGGAGATGCTGCGGCGGGTCGATGTGCTCAGCCTGCATTGCCCGCTCAATGAACATACCCGGCATTTATTGAATGCGGAGCGGCTGGCGTCGATGAAGCGCGGCGCCTGGCTGATCAACACCGCGCGCGGTGCGCTGGTCGATGAACAGGCTTTGGCCGCGGCCTTGCGCAGCGGCCGGATCGGCGGCGCGGGCATCGATGTGTTGAGCCAGGAGCCGCCGCCGCCGGATCATCCTCTGCTGGCCGGCGATATTCCCAATCTGATCGTGACGCCGCACTCGGCCTGGGCCAGTCGTCAGGCGCGCCAGCGTCTGGTGGACCAGATGGTTGATATCATCGCCGCATTTTGCGCCGGCCGGCCGCGCAATGTCGTCAATGCGGACTGAGCTCCGCGAACAAGAGAACATTTCAATATGAGCGAACCGATCGACGAACTGCGCGCGCAGATGATCGAATTACAAACACAAATGGCTTTCCAGGAAGATACGCTGCGGGCGCTGGACGCGGCGGTGACCGATCAGCAGCAACAGTTGCAACGCCTGGAGCAGCTGGGAGCGCGCCTGGAGCGGCAATTCCGCGAGATGCTTGAACGTCTCGACGAGCGTCCCGAACAGCAACGTCCTCCGCATTACTGAGGATGCGGCGTAGAGGCTGCGCCGGGTCGGGATAGCCCGTCCGGGCGTTCGAATTCGCAATTAACGCCCGGTGATTTTAGTTTTTCAGAGGTTTCCTGAAGACGTGGCCGTTTCGTCCGCAATCGCGTATTTCTAACACGCGGGTTATGGCGAGAAGACTGCTGCTGAGCAACGATCGCGTGACCTCCCGCAACACATTGAACTTCACAACGGGTCCGGGCGAGACCAAAAACTTGCGAGGCGAATTGATACACAATTTTATTATTGTTTTTTGTGGTGGCCGCTCACGCCATTAGCCGCTGGTCAGATTCGGTCGCCAGCGGCTAATCGTTATGGAGTCAGACCACAGGATGTTCTATATACACAGCCGGAGCGCGCCTGAATGTGAGCGTCAGGACTGCGCTCCGGCCGCGTAATCCATTCCTCAGAGTTTGGAAACGTCTTCCGCATGCAGCCCCTTGGGGCCTTCCATCAAGGCAAATTCGACTTGTTGGCCCTGGGTCAGGGTGCGGTAGCCGTCGCCCCGGATCGAGCGGAAGTGAACGAATACATCGTCACCGCCATCGCGGGTGATAAAGCCAAACCCTTTAGCATTATTGAACCATTTGACGATTCCGTTAACACGGTCTGACATAGTTGCACCCTCTGATACCGCTGTTGTTATATTCATCGACAATTACTCGCGCTGTTGAGGTTGAATCTTCCGTGCGCATCGCATGCGCCGGCCTGGATAAAGCGGAGTGGAAAAACGGTGCTCCAATCCTGTGCAATACGCAGGCTGGGTGCCCGCGCCGTCCTGATCAAGTTTTTAAAATTGTAGAAAGGGGAGGGCCGCGCCGAGGAGCAGGTCGGATCTGCCGCGCGGTTAGATACAAAAAACGAAATATGATTCGTGAGTAAAAAGAAACAAAATTCTTGCGTCTGTAACAAGGAACGACAGAATTTTTGTTCGAGATTTTTATGCTGAAGAAATTTGACTGCGAACATCATTGTTATCCAGTCTTTTTATTATATTCCCTAAGTTGCCTTCGCCGATTCCGTTGCTGATTTTTGATGCTGGAGCGATGGTGCGGGACATAGTATATCGGCTTTTTTCGCTTGTCTATCGTCTGCCGCACCGGGTGGTGGCTCATTTTACAATGAGCCGATTTTTTCCTGTTGCTGCTGCAATTGTGTCAAGCCGGCTTGTAACACGGCGCATTTTTCGCGTTCTTTGGCCACGACTTCCGCCGGTGCGCGCGCGATGAAATCCGCGTTGTTCAGTTTGCTTTCCAGGCGCGCCAGCTCTTTTTTGTTTTTTTCGATTTCCTTTTCGATGCGCGCGCGTTCGGCGCTGACATCGATCAGGCCCGCCATAGGAACCAGCATTTCCATGCTGCCCGCGAGCTGCGCCGATGCGAGCGGAACCTCATCGCCGCTTTCGAGCCAATTGATAGCCGAGAGCTTGGCCAGTTTTTTCAGGAACTGGGCGTTGGCGGCGACACGGCTGCGGTCGGCTGCATCGCCGAAGCGCAGCAGCAGCGGAATTTCGCGGGCCGGAGAAATATTCATTTCGCCGCGAATATTGCGCACGCCATCGATCACGGTTTTCAGCCAGGCGATATCCGCTTCGGCCTCGGGGTCGAGGCGCGCCTCGTTCGCCACCGGATAGGATTGCAGCATGACGGTGTCGCCCTGCCGTCCCGCCAGCGGCGCGACCCGCTGCCAGATTTCCTCGGTGATGAACGGCATGAAGGGATGCAGCAGACGCAGCGTGGTTTCCAACACGCGGATCAAGGTGCGGCGCGCGCCTTTTTTCACGGCGGCGTCGGCGTTGGCGTCGTACAGCACCGGCTTGGACAATTCCAGATACCAGTCGCAGTATTCGTTCCAGACGAATTCGTAGATGGCCTGCGAGGCCAGGTCGAAGCGGTAGCCGGCGACGGCTTTGGCAACGTCCTGTTCGGTGCGTTGCAGGGCCGATACGATCCAGCGGTCCGCCAGGGTCAGGGTGTAGGCCTGATCGCCGCTGTCGGAGGCGCAGTCCTGGCCTTCGCAGTTGGCGAGCACATAGCGCGCGGCGTTCCAGATTTTGTTGCAGAAATTGCGAAAGCCCTCGATCCGGCCCACGTCGAATTTGATATCGCGTCCGGTGGAGGCGAGCGAGTAATAGGTAAAACGCAACGCATCGGTGCCGTACGCGGCGATGCCTTCGGGAAATTGCTTGCGCGTGGCTTTTTCCACTTTCGCCGCCAGCTGCGGTTGCATCATGCCGCTGGTGCGTTTTTGCACGAGGCTTTCCAGCTCGATGCCGTCGATCAGATCGATGGGATCGAGCACGTTGCCTTTCGATTTCGACATTTTCTGGCCTTCGGCGTCGCGCACCAGGCCATGCACGTACACCGTTTTGAACGGCACCTGCGGCTCGCCGTTGTCGTCGCGGACGAAGTGCAGGGTCATCATGATCATGCGCGCGACCCAGAAGAAAATGATGTCGAAGCCCGTGACCAGCACATCGGTGGGATGGAAGGTTTTCAGGTCTTCGGTCTGTTCCGGCCAGCCCAGCGTCGAGAAGGTCCACAGCGCGGATGAGAACCAGGTGTCGAGCACGTCGTCGTCCTGGCGCAGGGGCAAATCCCCGAGCTGGTGTTTCGCGCGCACTTCCGCTTCGTCGCGGCCGACATAAATATTGCCGGCGTCGTCGTACCAGGCCGGAATGCGGTGTCCCCACCACAACTGGCGGCTGATGCACCAGTCCTGGATGTCGCGCATCCACGCGAAATACATGTTTTCATATTGCTGCGGCACGAATTGGATGGAGCCGTCCTCGACTGCCTTGATCGCCGGTTGCGCCAGGGTTTTCGCGTCCACGTACCACTGGTTGGTCAGCCACGGTTCGATCACCGCGTTGGTGCGATCGCCGCGCGGCACTTTCAGCGTGTGCGGATCGATTTTTTCGACGAGGCCCAGCGCGTCGAGATCGGCGACGATCAGCTTGCGCGCCTCGAAGCGGTCGAGGCCGCGGTAGGCTGCCGGCGCGTTGTCGTTGACGATGGCGTCGGCGGTGAAAATATTGATGAGCGGCAGATTGTGGCGCTTGCCGACTTCGTAGTCGTTGAAGTCATGGGCGGGGGTGATCTTGACGCAGCCGGTGCCGAACTCGCGGTCGACGTAATGATCGGCGACGATCGGGATGCGGCGATCCGTCAGCGGCAGCAGGATGTCCTTGCCGATCAGGTGCCGATAGCGTTCGTCGTCGGGATTTACCGCGACCGCCGTATCGCCCAGCATGGTTTCCGGGCGCGTGGTGGCGACCACCAGATGACCGCCGCCATCGGCGAGCGGATAGCGGAAATGCCACAGCGAACCGCTTTCCTCTTCGCTGATCACTTCCAGGTCCGAAATGGCGGTGTGCAGCACCGGGTCCCAGTTCACCAGCCGCTGTCCGCGATAAATCAGTCCTTCCTCGTGCAGCCGCACGAACACCTCAGTGACGGCGTTAGAAAGGCCGGGGTCCATGGTGAAACGCTCGCGCGACCAGTCCGTCGAGGCGCCGAGGCGACGCAGTTGCCGCGTGATGGTGCCGCCGGATTGCGCTTTCCATTCCCACACTTTTTCGATGAAGGCTTCGCGGCCGAGCGCGTGGCGATTGCTGCCCGCGGCTTCGAGCTGGCGCTCCACGACCATCTGCGTGGCGATGCCGGCGTGGTCGGTGCCGACCTGCCACAGCGTGCGATTGCCGCTCATGCGGTGGTAGCGGATAAGGGCGTCCATGATCGATTCCTGGAAACCGTGCCCCATGTGCAGGCTGCCGGTGACGTTGGGCGGCGGAATCATGATGCAGTAGGGGATGCCATCGCCGCGCGGCGCGAAATAGCCGGAGCGCTCCCAGTTCTCATACCACTTGCGTTCGATGTCGGCGGGTTGGAAGGTTTTATCCATGATGGGCTGCAAACGCTCTCTGGAGTTGAACGGGGCGGATGCGCTTCATCGCTATTGCAAACGGTGCCGTTGCGACGAAGCGCAGCGGGCGTCGGGTCCGCGCAAGCGGAACAGCAGAGTGGATGGAGGCGGGCCGCCGTTGGATTTTGGCCGGGCAGTATACCTTGAGTTGCCGCCCCGGCAAAAACGCGCCTGGGAAACCTCTCTGAAAAAGCAGGCGAGCGCAGCCAGGGCAAGGCAAAAACAGGCGCCGATTGCGGGAGGCTCCCGCGGACAAATCGCAAGCGCATCGGGCTGCGAGGAAAACGCAGCCATGGGGAATCAATAATGAGGATGACTCGCTGCACTCGCTACGTTTTTCAGAGCTTCCCTAGCGCTGGCGCAGGTGCCATTCGCGCAGTGTTTCGATATCGAGGCTGCCCAGGTTGTCGCGCAGTTCGGCCTCGATCTGTGGCAGCAGGCGTTCGATCAGCGCCTGGATCAGTTGTGAGCGGGGTTCGTCGGTCGGCATGGCGGCATCGTCCAGCACGAATCGCGGCATGGCGGCGTCGGTAGATTCGGGGCCCGGGCCGGGTTGCCGCTCCAGCGGGTCGGAATCGTCTTCGAAAATGCGGTCGAGGTCTAGCAGGGCGTCTTGGGGAGCGCTGGCCGGTTCAAGGGCGGGCGGCGAAGGTTGCCGGCTGCAAGCGGCGGGTGTGTCGCTGCCTTGTTCCAGCAGTGCCTTGATCGACTCCAGTTCATCCAGCAGGCGCGGACGGGAGTCCGGAGCATGTTCGGCCATGGCGGGTAAATCTCCTGACGCGGCGCCTGAGTCCACTCGCTGTGGCCGCGCGTTGTTGACCGCTGTGTGGCAGCGGCGATTCCAGAGGTTTTTGTGCTTGCGGGAAATCGCGCGGCCGAATCGGTCAGCCGCCCATTTCGCGGCGTCCCACCTCGCAACCGTGTTCCTGGTAATGGCGCCAGGCGGCGCGGGTTGCCTGCAACACGGGTGGGGTCTGGATCACGATTTCGGTGATGCGTTCAAAGCGGGAGAAAAATGCCGGCACACGCAGATCGAGATTGATGAGCACGTCGCGCGCGCCTGCCGCTGCCTCGCCCCAGCCGACAACCACCGGCGCGTCGCTGGCGGGCGCGCCGGATTCCAGCAGGTCGTGCGGCACGAAGCTGGACGGCTGGAAATTCCACAACAACTCGTCGAGTGCGCGCGCCTGTTGCGCGTCGGCCGCATGCAGGTAAATGCGGTGGCCGAGCCGGTATGCTTTTTCCGCCAGGCGGCAGGCGAAGCGCGAGCGCGCCTCGACTTGGTCGTCTGGCAAAACGTAGAAGTCGACCCGGGCCATGCGCGGATTACCCGGCGCAGCGGATGAGATACTGGGTGAGCAGGCCGACCGGACGGCCGGTGGCGCCCTTGGCGCCGCCCTCGTCCCAGGCGGTGCCGGCGATATCCAGGTGAGCCCAGCGATAGTCGCGCGCGAAGCGGGCCAGGAAGCAGGCGGCGGTGATGCTGCCGGCGCTGGGGCCGCCGATATTGGCCATATCGGCGAAGTTGCTGTCCAGCTGCTTCTGGTATTCGTCCCACAGCGGCAGTTGCCAGGCGCGGTCGCCGATCTCGCGGCCCGCGTCGAGCAGTTGCGCCGCCAGTTCCTCCTGGTTGCTGAACAGGCCGCTGGCGTGTTTGCCGAGCGCGACCACGCAGGCTCCGGTCAGGGTGGCGATGTCGATCACCGCCGCCGGGCGGAAGCGGGCGGCGTAGGTGAGCGCGTCGCACAGGACCAGACGGCCTTCGGCGTCGGTGTTGAGGATTTCAATGGTCTGGCCGGACATACTGGTGACGACATCGCCCGGTTTGGTGGCGGTGCCGCTCGGCAGGTTTTCGGAGGCGGCGACGATGCCGACCACGTTGATCGGCAGTTTCAGTTCGGCGATGGCGCCGAGCGTACCCAGCACACTGGCCGCGCCGCACATGTCGAATTTCATTTCGTCCATTTTCGGGCCGGGCTTGATGCTGATGCCGCCGCTGTCGAAGGTGATGCCTTTGCCGACCAGCACCTGGGGCGCTTCTCCGCGGCGGCCGCCGCGATATTCCAGCACGATCAGCTTGGCCGGCTGCTCGCTGCCCGCCGCGACGGACAGCAGCGCGCCCATGCCGAGTTCGCGCATCGCTTTTTCCTCAAGCACGCTGGCGTGCAGCTTGGGGTTTTTGCGGGTCAGCGCGCGCGCTTCCTTGGCGAGGAAGGTCGGGGTGCAGATGTTGCCGGGCAGGTCGCCCAGGCGCCGGCTCAGGTTCATGCCGCGGCCGATGGCGACGCCGCGCGCCAGCGCATCGCGGCCGGCGGCGCCACTGTCGTCGACGATATTCAGCTTGCGCAGGGGCAGTGCGGCTTTCGGCTTGCTCAGGGTTTCCGTGTAGCGGTATTCGCGCAGCGTGGCGGCGATGGCCAGTTGTGTGAGCTGCCAGCTTTTATCGCGCTGCAGGACGATGATATCGTCCAGCCACCAGTGCGCTTCCTCGAGCTTGTTGTCGATCAACGCACCGAGCACGGCCTGGGTCAGTTTGCGAAAATCGGTCTCGCCGACCGGGCCGCCGTGACCCATGCCGACCAGCAGCACGCGGTCGGCCTTGAGGCCGTCGACACTTGGCAGCAGCAGCGTGCTGCCCCAGTCGCCGGTCAGGTCGCCGCGTTTTTGCAGGCGGGTCAGGAGGCCGCCGCTGGCGCCGTCGATGATTTTCGCGGCGCCGCGCAGGTTGCCTTTGGCGTGCACGCCGACGACGAGGCAGGGGCTGCGTTGTAGTTCGGGTCCCTGCACGCTTTTGTTGCTGATCTGCATTCCTGGCCTCGCAAGACAAACTAAGGAAATTTATGGATAATCGCGCCGGCGCGCTGATCGTGGTCGGCGCTAGTGTAATTGCGCGCGGGCGGCATTGGAAAGGGTCGCGGCGTAGGGATGATGACGCCCCAGGGATGCCAGGCCGGGCGCGCAACCGCAGGTGGAAAACTACCGAGTGATTCTGTTCCGCTACCTTGTTCGCGAAATTCTGACCACCGCCGTCGCGGTGACGTTCACCCTGCTGGTGATCGTCATCAGCAGTCGCCTCGTTGCTTATCTCGGCTCCGCGGCCTCCGGCGATTTGCCGGCGAGCCTGGTGTTCTCCGTTATTTTTTTCCGCTTGCCGGGATTTCTGGAGCTGATCGTGCCGCTCGCGTTTTTCGTGAGCGTGCTGCTGGCGTTGGGCCGTTTGTATGTGGACAGCGAAATGACGGTGATCGCCGCCTGCGGCGTCGGCCCGCGCCAGATCCTGCTGATCGTGCTCGCGCCGGCGCTGGCGGTGGCGGCGGTGGTGGCGATGCTCAGCCTGTGGCTCAGTCCGGCCGCCACGGGCCACGCCCAGCAATTGCTGCACGACGCGGATAACGTCACCGGCCTGGAGCTGCTTTCGGCCGGGCGTTTTCGCGTCATCAACCAGGGGCGCGGGCGGGTGACCTACGTCGACGACATCGATAAAAAAAGCGGTGAGATGATCGGCGTGTTCGCCGCCGACCGTTACACCGAGAACGACGGTTCGAGCCGCCAGGTCCTGATTGTCTCCGAGCGTGGCCATTCCCAGGCGGACAACGAAAGCGGCGAGCGTTTTCTGGTATTGGAAAACGGCACGCGTTATCTCGGCCAGCCGGGCGAGCTGGAGTTTCAGGTGATGGATTTCGCCACCATGGGACAGCGCCTGGAAACGCCGCGCGCAACGCCGGTTTACCGCAAGCAGGACACCCTGACCACCGGCGAGCTGTGGCGTTCGCGCCGCTCCGAGTCGCGCGCCACCCTGCAATGGCGGATATCGCTGGCGCTGCTGGTGGCGGTGTCGACGCTGACCGCGGTCGCGATGGCCCGCACCAATAACCGGCGCGGCCGCTACGGCAAATTGTTTCCGGCCTTTTTACTGTTCATGGTTTATCTGGTGCTGCTGAACGCCGCGCGCGAAGCCGTGGGCAAACAGCGGCTGCCGGTGGAGCTGGGGCTGTGGTGGGTGCACGGATTGTTTCTGTTGATCGGGCTGGCGCTGATGTTCGGCGCTGACTGGCGCAGATGGTGGCGTTTGCGCCGACTGGCCGCGGCGGGAGCGCATTAATGAGGATCATCAGCCGTTACATTGCCGTCCAGGTTTTCGCCGCGATCCTGCTGGTGCTGGCCGTGCTGCTCGGGTTGGAAGTGGTCATTGGCCTGCTCGACCAGACCGCGGACCTGACCAACCGCTACACGCTCAGTTCCGCGCTCTATTACACGCTGTTGACCCTGCCCAGCCACGTGGCGCAGTTTCTGCCGTTCGCGGTGCTGATCGGTTGCCTGGCCGGCCTCGGCACCCTGGCCAGCACCAGCGAGCTGATCGTGATCCGCGCCGCCGGCGTGTCGGTCGGCCGCATTCTCTGGCTGGCCCTGCGCCCGGCCCTGATCATCACCCTGGGCGGCCTGCTGGTGGCGGAGTTCGTGGCGCCGAAGTGCCAGCAGATCGCGCAGAGCTATCGCGCGCTGCTGCTGCAAAAGAAAGACATCAGTATCAGCGAATACGGCTTGTGGCATCGCGAGGGCAAAAGCTTCGTGCATTTCAACGCGGTGCAGCCCAACGGCGAGCTGTTCGGCGTCACCGTGTTCACCCTGGACGATAACCGCCGCCTGCAATCGGCGCTGTTCGCCCTGCGCGCGGTGTATCAGGGCGATCACTGGATGTTCGAGGATGTGCGCGAAACGCGTTTTCTCGGGGATCGCCTGGAGCGTTTCACTGCGCCCACGCAACGCTGGGAAACGCAGCTGTCGCCGCAGCTGCTGAATATCCTGGTGTTGAATCCGGCCGACCTGTCGATCAGCGGCCTGTGGCGTTATGTGAATTTCCTGCGCGAACAGGGTTCGCACAGCGGCGAGTATGAGCTGGCTCTATGGAATAAATTGCTGCAGCCGCTGGCGATCATCAGCCTGGTGCTGGTGGCGGCATCGATCATTTTCGGGCCGCTGCGCCAGGCGTCGATGGGATCGCGGGTGTTTGCCGGCCTGATGATCGGCATCGTGTTCCGCATCAGCCAGGACATGCTGGGGCCGGCCAGCCTGGTGTTCGGTTTTCCGCCGATGCTGGCCTCGCTGACACCGATCGCGGTCAGCCTGCTGATCGGATTCCTGCTGTTGCGCCGCCGGCTCTGACGCCGGCGCGGTTTTTATTGTTTGCGTTTGGGCAGCACCACGACCCGTGTTTTCGAGGCGCGGTCGTGCCAGGCGCAGCGTTCACGATCGATCCATATCCACCAGTAGCCGAGGCCGGCCAGCAGCAGAGCGGGCAATCCGGCCAGCGCGCGCAGCAGGCACTGGCGCAGGCTGGGGCGACCGCCGCTGGCGCTGTCCAGGCGCAGGCGCCAGGCCTGCATGCCCAGGGTCTGGCCGTTGCGGCGCCAGAAATAACAATAGAACCCCAGCACCACGGCCACTTCGTAGGCCAGCAGCACCGGTGCGGGCGCAATGGCGGGCAGGCTGTGGGCGACGCCATTTTGCACATCCTCGGGGGTGCCGTGCGCAATCACGCCGGTCAGAATAAACAGCGGCACCACCAGCAGGCCGAACAGCAGAAAACTGTCGTAGACGAGGGCCGCCAGACGCCGGAGCACGCCCGCGGGACGGATTTCGGGGGAGGATTCGGACATATCCACTACACGACGGAAAAAGGTGGGGCGTCATTCTAGGGGCTGCGGCCGGCGAATGCACTCCCGTGGCGGCCCTGCTAGTAGCTGTATTTGACGCTCAGCTTGAAATCGCTGCCGGTCCAGTTGATGTGGTAGTCGAGATCGTTGGAAATACCGCGCGCCTTCAGGGTGCCGTTTTCATCCGGAAAGGCGGACAGGGTCTGGGCATTGCTGCTGCGGTACGATTTGTAGGCGGATCGCAGATAGGAGCGGACCAGCTCTCCCAGCGCGGCGCCGCCCTGGCGGGCCCGATAGCCGGGCTGGAACTGCTCGATCCATAACAGATTGAAACGCAGATCGGGTTCGTCCTCGGCAACCATTTGGTTGCCATGTTCGGTGTCGACCACGATATTGAAGCTGCGCGTCGGCCGGTAACCCTCGGCGATCTGCGTTTTGAGGAGTTGATGGTAAAACGCGTCCTCGCGCGGACCGGCGCTACAGGCTTTGCAGAGGGCGAATGAGGCGATGCCGCAAAAAGCCAGTGCGGCCGGCGCGATCCGGTGGCTGGTGTTGTGCCGACGAAAATAACGGATCATGACTATTTCCCCGCGGCGATCCTTGAGCCCAAGTGTGGCAAAACTGAATAAAAACTTCAGCTGCCCCGATTAGATAACTTCCGCATATCCGTTTCGCCCGTTTGCCTCATCGCTCTTCTAAACATGCGCGCGGCGGCGCACGCAGGCTGTGGCGGAATGGGTGTTTCGTAACGTAATGGCAATGTAGCCTTGCCATGAACCAGTGATAATGCTTCTCACCCACCGTGACAGGCTAAACGTGCAACATGACAACAAGGAGAACCTATGCACATATTGCTGATTGAGGATGATCCCAGTGTCGCCGATTACATCAGCAAGGGACTGCGGGAAAACGCCTATAGCGTCGAGCATGTGACCCATGGCAATGACGGTTTGAATACCGCCCTGGCCTCGGTGTTCGATGCGCTGATTGTCGATCGCATGTTGCCGGGCCTGGACGGACTCAGCATCATCCAGCGCCTGCGCGAGAGCGGCAATAAAACGCCGGCGCTGATTCTCAGCGCGCTGGGCGCCGTGGACGACCGTGTCAGCGGCTTGCGCGCGGGCGGCGACGATTACCTGGTCAAGCCGTTCGCGTTCGCCGAGTTGCTGGCGCGTCTCGAAGCCATCCTGCGGCGCCAGCAGGTGAACATGCACCAGACCCGCTTAAAGGTGGCCGATCTTGAGATGGACCTGTTGTCGCACAAGGTGACGCGCGCCGGACAGCCGTTCAATCTGCAGCCGCGCGAATACAAACTGCTTGAGTTCCTGATGAAACACGCCGGCCAGGTGGTGACCCGGACCATGCTGCTGGAAAACGTCTGGGACTACCATTTCGATCCGCAAACCAACGTCATCGACGTGCATATCAGCCGGCTGCGCCAGAAGATCGACCGCGGTTTCGACAAGGTGCTGCTGAGCACGGTGCGCGGCGCCGGGTATCTGTTGCAGGATCCGGACACCTTATGATCCTGCGCCAGACCTTCGCCAGTATCACCTTCCGCTTCATGTTTTATTACGTCGCGTGCCTGAGCATCGCGGTGTTTTTTCTGCTCGGGTTGTTGTTCGCTTCGTTTTCGTACAAATATTTTCGCGACGCGGATCAGTTGGTGGACCTGGAGCTGACGCGGTTGGCCGGCATCTACCAGAGCGAGGGCAGGGACGCGCTGATGGCGCAGGCGGAGCCCAGGGATGCCGACCGGCGCGGCTTTTATTTCCGTCTTTCCGATCCGCGGCAACGCAAGCTGGCGGGCACGCTTCCGGAAAAGCCGGTATCCGGCTACAGCACCTGGCTGGAGTGGGAACATGCCGTGATCTTCCAGCGCTGGGACGACAGCGGCGAGCAATTGATTCTGCAGGAGCGGGCGCTTGGCGATGGCAACACGCTGACCGTCGCGCGCAATTACCGCGACATGATTTTGATTGAGCGCGTCATCGGCAGCGTGCTGGTGCGCAGCATGATCGTCACCATCGTGCTGGGCGCGATCGGCGGCGCGGTGGTGGCGGCGCGCAGCGTGCGCCATGTCGATGTGGTGAACCGGGCGGTGACCCGACTGATGGGCGGCGATTTTTCCGAGCGCCTGCCGGGGCTCAACGCGCAGGGCGATTTCCGCGAGCTGGTGGAAAACTTCAACCGCATGCTGGATCGCATCCAGACCCTGATGGAGGGAATGCGCCAGGTCTCGGACAACATCGCCCACGATCTGCGCACGCCGTTGACGCGCTTGCGCAACCATCTCGCCAATCTGCAGTCCTCGGTGGACGAGGCTTCCCAGGATACCGTGCAGGCGCTGCTCGACGAGGCCGACAGCCTGCTCGCCACCTTCAACGCCTTGTTGCGCATTGCGCAGGTGGAGTCGGGCGAGCGCCTGTCGGGATTCACCGAGGTGGATCTCCAGGTCATCCTGCTCGATGTGATCGAACTGTACGAACCGTTGGCCGCCGACAAGGACATTGCCATCACCACCGATCTGCTGGGCTCCATGCCCATGTCCGGCGACCGCGATCTGCTGTTCCAGGCGTTTGCCAACGTCCTCGACAACGCCATCAAATACACGCCGGATGGGGGCTCGATCCGTATCCGCGCCTGTGCCGAGGACAACGGCTGGCGCGTGGACGTGGCTGACAGCGGCGCCGGCATTCCCGTCGTCGACCGCGCCAAGGTGTTCCGGCGTTTTTATCGCGTCGAAGCCAGTCGCGGCCTGCAGCCGGGGAATGGTCTGGGATTGAGCCTGGTGCACGCGGTGGTCAACCTGCACCACGGCAGCATCGCGCTGGGGGACAATCAGCCCGGCCTCGAGTTTTCGGTGCGCCTGCCGAAGACCGCCGCGGCCTGAGCGCCTCAGCCCGGGGTTTCGACGACGCGCAGGTGATCGGTGCGCGGCGCGGACGCCACGGGCTTTTGCCGCTCGGTCCCGCTCAACAGCTCGCTGCCGACGGGAGCGAGCGTCATTTCCCGCGCGCCGGCCGATTGCCAGGGTGTCTTGATTTCGCTCAGGGTTTCGAGGGGCGTGCCGGCCGCGGCCAGGCTCCAGTCGCCGGCCTTGGGGATGTGGGCCGGTTCGCCGGCGCGCTGTTCGGGGCTCAACAGCTCGCCGCCCCGCGCCGCCAGGCTGAGATGACCGACATTCGGCGCCGTCGGCGGCGGCAGGGGTTGCGATGTGCCCAGGGCGGCCCCGGCGGGAGCGATGCTGAGTCCCGACGTATCGATTTCCATGATGGGCGCAGCATGCCTTTCCTGCGCGGTCAAGACCTCGGCGCCCACCGGCGCAATGCTCCAGGCGGGTTTGGCTGAGGGGGCCGCGGTTTGCGCCTGCGCCTTGAACGCCACGGCCACGCCGGCACGACTCAAGGCCTCCCGGTATTTCAACGCCGTGGCCCGGTCGACGCCGCGCTTCAATAGCTGCGGCTTGCCGCTCAGGAGCCTGGTCATGGTGTCGGGCTTGCTCTTGAACAACTGGGCCAGGCGCGCCGCCGCCTGCGCGGGAGACAGCCCGTCGGCCAGTTTGCCGGTCAGATAGATGTCGTAGAGCGCGTCCATATGGGTTTTCCCCGATGTGGTGTTTTTGACAAGGTAGCAGACTAGGCGCCGTCAAACGCGGGCGTGATCCAGATCTTGAGATGTCGCGATATCGCTGGCGTATAATTGCCGGCCTGTTAATCCAGGCCTGACCGGGTTCCCCACATGTCCATTCAGCAGCAGATCGAAAGCAAACTCAGCGGCGCCTTCGCCGCCCAGCACCTGGAAGTGCTCAACGAATCGCATATGCACAGCGTGCCGCCCAACTCCGAAACCCACTTCAAAGTGGTGCTGGTGGCGCCGGAGTTCGAGGGCAAGCGACAGGTGGCGCGCCATCAGCTGATTTACCGCCTGCTGGCCGAGGAGTTGGCCGGTCCGGTGCATGCGCTGGCGCTGCACACCTATACCACCGCCGAGTGGCAGCAGCGCCAGGGCGAGGCTCCGGCGTCTCCGCAATGCCTCGGCGGCAGCAAGCACGACCACCACTGAGCCCGGTCTTTCCGGCTCGCTCTACGCCGCACTTCTTTGTTGGATCTTTGTTGGAAAAACGGGATACCCCATGTCTGTTGTCATCGCCGCGCTGTATAAATTCGTAACCCTCGACGATTACCGCGCACTGCGCGAGCCGTTGCTGGAGCGTTGCCTGTCGCTCGATATCAAGGGATCGCTGTTGTTGGCGAACGAGGGCATCAACGGCACGGTGGCGGGTTCGCGCGCGGCCATGGACGGGCTGCTGGCTTATCTGCGCGCGGATCCCCGTCTCGCGGATCTGGATCACAAGGAATCCATCGACGACGCGCAGCCGTTCCTGCGCATGAAAGTGAAGCTGAAAAAGGAAATCGTGACGCTGGGCGTCGATGGCATCGATCCCAACCATCTCGTCGGCACGTATGTGGAGGCCCGCGACTGGAACGCGATCATCAGCGATCCCGATGTGCTGGTGCTCGATACGCGCAACGACTACGAAGTGCAGATCGGCACCTTTCAGCGCGCGGTCAATCCGGATACCCAGAGCTTTCGCCAGTTTCCGGAATTCGTGCGCCAGTACGATCCCTGCCGCCACAAGAAAGTCGCCATGTTCTGCACTGGCGGCATCCGCTGCGAAAAGGCTTCCGCCTACATGTTGCAGCAGGGTTTCGAAAACGTGTACCACCTCAAGGGCGGCATTCTGAAATATCTCGAGGAAGTGCCCCAGTCCGAGAGCTTGTGGCAGGGCGAGTGCTTCGTGTTCGATCACCGCGTCGCGGTCGACCATCAGTTGAACAAGGGTTCCCATGGCCTGTGCCATGCCTGTGGCTGGGCCGTGAGTTCCGAAGATCGCGCATCGATTCATTATGAAGAAGGCGTGTCGTGTCCGCGCTGCGTCGACGCGCTCAGCGAGGATCAGAAAGCGCGTTTTCGCGAGCGCCGCAAACAGATTGAACTGGCGCAGGCGCGTGGCGAACGGCACATGGGAATTCCATTGCCGCAACATCAGTGGCGCGCGTCCGGCGAAGAGTCGTGAAGCGTGGCCGAGGAGGTCGGCGTCGCGAGATCGATGCCGGCTCAGGCCGATTCCTGAAGGCTTTTACCCATGTCGTCGCCCAGCCGGGCGATGAGATGAGGCAGCGGCACCGCCTGCCCGAATAAATATCCCTGTACCGTGTGGCAGCCGAGCGAGCGCAGATAATTCAGTTGTGCCCGGTTTTCCACGCCCTCGGCGACGATTTTCAGCTTCAGGCCGAGCGCCATCGAAACAATGGCGGTGACGATGCAGGCATCCTCTTCACCGGTGCGGATGTTGTGGACGAAGCTGCGGTCGATTTTCAGCGTATTGACCGGAAATTTCTGCAGATATCCCAGCGACGAATAACCCGTGCCGAAATCGTCGATCGCGATTTGCACGCCGGCGTTGTTGAGGCGGCGCAATTTTTCCGCGGCCTCGTGCCGGTCGCTCATCAACAGGCTTTCCGTAATTTCCAGCTCCAGCATATGGGCCGGAAACTGCTCGCGCTCAAGAGTCGCCAGGATGTGATCGACAAAACTTTCTTTTTCCAACAGCAGCGGCGACAGATTGACGGACAGGTGCAGGTCGGGAAAGCCGTTGCGATGGTAATGGCCGATTTCGCGGCAGGCCCGGCTCAGGGTCAGGCGATCGAGGTCGATGATCAGGCGGCTGTCCTCGGCCACGGGAATGAATTCCGCCGGCGATAAGCGCCCCAGCGTCGGATGGTTCCAGCGCACCAGGGCTTCGACGCCCACCAATTGTTCCGTGTGGGCATCGACCTGTGGCTGATAGCAGATATCGAACTCGTCGCCCTCGATGGCGCGGCGCATGTCCTGTTCGAGCAGCAGCCGTTGCGTGGCGTTGGCGGTCATGTCGCTGCTGAATATGTGAAAACCGTCCTTGCCGGTATTTTTCACGCGATACATCGCGATGTCGGCGTTCTTGATCAGCGCATCCATGGTGGTGCCGCCTTCGGGATAGACCGCGATGCCGATGGATGCGCCGACATGAATATCGTGGCCGCCCAGTTTGAACGGCGCCTTGATGCTCTCCAGGATTTTTTCCGCCACCTGGGAGGCGGCCTGCGCGTTCTGGGCGTCGGGCAGCAGCAGGGTGAATTCGTCGCCGCCGAAGCGCGACAGGGTATCGCCCTTGCGAATGCAGGCCAGCAGGCGCTGGCTCACCGCCTGCAGCAGACGGTCGCCCATGGTGTGGCCGAGGGAGTCGTTGATGATCTTGAAGCGGTCGAGATCGATGAACATGACCGCCAGCCGCTGGTCGTTGCGCGCGGCCTGCGTCAGCGCCATGCTCAGGCGGTCCTTGAACAGCGAGCGGTTCGGCAGGCGCGTCAGCAGATCGTGATAGGCCTGGAAATTGATGAAGGCCTCGGCCTCCATGCGGTCGGTAATGTCGCGCGCGGTGCCGTAAATGCGATAGCGCCGGGCGCTGCTGTTGAGCTCGTCGACTTCGTTGACGGGCCAGATGGCCAGTTCGAAATAACGCTTGCTGCGGCCGGGTTCGCGCGGGCGCAGCGCGATATCGATGCTGCGCGCCGAATCCTGCATATGCGAGGCCTGCTCGAAAAAGTAATGGGCTTTTTCCAGGTCCTCGTCTTCGACCAGCGATGTGATATGCCGGCCCAGCAGTTCATTGCCGGCATAGCCGAGCAGCTGCTCCATTTTTGCGTTGAAAAAACTGAAACAGCCGTTCTCGTCGAGGATGTAAATAATATCGGGCGAGCTGTTGACGATAAAACGGTGCAGCTTTTCCGAACGGTTGAGCCGTGCCTCCATCACGCGATTGGCATCTTCCAGGCGTTTTTTCCGGATGGCATTGTTGACCGTGGCAAGCAGTTCCTCGGGCACGTATGGTTTTTTCAGGTAATCGTAAGCGCCTTTGCGGAGCGCGCGGGAGATATCGTCGAGCGAGCTTTCGCCGCTGACCACGATGGTCATCGTGGCGATGTTGTGTTCCGCCATGTAGTGCAGCACATCGTGGCCCGAAATCTCCGGCATGCGCAGGTCGAGCAGCAGCAGATCGTAATGATTGCGGCACAGCAGGGAGATGGCCTCCTGGCCACCGGCGGCGGTATCCACGCGATATTGGTACAGGCTGAGCAGGCGATGCAGGCTCTCGCGCATGCGCGGATCGTCGTCGGCCAGCAGGATATATGCGGGCGCCTCGTTGGTGTTGGTTGTGTCGATCAGGTTGTCCATCATCGTATCCCCGGTCTCCGCCGGGCTGACATCATTCTTTAAATAGGTATCAGCAATTGGAAGCGAGTCCCGGCTTTGCCGCTCTTGCAAACAATGGAGCCGCCCAATTCGTCCATCAGTTTTTTGCTAATGCAAAGGCCCAGGCCGGAGTGGCCTGAGCCTTTGCTGGAGGTTACGGGTGAAAACAAGTGGCGGAGGATCGGTTCGGGGATGCCCGGCCCATTATCTTCGATGGTGATCGTTGCAAAACTGCGGCCATTCACGACAACGCCACCTTCCGTGCTGACCTGTATCACGCCGGCGGCGGGCAGCGCTTCCACGGCATTCTTCAATAGATTGGTCAGAGTTTGTTGCAGGTGAGTGACATGGCTTTTAACCGGCGGCAGCATTTCCGCCAGATGCAGTTGCAGGGATATCTGGTGCGTCGCACAGAGCGACTGCTCAAAAATACGTGCCAGGTCGCCGACCAGTTTGTTGAGGTCGATATTGCCTTCGTGAGTGATATTTTCCGAGGGCTCGCGCAGGCGCAGCAGAATGCCGCCGACCCGATCGATTTCCTGCTTGATCAGATCCAGGTCGCCCTGGGCCTGATGATCCTTGCCCAGCGTGAGATTCAGCATTTCGAGGTAATTGCGAATGATGCTGAGCGGATTGCTGGCCTCGTGTACCGCCTCGCGGATTTTCTGTTGCCATTGTTCGTCGTTATCCGACGCGGCGCCGGTCGGGGCCGGCGTTTCGAGATCGCGATGCCGCAGCGTGTCGGCCAATTCCCGGCACAAGGCCGTCAGCAGCGCCGATTTGCCGGAGCGGGGATCTTCGCTCCCGGGCGCCAGGCCCAATACCAGCACACCCGTTGCATCGTTATCGTGCACGAGCGGCAGGCACAGCAAATGTTCGGCGCGACAATGCCTGAGCAATTGCCGGTCGACGACGGTCAGCGGCTCGATGCCGGCGCTGTGCAGATTCTGCCGTTGCAGCAGCGCATCGGTCACCAGGCTGCGGCCGGGCAGCATCGGCACGACGAAATCGGGCTCGGTGCCGCTCGTCAATGATTCGGCGCCGTGCGTGGGTAAATGCGCGCTGACTTTCTGGCGCTCGCGGTCGGCGCGGAACAACAGGCAGTGCTCGATGCCGAGCGTCATGTACACCGTGCGATGAATGGTCTGGTCGAGCGCGGCGGCCGAATGGCTGCGCCACAGTTCGCTGTTGAGCTGATTGAGTTCGCTCAGTTCGCTCAGGCGCTGGCCGAGCAGGGCGTGGGCCGCGTTTATGTCCGCATCGTCGCTGTGTTCGCCGATATCGATATCGAGCCCGCTGGCCATGCGGGCGACGTCGTCATTGATGCGCGCGCGCAGCTCGCGGGTCAGCGCTTCGTTGAGGCCGAACAACTGGTCCGCCTGGACAAACGCTTCGTCGCCGATCGGTCCGGGGGCGCTGAGCAGGCTCGCCAAATTAACGATTTTCACCAGGTGATGAGCGTCGAGGATCTGGGCTCCCGGCTCGTGGTGATAGCGCAGTGCGTCGCCCATGAAATTCGAGAGATTCCAGCTGTCGACCAGATTGGCGCCGACATCGTTGTGGCCGCTGCCGAACTGCAGGCGTTCGGCGCGCAGCAGCGCCTGATCGTCGTCGGCGGCGCTCCAGCATTCGGGATACCGGCTGTCGTGGCGGTTGAGCAGCACCAGCTGTCCCACATCCATCAGCAGGCCGCACAAATAGGCTTCGTCGGGCGCGCTGTAGGCGGTGAGGTTGGCGAGGATGTGCGCGAAATTGGCGGCGACCAGCGAACGGCGCCAGAACGCTTTGATGAAAGGCTGGTGATTCGGCTTGAAGCGGTTGAAGAACTGTTTGATCGAGGCGGTGATGACGATGGTTTTGACGGTGTTCGTGCCGAGGAAAAGCAACGCGCGCTCGATGGTCTGGCAGGATTTGCCACGGCCGTAATAGCTGGAGTTGGCGACATCGAGCAGACGCACCGTCATCGCGGTATCCTGCCGGACGATGTCCGCGATACTTTGATAATCCGCGCGCTCGTTATGGATTGCGTCGAGTATGCGAAGCAGAACTTGCGGCAGGCTGGGCAGGCGCTCTAAGGCACCGCTGTCGGTTACCATTCACGATCCCGATAAATAAATTGTTGCCGGTTTGTGTCGATCTTTGTTTCTGCCCGCCGCGCGCAAAACTAAAATGCAAACAATTTGGCAGATTTTCTTGGGACTTTAGTATAACGAAGGGGCCGCCAAGCGGCTAGCTCCCGCCGAGGCGATGCAACTTCGCGCGCTGGAGCGCATGCGCCAAACCTGATATTTTAGCGGCCACCAATTTATCTCCGACGCCGCGCCCGATGGATTAATGGACTGATGGACTGTCGGGCGTGGGACGACAGCCCATCATGAAAGCCCCATCATGAAAACAACGCCGGCGCCGGCCGCACAGAATTCTTCCGCACATGACGCGCAGCATCCGGCGCTGCCGTATGTCATTGCCGTTACCAGCGGCAAAGGCGGTGTCGGCAAATCCAGTATCGCGGTGAATCTCGGCATTTCCCTGGCGAAAACCGGTGCGCGTGTTTGTATTTTTGACGCGGATACGGGGCTCGCGAACGTCAATATTTTGTTGGGGCTCGCTCCGCAATACAGTCTTGAGCATGTTCTGTTCGGCGCGAAGACCATCGAAGAAGTGATGCTGGATGGGCCGTTCGGATTGAAAGTCATTCCCGGCGCGAATGGCATCAGCGAATGCGTTTCGCTGCATCCGCGCCAGCAATTGCGCCTGACGCGCGAACTGGCGCGCATCGAATCCGATTTCGATTACCTGCTGCTCGACACCGCCGCCGGCATCGCCGATACCACATTGGATTTTGTCGGCTCCGCGCATCAGGCGATGGTGGTGATCACGCCGGAGCCGACTTCGCTCACCGACGCGTTTTCCCTGATCAAACTGATGCATCGCCGGCGTCCGACGATGCGCTATCAGGTCGTGGTCAACATGTGCAGCGGCACCGCGCAGGCGCGCGAAATATTTCATCGGTTCAACGCCGCAGTGGAAAAATACATCGGCGTTCAGACCCATTACCTGGGTTTTCTGCTGCGCGACGAAAGCCTGCGTGTTGCTGTTTCATTACAAAATCCGGTGGCGCTTTTTCCCGACAGCGATCCTTCTTCGCGCAGTTTCATTCGTCTCGCCGATGCGTTGCAGCAGGCGCTGGAGGGTTTTCATCCCGGCCTCGGTTTTTCCGGCTTCTGGCAGCACCGCTACCGCCAGCGCCAGACCGATGCGACACCGTCGCCGACGCCGGCGCCTGCAACCGCCGAGGCCGGTCGCGAACGCAGTTATCTGGCGGAGCTGAAAGCGCGCTTGTTGCTGCTGCTGGAGCGCGAGGATGTGCCGCGCGCCGAGGCCGCGCAACTGCTCGAGGAAGCCCAGCGCATTTACTTGCGACGTTTCGGCCAGCCGGCGGTCGACAGCATGGCGTTGATCGAGGCGCTGGTCACCGCTCCCGAACGCAATGACGAAATACTGCGCGCGCTGGCGGACCGTCTGCGGCCCTGGCTCAGCCAGGAGGTCTCGCCGCCGTGCGACGTTGAGCCTGAGACGCCGGCATCGATTGCGGCCGCGACCCCGGTCGCGCCGCCGGATCTGTTCTCGAGCGGCGGAACGATGGGGCCGTCCACGCTCGCGCACGCTATCGGAACGTTGCCCCATCGCTACGACGAACGTCGCTTCGGTTCGCAGCAGGCCCTGCTCGATTTGCTGCGCGGCCAGGGCCAGGGCGGCGGGTCGGCGCTGGAACTGATCAAGATCCTGGGTTGATATTTCCGTCGCTCGCGCCTTTTTCCGCATCCGCACAACCGATTTCCGCATCCGCGCGACAGCCGCCGTTTCGCAGCCGAAGAGCCTGTAGAAACCGGTTTATTTCACTGGCGTTTGCCGCCGGCTATCTATATTGACGAAAGGCTTTTTGCCCGCGCCGCTCGGGGTGGGCGAGGCCCTTTCCGAGTCGCTGGAAAGATTGTTCGGGTGGGCATTGACAGGCGCCAGAATCTGCTTTATTTAGGCAGCCGAATCGGCCCGGTTCCGGTTCATCCTGGGGGCAACTGAAGTCTTGTGGGGTGCTAACATGACAGCCAATTTGTCTAGCACGAGCAACAAAAGCAGCGATTCAAGCGAAGATTTTCTGGCGGAAGAAGCAGAGAGCGGCGACTTTGATGGCGATGCCGAAGTTGTAGCGCCTCGGGTTGTTCAGAAGGATCCTTCCATTCGCCGTAAAATCGAGGATCGGTTGGAACGCAAACGCTTGCGCGACGAGCTCGGCATCTACGACGACGAGAGTTGGGCAGACCTCTGACCTTCGTTCAGCCATCAGCCGGTGACGGCGACGCCACCGGCCATTTTCCCTCCATCCTGTTTTATTCTTCTTCTGTTTTGTCTTAGCCACGTTATACTGCGGGCGACTATTCCCCATCCGTAAAATTCTGATAACGGGAACGGAATCCGGCGGCGCCGGCGTAACCATTATGTCCGAAGACACCCTGGCGCAAAATCGGCTGGAGCATCTGGCACGCACAGTCAGCGAGCTGATGGACAAGGCCACCCAGAACGAACGTATTCTGCGCAAGTTTCAGCAGTTCGAGCTGGAGCTTCTGGCCGTGAGCGGCATGGAAGTCTTGCTCGACAGCCTGCTCGGGGACAGCCTGCAGCATTTTCGCCTCGATGCCGTGGAGCTCTGGCTGTTCGATCCCGAGCGGATTTTGCGCGATCTGCTGCCGGACGAATTGCAACGCTGGCCAGGGCTGATCTGGCTCGATAACGATGAAGTCCTGCGCGGGTTGTATCCGCTCGCTCCGGCGGTGCGGCTGACCAGCCCCTTGCCGAAGGGCTTGTTTGCCGGGCGGCCGGTGCGCTCGGCGGCGCTGTTGCCGCTGGTGCGCCAGGGCGTGCTGGTGGGCAGCCTGCATTTCGGCGCCTTTTCCGCGCAGCGTTTCAGCGGCGACAAGTCCACGGATTTCATCGGCCATCTGGCCTCCATCGTCGCGGTTTGCCTCGAAAATTGCGTGAACCAGGAGCGCCTGCACCGGCTCAGCCTGATCGACATGCTGACCCGGGTTGAAAACCGCCGCGCTTTTCAGATCTCCCTGGATACCGAAATTGCCCGCGCGAGCCGCCGCCGCGAACCTCTCACCCTGATGCTGGCCGACCTCGACCACTTCAAGGTGGTCAACGACAACCACGGCCATCAGGTGGGGGATCGCGTGTTGCGGGCGGTCGCCCAGGAAATTGCCGGCATGTTGCGCAAGACCGATCACGTCTGCCGTTACGGTGGCGAGGAATTCGCGCTGATCCTGCCGAGCTGCGATCCGGTGCTGGCCATCGATGTGGCCGAGCGTATCCGCCTGCGCGTGGCGGAAATGCGCGTATTGAGCGACAGCGGCATCGCCGTGCCGGTTTCCCTGTCCCTGGGCTTCACCTGCTGGGCGCGGCCCGGCGGAGAATCCGCGGCCGGCGTCGGCGAGCGCCTGATAAAACTGGCGGACGATGCGGTGTACCGGGCCAAGGCCGCCGGGCGCAATCGCGTGGAATATTCGGCGTTCAACTGAAGATCGCCCCGCCCATTTTTTTAACTTCTCTCCCGGCGAGCCGGTTTTTCCCGCCATTCCACCCGGATGGATGACGCCCGTATTCCCGAATGATTTGCTGTTACACTAGCGCCCCGGAAAAAAACGCCTCGTTTTTTTCCGGGCGAGCAGCACATGCCACGAGCCGCGACCGTTCGATGCGAGTGTAAGACGGCGGTGCCGGAGCCCGGCACTTTTCCATTCCTTATCTGAAATCAGGTACCGACGATGGACAACCTCGATAATCTTTTTGAGAACAACCGGCGCTGGGCGGAGGATATCAAGAACGAAGATCCGCTGTTTTTTGAAAAGCTTTCGGCGCAGCAGCAGCCCGAATTTCTCTGGATCGGCTGTTCGGACAGTCGCGTGCCTTCCAACCAGATTATCGGGCTGATGCCCGGTGAGGTCTTCGTGCATCGCAATGTGGCGAACATCGTGATTCACACCGACCTCAACTGCCAGTCCGTGCTGCAGTTCGCGGTCGACGTACTCAAGATCAAGCACATCATGGTGGTGGGACACTACGGTTGTGGTGGCGTGCGCGCCGCGATGGAAGACCGGCAGCACGGCCTGATCGATAACTGGCTGCGCGCGCTGCGGGATATTTATCATGCGGAGCGCGAGCAGCTGGCGGGCCTGGCCAGCGACGACGAGCGCGTCAATCGCCTGTGCGAATTGAATGTGAAAGCGCAGGTGGCCAACGTCTGCCATACCAATATCGTGCAGAACGCCTGGGCCCGCGGTCAGACGCTCGCGGTGCATGGCTGGATTTACGGCGTGCGCGACGGCTTGTTGCAGGACCTCAACGTCACCGTCGACGACCTCGAGCAGGTCGCCGAGGAATACCGTGTGGTCCAGCTGCCGAAAAGCTGACGGCAATCAGGACATTTTGTCCGGCGATGCGGTGTTCGCGTAGAGCACCTCATCGCTGACCTCCGCGTCCACCAGTAACACCCTTTTCTCATCCAGAAACAATCCGAAGGTCTTGCACAGCAGGCTGGTGCTGGCGTCGCGATACGTCGTCGAGGCCACCAGATCGAAATCGGCGCGCGCTTTCATCGCGGTCAGCGTGGGGAAATAAGGGCGCCAGCTCCAGTTGTAGCCGACATAGCGGTGGTCCAGCGAGATGCTGTCACGGCCGACTTCGTAATTGGGCGACAATTGCCGGCCATTGGTATCGCAGATAAAAAATCGCATGATGCCCAGCGTTCGCAGCGGCGCGCGGGTAATGGTTTCCGGCGCCGAATTGCCCTGCAATTCTCTCTGCAATCCGAGTACGGCATGCTTGAGCGCGCGGCTGTGATCGATGGTATGGGACAGACGTTCGCACTTGCGCCCGAAATATTGCTGGATCAGGGCGTCGACCTGCGGCGTGAAATGATCGGCGGCCAAGGGCGCCTGCAGACCCGGCGCGAACAAAAAGCCCTGCATATAGTGCGCGCCGCATTCGATGCCGAAACAGAATTCCTCGATACTCTCGACGCCTTCGCAAACCACTTCGCAGCCGGCGCGCTCGGCGATGGCCATCATGCCGAGCAAGACGTCCGCGGATAAGCCACCCTGTGCGGCCATTTTGAACAGGCGCATGTCCAGTTTGATCATGTCCGGCGCCAGCGCGATGATGCGGTCGATTTGCGAATTGCCCGCGCCGAAATCGTCGATGGCCACGCGCAATCCGCCCGCGTGATACTGGCGGACCAGGCGTTGCAGCCGATCCAGCTCACCCGCGGTTTCCGTGATTTCGATAATGACCCGGCGCGGATCGAGCCCGGCTTCGTCGATCATGCACAGCGTCGGGGACGCGATTTTATCGCCCAGGCGATTGATCCAGTCGGGAGAAATATTGACGGTGATAAAACCGGCGCCAGCGTCGTGGGAAAAACGGGCAAAACCTTGGCGGCGCAGATGCCGGTCCACTTCGATGCGATATTCCGCCGGCAGCGACAAATCGCCGAACATCGCGCCGGCGCTGACGACATGGCCTTTGTCGTCGCGGCGCCGGGCCAGCATTTCGTAGCCTGCAATGCGGCGATTGGGTAAATAGATCAGCGGCTGATAGTGAGGAAAATACGGAGCAATGGACAAACTTTTGTTTTCCTTTGCGGCGAATTCCGGAGACATTTCAGCGGAGGGAGTTTTCATCGGGTCCTCAATAGGTTTTTAGCCGCCGATCCGTTCACGCCGATTTTGCGCGGCGTGTGATCGATGCGCTGGCAAATCCATTTTGCGGATGCCGCGAGACACTTCGATATCATTTCATGGCAATGCTCGATGTTTCGGGGCACGGCGTTTTTCCTGATTCGGGCGAGGGCGAGTATCTACTCTAGACGAATGTCTTCGCCGGCGAGGCAAAGCGGTCGCGGTTACCGCCCATGCCGGAGCAACAACCGGACCAGGAGAGGCTGTATCGGCGGCAGCGGCGCAGTCCGCCACGATAGTGACGGAAATCGATGAACTAAATGAGGGCGATGAATTTCGTCCAGCACCAAAAATGAGCGTATGGAAAACAAGTTGTATCCAAACAGGGGGTTGGAAAACGATGCTGTCATGGCGTGCAAAAAAATGGCCCAGGTGTGTGAAAAAATGATTGTGGTATACCAAGGATGATTGGATGCGCGCAAAGATGATTGGAGGTGCGAAAAAGCCAGGCGCTTCGAAACGCATCGCCTGAATTCCGGGCATAGGGTTCGGAGGAACAATTTTCCGCGTCAAAATAATTTCGCGCTTCATTCGAAAAAGCCCGCGCATCCTCGTGGCCTCGACCCAGTCTCGCCAGCTGCGTGAATAGTTCATCGGGATAATGCGGTCGTTACTGTGCGTATTCGGCGCTTTGCCGGGAGCAATAATCGTTGAAGCGTGGCACGCTCACCGCGCCGAAATTCAGAGCTGCTCGACCTTGATGCCATGCTTTTTCAGCAGCTCGACGATGCCGCCTTCGCCGAGCAGATGCGCGGCGCCCACCACCACAAAATAGCGCTTTCCGGATTGTCGCCATTGCTCGATGCGCGCGGTCATGGCCAGGTTGCGTTGCGTGTACAGTTGTTCGAACGCCGGCTGGTATTGCGGGTCCTGGCGCAGGTCGTCCTCCAGCAGTAATTGCTCCAGGCGCGCGCTGTCCCCGGCTTTCCATGCGCCGGAAAGCTGCTCCATCAATTCCGGCAATGGCTCGGCTTCGTCGAGTGTCTGCCTGACGAGCGCGTCGGCGTTGGGCAGTTCCGACAACAGCGTCAGCTGTTGTTCCAGTGTTTCCAGCTCCAGCACGGGTTTGTGCCGTTCCTGCGCGCGCTCCAGAAAATATCCGTCGATGCCGAGTTCCGAGGAGTAGCCGATGCTTTGCATTTGCAGGACGCCGAGCGTGGTTATCGCGAGGCCGGGCTTTTGTGCGTTGATCAGCGCGGGGTCGATGTGCTGGTTTTTCAAGTAGGCTTCCAGGCGTTTCCAGGTCTCGGGGCGCAGGTGGTCGCGCAGGCTTTCGCCGGCGGGATAAATACCGTGCGCGGCAATCCATTGGCTGAGATGATCCGGTTCCACGGCGTTGAGGTCGACCTCAACGACCAATGCGTCGGCATTGTCGAATGCATGGGTGATCTGTTCGCGCAGAGGATAAAAATCAGCCTTTCCCATATGCACGGACCCGAGCAAATAAATATTGTCCGCGCGATAAAACAGGCCGCGATCGGCCGCGGCATGAACCGATGGAGAGAGTGCGAACTGCAGGCAGCAGGACCACAGCAGGGCGTGGACACGGCGCCGCCACTTCCCTCGAAACAGGTTTCGCATCGTCAATTTCCGTCGTGTGGCCGGGATAAGCCGGGCGTCGCGGTGAAGCGCATAAGGTTACCAGCGCCCGGCGGGAATCGCCTAATTGCGCCATGCCTGCGCTGAAACATTCAGCCGGATTTTTGGGCAGATCAGTAGGGCTTCGCAGGAATTGCCTGTGCTAGGATGCGGCCGAATAAACACGCCAGCACACCAAGAATAATCGACGGAACGCTCGGGTAGCGGCGGCGGAACCGTGTAAACGATACCAGCGATCATCGATAACCAGAAGGCTTGCCCCCGGCGCACCGTTGTGTTGTCGTGCGCGGTGGCCTCTGCGCCGAGGAGAAAATACTCATGACCCGGATTCTGAAAAAAATCGCGCTGCCGAAAACACAGCTCAGCGTCAGCCAGCTGTGCCTTGGCACCAATCAGTTCGGCACCGCGCTATCGGCGGAACAGGCCGCGGCCATATTGCAGGTTTTTAGCGATGCCGGCGGCAATTTCATCGATACCGCGCACGCCTATGGCGACTGGATTCCATCGGCGCCGCGCGCCGCCAGCGAGCACGTCATCGGCGATTGGCTGCAAGGCCGCCGCGGCGATTACGTGCTGGCGACCAAGGGCTGCGAATTCGATTATCGCGCCGGCGATTATGCGCTGCGCGTGACTCCGGAATTGCTTGAGCGGGATTTGCAGGGCAGCCTCGCGGCATTGCGAACCGATTACATTGATTTGTATTGGCTGCATCGCGACAATCCGGCGCAACCGGTGCAGGCCATCGTCGATGCGTTGATCGGCCATCAATCCGCCGGCCGCATTCGCTATTTCGGTTGCTCGAACTGGAGCGTGGCCCGTATCGAGGAAGCGCAGCGTTATGCCGCGAGCCTGGGGCACGAGGGCTTCGTTGCCTGCCAACCGATGTGGGGTCTGGCCGAGCCCGATCGCGAGGCCATGCAAACCTATGCGCCGGGCGGTTTCTACGAGGACGGTTATCGCGCATTGCACGCCGCGGGTCTGAGCATGATTCCCTATTCCGGCCAGAGCCGCGGCTTTTTCAGCAAAGTGGCGGCGGGTGGCAGGGACGTGCTCGGCCAGGACGTGGCGGCGCTTTATTATCATCCGCGCAATTTGAACAAGGTCGCGGCGATCGAAGCCCTGGCCGTGCGCCACGGCGTTGGCATCAACGATATCGTGCTGGCTTACCTGTTGTCGCAACCGCACACCACGGTGCCGATCATCGGTTGCAGCCGGCTCAGCCAATTACAGGAAAGTATCAATGCCTGCGCGTTGCACCTGGATGCCCAGGAGCTTGCTCAGTTGGTCCAGGCTTGATGTAGAGAATTGCCATGAAAAATAAAATTTTCGATGTATGCATCGTGGGTTCGGGAGCCGGCGGCGGCGTGATGGCGCAGCAGCTGGCCGCGGCGGGAATCGAAGTCGCTTTGATGGAGCGCGGCCGCAATCTGGGCCCGGCGGATTTTCTCGCGCAGGACGAGTTGTCCAATATGATCCGCCAGGACTTTTTCGCGCCGGACTACCTGGAATCCCAGCGTTCCGAGGCCGGCGAAACCGCTCAGTTGGGTAAATTCAGCCTGCTGGCGCAAACCGTGGGCGGCAGCACGGCACATTGGGGTTCCTGGAGCTGGCGCTTCCGCCCCGATGAATTCCGCGTGCTGTCCAGCGAGGGCGCCATCGACGGATCGAGCATCGCCGATTGGCCGGTCGCTTACGAAGAGATGGAACCGTTCTATGGAATGGCCGAGCAGGCGCTGGGTATTGCGGGCAGCGCAGGTTCGAATCCCTTCGAGGCGCCGCGGAAAAATGCGTATCCGAACCCGCCGCATGTGTACCGGCCGGCATCGCGCCTGATCGAAAGCGGCGCGAAGAAAATGGGTTTGCATCCGTTTCCGACGCCGATGGCGATCAACAGCCGTGTTTACGGCGATCGCGCCAAATGCATGAACGGCGCGTTCTGCGCCGGTTTCGGCTGCCCCGTCAACGCCAAGGCTTCAACGCTGGCGATTCATATCCCGGCGGCGCTGGCGACAGGCCGTTGCCATCTGTTTGCGCAAAGCCGCGTCGTGGAAATTCTGGTCGGCGACAAAGGGCGTGTGCGCGGCGTGCGTTATCTCGATGCCCAGGGGCGCGAACAGGAACTCCTTGCCCGCCAGGTGATCCTCGCCGGTGGCAGCATCGCCAGCGCGCAATTGTTACTGTTATCGAAATCCGCCCGGTTTCCCAACGGCCTCGCCAACCGCAGCGATCAGGTCGGGCGTAATTTGATGTGCCATGTGTTCGCCCAGGTCAATTTTGAAATGGACAGCGTGGCGAACAGCTTCGCGGGTCCGCCGGGCAATATCGCCATCGACGATTTTCACGCCTCGGACCGCAAGCGCGGTTTTGCGCGCGGGGCGGTTATTGCCGAGGCCATCGAATCGATGCCGATCAGCAGCGCGCTCAAGGCCGCCAATTACCTCGGCGCGGGACGGCGCGCATGGGGGCAGCCGTTGTCCGAATACCTGGCGAAATTCCCGTACATCGGCGGCCTGATCGCCATTGGCGAGGATATGCCGGTGTCCTCGAACCGCGTCGATCTCGATCCGACGCTGCGCGACGCGGCGGGAATTCCCGTGCCGCGCATTACGCACAAACGCCACGATAACGATATCCGTCTGGTGCGTTATTTTGAGCAGCGCATGGCCGAAATCGCCAAGGCCGGCGGCGCCAAAAAAACCTGGAGCACCGATTTCACCGGCGTTAAAACCGGTTCCGGGCACATCATGGGCACCTGCCGCATGGGCGACGATCCCGAGTGCTCGGTCTTGAACCGATGGTGCCGCACCCACGACGTGGATAATCTCTGGGTCGTCGACGGCAGTTTTTTCCCGAGCTCCGGCGGTTACAACCCGACGCTGACCATATTTGCCAACAGCTATCGCGTTGCCCGGTATTTTATTGAGCAGGCCAAGCGCCTGGATGTGAGATGAGCGCATGAACAGACGCGAATTCATTCAGCTTTTTGGCGGCGCCTGGGCCGCCGCCCTGGCCGCGCGTCCGCTGGCGACGCTGGCGGCGCAGCGCAGCGATGCGCCGCTGGTGCTCGACGCGGCGCAGTGGAAAACGCTGGCCGCGATCTGCGCGCAGATCATTCCGCCGCTACACGGTGTCGGCGCGGGCGCCGCGAACAGCGTGAATTTCATCGACAAGCTGCTGGCGCACGAGGATAAGGCGTCGCTGCCGGCGTATCGCCAGGGACTGGCGGCCCTGGATCGGTATGCGCGCAAACAGTGGCAGCACGATTTCGCCGGCCTGGGCTCCGCGCAGCAGGTGCAATGTCTGGAAAACCTGGAGGATGGCGTCATCGCCGCTTGGCCGCAGAGCGCGCCCGCGCAACAGCAATGGTTTGCGATGCTGCGCTTTCACACCATCCTGGGTTTTTTGGCCGCGCCGAAATTTGGCGGTAACCAGAATATGGCCGGATGGCGCGCCATCGGTTTTCCGGGACATCTGCATGAGCTGGGCGGCATCAGCGATGAGCAGGTAAGCGGCGCGCAACCGATCGCGCCGATGTGGCATCATTGAAACAGTTTCAACGATTGCGGCAAGGGGGCATCACATGTCGACGGTTGTGGTATTGGGGGCGAGCAATAATCCGGAGCGCATCGCTTATCAGGCTCTGGGGCGTTTGCTCGGCCATGGTCATGATGTGATTCCGGTGAGCCCCAAGGGTGGGAGCATTCACGGACTTGCGGTGCTGCCGGATTTGCGCGCCATTCAACAGCCGGTCGATACCTTGACTATGTATGTGGCGCCTCATCGGCAGCAGGCCATGCTCGACGAAATCGTGGCGCTGCACCCGCGCCGCGTTATTTTCAATCCCGGCTCGGAAAATCCGGCCTTGTACGAAACTCTGCAACGGCGAGGCATCGAGGTGGAGGAGGCCTGTACCCTCGTGCTGCTTTCCACGCATCAGTTCTGATCCCGTTGGCCCCTTCTGAGCAACGCTCGCGCTCCGCGGAAAGAGCGCCGGAGCGTTTCGAGTCTTTCACGTCTTCCTCTTTATTATCGATGGCCGGCTTCTCGATGAGGCTGGCGGTCCTGTCGTGCCTGCCGCCACAGCTCGTCGGCCGATACACGGGCAACAGCATCGCCATGACTATTGCTTCCTTTATATAGGTATACAGGTTTCGGTCGCCCTATATAAAAGAAGGAGGAAACATACAGAGGAGGGGAGAAAAGTGTCGGCAAAAGGAAAAGGTATTTTCAGGCACCGATCAGGCGCTCCTGGGATTGCGCGCTGCTCATGGGCAATATCTGCCGGGCGCACACACGTCCCTGCGCAATAGCCAGCACCGTGAATTCCGGCAGTGGCTGCCAATCTTCCTGGCTCAGCGGCGTGCTTGCCAGTAGAACGGCGGTTTGATCGTCGCTATCGAGATCGACGCCGGAAAGTGTATTGGCCGCGGAAAATTCCCGCTCGTGTCCCCGGCGGCTCAACAGGTGTAATCCCGGTGGGCAAATGCTGCCATCGTTCTGGCGACGGCGGTGGGCATGCACGAATAAATAATCGCCATCGCTATACAGGAAATTCGCCTCGCCGAAGCTCGACATGGTTTGGGCGAATTGGGAGAAAACCGCAAGCCTTTCGGCAAAATCCGGGGGCGTCGGTTCTCGCCACAGCGGTTGCATCAGGGACAGCAAATAACAGAACGCATATTCGGAATCGGTGTCGCCGATCGTCCGGTAATGGATGCTGGCGAAATCCGCATGGCGGCGGATCTCTCCAAGATCGCCATTGTGGGCAAAGATATGTGGCCTGCCGCCCAGTTCCCTGGAAAAAGGCTGCGTGTTGCGTAGGCAGACCTGGCCCTGGGTGGCCCGGCGTATATGGGAGATGACCAGCGGGCTCGGCACATGTTGATCGTGAATGAAACGCAGGTGGGCGCTGTGCGCGGAAGGTTCCGGCTCGCGAATCAACAACACATCGCCGTCGCGGAAAAACGCCACGCCCCAGCCATCGATGTGAGGGCCGGTGCTGCCGCCGCGGCGGGCGAATTCGGTCAGCGAAATTTGGACGGTGGTCGGTTGTTTGCTGGAGATTCCAAACAGCTCACACATCGAGGTCGGCAGCGCGCAGGGGAAGTTGCGCTCATTCTAGTCCAAGGATATGAGCTGTCGAAAGCCGGAGCATTTGTCGATTTCACGCCGATGGCGATAAATGCGAAGTCGGTTTCCCTGTCGCGGGTTGCACCGAATGAACTGTGTGAGACGGCAGGCGCCGAGGTGTCACTGACTGGCTGTGCTGGTAAGGGATTTGTGGAGGATTTATTTCTGAGGGAGGAGGAATTCGCTGCGCCGCCAGTGGCGGCGCAGCGACAAACACTTAGCTGGCAGCAGTAACCGGTGCGGCGGCAGCAGCGGGAGCGGCTTTAGCACGGGCTTTACGCGGGGCCTTGGCTTTTTTGGCGGTGGTGGCTTTTGCCTTGGCTTTCGGCGCTGCTACGACAGCCTTTTTCGGGCGGCCGGGACGGCCTCTTTTGGCTTTTACTTTGGTTTTTGCGACTTTTGCTTTCGCTTTTTTAGCGGCGGCGGCGGCTTTTTTCGCTTTTGCCACTTCAGCTTTTTTAGCTTTGGCTTCGGCCTTTTTGGCTTTGGCGGCGGCTTTTTTCTCATCGGCGGCTTGCTTGGCAAGTGCCTTTTTCAGTTTTGCTTCGAGGGCCTTGATCTGTTTCTGGATCGTGGCGACCGGGTTGGCTTTCTTCTTCGCTGCTGCCATAAATAAAATCCTTGTGGGTAGAGTTGGTGGATTCGTGCAGTAATACCGCAGCAATTATACGTCTAATTTTTAATTTTTTGCAGCGTCTTTGTATTTTTTATGGCCACTTCGGCGCGCAATTATGCATGACATTTTTGTGCAAAACGGGACGGAACTGTTTCAGGAACACAAACAGCGGTTTGGATTGCATTGTTATACTGGTCGCCTTTTCATGGGGAGGACGAAAATGACGAATGCACGGGAACAGGAAATCGAAGCGGCGGTTCTGCGCCGGCTGCTGCAACATTTGGACAGCCGCAAGGATGTGCAGAATATCGACCTGATGAATCTCGCCGGATTTTGCCGTAATTGCCTGGCGAAATGGTATGTCGCGGCCGCGGCCGAACACGGGGAGAATAGGGATTACGAAGCGGCCCGCGAGCGTATTTACGGCATGCCGTACGCCGATTGGAAGGAGCGTTACCAGCGCGAGGCGAGCGCCGAACAGCTGGCCGCGTTCAACGGTAAAACCCGTTCCGAGTAATGTGCTGACCGGTTTGCGTGGGTCATGGTGAGGCGCTCATGTCGATAACCCAGCGCAAAATCATCCACTGCGATTGCGATTGTTTTTACGCTTCGGTCGAGATGCGCGACGACCCCGGCCTGCGCAATCGACCGCTGGCGGTGGGCGGCAGGCCGGACCGGCGCGGTGTGATCGCCACCTGTAATTACGATGCCCGCGCTTTCGGCGTGCGCTCGGCGATGTCTTCCGCGCACGCCATGCGCCTGTGTCCCGACCTCCTGATTCTACCTCCCGACATGCCGCGCTACCGGCAGGCCGCGATGCAGATTCGCGGCATTTTCCACGAGTATTCGGCATTGGTGGAGCCGCTCGCGCTCGACGAGGCTTACCTGGACGTCAGCAACAGTCCGGCCTGTGGCGGCAGCGCCACTCATATCGCGCGCGAATTGCGCGCGCGCGTTGCCGACAGCGTCGGCATCACCATTTCCGCGGGCGTCGCGCCGAATAAATTCCTCGCCAAAATCGCCAGCGAATGGCGCAAGCCGGATGGCCTGTTCGTGATTGCGCCGCCTCGGGTGGAGGCGTTTGTCAGCGCGTTGCCGGTGGAGCGCCTGCATGGCGTCGGTCAGGTGACGGCGCGCCGCCTGCAACAGCTGGGCATTGTCACCTGCGCGGATTTGCGCAATGTGGAAACGCTGCAACTGGTGCGCTGGTTCGGTAAATTCGGCCAGCGCCTGTCGGAGCTCGCGCGCGGCATCGACGATCGTCCCGTGCAACCCAATCGCGAGCGTAAATCGGTATCGGTGGAGCGCACCTATGCGGCGGATTTACCCGATCTCAGCGCCTGCCTGCTGGCGCTGCCCGAGTTGATCGTCGCCTTGCACCAGCGCCTGGAGCAGGCGGGCATGGCGCAGGCGGTGGGCAAGCTGTTCATCAAAATGAAAACGGACAATTTTCGTCAGACCACGGTGGAGCGCAGCGGATTGCGGGTGAGCGAGGCGGATTATCGCGTGTTGTGCCGCCAGGCGTTCGAGCGGCTCGAGCGTCCGGTGCGATTGCTCGGTGTCGGCGTGCGCTTCGGGGACAGCGAAGAAACGCAGTTGGAATTATTCGAGTAATACCTCAGCCGTTCATTGGGTGCGTTGCCGCACAAAACATGCTGAAACGAAAGTGCCATGGCCTGAGCGACCCTGCTGGACAAAATTCCGCTTTGTGTTCGCCTGTTGAAAAGCGCGGGGGTGTATCGGCTCAGCGTGCGAGTGCCGAATGGCGTACCAGCTCGATATGTTCCCGCGCCAGCATGTCGCCGAATTCGGCGCTGCCGAGAAACGCCAGTTCGCGCGGCCGTGTCGCGGCGATCTCATCGTCGCGGCTGCGATCCTCGCGGCCGGGATGGCACATGATCAGCTCGCCCGGCTGCGCGTGGGCCAGCCAATAGCGCATCAGCGCCGGAAAATCCGCTTGCGGCTGCAGCGAATAAATACCCGCGAAGCGCGCGTTGAGCGCGAAGCCGCGCCGCCGCGCGGCGGCGCGAAATCCGGTCGCCAGCATTTTCAGGAAGGCGAGCTTGAGCGCGCCGTTGCGTAAATCGAGGCGTGGATCGACGGCGCGCAGCCACGGCTTCGCACCGGGATAACGGTTCGCCAGCACCGCCAGCAGGCGCGAGCGGATTTGCGGAAAAATATGGACGTGCTGGTGTCCGTCGACAAAATCGGGCGCCTGCCCGAGGACGGCTTCGAAGCGGTCGAGCTGAGCGTGCAGCGCCGCGTCCAGGGCTGCGTTGTCGAGCGTGCCGAGCAGGGCGGCGCGCAAAATATCCTTGAGCGGGCGCGCCGGATAACGCTGGCCGGGAAAGGCGTGAGTCAGATTGAAGTGCAGGCCGATATCGACGGCGGGGCGCTCGCCTTGCAGCGGATTATCGGCGCTGTTCCAGAACGGCCCTTCGGTCATGCAGCTGATCGCCGAGAGGCGCCGCATGGCAACGAGTTGCAGAATGCCCGCGCTGACGGCGGCGGATTGGCCGTAGTCGTCGGCGCAGAGCATGATTCGGGTGGGCGCGTTGTCGGTCATGGTCGAAAAGTGTTGTCGGTCATGGTCGAAAAGTGTTGTTGGTCATGATCGAAAAGAGTCGTTGGTCATGATCGAAACGTTACGAAGCGCGAAATGCCCAGTAGCGGCTTAAGACGAAGGTCAGCGCCGCCACCGCGATGAGCACGATGGCCAAGGCCAGCTGATAGCCCAGGCGCGTGTAAGTCAGCAGCAGCCAGTACAGGCATTCGTTCAACACGAAACTCGTGCTGGATACCGCCGCAAAACGCCAGAACGTGGTGCGATGCGCGGCGTCGCTGCCGAAGGTCCAGTTGCGGTGTCCCCAGTAGCTGACATTGAAGGCGACGCCGAAGCCGATCGCATTGGCGATCAGCGGCAGCAACCCCAACGGCACCAGCGCGGTGACCACCAGCCAGTGCACGGCCATCGCGGTCACGCCGACCACGCCGAAACGCGCCAGCTGCAGGATCATGCGGCGGTTTCGCTGTCGTCGAAGCCGATGCGGCGGGCCACGATATAGTTCGGGCGGCCTTTGACCTCGTTGAATATGCGCGCGATGTATTCGCCCAGCACGCCGATGGCGAGCAACTGAATACCGCCCAGGAACGTGACGGCGACCACGATGGTCGGCCAGCCGGCGAGATCGACGCCGTAGATCATGGTTCGAATGACGATATAAATGCCGTACACCATCGCCAGCAGGGAAATCACGAGGCCGAGCAGCGCGGAAATGCGCAGCGGCAACTCGGTGAAGGCGACCATGCCGATCAGCGCCAGCCGCGTCAGGCGGCGGAAGTTGAAGGTGGAGCGTCCTTCGCGGCGCTCCTCCACCTGGAAGGGAATGCCGATATTTCTGTAGCCGACCCAGGCGTAAAGACCTTTCATGAAACGGCTGCGTTCCGGCAGCGCCTTGAGCGCATCCACCACTTTGCGATCGAGCAGGCGGAAGTCGCCGGCATCGGGCTGAATCGGAATGCGCGAGGAGCGACGCAGCAACTGGTAAAACGCGCCGGTCAGCTTGCGCTTCCAGAAGCCCTCGTCGTCGCGGTTGGCGCGCACGCCGTACACCATGTCGTGGCCCGCGCGCCATTGCTCGAAAAATACCGGAATCATCGAGACCGGATGTTGCAGGTCGGAATCCATGAGCACCACCGCGTCGCCGCGCGCCTCGTTGATGCCGGCGGTGAGCGCCGCCTCCTTGCCGAAATTGCGCGACAGCAGCAGGCATTTGACGGGGTATTCGGCGGCCAGCGAGAGCGCGGTGATGGCGGTGTCGTCCGAACTGCCGTCGTCGACGATGATGATTTCCGAGCGCGGCGACAGCGTGGCCAGCGTCGCGCTCAGCTGCGGAACCAGCAGGCGCAGGTTGGCGGCCTCGTTATAGGCCGGTATGACGACGGAGATCAGCGGTTGCGCGGGACGCTCGACGCGGGGTTGAACCGCGGACGGCGTGGCGCTCGAAACTTCGGAACTGGGGGACATGAACAGGTCTCAAGGGGGCGTGCGAACAAGTGGCCTGGCGGCAACGGCGGAAAATAACCGCCCTTGCCGCGCGGCGCAAGAGAGATAGCGATCAGGGCCGACGGACGGGCTCCTGACGGAACAATTCATAGCTGGCGAAGTGGCCCTGCGGGTGCAAGTGGCTGCGCAATTCCTCGGGCAGCGCGTCCAGGTCGCGCGGCCGTATGGCGAGGAAAACCTCTCCATTCTGGTTCATGCGCGCGCTCAACTCATCGATGCCGCTCACCATGCGCGCCTTGCCGGCGGAATAAAATTCGGCGGAGTATTCGCGGCGTTTGAAATACAGCAGCGGGCTGGTTGCGGAGGTGCGCTGCTGCACGTAAGCCAGCGCCAGATCCTTCTGCGAGGATTTGACCATGCCGTTGAGATCGATCGCGTAAGCCAGTGCCAGCAACAAAAAGCAGGCCGGTGGCAACAGTGTAAAACCGGTCATGATTTTACCGGCGCGATCGCTGACGGGTTGTTGCCGGATACGGGCGAACAACTCCACCGCCAGCACCGCGAAAGCGGGCAGCGCCGGAAACGGGTAGGGCCAGATCGTGTTATGCGCGCTGGTGAAGAACACCATGGCCATGAACGACCACAGCAGCAGGTACGAGAACCAGCCGTCGTCGTCGCGGATCGAGTCGCGCAGTTGCCGCCATTTGCGGGCGACTCCCGCGATAACTAGCGCCGACCACGGAAACGCCGCGGCGAACCAGAACAGCCAGATCATGCCGAGCGGTTCGGCGTGCGCGTGGCCGTAGCGGTCGCCCTGCCAGCCGGAATCGAGGAAGCGTTTGAAATGCTCGCCGATGATGAAATATTCGAGAAATCCCGGCGTCTTGTGTTCGGCCAGCAGATACCAGGGCAGCGCGATCGCCAGCATCAACAGCGTGCCGCCGATCCAGGGCAGGGCGCTCCACACCGCGCGCCAGTTGCGACGCCACAGCACCCAGGGCACGATCGGCAAAAATGTCAGCACGCCCACCAGCGGGCCTTTTGCCAGCAGGCCGATGCCGAGCCCGGCGAAGAACAGCCAGCTCCACCAGCGCCGCGCGCTGTTTTCCCGCGCGGTCCGGGCGGGGCGCAGGGCCTGCCAGAACGCAACCATGGTCAGCGTTGTCGACACGGCCAGGCTGGAGTCGGTCATCACCGCGCCCGCGGCGGCGAAAAACAATGTGCTGCTGGCCAGCACCACGCAGGCCAGCAGCGCGAAATCGCGGCCGCGGCGCGGCGCGGTCCACAGCCACACGAGGCCGAGCATCGCGCCCGCCAGCAGCAGCGAGGGCAGGCGCGCGCCGAATTCGTTGACGCCGAACACCTTCATGCTCAGCGCCGACAGCCAGGTCGACAGCGGCGGCTTGGCCCAGAACGGCACGCCGTAATCGTGCTGCGGTGTGATCCAGTCGGCGGTTTCCAGCATTTTGCGCGCGATTTCCGCGTAGCGCGCCTCGGTGGTATCGGTCAGCGGCACCACGAAAATACAGACGATGCGCGCCAGCAACAGCAGCAACAGGCTCCATTGCAGAAGACGGCGCGTCGTGGCGGTGAGTGTCAATGACGGCATGAACTCTACTCGTTGTTAAGGCTCGAACAATATTGGATCGTCGGCCGGGGCATCGGTTGCATCGGCGGCGGGCTCTGGTGTCTATGCGGCTTGATGCCGTCGATGAAGGGCGAGGCTGGCTGGGGCCTGGTGCTGGCCCTGCGCCGGCGGCGCGCATTATCGCCGATTGCCGCGTTCCACGCAGCAGGCGATTCAGCGCCGCGCCATGCAAATGGTGGTATCGGACGGCGCGGGCGCAGTATAGGATCGCGCTCTTAAATGAAACTTAAGGACCCTCTGAAAAACGACGGCGCTTGCTGGTGCGGCGTTAAAAATGGGCTCGAAATCCGCATTGATTGCCGTATAAGCGGCGGTTTTTCGCCCATTTTTGCCTTGCCTCGGCGGCGCTCGCTACGTTTTTCAGCGGTTTCTTAATGCCGTTTCCGATGCGGCAATCACAGGGGGGCATCCTTAAAGTTTCCTTATTTTTTTGCCTGTGATATTGCAGAATGAGTTCCTGCCTGAAGGGGTGGGTTTGTCCACCCGCAATGCGAATGTTTCCGGAGAAGAACGTATGACTTTGCCCCGCGCACAGCGTCTGTTGCGCAGCCGTTGGCTTGTCTTTGGCGCGCTGGCGCTGCTTGCCGTCGTCGTCTGGAGCGCCGTCGGTGGCGGTGGCAGCGCCGCGCCGTCCGGCAACAACAATATCGGCAGTGCCGGCGGCGGAGGTGGCGGCAGGCATGGCCGTGGCGGCCCCGATCCGGGACGTCCGATTCCGGTGGGAACCATCACCGCCGAGCGCGGTTCGCTCGATCTCTTTTTGAATGGCCTGGGCACGGTGACGCCGGTGAATACCGTGCTGGTCAAAAGCCAGGTCAACGGCCAGATGCTGCGCGTGAATTTCCAGGAAGGCCAGATGGTTCGCGCCGGCGATCTGCTCGCCGAAATCGATCCGCGCCCGTTCCAGGTGCAACTCACCCAGGCGCAGGGACAACTCTCCCGCGACGAGGCCCTGCTGAAAAACGCTGAAATCGATCTCGAACGCTACCGCACGCTGTGGTCGCAGGATTCCATCGCCAAGCAGCAGGTCGATGCCCAGGAGGCGCTGGTGCGGCAATACCAGGGCACCGTCGAGTCCGATCGCGGACAGGTCGACAGCGCCAAATTGCAGCTGGTTTACGCCAAGGTCACCGCGCCTTTCGGCGGCCGCGTCGGTCTGCGCCAGGTGGATCCGGGCAATATCGTCAGCACCTCGGATGCCAACGGCATCGTCGTGATCACGCAGGTGCAGCCCATCACCGTGGTGTTCACGCTGCCGGAAGATAATCTGCCGCGCATCGTGCAGAAATTGCGGGGTAAGACCGCGATACCCATCGATGCCTACGACCGCCAGCAGAAAGTCAAACTGGCCAGCGGCACGCTGGTCACCGTCGACAACCAGATCGACACCGCCACCGGCACGGTCAAGCTCAAGGCGCAGTTCAGCAACGAGGACGGCGGCCTGTTCCCGAACCAGTTCGTCAACGTGCGCATGCTGATCGACACGCTGCAAGACCGGACGCTGATTCCCGCCGCCGCGGTGCAGCGCGGTTCGCAGGGCAATTTCGTGTATGTGGTCAATGCCGAGAACAAGGTCAATCTGCAACCGGTGCAGCTGGGCGATACCCAGGGCGACAAGGTGGTGGTCGAAGACGGCTTGAAGCCCGGCGCGAAAGTGGTGGTGGAAGGCATCGACAAATTGCGCGAAGGCTCGCCGGTGGAGCCGGTGCCGCGCGATACCCCGCCCGGCCAGAATGGCGACGTGCAGCGCGATGTCCAGGCGGATTCCAAAACCGGCGCTCACGGCGCGCATGGCAAAAAACCGCGGAATTCGTGAGGCGCGCGCTGTGCTCTGCCGCTGCGCCTTGACGATCCCGTTAGATGTGAAGGCGACCCGCCGATGAACCCCTCTCGTATTTTCATTCTCCGTCCGGTTGCCACATCGCTGCTGATGGTGGCGATCCTGCTGGCCGGCGCGCTCGCCTACCGGCAGCTGCCGTTGTCGGCGCTGCCGGAAGTCGATTACCCGACGATACAGGTGGTCACGCTGTATCCCGGCGCCAGTCCCGAGGTGATGACCTCGTCGGTCACCGCGCCGCTGGAGCGCCAGTTCGGGCAGATGCCCGGGCTCAACCAGATGTCGTCGGCCAGTTCCGGCGGCGCCTCGGTGATCACGCTGCAATTTTCGCTGGCGTTGACGCTCGACGTGGCCGAGCAGCAGGTGCAGGCGGCGATCAACGCGGCGAACAATTTATTGCCGCCGGATTTGCCGAATCCGCCCATCTACAGCAAGGTCAATCCCGCGGACGCGCCGATCATGGCGCTGGCGGTGTCGTCGAAAACCCTGCCCTTGCCGCGCGTCCAGGATCTGGTCGATACCCGCGTCGCGCAAAAACTCTCGCAGGTTTCCGGTGTCGGCCTGGTCAGCCTGAGCGGCGGGCAGCGCCCCGCGGTGCGCATTCAGCTCAATCCGAAGGCGCTGGCCGCTTATGGCCTGGGCATCGACGATGTGCGCGCGGCCATCGGCAATTCCAATTCGAATCAGGCTAAAGGTAGTTTCGACGGCGCGATGCGCGCTTCGACCATCGACGCCAACGATCAGCTCAAATCCGGCGCGGAATACGCCGATCAGGTGATCGCTTATCGCAACGGCGCGCCGATTCGCCTGTCGGATGTCGCCGCCACGGTGGACAGCGCGGAAAACATACGCCTGGCGGCCTGGGCCAACGACTCGCCGGCGATCATCATCAATATCCAGCGCCAGCCCGGCGCCAATGTCATCGAAGTGGTCGACCGCATCAAAAAGCTGCTGCCGGATTTGCAGGCCGCGCTGCCCGGCGCGCTCGATGTGCAGGTCCTGACGGACCGCACCACGACCATCCGCGCCTCGGTGAAGGACGTGCAGTTCGAGCTGCTGCTCGCCATCGCGCTGGTGGTGATGGTGATTTTCCTGTTCCTGCGCAACCTGTCGGCGACGATCATTCCCAGTTTCGCGGTGCCGCTGTCGCTGGTGGGCACCTTCGGCCTGATGTACGTGGCGGGCTTCAGCATCAATAACCTCACCTTGATGGCACTGACGATTTCAACCGGCTTCGTCGTCGACGACGCGATCGTGATGATCGAAAACATCGCGCGCTACATCGAGGAGGGCGAGCCGCCGCTGCAGGCCGCGCTCAAGGGCTCGCAGCAGATCGGCTTCACCATCATTTCGCTGACCTTCTCCCTGATCGCGGTGCTGATTCCGCTGCTGTTCATGGGCGATGTGGTGGGGCGCCTGTTCCGCGAATTCGCCATCACGCTGGCGGTGTCGATCCTGATTTCCGCGGCCGTGTCGCTCAGCCTCACGCCGATGCTGTGCGCGAAAATGCTGCGGCATGTGCCCGAGGAAAAACAGGGGCGCTTTTACCGGGCCAGCGGCGAATTTTTCGATCGCATCATCGCAACCTACGGCAAATGGCTGAGCTGGGTGCTCGATCGCCAGGGCGCCACGCTGCTGGTGGCGCTGGGCACGCTGGTGCTGACCGTGCTGCTGGCGGTGCTGGTGCCCAAGGGGTTTTTCCCGGTGCAGGATACCGGCGTGATACAGGCGGTCTCGGAAGCGCCGCAATCCATTTCCTTCGGCGCCATGGCCGAGCGCCAGCAGAAACTGGCCGATATCATTTTGCGCGACCCGGCGGTCGACAGCCTGTCGTCGTATATCGGCGTGGATGGAACCAATGCGACGCTGAACAGCGGCCGCATGCTGATCAACCTCAAGCCGCACGACCAGCGCGACATCAACGCCAGCGACGTCATTCGCCGCCTGCAACCCGAGGTGGCGAAAGTGATGGGGGTTTCCCTGTACATGCAGCCGGTGCAGGACCTGACCATCGAGGATCGGGTCAGCCGCACGCAATACCAGCTGTCGGTGCAGGACGCGGACCCCGACGAATTGGGCGAATGGGTGCCGAAGCTGGTGGAGCGCTTCCGGCAACTGCCGCAGCTCGAGGATGTGACGAGCGATCTGCAGGATCGCGGTTTGAAAGCCTATGTCGAAATCGACCGTGTCACCGCCGCGCGCCTGGGCGTGACCGTGGCCGCGGTCGATAGCGCGCTGTACAGCGCCTTCGGCCAGCGCCTGATTTCCACGATTTTCACCCAGGCCAATCAATATCGCGTGGTGCTGGAAGTGCATCCCGACCAGCAGCAGGGTCCGGAGGCGCTCGACGCGATTTACGTATCCGGCGCGAACGGCGCGCAGGTGCCGCTGAGCGCGTTTGCCCATGTGGTGGAAAAACCCGCGGCGCTGGTGGTCAATCACATGGGGCAATTTCCCGCCGCCACCATCTCGTTCAACCTGGCTTCCGGCGTGGCGCTGGGTTCCGCGGTCGACGCCATTGAAGCGGCGCAGCGCGAACTCGGCGTGCCGGCCAGCGTGCAAACCCGCTTCGAGGGCGCCGCGCTGGCGTTCCGCGCGGCGTTGTCCAACGAGCTGTTCCTGGTGCTGGCGGCCGTGATCACGATGTATATCGTGCTCGGTGTGCTGTACGAAAGTTACATTCATCCGATCACGATTCTGTCGACGCTGCCGTCGGCCGGCGTCGGCGCGCTGCTGGCGCTGATGGTGTCGCGCAACGATCTCGGCGTCATCGCCATCATCGGCATCGTGCTGCTGATCGGCATCGTGAAAAAGAACGCGATCATGATGATCGACTTCGCGCTGCAGGCCGAGCGCGAGGAAGGCAAGCCGCCGCGCGAGGCGATTTATCAGGCTTGCCTGCTGCGCTTCCGTCCCATCCTGATGACCACCATGGCGGCGCTGCTGGCGGCGCTGCCGCTGATGCTGGGCACGGGCGTCGGCTCCGAGCTGCGCCATCCGCTCGGCGTCACGATGGTCGGCGGTTTGTTGTTGAGCCAGGTGCTGACGCTGTTTACCACGCCGGTGATTTACCTGGCCTTCGACCGGCTGGCGCAGCGTGTTCACGCGTGGCGCGTGCGGCGCTGGGGCGAACCCAATGTCGAGGAGAGCGCGCCGTGAGCATCGCGGCCTATGCCATCCGCAGGCCGGTGGCGACGGTTCTGCTGACCCTCGGGTTCGCGTTCGCGGGCCTGGTCGGCTTCAAGTTGCTGCCGGTGGCGCCGCTGCCGCAGGTGGATTTTCCCACCATCGTGGTGCAGGCCAGCCTGCCCGGCGCGAGCCCCGAAACGATGGCGGCGACGGTGGCGACGCCGCTGGAGCGCTCGCTGGGGCGAATCGCCGGCATTACCGAGATGACCTCGTCGAGCTCGCTGGGTTCGTCGCGGGTGGTGCTGCAGTTCGACCTGGACCGCGATATCGACGGCGCCGCGCGCGATGTCCAGGCTTCCATCAACGCGGCGCGCAGCCTGCTGCCCAGCGGTTTGCCCTCCAACCCGACCTATCGCAAGGCCAACCCGGCGGACGCGCCGATCATGATTCTGGCGTTGCGTTCGGCGACGATGCGCCAGGGCGATATGTACGACTGGGCCTCGACGGTGGTGGCGCAGAAACTGTCGCAGCTGAAGGGCGTGGGACAGGTCAATATCGGCGGCAGTTCGCTGCCGGCGGTGCGCGTCGAACTCAATCCCACCGCTCTCAATAAATACGCGGTCAGCCTCGAGGAGGTGCGCAGCGCGCTGTCTTCGACCAACGCCAACCGGCCCAAGGGCTCGCTGGAAAAGGACGATCGCCACTGGCAGATCGACGCCAACGACCAGGCGAAAAAGGCCGCGCAATACCAGGATCTGATCGTCGCCTGGCGCGATGGCGCGCCGGTGCAGCTGAGCGCGGTGGCCGATGTCGTCGATTCGGTGCAGGACGTGCGCAACGCCGGCACGGTGGATGGGCAGCCTTCGGTGATGCTGGTGATTTTTCGCCAGCCCAACGCCAATGTGATCGAAACGGTCGACAGCGTGCGCGCGATATTGCCGCAGCTGCAGGCATCGATTCCGCAGTCCCTCGATCTGAGCGTGGCAATGGATCGCACGCCCACCATTCGCGCTTCGCTGCGCGAAGTGGAGCATACGCTGGTGATTTCCATCGCGCTGGTGATCATGGTGGTGTTCATTTTCCTGCGCAACGCGCGCGCGACTTTTATTCCTAGCGTGGCCGTGCCGGTATCGTTGTGCGGCACCTTCGGCGTCATGTATCTCTGCGGCTACACCATCGATAATTTATCGCTGATGGCGCTCACGGTGGCCACGGGCTTCGTGGTCGACGACGCCATCGTCGTGCTGGAAAACATCTCGCGGCACATCGAGGAGGGCATGAAACCTTTTGCCGCGGCGCTCAAGGGCGCGCGCGAGGTCGGCTTCACCGTGTTGTCGATGAGCCTGTCGCTGGTCGCCGTTTTCATTCCGCTGCTGCTGATGGGCGGGATCGTCGGTCGTCTCATGCGCGAATTTTCCGTGGTGCTGTCGGTGGCGGTGCTGGTTTCGCTGCTGGTCTCGCTGACCGTGACGCCGATGATGTGCGCGCGCCTGTTGCGCGATGAGCGGCAGCGCCATCACGGCCGTTTTTATGCCGCCAGCGAGCGCGTGTTCAACCTCCTGCTCGAACATTACCGGCGCTCGCTGGGATGGGCGCTGCGCCATGAGCGCATTATGTTGATGTCGTTGCTGGCGACGATCTGCCTGAACGTTTACCTGTTCTCGGTGGTGCCCAAGGGATTTCTGCCGCAGCAGGATACCGGCCGCCTGAGCGGCTTCATCCAGGGCGACCAGAGTCTTTCGTTCCAGGCCATGCGCCAGAAAATGGCGAAGTTCGTCGAGGTCATCCGCGCCGATCCGGCCGTGACCCGGGTCATGGAATTCACCAGCGGCGGTGGCGGCAACGGCTCCATGTTCATCAACCTGAAGCCGCGCGCCGAGCGCAAGGAGAACGCGGACCTGATCATCCAGCGCCTGCGCAAAAAACTGGGCAGCGAACCCGGCGCCACCATCTTTTTGCAGGCGGTGCAGGATATTCGCGCCGGTGGCCGCTCCAGTGGCGCGCAGTATCAATACACGCTCCAGGCCAGCGATCTCGGCGAGCTGCACACCTGGGTGCCGCGCATTTATGAAGCCTTGCGCAAATTGCCGGAACTGTCCGACGTGAACTCGGATTTGCAGGACGCGGGCCTGCAGACGCGCGTGGTCATCGACCGCGACACCGCGGCGCGGCTCGGTATTTCGGTGACCGATGTCGACGCCACCCTGAACGATGCGTTTGGCCAGCGCCAGGTGTCCATCATTTACAACCCGCGCAACCAATATTACGTGGTGATGGGATTGCAGCCCCGTTTCACGCAAAACGCGGAATCGCTGCGCGATATTTACCTGATCACCGCCAATGGCGCACAGGTGCCGCTGTCCTCGGTGGCGCATATCGAGCCGACCAACGCGCCGCTCAGCGTCAATCACCAGGGGCAATTCGCCGCCAACACGATTTCGTTCAACCTGCCGCAGAATGTATCGCTCAGCCAGGCCACCGCGGCCATCGACGAGACACTGGCCCGCATCGGCGTGCCCTCGACCATTCGCGGCAGTTTCCAGGGCACCGCCAAATTCTTCCAGGCCTCGCTGGCGAGCCAGCCCTGGCTGATCCTGGGGGCGTTGATCACGATCTACATCGTGCTCGGCATGCTGTATGAAAGTTATGTGCACCCGCTGACGATTTTGTCGACCCTGCCCTCGGCGGGAGTGGGCGCGGTGCTCGCGTTGCTGCTGTTCAAATCCGAACTCAGCATCATTTCCCTGATCGGCATTTTCCTGCTGATCGGCATCGTGAAAAAGAACGCCATCATGATGATTGACACGGCGCTGGTCGCCGAGCGCGAGCTGGGCATGGATTCGCGCGAGGCGATTCACTACGCCTGCCTGCGGCGTTTCCGTCCGATCCTGATGACCACGATGGCGGCCATGCTGGGCGCATTGCCGTTGGCGCTGGGGTCCGGCGATGGCTCGGAACTGCGCAGCCCGCTCGGCATTTCGATCGTCGGCGGCCTGGTGGTCAGCCAGATGTTGACGCTGTACACCACGCCGGTGGTTTATCTGTATCTCGATCGCTTTCGCCTCAAATGGCAGCGGCGCTGGCTGGCCTTCTGGCAACGCGTCGCGCCGGGTTGAAGCGGGCGGCGCCGGATAAAACGCGCGCGGGCAATAAGGCGCGCCGTGGAATAAAAAATACTGATCGTTCCGCCATTTTTTGGAGTTCGTCGATGCGGCACAGGGCAAAACTTTTCATCGCTATCGCCACTGCGTTGCTGGCCAGCGGTTGCGCGGTCGGCCCGGATTATCATCGGCCGGAAACGCCCGCGTCGGGCGCGTATAAAGAAGCGGAAGGATGGAAGCCGGCGCAACCGGGCGACCATGCCGAGCGTGGCAATTGGTGGGAAGTGTTCGGCGACGCGCAGTTGAACGCATTGCAGGAACAGTTGCAGATTTCCAACCAGACGATCCAGGTGGCCGAGGCGCGTTACCGGCAGGCGCGGGCGGCGGTGCAGCAGGCGCGCTCCAGTTTCCTGCCCAACATCGGCGTCAGCGCACAGAGTCTCCGCAGCAATGGCGGCGGTTCTTTCAACAACAATACCAACAGCAATAATCTGACCGGCAATGGCGGCGTCGGCCAGCGTTATAGCGCGAGCCTCGATGCCAGCTGGGAACTGGATGTGTGGGGGCGGATACGGCGCGATGTGGAGGCGAGCGCCGCGACGGCGCAGGCCAGTGCCGCCGATCTCGCCGCCGCGCGCCTGAGCGCGCAGGCCGAACTGGCGCTGAATTATTTCCAGCTGCGCATCAGCGAGGCCCAGCAGCGCCTCTACGAGAAAACCGTCGCCGATTATGAAAAATCGCTGCAGCTGACCAAAAACCAGTACGCGGTCGGCGTTGCCGGCCGTTCCGATGTGGTGCAGGCCGAGGCGCAGCTGAAGTCGGCGCAGGCGCAAGCAGTGGATATCGGCGTGCAGCGCGCGCAGTTCGAACACGCCATCGCGGTGCTGATCGGCAAGGCGCCCGCGGAGCTGGCATTGGATTATGCGCAGGCCCCCGCGGACTTGCCGGCGATTCCGCTGGGCGTGCCGTCCGACCTGCTGGAGCGCCGTCCCGATATCGCATCCGCCGAAAGACAGGTGGAGGCCGCCAATGCGCAAATCGGCGTGGCCAAGTCCGCCTATTTTCCCGCGCTGACCTTGTCGGGCTCCAACGGCTACCAGAGCAATGGTTTCGATCACTGGTTCACCGCGCCGAATCGTTTCTGGTCGGTGGGGCCCGAACTGGCGCTCACGTTATTCGATTTCGGCGCGCGGCGCTCGCAGACCGATCAGGCGATAGCCGCCTACGACGCCACCGTCGCCACCTACCGGCAAACGGTATTGACGGGCTTGCAGGAGGTGGAAGACAACCTGGTCGCGCTGAAATTGCAGGCGCAGGAAATGGAATACCAGGACGCGGCCGTGCGCGCCGCGCGCGAAGCGTTAAATCTGGTCAATAACCAATACAAGGCGGGCACCGTCAGTTTCCTGAATGTGTTGACCGCGGAAAATACGGCGCTGACTAACGAGCGCACGCTGTTGCAATTGCGTGGCCAGCAATTTACCGCCAGCGTGAATCTGATCAAGGCCCTGGGCGGCGGCTGGAGTGGCCAGTTGTCGGAGCAATAAATTTTTTAATGCGTATCTGCACTGCTTTTTGGCAGTCGGTGCCCTTGACGCGCTATCGAACGCCTACGCGCCTTTAACCAAATGAATAGTGTCGTGCTTCGGTCATACGTATTTTTCTGGACACCTTAAAGGATAAAAATAATGTTAAAGGAATTCATGCAGGATTATTGCGCGGCGTTCCGTCCGGGTAACGCGCAACAGGTGGCGCAGTTTTACCAGGCGCCGTTGCTGTTGGTATTGGATGGAACGCAGCGCGTGCTCGGCAGCCACGCGGAGCTGATTTCCGTTTTCGATAACCTGCTGCGGGGTCTGGCGCAGCGCGATTTCCAATTGTCGAAGATCGACCGCTTCGAGAGTCACGCCGTCGCCGCGCACACGTATTTTGTCAGCGCGGCGATGACGCGTTATCGCATCGATAACACCGTGCTGGAGCACATCGGCGCGACCTATACGCTGCTGCGCACGGATTCCGGTTTCAAAATTATTGCGGCGGTTGCGCACGATGCGAGCCGGATTATCCATTTCTCGCGCTGATAGACATCCTCTGTTTCGCTTTATAAATTTACGTGTGTTAACCAATCGTTAAAGTGTAAAAAAATAAACACATCGGTCGACCAATATCGTGGATACTGGCGCGGCGCCATTGTCATGCGGCCCGCAGACGCATTTCTGGAAGTGAGCCTCCGATGCAAACATTCCGCAACGTGCATGTGAATGCATTGGAGTTTTTTTATCTTGGAGTGAAAACTTCTGTGTATCATGGATTGACTCGTCGCGGGCGTGAGAGCATATTGGGCGCCATGTTTCTCACCGATGAGTGCCGCTTGGCGGTAAAAAGGGTGATGGTGCTGCGGGAAATGCAACGGATGGTAATAACGCGCAACATGAAGTCCGCAGAAAAAATGATAACGCGCTGGTAGAAACCGCGAATCGACAATGGGATTTTGAACGGCAAGAACCACGATGGACAGATCAATCGGCAAGACCGCGGCCACCGCTGCGCCGCAACGACGAATCACGGATGATCCCGCCACAGCTCCCGCGATAGCGCGCTCCACAATCCTGGCGATGGACTTTCGATGTCTTGTTAGGCGGGGCGTGTGACGCCCTGTCCGATAAGGAGTATGCCAGCCGCGGCACCGGGCTGGTTTCTAGCAAAGCCAATCCCGATTGGCACGTATGGGTGAGAAGAGGTCGATATGACAGGTCAAAGAGTTTCCGGAACGGTGAAGTGGTTTAACGACAGCAAAGGGTTCGGTTTTATCGAGCGCGACGGCGGCCCCGATGTATTCGTCCACCATAGCGCTATTCAGGCTACCGGCTTCAAGTCCTTAAAAGAAGGTCAGAAAGTGACGATGGAAGTGACCCAGGGTAAAAAAGGTCCGCAGGCGGAGAACGTGGTTCCCGGCTGAACGGCGACCGGACCGTCGGCGTCAGCGGCTGGCGCCGACGATCCTCCAGCAGGTTTCCCTCTCCCGGTTTTATTCCCCTCTTGTTTTCGACGACGCTTCCTTTCGGTGGCGGGCGCTTTCTGTTCCTGAAATTTCACCGGTGCCCCTGGCGCGAATGCGGTGCGCGTAAACCGTTCATCGCTCCCAGGACACGCTGTTGTGGTCCGCGACAAGGCAGCGGTCGATGGGCGTGCCCAGCCAATAGCCCTGCGCGTAATCGGCGCCACAGCGTTGCGCCAGATTCAGCTGCGCTTGCGATTCGATGCCCGCCGCGATAACGGCGATATTCTGCCCGCGCGCACGCGTTATCGCCTTGCCGAGCTCGCGCATGGAAATGCGATCGGTGGCCTCATCCCGCATCAGGGTTTTGTCGATTTTGATGAAATCGGGGCGCAGTTCCAGAGTGGGTTCGATGTCCATGTGCGTGGCGCCGAAATTGTCGATGGCGATGCGATAGCCGCGCGAACGCCACGCGCCGAGCGCGTCGGCGAGCCTGGCTTTTTTGAGGATCGCGTGTTCTTCCACTTCCAGCACGATATGGGATGGAGCCAGTCCGCACTGGCGCAAAATATTTTCAAATACCTCTCCGTGATTGCCGTCCACGGCCAGCAGATGCTGCGGATGCACATTCAGGTGCAGAGCGCCCGGGTTGTCCTGCAATAAAAAATTGAGAGCATGCAGCGTGCGCGCGAGGCGATCGAGGTAGGTGATCTCCGCGATATCCGCGCCCAGTTGAAATAGCGTTGCCGGCGAGCAAGCGCCGCCGATGGCGGAAATGCCCGCGGGCGCGTGTATCTGCAATAGCGCTTCATACGCAACGATGCATTCGTTATCCACGTCGAGGATCGGTTGATAAATGCTGTCGAGGGTGAAGTGCGCGAAGTGCGCGTTGACGCGGTCGCCATTGGCGAACAGCGGGTAGTGCGCCGAAGGCACTGCCGAAATGTCGCCGAAATCGCGGCGGTTGAGGTAGGTAATGATTTCCGCAATCGCGTCGATATGGCTCATGGCTTGTTTCCGGTGCGGACGACCAGGCATGTGTCGGCCATGGCGGATTATCGCGATGGCCGGCAACTCGGTCATTGACTCCAGGCCCGTGCGCGCCAACGCGCATTACCGGACATTATTGCTGGATATCCGTCCTGGATTTATGGGCCTCATGGGTGAAGCGGGTTTTGGCGCGGGTTTCTATTTGTACGATGCGACCATCGTGGATGGTGAGTTCCACGGAGCCGTAACGAATCTGTTGCACCGCCTCGACGATCTGCGACAACACATCGTTGACGCTGGGGCGGGAGCTCTTTTTGTCGCTGAGACTCATACACGATCCAAACGGCTTTTCTGCCGTCCAATGAAAGGGCTTTGGCACTGGGAATAATTGATTGCCGCGCATGGTACAAAGACGGTCGCAAAGAAAAAAATATTATTTGAGAATCAGGTTATGGTGTTTGGGAATAAATGCCGGGGTCGGCTTCGGCAGCAACGAAAGCGCCGTGAGGTGGCGGGAGAGCAGGTCCGGATGCGGTTCCGCCTCAAGGTGGCGTGAGAGGGTTCACTTCGTATTTTTCGATACGCTCCGGTTCGAGGCGGGCATCGTCCAGCCAGTGCTGAATATCGGGCTGCGCGACGATGGTATCGGCATAGGCCGCGGCCTCAGCCTCCAGAAGATCGATCGAGTAGGTTTGAAACCGCAACGCCACGGGCGCATACATGGCGTCCGCGATGCTGAAGTGGCCGAACAGAAACGGCCCCTGGGTGGAGAATTCGCGCCGGCAATCGCGCCAGATGGCGCCGATGCGTTCGATGTTCGCGCGGCAATCGGCGCTGATCGCGCGCCCCGGCAGGCGGGCGCGGGCGTTGAACGGCAGGTTCTGGCGCAATGCGCTGAAGCCGGCGTGCATTTCCGCGCTGATCGAACGCGCCCGCGCGCGTATGTGGGCCTCCTGTGGCCAGAGTCCGGCGGCGGGAAATTGCTCGTGCAGGTATTCGCCGATGGCGAGCGAATCCCAGACCGTGAGATCGCCGTCGATCAGCGCCGGCGCCAGGCCCGACGGCGACCGCTGCCGCAGCCGCGCGCCCGTGTCGGCCTGGGCCAGGGGAATACGCACTTCGCGAAAGGGAACATCGGCGCGCCGCAGCATCAGCCAGGCGCGCAGTGACCAGGAGGAGTAATTTTTGTTGGCGATGACCAGGGTCATTTCCATGACGTTCTCCCTTCGGCTCGGCGGATGCGTTATCGATCCGTGGATGCCACTACCGATTCGCGGTTGCGCTACGCGTTATCGCGCGGCAGCAAAGCCTCGACTTCGCAGATCGCGGTTTCCAGCGCGGTCCGGTCGGCGCAGCGCAGGGTTGCGTGCCCGACTTTTCTCCCGGGCTTGAAAGCCTTGCCGTAAAAGTGCGGATGGCAGTGCTCGATGGCCGCGAGCTTTTCCAGCGGCGGGTTCTCGCCGATGAAATTGACCATCGCGCTTTCCCGCACCTTGGCCGTCGATCCGAGCGGCAATCCCGCCACCGCGCGCAAATGATTTTCGAACTGGCTGCATTCGGCGCCTTCGATGGTCCAGTGGCCGGAGTTATGCACGCGGGGGGCGATCTCGTTGGCGGTGAGGCCGCCGTCCACCTCGAAGAATTCGAAGGCGAGCACGCCGACGTATTCGAGTTTTTGCAGCACGCGTTGCGCGTATTCCTCGGCCAGCGCCTGCAAGGGATGATCGGTGCTGGCGACGGACAGGCGCAGGATGCCGTCACGATGGGTATTGTGCACCAGGGGATAAAACCGCGTTTCGCCGCCGCAGCCGCGCACGGCCAGCAGCGATACCTCGCCGCTGAAATTGACGAAGCCTTCCAGCAGGCAGGGCACCTTGCCGAGCGCGGCGAAGGCGCCATCCAGGTCCGCCGGACTGCGCAGCACCTTCTGGCCCTTGCCGTCGTAACCGAGCTGGCGGGTTTTCAGGATGGCGGGCAGGCCGATGTTGGCCGCCGCGGCTTCCAGGTCGGCCTGGGATTCGATGTTGGCGAAGGCGGGGGTGGGAATGCCCAGATCGCGGAACAGGTTTTTTTCCAGCCAGCGGTCGCGCGCGGTGCGCAGCGCCAGCGCGCCGGGATAAACCGGCACGAACTGCGAAAGAAACGCGATGGTTTCGGCGGGCGCGTTTTCGAACTCGAAGGTCACCAGGTCGACTTCATCGGCGAGCATGCGCAGATGGTCGCGATCGGAATAATCCGCGCACAGGTGCTCGCCGAGCACGCCGGCGCAGGCGTCGGGAGCCGGGTCGAGAAAGACGAATTGCAGGCCGAGCGGGTGGCCGGCCAGGGCGAGCATGCGGCCGAGCTGGCCGGCACCGATGATACCGATTTTCATACCGAGGGCGCTTCCGGCTGGGGACGGGGATCGGGGTTGTCGAGCACGGTCCGGGTTTGCTCCGCGCGGAAATCTTTCAGCCGCTGCGCATATTCGGGATATTTGTTGCCGAGAATACTGGTGGCCAGCAGCGCCGCGTTGACGGCGCCGGCCTTGCCGATCGCCAGCGTCGCGACGGGAATGCCGGCGGGCATCTGCACGATGGAAAGCAGCGAATCGACGCCGTTCAAGACGGCGGACTGCACCGGAACGCCCAGCACCGGCAGGTGGGTTTTGGCCGCGCACATGCCCGGCAGATGCGCGGCGCCGCCGGCGCCGGCGATGATCACTTCCAGGCCGCGGCCTTCGGCCTGTTCGGCGTACTCGAACAGCAGGTCGGGGGTGCGATGCGCGGAAACCACGCGCACTTCGTAGGGTACTCCCAGCTGGTCGAGCAGGGTTGCGGTATGGCTCAGTGTTGACCAATCGGACTTTGAGCCCATGATGACGCCAACCCGTGGGTTCATTGTGTTGCCTCGTCAAATGTGGCGCGGCGCGCTTGGATTGTCTCCAGCGCGCTGCGAATGGCGATGCCCGCTGCCGGGCGGGAAGCCGGCGATTATAGCCCCGATTTGCGCGCCGTGCTCAGCCGGAAAGGGCCTTCGCCGCCGGGCGGTTTTCGGGCTTGTGCCGGCGGTCACGGAAGCGCTGGCGGATAGCGGTTTATCCGCCGCCCCAGGCTGTGGCCCGAGGCATGTCCGGCGGGGCTTGGCGCGGGCCGGCCCCACGCACCTTTCGGATCGGCTGTTTTCACGGCGCTTCCGTCGATGATAGCTGTTGTGCGCAAAACGATGACTCTTCTTCCGCCAGCTTTTGTGAAAAATGTTTTCGTATTGGAAAGGTCTCTGTTTCGGCGATTTATTTTTGAGTCCTTTGACGCGTTGGAAATACCCGTGAGACGGCGTTTTCCTCGCGACCCGTTCGCTTGCGAATTGTCCGCTCGAAACATTCTCTAAAAAGGTGCCTGCGTTCCCTTCCCAAGCTGGGTTCGCTGTTTGTCAGAGGTTCCTTAGAGCCTCTGACAAAATGAGATGGGCATTGCGCTTGAGAGGCGAGGCAGATGGCTTTTCCAGGATCGGAAAAGCGACGCAGCAACGGCTTTAATACACTTTGCGTGTTTGACTGGAGCAACAGAACAAATCCTGCTTGCAAGCCTGGAAAAGCCATCTGCCAGGCTATCCAGGTAAACCCTTTGGGAGCCTCTGAAAAACTACTGCACTCGCTACGTTTTTCAGAGGTTCCTTTGCCGCCATCCGCTTTAAAAGTCACGGGAACCAATAAGGATGGCTCGCGTCGCCCGCGCTGCAGTCGGCATTTTTAACGCGCCCCTATTTTGAAACCAGGGACAAGAGAGCCATTTTTCAGCGTATTCCTGAGACTCTTTGGCCGTTATCAAGCCAATCGCGCTGCGCGGCCATTGAAGATTATCGAAAAAATATCTCCTGTAAAAAATTCTCTGCACATCGGTTTTCGGCTGGTTTTTTTTGTAATTGCTTCACGAAAAATGGCGAAACCTCTGCATAAATTGCGCGTTTTTCCCAGGGCGAATAATGTCGATCGTCATTCAGCAAAAAATGATCGAAGTAAAACCTTGACCTCGAAGACATGGGTTGGCCTATGATGTCGCCCCATGCAGGGTGGTGAGTGGCCGCGATGAATATCGCGCTGTTGTCTGGACTGATCCAAGGTCAAAAGCCGAGGTCAAATGCCATGAAAGCAACCGCCAGCGTTACTGCAGAGATTGCCAATCAACTGGTCTTTCGCGATGCGAAAGTCGTCCGCGAATATTTCCAGGATTATCTGGAAGCTCCGGAACGGATGATCGTCGATCGCTTCGACGAGCGACTCTCCTCCATGAACATGCTCGATATCGGCGTCGGCTGCGGCCGCACCACCGCGCATTTCGCGCCGCGCGTGGCGGGTTATGTCGGCGTCGATTACGCCAGGGAGATGATCGCCGCCTGCGAAAACCGCTTCAGGCATCATCCGGAAAGCGTGCGTTTCAAAATCTGCGACATGCGTTCGCTGGAGCCGTTTGCGGACGATTCCTTCGAGTTCGTGCTGATCAGCTACAACACCATCAGCACGGTTTCGCACGAGGATCGCATGCAGACCTTGCGCGAGGTGCATCGGGTCTGCAAGCCCGGCGGCTACCTGCTGTTTTCCGCGCACAATCTGCAGAGCGTGCACAAGCTTTTCGGCTGGGGCGGTTTTCTGCGCGGCATCGAGCCGGCGCGCCCGCGCATCACCTATTGGCATTTGCGGCGCTGGTGGCTGCGCGGCTTCGTGTATAACAATCCGCTGTTCACGTCCCGGCTGAAAAGTTTCGACCGGGTTGTCTTCAATGACGGGGCGCACGATTTCCGCCTGCGTCATTACTACATCAAGCCGGCCGCGCAGGTGGAGCAGCTGCGCGACGCTGCCTTCGATGACATTCAGGTTTTCGCGCGCAACGGCGAAGAGCTGCGCGACGAGGCGCAGATGCGCCGGGCCGAGGATGACTGGCTGTTTTATTTCTGCCGGAAGGCGTGATCAGAGCGCGTGGAGCGTGGCGTCGAAACCATCGGGCAGATACTGCTCGGTGGATTTGCGCGGCGGCGTGCGCTGTTTGGCGACGTCGGTCCAGGTCAGCAGGTTGTAGTAGTAGCGGATGCTCTGCACGTAGCGCACCGATTCCTTGCCGCGCGCGTAGCCGTTGCGGGTGCGCTCGAACCACTGGTGTTTTTGCAGCAGCGGCAGAAACTCCTTCACGTCCGCCCATTTGTCCGGGTCCTTGCCCTGGCGTTCGGTGATGGTGCGCGCGTCTTCGACGTGTCCCATGCCGATGTTGTAGGCGGCGAGCGCGAACCAGGTGCGGTCCGGCTCCGGAATTCCCTCGGAAATGCCCTGGCGCACGCTTTTGAAATAGCGGGCGCCGCCGCGCAGGCTTTGCAGCGGATCGACGCGGTTGCTGATGCCCACTTCCTTGGCGGTGGCGTTGGTCAGCATCATCATGCCGCGCACGCCGGTGGGCGAGGTCGCCGTGGGTTTCCATTCGGATTCGGCGTAGCTGATCGCCGCCAGCAGGCGCCAGTCCAGGTCGTAGTCGTCGGCCACCTGCTCGATCATTTCCCGATAGCGCGGCAAGGTCGATTGCAATTTGTCGGTGAAGGCGGCGGTGTCGCCGGGATCCGCGCTGGCGCTTTGCGTGTTGGCGCCTTCGATCATGCGGGCGAGGGTGCCGTCGTCCTGCAGGCTCTGGAAGAAGCTTTCGAGCTCCTTGATCAGCCGCGCGTTGCGCGGATCGCGCACCAGCACCCAGGCCAGCCGCGAGCGCTCGCCCAGGCGAAAGGCCGGGCGCAGGTTCGGATAAAACGCGCGGTTGGCCATGTATTCGTTGGAGTTGACGACGGTGGCGTCGATCTCGTTGTTGTCGAGTTGATCGAGCAGGTCGACGGTTTCGACATCCTTGGATTCGTCCCACTTCAGGTCCGGATTCTTGATCCGGAGTGCGCGCAGCGCTTCCGCGGCGGCGCTGCCGGCGATCACGTGGATGCGCAGGTTCCTGAGATCGGCCTCGGCCTGCGGCGCGGGACGGTCGGCGCGGGTCAGCACCAGCTGCTCGATATCCATGTAGGCCGGCCCGAACTGGAAGGTGTGGAGCCGGTCGTTGGTGATCGCCAGCCCGGCGGCGGCCAGATCGATGCGGCGGCGGCTGAGGTTGTCGAACAGCACGTCCAGGCTCGGCTCGGTCTCGATTTCCAGCTTGACGCCGAGATAGTCGGCGAAGCGTTGGGCCAGTTCGTATTCGAAGCCGGTGGGGCCGCCCCGGTCCTGGTAGTAGGTGGTGGGGCCGTTGCGGGTGATGACGCGCAGCACGCCGGCGTCGCGGATCTCCTGGAGATGGTCGGAGGAGCCGCAGCCGGCGAGCAGGGCCAGCGCGAGCCAGAAGCTGTGGCGCCAGTGTCGTCGAAGTAACGAGAGGATCCGGGTCATGGGCGCGGATTCTAGCGGCAGGGCGTCGAAGCCGCCAGATAGGGCTGAGCCGGGCCGGCGCCGCTGTGCGGCCGGACACGGTCGGGAGTCCGCTGCGTTCGCAAACCGGTTGGGCGGAGAGGCGTTTCTTCCGACCTTCCGAAGCAGCCTCATTGAGACGATGCTGAAAGCGGCTGGCACCTGTCTCGACAGGCCGGTATACCAAGGCTTTTCCCGGACCGTCAGCGTCAGGGATGACGCTGTCGAGCTACAGGAGTGTACTTGCCGCGTGTCCGGGAAAAGCCTTGGTATACCGGCCCCGCACGGACGAACCCCGCACGGACGAACCCCGCACGGACGAACCCCGCACGGACGAACCCCGCACGGACGAACCCCGCACGGACGAACCCCGCACGGACGA
>Ga0153956_1000272_pt1 | contig 62747 bp, 56 predicted proteins | sample TSFL040MetaG_FD_104704 | JGI IMG/M metagenome (GOLD analysis project Ga0153956, IMG submission 104704) | Attine ant fungus gardens microbial communities from Florida, USA - TSFL040 MetaG | ecosystem: Host-associated > Fungi > Mycelium > Unclassified | place: USA: Florida, Wekiwa Springs...
ACGACTCCACGCCGATGATAGTGCGGATTGCCCGTGTGAAAGTAGGTAATCGTCAGGCTCCCCTTACGCCAGAAACCCCACCCATCACGGTGGGGTTTTTGTGTTTACGCACACCCCGGCTGCTGTCGGCCGGGCTTCCGAAGCACGCCAGATTCACAGCCCTTCGGTGGCAATTCTGTCGATACCTTTTATGCCTATCGGTACAGGGTCGTCCAAAATGTCCATCTGTATGGTCTCAGCAACCAATGTCTGACTGAGTGGTGCTTGCACGTTCCTGGTCGCGCCAGAGCAAGACAGGCTACGGCATTCACTTCTGCCATTCCTTTGCCCACGTGCGGAACCGAATGACGTTCTCGGTCGCTCTCCTGACCTGTTCATCAATAATGACATCGCGCTCGCAGCGTCGATGTTACTGTGCCCTTCGTCGTCGCGATCCGGAGCGCGAGTGCAGCAACGCCGCCTATCTGCAAGGACGACTCTCGCGGACTCAACCAACGCTTCCGATCGAGCATGCATCTAGCCGAGATCGTCAAAATCATATATGCGAGTCGGCTCGCCAGGCTCGACGTCGAGATTGTCAAAGCAACTGCGACGACAGAAACCAATGGCATCGCGCCGAGCAGGTTGGCCGGCAAGCATGGGCCCCCACCACACAAACTCGCGACGCTCGCTATCGAGCATCAGGCGTATCCGCTGTATCGCCAATCTATTGCACAACTACCATAGGCACGCGTTGCAATATGGAGCGCAAACCTCGCATCATCCGGACCATGCCGCGACATAACACAGGCGACCATGCGCACCGGTTCCATGGTGCTGCGCCGATACTCGGCCAGCGTTTCGCCAACACCAGACAAAACGAGTGACAAAAGAAAAGCGCCAGTGGCGCAAGCCAACTGGCGCTTCATTACATCGGATACGTGTTCACGAACCTCGCCGCACGAGCCGGATGATAAATAGCAGAATGACCGCGCCGATCACAGCAGTAATGATCGAGCCGATCCAACCGCCGCCGAGCGAAATGTGTAGCACGCCGGCGAGCCATCCGCCGATAAACGCACCGACGATCCCGACGATGATGTCGACGATCAGGCCGAAGCCGCCGCCCCTGACGAGCACCCCGGCGAGCCAGCCTGCAATCGCGCCGATGATGAGCCATGCAATGACGCCGTGTTCCATATTCGAGACTCCATGGTTGAGTGTGAAAAAATCACGGTGATAGAGCTTAGTCGAAGGTTATGGGACAGTCCATGTTCAGGACGCGGAATTAACATTGTCTGAATCTGTTGCAAGCTAAGTGTAGACGATGAACGCAAACAGAGGGAGCCTGTGCGTCGCGCGTTACTCGGGCGTCGGCTCCGCTTCCCTGGCCGTCCAACTCACGCTGGAAACGCTTTTCTCCATGCTCAGGCGGCTCGCCATCTGTTCGAGCTTCGACTGATCCTTCGGATGCATCTTGAGCGTCGCGGTTACGCGGATGCGTCCAGGATCGCTGTCGACGTCCTCGCTCGTCAGGCTCTGGAAAGACAGCGGCGTCGAGTACATCGAATTGGAAATCGCGGTGCGAATATGAATCTCATCGGCCTCGAGGCAGACGATCGTCAGCATGTACTCGCGAACGAGATCGGCATTGGAGACGGGCGTTGCGTTGATCGTGCGGCTCACTTCGCGAAGCACCGTATTGGTCAGCAGCACCACGCCGGTACCTGCGAGCGCGGGCATGTAATGTCCCGCGCCGCTCAACACACCCACCGCCGCCGAGCACCATAGCGTCGCGGCGGTGTTGATCCCCTGGATAGACCCTTTGTCGCGCATGATCACACCGCCGCCGAGAAAGCCGACGCCCGATACCACATATGCGGCAATCTGCGTAATGCCGGACGTGCCGTTGCCGGTTAGCACGCCGAGCGTCACGAACAGGCAGGCGCCGCTCGAGACGAGCGTGATCGTGCGCAGGCCTGCATTGCGCTGCCGAATCTGCCGTTCAAGGCCGATGGCGACGCCGCAGGCGAAAGCCGTTAGAAGCCGCAGAAAGAATTCGAGTGTCATCGTTCAGAAAGGTTGGAACGGGTACTGTCACAGTGTGAAGCCTACGCATGACTGCGCCGCGCCGTCTATCGTCGTTTGCGGCAGGCACGGATGTGATCGTGCGCGATGCAACGCGACGCAAAAGGAGAATCGCGGCGTTCAACGCACGCGACGACGGTATCGCGTCGACACACTGCCTCGCTTTACTGGCAGTACGCGAATATGAATGAAAGAAGCATGAGATGCGCCATCGAGCCCGGAAGCAGGACGGCGACAGCGGAAACTGACGCGGAAATCCCGCCGATCAGGCGATCGGGCGAATCGATACTCGACGAGTACAACTACTGTCCAAGATCGTGATTCCGGTTAAATGAATGGGCGAATTTTAGAGAGCTATGCAAAGCCTGGTCAAGCCGGCGGCAGGATACTTGGGGTTCCTGAGAACGGCCATCGGCGCCATCGACGAATAATCGCGAGAGCCTGAGCAGTGGTGGATATGTGGTGTGCGGTGCGTGCCCACCGAAACACCGAAACAGCAAATTGCCGAGTACTTCGCAAAGTACCACGCGATGCAATCGCGTTCCGCGTGCATGCACGAATGCATTTGCGCGAGTCTTTCGATCGATATATATCAACGGGCGGTACGCGCATTGCCGCGGCAACGTTGCCGGCTCGATGCTCAACTCAATCCGGCTCACCGGGAACAAGCCGCACTCGCGTGATTTCCGATGGCGCCCCCAGCCGTTTCGGCGGTCCCCAATAGCCTGTCCCCCGGCTCGTATAGACCCACAATCCATTCAGTCGCGCGAGGCCCGCCGTAAACGGCTGCTGCAAGCGCACGAAGAAATTCCACGGAAAAAACTGACCGCCATGCGTATGGCCAGACAGTTGCAGCGTAAAGCCAGCCGCCGCTGCCGCTTCGGCCGAGCGTGGCTGATGCGCGAGCAGCACCTTGATCAGCACGTCGCCCGGCGCGCCGGCGAGCGCGGCAACCGGGTCGCTGCGATGCGCCGGATCATGATGGCCCGCGGAGTAATCGGTGACGCCGGCAATCACCGCGCGCGCGCCGTCATGATCGACGACGACGTGTTCGTTCAGCAGCACTTGCAAGCCGAGACGGCGGAACTCGTCGATCCACGAGTTCGCGCCGGAGTAGTACTCGTGATTGCCGGTCACGAGAAAGGCGCCGTGCCGCGCACTGAGCCGCGACAGCGGTTGCGTATGTTTGCTCAGCCTCTGCACGCTGCCGTCCACGACGTCGCCTGTTACTGCGATCAGATCGGGATCGAGCCGGTTCACCGCGTCGACGATCGCGTCGACATAACGCCCCTTGATCGTCGGGCCGACATGGATATCGCTGATCTGCACGATCGTGAAACCGTCGAGCTCGCGCGGCAGATCGTCGATCGGCACGTCGATCGTCACGACACGTGCGCGGCGCCGCGCATTGATCAGGCCAATCAATGTGGACAGCAGCGCGAACAGCGGCACCGCCGCCGCCGAGCCGGTTCGCCAGTGACTGATCACGAGCGTGTTCGGCCAGATCGCATCGATCGTCAGCAGCGAAGCGAGCACGAGGTCGCGCGCGAATGTCAGCACCAGCAGCGACGAAAAAAACCCCATGGCGAGCAGACCGACCCACGCGAGCCGGTCGCCGAGCGGCTGCCGCTTGATCCCGCGCGCCATCATACCGACCGGAATCAGAAAGACCGATAGCACGAGCCATAGCGCGCTCAGCCAGCGACTGGTCGCGCTGATCGGCATGTCGGGGATCACGCGTAAGCCGACATAGATATGCAGCAGGACGCCAATCAGGATGATGCGAACGAGAAAGGATGAACGGCGCATAAAAAGGATTGGGCGGGAAAGAAGCGAAAGACTGGCTGGCAAAGACGCGCGGCGAGCGGTTGCGGCAGTGCAGTGCGTTCGCGCCGCTTCGCAAACGCGGCGAGTCATTCTACCGACATGTTCAGACCCTTGCCGCTCACGCAAGATTCGTGCTTCGGCATCGCACCGCGTCCCGACCGGAGCATGGCCACGGGCGTCCAAAAGCTCCCACTCAAGCTTCCCGGACCCAGGCGCGATAACTGCTTCACGACGGAATAAAGCCGTTCACGCGGCGCATTCGATGCCTATGCAAGCTAATTAAATGGGCTTTGAATTGTATTCGAGCGTGGACTATGCTTGACATAAACCGGCGTGTCTCCGGGCCATCGCAGCGGCGTCATCACGGCACCATGGCGTTGGCCGCGCGGCTCGGTCACAACCGGTACTGTCGCTCGGGAAAGAGGCCGGGCGAGGGGGACACACGATGAAGCTGCTCAAATTAGGCCACCAGCCGCGCGATGCGCACCACCCGCATCATGGTCATCATGCACACCACGTCGGGCGCGAGGGCAGTCATGTGATGCTGCCGCTCGTCGGCATCTCTCTAATGGCGATCGCGCTTTACATCGGCGTGCGCAATATCGACTTCTCCGAACTCGGCAAGAACGCGCTATTCGACGTGGTGATGGTCAGCGTCGCACTCGGGATTGCGGGGCTATTCGGCGTTGCCGGCGCGTGGTTGCATTCGAGTGGCGACGACACCGACGAAGGCTTCTGCTTCGTCGGCGCGCTAATCGGCACCGTGGTGTTTTATATCGCGGTGCTGGCCTGACGCGAAGCCGCCGGCTGCGTACGCAGTACAGCACCGTGCAATGAACGCGAAGGGCTCGAAGTCTAGCATCCGGCATCCATCAAACGGGCATCATCAAACCACGCGCGCCGCTTCGTCGAACGAAAAGCGCGGGCTGCGCGCGAACAGTTTCGACGCATCGCCATAACCCAGATTGATCAGAAAATTCGCTTTCACGGTCGTGCCGGCGAAAAACGCGGCGTCGACCTTGGCCGCGTCGAAGCCCGACATCGGCCCCGTATCGAGACCGAGTGCGCGAGCGGCGAGGATCAGATAGCCGCCTTGCAGCGTCGAATTGCGGAACGCCGTGTCCGCGATCAGGCGCTCGTTGCCGACGAACCAGCTGCGCGCATCGGCATGCGGAAAGAGCTTCGGCAGGTGCTCGTAAAACGCCATGTCCATTCCGACGATCACCGTGACCGGCGCGGCCATCGTTTTCTCGAGATTGCCCGCCGATAACGCCGGGCGCAGTTTTTCCTTGCCCTCCGGTGTCTTCACGAACACGAAGCGCCCCGGGCTCGAATTGGCCGAGGTCGGCCCGAGCAGCACGAGTTCGATGAGTCGATGAAGCACCGCGTCGTCGACGGGCTTGTTCTGCCAGCCGTTATGCGTGCGAGCTTTGCGAAAGAGCTGATCGAGCGCCTGATCGGAAAGAGTCATGACGGCGGTCCGTGAGAAAAAAGAACGGCAACGAGAAGCGCGGCGAGCCGCGTCGAATGACAGAGCAACGCGCGCGGGCGAGCGGGCGTGCCGTTGCCGCCATAATAGCCAAGGTTCCCACTGGCTCGCTTGCACTCACCGCACCGGCGTATTCCGATGACCGATCTATTCAACGACCTGCCGGCCCCCGACGTCGACTGGTATCCCGACTGGCTCGCCCCCGCCGCGGCCGCGCAAATCCTCGCGCGCCTGATCGACGAAGTGCAATGGCGTCAGGACATGATGGGCACGCCCGCCGGCCGTGTTGCACTGCCGCGTCTGACTGCCTGGCAAGGCGAACCCGATGCCGTGTACGTCTATTCGGGCATCCGTAACGTACCGCGGCCGTGGACGCCGGCCGTTGCCGAACTGAAGGCCGCCGCCGAAGCGACCAGCGGCGCGCGTTTTAACAGCGTGCTGCTGAATCGCTACCGTAGCGGCGCGGACAGCATGGGCTGGCACGCGGACCGCGAGCCCGAACTCGGCAAGGAGCCGGTGATCGCGTCGGTGAGCCTCGGCGTCGCGCGCACATTCGATTTGCGGCACAACCGGACCGGCGTCGTGCAATCGTTCGCGCTGAAAGGCGGCAGCCTGCTCGTGATGAAGGGCGACACCCAGGCCGAGTGGCGTCACCGGGTGCCGAAGGAACCGCGCGTGAGCGGCGAACGGATTAATCTGACGTTTCGCTGGGTCATACCCAGAAGCAGCCTATGCTGAACCCGTGCGCTATACCAAAAATGGTATCGAGGCCGCGAATCATATGATTGGACGGTTAACGCGTCGCACAGTACGCTACATCACGATCCATGCACCGTGAGGGCCGTAAAGGCTGGGCAGGTCGCTGGGTCGCACACAACAACTGCATAAATCATGGATCCAGGGTAAGCATTCGAGCGCTTGCTCTGGCCGACATAGGAGACAGTCATGGCGAATACACGACGTGCCGCGTGTCGCGCTCTGGGCGCGCTTGCACTTTCCGCGAGTCTCGGTGCGCTGGCGTTGGCCACGCCCGGCGCGCATGCCGAGGACAAGCAGATCACGCTGGGTTTTGCACAGGTCGGCGCGGAAAGCGCATGGCGCACCGCGAATACCGAGTCGGTGAAATCGGCGGCCGCGGATGCGAAGATCAAGCTGAAATTCTCCGACGCTCAACAGAAGCAGGAAAACCAGATCAAGGCGATCCGCTCGTATATCGCGCAGAAAGTCGACGTGATCGCATTTTCGCCGGTGGTCGAATCGGGCTGGGAGCCGGTGCTGCTCGAAGCCAAAGCCGCGAAGATTCCGGTGATCCTGACCGACCGCAACATCGACGTGAAAGACCCGTCGCTCTACGTGACGATGATCGGCTCGGACTTCCTCGAGGAAGGACGGCGCGGCGGCAAATGGCTCGAAGATCACTACAAGAACGATAAAGGCCCGGTCAATATCGCCGAACTGCAGGGCACGGTGGGTTCCGCGCCGGCCAACGACCGGCACGCGGGCCTGATGGAAGTGATCAAGAACGATCCGAAGTTCAAGATCATCGCGTCGCAAAGCGGCGACTTCACGCTCGCCGGCGGCAAGCAGGTGATGGAAGCGTTCATCAAGACCTACGGCAACAAGATCAACGTCGTGTATGCGCATAACGACGACATGGCGCTCGGCGCGATCCAGGCGATGGAAGAGGCCGGCATGCATCCGGGCAAGGACGTGACGATCGTATCGTTCGACGCGACCAAGGGCGGCTTCCAGGCGATGGTCGCCGGCAAGATGAACGTCGACGTCGAATGCAGCCCGCTGCTCGGGCCGCAACTGATGACGGCCGTGAAGGACGTTGTGGCCGGCAAGCAACTGCCGAGGCGCATCGTGACGGAAGAGACCGTTTTCCCGATGAGCGTCGCCGCGCAAACGCTGCCGCAGCGCAAATATTGACGCTGCCGACGCAAGGGAACGCAAGCGCGTTCCCTTGACGTGCAGGCGCTTACGCCGCGGCGCGAACGAGACGCGCGGCGCGGCCAGGTCGAACGGGTTCTCCAGTGGTGCCTGACCGCCCGGGCTGCGTTGGCAGCGGGCGGTCTCTTTTCAGGAGCATGCCGCTGGCGGAGCCCGCCGAATTACGCATAGCCGATCGAGCGAGTTCCATGATCCATTCCGCTTCCGAACCGCATCAGCCGGGCCAGCCGACTCGCGGTGCGCCAGGCCCTCAGGACGGCGCGCGCGAGCCGATCCTCGCGACCTCCGGCGTCAGCAAGACATTCCCCGGCGTCAAGGCGCTGCAAGGCGTCGACTTTCGTCTGTTCCCCGGCGAGGTGCATACGCTGATGGGCCAGAACGGCGCCGGCAAATCCACGCTGATCAACGTGCTCACCGGGGTGCTGGCACCCGATGCCGGCACGATCCGCCTCGGTGGCGAAGTGGTTGCCTTCGGGTCGCCGCAAGAGGCCGAAGCGGCCGGCGTGCGCACGCTTTACCAGGAAGTGAACCTGTGCCCGAACCTGTCGGTCGCGGAGAATATTTTCGCGGGTCGTCAGCCGCGCCGTTTCGGCGCGATCGACTGGCCCGACATCAAACGGCGCGCGCAGGCCGCGCTCGCCCGCCTCGACGTATCGCTCGACGTCACCCGCTCGCTCGACGCTTACCCGATCGCCGTGCAGCAGATGGTCGCGATCGCGCGGGCGCTGTCGGTCGATGCGCGCGTGCTGATTCTCGACGAACCGACTTCGAGTCTCGACGACAGCGAAGTCGCGCAGCTTTTCAAAATCCTTCGGCATCTGAAGCAATCGGGTATCGCGATCCTGTTCGTCACGCACTTCATCGAACAGACCTATGCGATTTCCGATCGCATCACGGTGATGCGTAACGGCGAGCGCGAAGGCGAATATCTCGCGCGCGATCTGCCGGCCGATCAACTGGTCGCGAAGATGGTCGGCCATGAACGGATGAGCGCGCGCCTGCGTGAAGCGGCGCATGAAGAGCAGGTGGCGGACGCGCTTCAGGACAGCGCGGAAGAGATGCCGCAGGTTGCTCACGCGCAGGCTGCGGCGCCGTTCGTCGAACTGCGCGGCGTCGGCCGGCGCGGCACGTTGCAGCCGATCGATCTCGACGTGCAGTCCGGCCAGATTCTCGGTCTCGCCGGTCTGCTGGGTTCGGGCCGCACCGAAACCGCGCGCCTGCTGTTCGGCGCCGATCGCGCGGATAGCGGCACGATCCTCGTCAACGGCAAGCCGGTGCGGCTGCGCACGCCGCGCGATGCGGTGCGTCACGGTATCGGCTATTGCGCGGAAGACCGCAAGAAGGAAGGGATCGTCGCCGAACTGTCGATCCGCGAGAACATCGTGCTTGCGTTGCAGGCGCGGCGCGGCTGGTGGCGCAAGATCAGCCGCCCGCGTGCGAGGGAGATCGCGGATCAGTGGATCGAGCGTCTGGGCATCAAGGCGTCCGACGCCGAACAGCCGATCGGCTTGCTGTCCGGCGGCAACCAGCAGAAGGCGCTGCTCGCGCGTTGGCTCGCCACCGATCCGAAACTGCTGATACTCGACGAGCCGACCCGCGGCATCGACGTCGCCGCGAAGTTCGACATCATGGACCGGTTGCTCGCATTGTGCGCAAACGGTCTGTCCATCCTGTTCATTTCATCGGAGATCAGCGAGGTGTTGCGCGTGAGCCATCGCGTCGCCGTGCTGCGCGACCGCCGCAAGATCGCCGAGGTCGCCGGCAAGGCGTCCAACGAGGACAACATCTACCGACTCATCGCAGGGAGCGGCGAATGAAGCTATCGAACTGGTTCGCGCGCGATGGGGGCGAGCGGCAACTGCTGTGGCCCTGCGTGACGCTCGTGCTGCTGTGCGGGCTGAATCTGCTGGTCAATCCGCATTTCCTCGCGCTGCGCACGCTCGACGGCCATCTGTTCGGCGCGCCGATCGACATCCTGAATCGCGCCGCGCCGCTCGTGCTGGTGGCGATCGGCATGACGCTCGTGATCGCGACCCGCGGCATCGACATCTCGGTCGGCGCGGTGGTCGCGATCGCGGGCGCGGCGGCCGCGACGATCCTGTCGACTGAGGCCGTGCCGAGCGGCGCGCTGGTCGCGCAGGCGCTGGTGGCGGCGCTGGTCGTCGGCTTGCTGAGCGGCATGTGGAACGGCGTGCTGGTGTCGTTCGTCGGCATGCAGCCGATCATCGCGACATTGATTCTGATGGTGGCCGGGCGCGGTATCGCGCAACTGCTGACCGCCGGGCAGATCATCCCGATCGGCGCGCCCGCTTATCTGTTCGTCGGTGGCGGCTATTTGCTCGGTATCCCGTGTTCGGTGTGGATCGCGACGGTGGTGGTGCTCGCGACCGCCGCTCTCATCGAGGGCACCGCGCTCGGGCTGTTTATTCGCGCGATCGGCGTCAATCCGGTCGCGACGCGGCTGGTCGGGCTGCGCTCGAAAGCGATCGTGTTCGCGGTGTATGCGTTCTCCGGTTTGACCGCGGCGATGGCCGGCATTTTGATCAGCTCGAACGTGCGCAGCGCGGACGGCAACAACGCCGGGCTGCTGCTGGAACTGGACGCGATCCTCGCGGTGACGCTCGGCGGCACGTCGCTGCTCGGCCGCCGCTTCAGCTTCGCGGGCACGATACTCGGTGCGCTGATTATCCAGACGCTCACATACACCACGTATTCGATCGGCGTGCCGCCGGAAGCGACGCTGGTCGTCAAGGCCGCCGTCGTGCTCGCGGTCAGCGTGATCCAGTCGCCGGCGGCACGCGCGCTCGCGGTGTCGTTCGGCGCGTCGCTCGTCAAACATCGCGGGGTGGCACGATGAGGCGCCTTTTCGAAGCACTCGCCCGCGTGGTCGATCCGCGCACGTTGCCGATCGCGGTAACGATCCTGCTGTTCTGCGCGCTATTCGGCTTCGGCTCGGTGATGTACACCGGTTTCTTCTCGTGGCAGGTGCTGCTCGACCTGCTCGTCGACAACGCGTTTTTGCTGATCGTCGCGATCGGCATGACGTTCGTGATCGTAGCGGGCGGCATCGACCTGTCGGTGGGTTCGGTGGTGGCGCTCACGACGATCGTCGAGGCGGTGCTGTCCGAGCATATGCATCTGTCGGTCTGGATCATCATTCCGATCGTGCTGCTGATGGGCACGGTGTTCGGCGCAGTCCAGGGCGCGCTGATTCACTTCTTCCGTTTGCAGGCGTTTATCGTGACGCTGGCGGGGATGTTCTTCGCGCGCGGTCTGTGCTTTCTGATCACCACGCAGTCGATCACGATCACCGATCCGACGTTCCAGAAGATCTCCGCGTTTCGCCTGAATGTCGGCGTCGGTTCGGTGTCGGCGAACGTGCTGATCGCGCTCGTGACGCTTGCCGCCGCGATCTATGTCGCGCATTTCACGCGCTTTGGACGCAACGTGTACGCGGTCGGCGGCAACCCGCGCTCGGCGCTGCTGATGGGGCTGCCGGTCGCGCACACCCGTATCGGCGTGTATGCGCTGAGCGGCTTCTGCTCGGCGCTCGGCGGCGCGGTGTTCACGTTCTACGTGCTGTCGGGTTATGGGCTGCAAGGGCAGGGAATGGAACTCGATGCGATCGCGGCGACCGTGATCGGCGGCACGCTACTGACGGGCGGCGTCGGTTATGTGCTCGGCTCGCTGTTCGGAGTCGGCATTCTCGGCACGATCCAGACGCTGATCACGTTCGACGGCACGCTGAGTTCGTGGTGGACACGGATCGTGATCGGCGCGCTGCTGTGCGCGTTCTGTCTGCTGCAACGGTTGATCGAGCGGCATGCGAAGTCGGTCACGCGCTCGGGCGGAACGGGCGCGGTGGCGACGAGCGGGCATGGTCATGCGCATGCCGAAACGCCGGCGCCGAAGTCGGATTCGCAGGTGTTGGGGCGCGCGCCGGGCTAGCGGTTACGCAACAGGGTGGCGGCCAGCGAAGGTCAACGAAGGTCAACGCCATGAACAGCCCAAAACACAGCTCGGTCACGCGGTCGACCGTGTTGAGTATCGGCTGGCGCTTTTCTGGCACCTGCTGCCGGAGCGGCGGGGCGTTGCTTTCGTCAGTCGCTTTGCAGCCGTCTGCGAACCGTAGGCACAAGCCGATCGAGCGGCAAGGTACTGGCCGCCAGGGCGGTGGTGCCGGGAAAGTTTTCCCGCGCGATATCGGTCAATACCTGCCCCGGCGGCGCCTCGACCAGCACGCTTGCGCCCATTTCCTGCATCGCGGCGAGCCCATCGAACCAGCGCACGGTGTAGCGCATGTTGGTGGCGAGATCGTCGCGAATCGCGTCGGCTGTATAGAGCGGACGCCCGCCTCGATTGCCGATATAAATATGCCGAGGCGTTTGGAAAGGCAGCTCGCGCGACCAGGCGAGCAGTTCATCGCTGGCCTGCGCGAGCAGTTCGCAATGCGACGGCACGCTGACCGCAAGCCGCGTCGCTTTACGCGCGCCCGCCGCCAGTGCCCGCGCAATGAACGCATCGAGCGCATCGTTCGCACCGGCCATCACGATCTGGCGCGGCGCATTCACATTGCCGATATATACGCGTTGCCGGGCCTGGTCTTCATGTTGCGCGGCGAGCGTTTCGGTCTGATGTTCGGTCAAGCCGGAAATCGCCGCGAGTCCATACCCCGCCGGATAAGCCGCCTCCATCAACTCGGCGCGCCGCCGCACCATCGTCAACGCATGACGAAACTCGAGCGCGCCGCAACTGACCGCCGCCGGATACGCACCGACCGACAGTCCCGCGCCGATCTCCGCGGTCAGTCCTTGATCGGCGAGCGCGCGCGCAAGCGCGACACCGGCGATCGTCAGGCCGACCTGCACCGCGACGGTCGAGTCCAATGCATCGCGTGTATCGAGCGTCAGCACGTCGATGCCGAGCACATCGGAGGCTTCCGCAAGCGTGTCGCTCACCGCGCGATGCGGCGGCAGACGATGCAGAAAGCCGTCGCTTTGCGCGCCCTGGCCGGGAAAGAGCAGCGCGAGCATCATGCGGCGCCGTCGCGAGCAACGACGGCCCACGGATCGGCAATCAGGCGCGGGCCGCTTGCATGACGCGCGAGTACGCGCGTTTTGCCTGCGGCCCATTCGGCGAGCGCGACGCCGCCGGCGGGTGTTTCGAGTTGTGCATCGATACGGATGCGCGTGCGTTGCGCGAGCGTTTGCAGTTGCTCGAACAACGCCCGCGCCGCATTGAGCGCAAGCGGCTCGGGCGTCCGGATCAGCAGATCGAGATCGCTCGCTTCGGTCACGCTCGGCGTCTGCGTTGCCAGTTCAAAACCGGCGCTGCCGGCCGGGCCCCACACGAACGCGGCGAGCGGCGCGCGCGCATCACGCTGCAAGGCGGCGAGCGCGACGAACGGGGGCAAGCCGCGGCGTTTATCGGCGGGCTGCGCTTGCAGCAACGATTCCGGCGGCACCGCGTTCACGATATCGTCCTGATGCGCCCACGTGCCATAACGCTGCGCGCGGGCCGCGCCGCGCACACCGATTGCGACGAAACCATCCGCGCCCAACGCGCGCCGAACCACCGCATACGGTGCACGCGCGAACGCATCGCGGACCCATGCCGGCTCGTCATCGAACGAGCGCAGGTATTGCAGGCGCAACAGATCGTGCGGCCGCCATCGCACGTTGCTCGCCGCTGCGTTGGCCGCCGCGCCGGCAGACGGCACGCCACGCGAAATATCGAACGGCGCGGCCGCGCAAACTCGCATCACACCGCATCCCACTGCTCGGCAAGCCGCCGCCGCACTTCGATCGACGCCGCGCGCGTGAGCCGCGCACTCTCCGATTCCAGCCGGCGCGCCAACGTGCGATCGCCGGTGCGCGCACTGCGGATCTGCTCGATTAGCACATCGCGCACGCGCTCGATCTGCGCAGCATCCGGCGCATCGGCATCGACGCCGTCGATCAGTTGATCGAGCAAGCCGAGCTTCGCAAACGAAGCCATCGAATACGACATCGGCACGATCGTCTCGCCGAGCGCATCGAGCGCTTCGACAGTGCGGCGCGTGACGCGCGCCGCCGCTTCCTTGCCCATCGCGTGGACCATCGTGCCGGGCGCGTCGAGCGCGACGATGCGGTTCGCCTGATAGCCGTGCGCGAGAAACGCGCCCGACATCGCCGGACCGACGATCAGCGCGATCACCGGATGGCCCGCGTCGCGCGCGCTTGCATACGCATCGACGGCCGCCGCGCACGCGAGATGAATGCCGAGCATTTCCTCGCGATAGCCGTACGCCTGGCTTTTTACGTCGACGATCGCGACGATCGGGCGGCGCATGCCGCCCGCGCGGCTCGGGTCCGCATCCGCATCGATCGCTTCACGCACCGCGCGCGCGAGCCGCCAGCCCTGTTCGAGGCCGACTACATTGGTGGTCGCGCGCGGAAAACGGTTGGCCGGATCGGGCACGACCGTGATGAAGCGCGCGGTTTCTCCGCCGAGCAGCGCATCGCCGCTCCACACGGACCCATTGCCGGCCGGCTCGCCAGCCAGCGCGCGGAACCAGCGCGCGCCGCGCGTAATAGTGGTGTCGTTCATGCCTGTTCTCCGTTCGTTGCGTGGTGCGCCGGCGGGTTGTACACGTCGCGCAACGTCTCGGGCGTGACGCTCGCGGGGTCGACCCGCGCCAGCCGCTGCAGGAACGTGTCGACCTGCTCGCTACGATGCGCGGCCGGCACGCCCTGCGTGAACGCGGCGCGTACGGCCGCGCGCACCGCGTGGCTATCGTCGTCGACGAGTTGGTCCGCCAGCGCGCTCGCGACCCGCTGCTCGCCGCCGATCAACTGCCACACGCGGCGTCGATCGGTTGCATCGAGTTCTTCGATACCGGCCTCCTGTTCGATCACTTCGGGTCCATTCATGCCGAGGCGGGCCTGCTTCGTCACGACCAGATACGAGCACAACGCGGCCGCGAGCGACATCCCGCCAAAGCAGCCGACCATTCCCGCGATCACGCCGACCACCGGCACATGCCGGCGCAACGCGACGATCGCCGCCTGGATCTCGGCGATCACCGCGAGACCGAGGTTCGCTTCCTGCAGCCGCACGCCGCCGGTTTCGAACAGCACGACCGGGCGCACGCGCTTGCCGCGCTCGCAGTCGCGCAACGCCATTTCGAGCGCCGCGGCGATCTTGCTGCCCGACACTTCGCCGATGCTGCCACCCTGGAACGCGGATTCGAGCGCGGCAATCACGGCCGGCTCGCCGTCGATCGTGCCGCGCGCGATCACGCAACCGTCGTCGGCCTGGCAGACGATGCCCTGCAGCGGCAGCCATGGCGACTCGATGTGATCGAACGGCCCCAGCAGTTCGCGAAAGCTGCCCGCATCGAGCAGCGCGCGCGCGCGCTCGCGCGCGGGCAACTCGATAAAGCTGTCGCGCAGCCGTGGCGCGGCTTGATTTGCCTCTGGGTGCGCGGCTTGAGCCGCGCTTGGATCGCTAATTCGAACGTCTGCGGCGTGGCTCATGCGGCGTCTCCTTCCCCGGCGGCCTCGACCGCTTCCGCGAGGCGCAGCGCGACCACGCCGGGCGTCGCGCCGAAGTCGTTGATTTCGATCTGCGCGGCGCCGTCGTAGCGCGTGAAAAAGCGATCGAGCACGCTTTTCCAGATGTGGCCATAGCCGTCGACGCTCGTGCGCACGACCACGTGCGCACTCAATGCGTTGTCGGAATTCGAGGTATCGGACGTACTGGCGGGCGAGAGCAGCACTTCCAGATCGCCCGAGCCGACCACGCCGACATGCGCGCGGGTCGTGACGGCGCGTCGCGCCGGATAGTCAAAGGTCAGATGTTCCATGAGGCTCAGCTCCGGCCGGCGTCGCGAGGCGCCAGCATGTCGAGAAAGAGGGTGGCGGCGAGCAGATCGGCCGCGCCGCCAGGCGATGCGTTCAGCGTCAACAGCTCGCGTTCGAGCGCGTCGAGCGCGGCGCGGCCCGCGTGGGTCGAACTGCCGCCCGCGTCGAGCACGCGCTGCGCGCCGCGCTGGCCGGCGTGCAAACCGGCGAGGCCCGCGCGATGCAGCAGACAGGTATCGTCGAGCGTGGTCATGATCGCGAGCAGCGCGTCGAGGCGCGCGGCGTTTTCGTCGATACCGCGCGCGCGCGCCGCGTGCAGCGCGGGCAGGCCGATATCGAGCGCGTGCGGAAAGCCGTCCTGCGCTTCGCGCCGTGCGCCGCCGACCCGGTAGCGTTGACGCGCGCGTTCGCCATGACTGTCGGTGGCCGCGGCGAAGCGGTCCGGAAAGCAGGCGATCCGCGCGGCCAGCGCGCAGACGCGCGCGGGGTCCGGACAGATGGCGGCGCGCGATAGCCGTATCGGCGTCGGAGCGCTTGCCGACATCTGCAGCGCCACGCCGGCGACGAGCAGACCGATGATCCAGATCGCGCCGCGATGCGCATTGCTGCCGCCGGTCGCGCGCATCATCTGCTGTTCGCCCGCGCGGCCGATCTGCGCGAGCTCGGTGCGCAGCAGCGCGGACGCTTCGCCACGGCGACGCGCCGCGCGCGCGAGCGCGGCGAAGGTCGGTTCGAGCGCATGCGCGGAGCGCCGCATCGTCGCGAGATCGAGATCGCGATGCGCGCCGCTGCCGCGCCGGTCGACCAGCGCCGGTTTAGGCGTGAGTTCGGCTTCATCGATCAGCGCGGCGAGCGCCCAACGCGCGAGTTGGGCGTCGGAAAACGGCGCTTCGGAACCTCGCGCGTCGGCAAGCGCCGTGGAGCAAAAATCATCGCGCGTAGCGCGAGCAGGTAGCACAGGCAGCGCAGGCAGCACAGGTGACACGCACGGCGGCTCCGACCGTTCGAGCAGGGCGGCGGGGGCCATGGTCACCAGCTCCTGAAGCGCGCGGGCGGCGCGTACAAACCACCCGACCAGGTGACCAGATCGTCGATACTGCGCGCGGCGAGCAGCGAACGCTTCGCTTCGCCGCGCCGGATGCCGAGATCTTCCGGATACGCGACGATGCCGCGGCGGCGCAGTTCGGCGGTTTTCTCCGGCTTCGCGCGCAGACCGACCGGCGTGACGCCGGCCACCGCGGCGAGCGCCGCGCGCCGCTCGTCGATGCCTTCGGCCTTGTGCAGATGCGCGATGCCTTCCTCGGTGACGACATGGCTCACGTCGTCGCCATAGATCATCACCGGCGCGACCGGCATGCCGTTTTTCGCGCCTACCGCGACCGCGTCGAGTTCATCGACAAAGGTCGGCTCACCGCCTTTCTTATAAGTCTCGGCCAGTTGCACGACCAGTTTCTGGCCGCGCGCGACCGGCGCATCGCTCTTCAGCAGCTTCAGCCACGCCTCGCTCGAATGACGCCGGCCGCGCGGATCGTGGCCCATGTTCGGTGCGCCGCCGAAACCGGCCAGCCGCCCGCGCGTGACCGTCGACGAATTCGCATCGGCGTCGATCTGCAGCGTCGAGCCGATAAACAGATCGACGCCGTATTGCCCGGCCAGCTGACATAGCACGCGGTTCGAACGCAGGCTGCCGTCGTTGCCGGTAAAGAACACGTCGGGGCGCGCTTCGATATACGCCTCCATGCCGACCTCGCTGCCGAAGCAATGGATGCTGTCGACCCAGCCCGACTCGATCGCCGGGATCATCGTCGGGTGCGGATTGAGCGTCCAGTTGCGGCAGATCTTGCCTTTGAGCCCGAGCGATTCGCCGTACGTCGGCAGCAGCAGTTCGATCGCCGCGGTATCGAAGCCGATGCCGTGATTCAACGAGCTCACGCCGTATGGCGCGTAGATGCCGCGAATCACCATCATCGCGGTCAGTACCTGCAGGTCGCCGATATGACGCGGATCGCGCGTGAACAGCGGCTCGACCGCGAAGGGCCGGTCCGCCTGCACGACCACGTCGACCCACGAGCCCGGAATATCGACGCGCGGCAGTTCATCGACGATCTCGTTGACCTGCACGATCACGATGCCGTGGCGGAACGCGGCGGCCTCGGCGATCGTCGGCGTGTCTTCGGTGTTCGGGCCGGTATACAGGTTGCCGTGACGGTCGGCCTTTTCCGCGCACAGCAGCGCGACATGCGGCGTGAGATCGACGAACATCCGCGCGTACAGCTCGACGTACGTGTAGATCGCGCCGATCTCCAACTGGCCGTCTTCGAGCAATTGCGCGACGCGCAGACTTTGCGGCCCGGCGAACGAGAAATCGACCTTGTGGGCAATCCCGCGTTCGAACAGCGTCAGATGCTCGGGGCGGCTGATGCTCGAAATCAGCAGATGGATGTCGTGCAGCTTCCGCGGATCGACCTTCGCGAGCGAGCGCGACAGGAAGTCCGCCTGCTTCTGGTTGTCGCCTTCGAGCGCGACACGGTCGCCGGGCTGGATCAGCGTTTCGAGCGCGTCGACGATGCGGCGCGCGGGCAGCACGCCGTCTTCGAGCCACGGGGCGATCGTCGCGAGACGGCGCAGCTTTTCGTCGCGGCGGGCCGTCCATGAGCGGGCGGAGGGTGAGGATGCGGCGGAGGACGCGGCAGCGTCGGCGGAGTGGTTCATCGGCTCGGTCAACTCCCGGTGGTGGCGCGCGGACGTCGGCCGCGCGGCTTCGGTTGATTTGCGCGCGCGGCTTCGGCTTGTGCGCGTTCGGTGAGGAAACGATGCAGCAGCTCGCCGGTGCCGAGCAGATGCGCGACGACCAGCGACTGCGCTGCGGCGATGTCGTGACGGCGCACCGCGTCGAGCAACGCGGCGTGCTCGCTGTCGGACTCGCCCTTGTACGACGGCAAGCCGAACTTGAGCCGCAGATAGCGTTCGCCGCGCCGGTGCAGCAGACCGATCATGTCGTGCAGATGCGGGCGCCCGGCGGGTGCATAGAGGCTCATGTGAAACGCTTCGTTGCGCGCGACGTAGAGCGACGGGTCCGCTTCGCGCTCGGCGGCGCGGCACAGGCCGGCGGCTTCGCGCAGCGACGCCGCGGTGTGATGGGGGATCGCCAGGCTCAGCGCGAGGCTTTCGAGCGCCGAGCGGATCTCGTAGATTTCGCGCGCTTCGTCGGCGCACAGCGGCGCGACCGTCGCGCCTTTATTGACCGCCGCGCGAGCCCAGCCCTCGCTTTCGAGCTGGCGCAGCGCCTCGCGCACCGGAATCGCGCTCACCGAAAAATGCCGCGCGATCGCGTCCTGACGCAACGGCGCGCCGGGCGCCAGCGTGCCGTCGACGATCGCCGCGCGCAGCGCCTGCGCAATCACATGCGAAGTGCTCTCGCGAGGCGGCGGCGCCGGCAAAAACGATGCGCTCGCGGTCGGCTCCAGGGGAAAACCTTCAGTTGCGTCGGTCATGATTTCAAATATTGTATATAAAAAGACGCGTTTTACAGCGCGGGCAAACCCGGAAAGAAACGGCGCGCTGATTCCGGACAAACCCTCGCGCACGGTGCCCGTTGTCGGAAGTATGAGGACAGCGCCGCAGGTTGAACAAGCGCGCACCCCGTCGTTTTTCGTTACATTCGCCAACTGTAGGCTGGAGGAGCACGATGAATACATTGACCGACCGCGGCGCGGTCGCAAGGCGGCGCACGCCGCTCAACCGTTCGCAGATCGCAGGGTTCTGGGGCGCGTGGGCTGGCTGGACGCTCGACGGCATGGACTCGTTCATTTACGCGCTGGTGCTGACGCCCGCGCTGACCGAGCTGCTGCCGCGCTCCGGCTTCGCGGCGACGCCGTCGAACGTCGGCCTGGCGGGTTCGATCCTGTTTGCGCTGTTTCTGGTCGGTTGGGGGTTGTCGTTCATCTGGGGGCCGCTCGCCGATCGCTTCGGCCGCACCAAGGTGCTCGCGGCGACGATCTTCACGTTTGCGATTTTCACGGGACTGGCCGCGACGTCGACCAATGTGTGGCAGCTCGGTATCTATCGCTTCATTGCCGGTGTGGGGATCGGCGGCGAATGGGCGCTGGCGGGCACCTACGTGGCCGAAGCGTGGCCGGAGGATCGCCGCAAGATGGGCGCCGGCTATCTGCAGACCGGCTATTACGCGGGCTTCTTCCTCGCCGCCGCGCTCAATTACACGATCGGCGTGCATTTCGGCTGGCGCGCGATGTTCCTGACCGGCGCGGTGCCGGTCGTGGTCGCGATTCTGATCCTGCTGCGCGTGAAGGAGCCGGAGAAGTGGCAGAAGGCGGAACCAGGCGTCACGCGGGTAAAGCCGATGCGCGAAATCCTCGGGCCGGCTTACCGGCGCCGCACATGGGTCGCGTGCATTCTGCTGACGATTGCGATCATCGGCTTGTGGGCGGGCGCGGTGTACGAGCCGTCCGCGGTGATCCAGCTCGCGGCGCGCGCCGGCATGTCGAAGGGCGACTCGATCCGCACCGCGTCCCTTGCCACCGGGCTGCTGTCGATCGGCACGATTCTCGGCTGTCTGGCCTTGCCGCCGCTGGCCGAGCGGATCGGCCGCAAGATGACGCTGGCGGTGTATTTCGCGGGCATGGCGATATCGATCGCGGCGAGCTTCGGCTGGGCGTTCTATCTGCCGAACGGGCTCGCGCCGTTTATCGCATGGCTGTTCGTGCTGGGCTTCTTCGGCGGCAATTTCGCGCTGTTCAGCCTGTGGCTGCCGGAGCAGTTCGAGACCCGCGTGCGGGCGACCGCGTTTGCGTTCTGCACGTCGTTTGGGCGCTTCGTCGGCGCCGGCGTGAACTTTCTGCTCGGCGCGGCGGTGTTGCATATGCAGACGCTCGGCGTGCCGATCGCGTTGACCGCGCTCGCGTTCGTGCTCGGCTTGTTCGTGATTCCGTTCGCGCCGGAGACCAAGGGCGAAACGCTGCCGCAGTGACGAACGCGCGGGAAAGCCGCGCGTTGCAATCGACATCGGGCGACGCGCCTGTCTGGCGCGGCCCGCTCAGGCGGGTACTTCGCGTGGGCACTTCGCGTGGGCACTTCGCGTGAATTACTTCGCGTGACTGCGCGTCCGCCCGCCCGGATGCAGCAGCGACAGCAGCGGCCAGCCGAGGTTCACGCCGAGGCTCGCCGCGACGATCAGCACCATTCCCGCGAGTTGCGGCAGCGATAGCGCGCGGCCGTACACCACCGCGTCCACCACGATCGCGGTCAGCGGATAGATGAACAACAGCACCGCGATCACCGGCGTGGTCAGCTTCGGCAATGCGCCGTAAATCAGCACATACGACAGTCCCGTATGCAGCACGCCCATACCGATCAGCCAGAACCACTGCATCGGGCCGATATGTGTCAGCGTCAGCGGCGAAATCAGTGATGCGATCAACGGCAGGCACACGATGCCGACCGCGCATTGAATCAGCGTCAGCAGGTGCGGACGCAACTCGCCAAGACTCTTCGCGATCAACGTAACGGCCGCATACAGCAGCGAGCCGAACAATGCCTCGCCGACGCCGATCAGATAGCTCGTGTGGCCGTGCAGATTATCGGCGGTGGCGACGCCCGATGCGAGCACGAGTCCGACGAACGCGGTCGCGATCCAGCCGAGCCGGTCCGCGCCCAGCCGCTCGTTGAACAGCGCCGCGCCGATCAGCACGACCCAGAACGGCTGCACGTGAAACACGACGGTCGCGACCGCGATGCTGGTGCGATGAATCGCATCGAAAAAGCCGACCCACTGCGTGATCATCAGCATGCCGGAGATCAGCGCGAGCCCGACCGTGCGGCGCGTGAACTGCGCGCGCGTGAAAAAGCCTTTCCACACGCAATACGCGGCCAGCGACAGAAAGCCGAATACACAGCGAAAGAACACCAGCGTCAGCGCATCGAGCCGCGCTTCTTCGACGAACACGCCGAGCGTGCCCATCAGCAGTCCGCCGCTCGCCAGTGTGATCGCGCCTTGTTGACGGGGGGTGAGGGACATGCGCAACGACTCCGGTGAATGAATGCCCCGAGTATTGCGCGGCTTGCGGGACGCTCACAAACGAATTAAATTGAGAAATTCCATAAGCCGGATTGATAAATCGTGAACCCTGAATTCGACATCGATCTGTTGCGCAGCTTCGTCGCGGTCGTCGACGCGGGCAGCTTCACGAAGGCGGCGGCGAGCGTGCATCGCTCGCAGGCGGCGGTCAGCATGCAGATCAAGCGGCTCGAAGCGATGCTCGGCACCACGCTGTTCGCGCGCAATACGCGCAGCCTCGCGCTGACGCGGCCCGGCAACACGCTGCTCGAATACGCGCGCCGTTCGCTCGCCTTGCAGGAGGAGGCATGGTCGGCGATCGTGCGGCCCGAGGTCAGCGGGCGCGTGGTGCTCGGCGCGCCGGACGACTACGTGTCGTCGCTGCTGTCGCCGGTGCTGCGGCGCTTCGCGACGCTGTATCCGCGCGTCGAGATCGAGATCGTCTGCGCGCAGAGCACGGCGCTCGCGCCGATGCTCGCGGACAACAAGATCGACCTCGCGTTCGTCACGCGCGACCGCAAACTGCGCGGCGAATTCGTGCGCAGCGAGCCGATGGTGTGGGTGGGCGCGTCGGCCGATACGCCGGTGCTCGCGATGTCGCCGTTGCCGGTGGGACTGTACGAGCCGGGCTGTCTTGCCAGGCAGCACACGCTCACCGCGCTCGACGCCGCGCGGATCCGCTATCGCGCGGCGTTCAGCAGCGCGAGCCTGATGGGGCTCGTCGCGACCGTCGATGCCGGCTTGTCGGTGATCGCGCTCACGCGTTGCAGCGTGCCGGCGCGGCTGGCGATTCTCGGCGACGCGCAGGGCTTGCCGAAGATCGCGCCGCTCGACATCGTGGTCGCGCGCAGTGCGAAGTCCGACCGGCCGACCTGCGATTATCTGGCGCAGCAGATGGTGCAGGATCTGTCGTTGCGCTCGAACGCAAGGGGCGCGGCGTAGCGCTCGCCGCGGATCGCATCGGAAATTGATCGCGGTGCCGAAGCAGTCGATGCAATGAACGGGGCGCTGATCGTGAATTTTTGTCATATCGGTTCGAGCGAACAGAACGCGTGTTGAGGTAGCGTGTCGAAGCGCACGATTAACCCGTAAGCCAAGTAAGGAGATGGAAATGAATCGACGCATTCTGATTTCGCTGCTGATGAGCGCAGGTCTGCTGGCGGGCGGCGCGGCGCACGCGCAGTTGAACCTGAAGCAGTTCGGTGTCGGCGGTGGCGACAGTTCGACGGTCGGTGGGGCGGCCGGCGCGCTCGGCAATGCGCTTGGCGGCAATTCGGCCAGCACTTCATCCGGGGGCGTGTCGCAGTTGCTGCAGAACTACGTGGGCGCGAACCAGCAGGTGCTGAGCGGCCAATCGAGCCTCGCGTCGGCGATGGGCATGACGAGCGCGGCGGGGCAGGCGCAGCAGGCGGCGGGGCTGTTGAGCGGCGGCACGCCGTCGGTGAATCAGTTGACGCAGGTCGGCAGCACGCAGCAGTCGCTGTCGCAGAAGCTGACCGATGCGTTCGCCAGTCATGCGAGCGGCGGCGCGTCGTCGACGCCGGTCGACAAGCAGGCGTTCACCGATGGCCTGTCGTCGCTCGGCAAGGGCGTGAGCCAGTATTCGAGCCTGAAGTCGGGGCTCGGCAGTGTCGGTCAGATGAGTCCGACCGCGCTGCTGCAATCCGGCATGAATCCGCAGACCGCGCAAAGCGCGTCGTATATCGCGCAATCGGCGCCGGGGCAGTTGCAGTCGCTGATGTCGACGCTGAGTTCGGCCGTGCAGTTCGCTTCGAGCCACGGCATTACGGTGCCGTCGATCGCGACGTCGGCATTGAAGGGGATGTAGGCGCGGTGTGCGGGGCGCGTCGATCTGTCGGCTGGCGGGCGCCGCGCGTGGCTACGACAATACGTTGCGCCGTGGCGTCGCCTGCCCGTGCCGCGCGCGCGTCAAAAGCGGCTATGATCGTTTCGCCCGGGGCGCCGGCCAGGCGCGCGGTGCGTGCCGATGCCGGAGCCAGCGCCAGCGCCGGTGCCAGCGCTAACGCCGCATTCCTAACCCAACCGGAACACCGTCGATGTCCCACACCGTGAATCTGGACAACTACTTTGCCCGCATCGGCTACACAGGCCCGCGCACGGCTACGCTGGACGTGTTGCGGGCGATTCACCGGATGCATCCCGCGGCCATCCCGTTCGAGAATCTGAATCCGCTGACGCGCCGTCCGGTCAGGCTCGATCTCGAATCGATCGAGCGCAAGCTCGTGACCGAAAAGCGCGGCGGCTACTGCTTCGAACAGAACACGCTGTTCGCGAACGTGCTGATGCAACTCGGCTTCAGCATCACGCCGATGCTCGGGCGCGTGTTGTGGGGGCGCGAGCCGGGCGCGATCACGCCGCGCACGCATATGGTGCTGCGGATCGATATCGACGGCGACGCATGGATCGCCGATGTCGGCTTCGGCAGCATGACGCTGAGCGCGCCGCTGCGTCTGATCGCGGGCCTGGCGCAGCCGATTCCGCTCGGCACGTTCCGGCTCGCCGATGCCGGTCACGAAAAGCTGTATCTCGAAGCGCAGGTGGCGGGCGATAGCTGGGCACGTGTCTATCGCTTCGATCTGCACGCGGTCGAATGGATCGATTACGAAACGTCGAACTGGTACACGTCGGCGTCGCCGGATTCCATGTTCGCGCACAACCTGATGGTGTGCCGCGTGTTGCCCGACGTGCGCGTGACGCTGTTCAACGATCAATTGAGCGAACGCGACGGCGCGGGGCAGGTCGTCGCCGAGCGGCGCATCGCGAGCGCCGGCGAACTCGCCGATTGTCTGAGCGAGCGCTTCGGGTTGAACATCGACGGCATCGATATCGTCGATGTGTTCGAGCGCGTGCGCACGCGTGCAGAGACGGCGTGACCAACGTTCCAGTGGCCGCATGAACGGGCGCACAGGTTGCGCCACGGCAGTGAGCCACATCAGCCTGCCACATCAGCCGGCCGTAAAACCGGACCACCCGAAGGAGAGCCGCGATGCTCACGCGCATGATCGTGCAAACGCTCGCCTAGCTGGCGTTCATGGGCGTGCTGCTGTTCGGCGCGGCCGGCACGCTCGCGTGGCCGGCCGCGTGGTGGTATCTGGCCGAGCTTGCGCTGTTGAGCCTGTGGCTCGGCTCGTGGCTCGCGCGTTACGATCCCGCGCTGCTCGCCGAGCGGCTCGCACCGATGATTCAGACGCAGCAAAGCCGCTGGGACCGCCTGTTCGTGGCCGCGGTCGGCATCGTGTGGGTCGGCTGGATGATCCTGATGGGCGTCGACGCGATGCGCTTTCGCTGGTCCGCGCCGTTGCCGCTCTTGCTCGTGATTTTCGGCGCGCTGTGCGTGTTCCTGTGCATCGTGTTGTGCCGCTCGGTATTTCGCGCGAACAGCTACGCGGCGCCGATCGTGAAGATCTAGGCGAGCCGCGGGCATAAGGTGGCCGACACCGGTCCTTACGCGTACGTGCGCCATCCGATGTATGCGGACGCGCTGCTGTTCTTTGCCGGCTCGCCGCTGATGCTCGGTTCCTGGTGGGGGCTCGTCGCGTTGCCGGTGATGGCGTACGGCTTCGGCTGGCGCGCGCTGCGCGAGGAGCGCGTGCTCGCCGAACAGCTCGACGGCTACGTGCAGTACATGGAGCGGGTGCGCTATCGTTTCGTGCCGTTTATCTGGTAGCGCGGCGATTCAGCAAGCGCTGCGATTCAGCGGGCAATCCGCGTCGCTCCGCACTGACAAAACGCTTACCGCCCGCGCCGAAGCGGGTAAGATTGGGCCCGGCCGCCGGAGAATTCGGCCACGATAGACACTATGCACGACCGGCGCACCATCGATGAGGTTTGGAGTGAAAACAACGATACCGACGCACCGCGCACCCGCCGCGCAAGCCGAGCAGAAGCAGAATCCCGCCAACCCCGCCACCGAACGCAATAGCGACACGCCGGTCAAGGCGTTGCCCGCCTATGAACAGATCAAACGCTATGTGATGCAGCGCATCGGCGAAGGCGAATGGAAACCCGGCGGCTTGATTCCGTCCGAAACGGAGCTGGTCAAGGAGTTTGGCGTCGCGCGCATGACGGTGTCGCGCGCATTGCGCGAGCTGACCGCCGAGCGCGTGCTCACGCGTGTGCAAGGCTCGGGTACGTTCGTCGCGCCGCAACGCTATGAATCGACGGTGCTGGAAATTCGCAATATCGCCGATGAAATCGCCGCACGCGGTCATCGTCATGCGGCGCGCGTGCTGACGCTCGAACCGAGCGACGATCCCGATGCGCTCGGAGCGCTCGGTCTCGCGAGCGGCCCCGCGTTTCACTCGTGCATCGTGCACAGCGAAGAGGACGAACCGATCCAGTACGAGGACCGCTACGTCAATCCCAACGTGTTTCCGGCGTACCTGCAACAGGACTTCTCGGTCGAAACGCCGAATCACTACATGGTGCGGCTCGCGCCGGTGCAGCACGCCGAGTTCCGCATCTATGCGCAAAAGCCCGACGCCTATGTGCGCCGGCATCTGACGATGGAGATCGGCGAGCCGTGTCTGCTGCTGTGGCGGCGCACCTGGGTCGGCGAGAACGTCGCGACGTCGGTGCGGCTCTGGCATCCGGCGTCGCGTTTTCATCTGGCGGGAACGGTATAGCGCGAAGCCTGCCAGCCGCGCTGGGTGCATTTTCGAGCGGCACGCCGGCCCGGAGGTCAGCCCTGGCGCTGCGACGTATTCGGCGAAAAACGGCAGCCCAACCGGTAGCGCGAGCCCGGATGCACGAACCGCGCGAACGTCACCGCCACGCCATTGGTCCACGTGCGGCGCGTCAGCGTGAGGCAGGGTTCTTCGGCGGAGATTTCAAGCAGTTCGGCCTCGGCGGGGGTGGGCAGCGCCGCGTCGACGACATGTTCGAGATCGTGCATCGGCACGACGGTCAACAGATATTCGGACGGCTTCAGCGCCGAGAAATCGTGCTGCAGGAAATCCGGCGCGACGGCCGGATTCACATAGCGATCTTCGAGCTGCACCGGCAGGCCGTTCTCGCGATGCACGCAAACCACATGGAACACCGACGCGCCGGGCGGCAGCCCCAATGCATTCGATACCGTGACCGGCGCGGTCTCGCGCTGCAACAACACCATGTCGCAACGATACGCATGACCGCGTGAACGGATTTCGTCGCCTATATGCGCAATCATCAGCAAGGTCGACTGCGGCTTGTTCGGTGCGACGAACGTGCCGACGCCGGACACCCGCGTGACGAACCCCGCATCGGCGAGTTCGCGCAGCGCGCGATTGACCGTCATCCGCGATACGCCGAGCGTCGCGACGAGGTCCAGTTCGGAGGGCAGACGATCGCCTGCCTGACGCTTGCCCGAGTCGATGATCTGGCGGATGTGCCGTTTGACCTGTTCGTAGCGCGCGGCCGGCGCCTCGTCGGCGCCGCGTGCGCTTCTGGCCACCGCGCCGCTCACGCTCGCGGCGGGCTTGCCCGGAGGTTTGTGGCGGACGGTAGCGCTCATAGCGGCTGCGCGTCGTCGGGGCCGCGCGTCCAGAACGCGTTGCGGTCGAAGTAGTTTTGCAGGAATTGCCGCAGACGCGGCTGCTCGGCATCGTGAAAGACCTCACGCGGTTTGCCCTGCACCGCGATGCGCCCCTGATCGATAAACACGACCTTGTCGGCGACCTGCGCGGCAAAGCCCATTTCATGCGTGACCACCGCCATCGTCATGCCGTCGCGCGCGAGCTGCTTCATCACCTGCAGCACTTCGCCGACGAGTTCGGGGTCGAGCGCCGAGGTCGGCTCGTCGAACAACATGATGTGCGGCTCCATCGCGAGCGCCCGCGCAATCGCGACGCGCTGCTGCTGGCCGCCCGATAGCCTGGCCGGATACGCGTCGCCCTTATGCGCGAGGCCGACGGTCTCCAGCATCGCATTCGCGCGGCGGCGCGCTTCGTCGTTCGACAGGCGCCGCACGCGCAACAGCGCTTCCATCACGTTGCCGAGCGCGGTCATATGCGGCCACAGATTGAACTGCTGGAACACCATGCCGACGTTGCGGCGCACGCGATTGATCTCGCCCTGCGACGCGCGCATGCGCTTGCCGTTGCGCTCGGCATAGCCAAGCAGTTCGCCCTCGATGCGCACGTCGCCCTGATCGTAGGTTTCGAGCGCGGCGAGGCAGCGCAGCAGCGTGCTCTTGCCTGAGCCCGACGGTCCGATGATGCAGACCACTTCGGAGCGCGCGATATCCAGATCGACGCCGCGCAGCACCTCGAGTTCGCCGAAGCGCTTGCGCAGATCGCGCACTTCGATCAGCGGCGCGGCCTGAGGCAAGTCTTGCGTTGCGGCGCTGGCGGGAGGCATGGAGGAGCGCATGTCGGCGATGGCGTTCATAAGTGTTCCCGGATCATGCCATGAAGCGTGCGAGGCGGGCTTCGGCCCACATGCCCGCGCGCGAGGTCAGCTCGACCAGCGCGAGATAGCACACGCACAGCACCAGCAGGGTTTCGACGAAAGCAAACGTGGCCGAACCGATGCCGGTCAGCACGAACGTCAGTTCGGGCACGGTGACGATCGACAGCACCGCGGTTTCCTTGCTCAATACGATGATCAGATTGGTCAGCGCGGGCACGATCAGCACCAGCATCTGCGGCGCCTGGATGCGCAGGATCGCCTGCCAGCGCGTGAGCCCGAGGCACGACGCTGCTTCGAGATGGCCGCGTGGCACCGACTGAAAGCCGGAGCGAAACGCTTCGGCGAAATACGCGCTGCCGTACAGGCCGAGGCCGAGGATGCCGGCCGTCATCGGTTCGAGCGTCAGACCGATCGACGGGCCGCCGTAGTACAGCAGAAACAGTTGCACGAGAAACGGCGTGCCGCGAAACAGTTCGATGTAGACGCGCAGCAGGCCACGCACCCAGCGTCCGCAGAAGAGTTGCAGCACCGCGATCAGAAAGCCGATCACGAGACCGATTGCGACGCCCGCGGCCCAACTGCCGAGCGTCGTCGCGAGGCCGGCGGCGATCGGCTGCAGATTGTGCGTGATGACGGTAGGGTCGAACGTTTGCATGGCGAGGTTCGCGTCGGCGCGGGTCGGTCAGGCGTGCTGCAAACGGTGCTCGGCCGCATGCGTGATCAGCGCGAGCGTGCCGCAGATCACGAAGTAGATCAGCCCGGCTGCGACGTAGGCTTCGAGCGGCCGGTATGTGCTCGCGGCGAGGTTCTGCGCGGTGCGGGTGATTTCCGCGACACCGACCACCGAGATCAGCGACGAAGCCTTGATCAGCAGCACCATTTCGTTGACGAGCGACGGCAGCGTCAGGCGGAATGCCTGCGGCACCAGAATGCGCCGCAGCGTATCGAGCGGAGACAGGCCGAGCATGCGTGCCGCTTCGAGATGCCCGGGCGGAATGCTCAGAAAGCCGCCGCGCAGAATCTCGGCGATATACGACGCCGAGCACAGCGATACCGCGCTGATCGCGGCGACGATCGGCGACACGTTGATGCCCGCGAACGGCAGCAGGTAATACACGAGCAGCAACTGCACGAGCATCGGCACGCCGCGAAAGAAGAACACATACGCACCGCCCGCGAGACGCGCGGCGCGATGCTGCGAGAGCCGTGCGCTGCACACACCGATGCCGACGAAAAAACCGGTCACGAGCCCCGTCAGCGAAATGCCGATGGTGGCGAGCGCCGCATGCAATAGCAGCGGCAAACCCTGAACGAAGACGGTCGTGCTGAACATGGCGATGACGGCTAGCGAAGCGGGGAGAGCGATACGCGGCGATGCACGCGCTGACGAAACTATCGAAACTATTGCGGCGCGCGCATCGTCCGCATTAAAACGCTCAGTAGTTCGGCGTGGGCAGCGTGGTCGGCACATCCATTGCGACGCCGAACCATTTCTTCTGCAACGCCGCGAGGCGGCCGTCTTTGTGCATCTTCACGAGCGCGGCGTTGAACGCGTCGGCGAGCGGCTTGCTGTCGGCGTCCTTGCGCAGCGCGTACGCGAAGTACACGTTCGCGCCGAACGACGGCTGCACGACCGCGAACATTTCCGGGCGCTGCTTCGCGACATACGCGATGTTGGTCACCGAGTTCGCGACCGCCGCGATGCGGCCGGCGGCGAGATCCGCATAAGCCTGATTGTTGTCGACGTATTCGCGGATTTCAGGCGGCTTGGGCAGCGTGGCGGTGTAGCTCTTCAACTGTTCGAGCTGCGCGGTGCCTTTGCCCGCGCCGATCGTCTTGCCCGCGATATCCGCCGACTTGCTGATCGACGTATCGTTCGCGCGCTTGAGCAGCGCGTCGGTCGCGTCGGCAACGGGCAGTGTGTACGTGTAGCGCTCCATGCGCGCTTTCGTGACCGTCAGCGGTCCGCCCACCATGTCGAACTTGCCCGCTTCGAGACCCGGCAGCACACTGGGCCACGGCAGATCGATAAAGCGCACTTTTACGCCGAGTTCCTTGCCGACTTCCGCGAACAGATCCTTGTTGAAACCGGCCTGCTGTCCATTTTCGAGGAAATCGAACGGCGCGAACTGCATTTCGGTGCCGACCACCAGTTCGCCAGCCTTCTTCACTTTGGCGAGCTGATCGTCGGCGTACGCGGCGACGCTTGCCGCGCACAGCGCGAGCATGACCAGACTCGATTTCCAGCCTGCAAGGATACGCATGGGATTCTCCGGGGCGAACAGGTGTTGCGCTGTCGGGTTGTTGGAATCGTTGCGGAACCCGTCGCGCGGGCCGCGCATCGCGGTTCATGCACGGCAGTATATACCGCGTTTCCGGCGAAAAATAAATGTGCTAACGAGTAGAGAAAAGCCCTGATATGCCGCAATGAAATGCAACTTGCAGCGATGCTTTTGGCGGTATATACCACTGCAATGCAAGCAGCCGGCCGGCACACGTTTGGTGCATCTATCGCGAAACGCCGCGCGGCAATTCATCAGCCAGATGCGCTGCCGAATTGCAGCGGCCGATGTCAGTCATTCCGTCGATCCCAGAAGGAGCAACACGATGTCCGTGACCCGCATTCCGATCATCGATCTTGCCGGCGTACGCGCAGGCGATCCGCAAGCCTTGCGGCGCGTCGCAACGCAAATTCATCAAGCGTGTACGACGATCGGCTTTTTCTACATCGTCAATCACGGGGTGCCGCAAGCGGCGATCGACGCGGCCGCGCAGGCCGCGCGCACGTTCTTTGCGTTCCCGGTCGACACCAAGCGGCGCGCGGCGGTGAATCAGCGGCATCGCGGCTTCAATGCGCTCGGCGACGCGACGATGTATCAGGCCAAACGCCCCGACTACAAGGAGTTCTTCAGTATCGGCCTCGAATTGCCGGAAGACGATCCCGACGTGCTGGCGGGCCAGGCGCTGCGCGGGCCGAACAACTGGCCGGACTTCATGCCCGAATTGCGTGCGGCGTTGTACGGCTATTACGAAGCGGTCGGTGCGTGCGGCGCGGATCTGCTGCGCGCGGTCGCGGTGAGCCTCGGCGTCGATGAAAACTTCTTCGCGCCGCGCTATACGAAGCGGATGCAGCGCACGCAGATGGTCTATTACCCACCGCAGCCGCCGCAATCCGATGAAGATCAGTTCGGCGTCGCGCCGCATACCGATTACGGCTGCATCACGCTGCTATGGCAGGATCAGGTGGGCGGTCTGCAGGTGCGCGAAATCGCCAACGACACGTGGATCGACGCGCCGCCGATCGAAGGCAGCTTCGTCGTGAACGTCGGCGACCTGCTCGCGCGCTGGACCAACGAGCGCTTCCGCTCGACGCTGCATCGCGTGATCAATGCATCGGGGCGCGAGCGCTATTCGATCGCGACATTCTACGATCCGACCTACGGCGCGTCTGTCGACCCGCGCGAACTCGGTGCGAGCGACGCGCAGGTCAAATATCAGCCGGTCGCCGCCGGCGACTATATTCTTGGCCGGATCAACGATTCGATGGGCTATCGCAAGAAACACGCCGCTTCGGCACAACAAGGAACCCTTGCATGACGGATCACGGTATCACTCGGCAGGCTACGAGCGCCGCCGCGCCGCTCGCTGCGACGCTAGACGCGCTGCGCGCCGCGCTTGGTGACGACGCGGTGCGCGTCGGCGAGCAGATCGGCGAGCACGCGCTGACCGACTGGACGCGTCACGACCCGACGCGCCCGGCGGCATTGCTGCTGCCGCGCACGACTAGGGAAGTCTCGCGCGCGCTCGCGATCTGTCATACCGCGCATCAACCGGTCGTGCCGCAAGGCGGGATGACCGGCCTCGCGGGCGGCGCGATTGCGCGCGCAACCGATATCGCGCTGTCGCTCGAACGCCTGACCGGTATCGAAGAACTCGACGCCGCGTCGGCCACGCTGACCGTGCTTGCCGGCACGACGTTGCAAACCGCGCAGCAGGCCGCCGAGCAGGCGGGCTTCGAACTCGCGCTCGATCTCGGCGCGCGCGGCTCGTGCCAGATCGGCGGCAATCTTGCGACCAACGCGGGCGGCAATCGCGTGATCCAGTCCGGCACCGCGCGCGACCAGGTGCTCGGACTCGAAGTGGTGCTCGCGAATGGCGACGTGCTCAGCTCGCTCGGCAAGATGGTCAAGAACAACACCGGCTACGACCTGAAGCACTGGTTCATCGGCTCGGAAGGCACGCTCGGCGTGATCACGCGCGCGGTGTTGCGGCTGCAGCCGCGGCGCGCGGCGCGTCATACGGCGCTCGTCGCGTTCGATCACTACGATGCCGCGGTGAATCTGCTGCGCCGTCTGACGAAGCGCTTCGGCAACGATATCGGCGCGTTCGAGATCATGTGGCCGGACTTTTACGATTTCGGCGTGAAGTTGACCGGCACGCGCTCCCCGTTCGACGCGGTGCATCCGCTGTATGCGCTGATCGAACACGCGGGCTTCGATGCGGACGATAACGGCGAGTGCTTTGCGCAAGCGTTGACCGATGCGCTCGAAGCGGGTGCGCTGCGCGACGCGGTGATCGCGCAGTCGGTTGCCGATGCGCGTGCGTTATGGGCGATTCGCGAATGCACGGCCGAGTTTCCGATCAAACTCGACCCGATCAACTTCGATGTGAGCTTGCCGATCGGCGGCATCGGCGCGTTCGTCGACCGCTGCCGTGCGGCGCTCGATCAACGCTGGCCGGGCAACGAAGCGTATTTCTTCGGCCATATCGGCGATTCGAATCTGCATCTGACCGTCGACGGCCACTCGGTGCCGGGCGTCGATCATCATGCGGTCTATGCGTTCGTCTATCAGATGCTGCGGCCGTTGGGCGGGTCGGTGTCGGCCGAGCATGGCATCGGTCTGCTCAAGCGCGAGTTCCTGCCGATTTCGCGTTCGCCGGCCGAGCTTGCGGCGATGATCGCGATCAAACGCGCGCTCGATCCGCACGGCATTCTGAATCCGGGCAAGCTGTTCTGATTTCGGGCGCGGCGGCGCGCTGACTGAGAATATGGCGCACGCGCAGGCACTTTACGAGTGCGCCGGCGTGCGCCGTAGCGATCGTCAATGCGTGGTGACCGAATCGAGTCCCGTCGACTGAACCGTCCGCTGTGCGGCGGGCGACGCCAGATAGTCGAGCAGCGCCTTCGCTTCGCGCGGATGCGGCGCGTTGACCGGAATACCCGCCGCATAGCGCGTGACCGATTGCACCGACTCCGGAATCTTGCCGACAAAGGCCGCGCCTTTTACCGGCAGCAATTCGCTGACCTGCTGGAAGCCGATTTCGTAATCGCCGTTCGCCACCACCGACGCAACCGGAATCTTCGGCACCATCTTCGCCTTCGCGCTGACCTGGTCCTCGATGCCAAGCCGCTTGAACATCTCGCGTTGAATATAGACGCCGCTGGCGCTGTCCGAGTAAGCAATCGACTTCGCGTGCAGCAGCGCTTCCTTCAAACCTTCAACCGTGCTGATATCGGGCTTCGGCGCGCCGTCGCGCACCACCATGCCGATGCGCGAATCGGCAAGCTCCACGCGCGAAGCGGGAATGACCTTGCCCTGCTTGATCAGATCGTCGAGTGCATAGCCGACCATGATGACGACGTCCGCGGATTCGCCGCGCGCGAGCCGATTCGGAATCGCTTCGCGCGATTGACCCATCGACGGCCCGAGGATCGTATCGAGCGTGTTGCCGGTCGACGCCGTGAACTTCGGCCCGAGTTGCCGATAGGCGGCGGTGAAGCCGCCCGATGTCATCACATGAAGTTCCGCTGCCTGCACGTGCGTCGCGGCGACGGTATTGCCGAGCAGGCCGGCGGTGAATACAGTCAGAAGGAATTTTTTCATCGGAGTGAGCGGGAGTGCAAAGTCAATGAAGGCGCGCTGAAAGCGGGACGTAGGCTCGGCCGCGCGTTGCGCAACCGGAACCATACCCGAACGAGCGCGCGCGGAGAACCCGCGACGCGCGGATTACGCACCCCGCATCGCTGCGCTCGCGCGTCAATGCGCATTCAGATACTGCACGATCACCGGATAAACATCGGCCGCCGCATTCTTGCCGAACATGCAGTCGATATGTCCATAGCCCGGAATCAGATGCCGCTCATACGGCTGCTCGGGAAAGCGGCTGCGCAACATGTCATAAGTGAGCGCGGTGCTTTTGGGCAGATAGGTTTCGTTTTTCTCGCCGTGGATAAAGCCGATCGGCAGACGCATCCCCTCCAGCCCCTTCATGCCGTTCGCCCCGGTGAGGTACACGTCGTCGCCGTTCGCGTCGACGACCTTGCCGGCGCGCACCATCGCGGCCAGATGCTTGAACAGCGCCATGTCGTGAATGCCGAACAGTTCCTGCAGGTTCTCGTGCAGCGTTTCGTTGAGCTTCTTATGCTCGTACAGCAGCCCGTACAGGAAGGTCGCGCGATGACAGATCGCACTGCCGCAGCCCTCGTCGTGATCGATCGGATAGAGGCGCAGCGCTTCGTCGAACAGGTTGTCGGGCCACGAATCTTCCTGCGTATAAGCAGTGAGATCGCGCACGCGCAGATGCTGCATCAGATCGGGAATATGCAGGCCGGCCTTGATCCGTTGCAGCGTTCCCGGCACCGGATGCGCGGACACCTGCGAAATAACGGCCGAGCGTACGCCGCCGAGCCCATGCATCAGCGACATGCTGAACGCCAGTGCGCCCATGCAATGGGCGAGCACCTGAATGTCCGGCGCGCCGGTCAGCTCGCGAATCTTCGCGACCGCGGCGGGGATGTCCTCGCGCGCGACCTTGTCGACGTTGGTCGGCACCAGTACGCTCGGCAGTTCGATGCTCACGCGCAGATCGACGAGCCATACGTCGTAGCCCGATGCGCATAGATATTCGACGAGGTTGGTCGCAATCAGATCGGTCGAAAAAATGCGGCTCGATACGCCCGAGCCGTGAATCAGCAGAAGCGGCTTTGCAGCTTTGCCCGAGCTTTGATCGAAGTAGCGCGTGAGCCTGAGCGTGGTGCCATCGGCTGTGTCGAAGAACGTGACTTTCGGCGGCGGCGCGCGCAGCGTGCGCTTCGCGCGCGGCGCCGCGTTCGGATCATGGAACTGCAGCGGCGCGGCCACTCCGCCGTATTCGGTAAACAGCACGCCGGCGAAGAATTTGCCGAACTTCAGCGTCCATTCGAGGCGCGTTTTCAGATCGGGCGCATGCGTGACTTCGAGCGTGCGCTGCTGCTTCAGGAAATTTTCCGGCGTGATGATCAGCGTCGCGCTGCCGGTCGCGGGCGCGTCGTCGGCCGCCGCCGCGCGAATCTCCGCATAGAGCGTGTTGGTCTGCTCCCAGAGATTGATCGGCGACGTGCGCGTGATGATCTTCTTGCCGGTCAGATACCAGGTCTTGCCCTCGGTCGAGTTGAGCGTCATCCGATACGTCATGTTGCGCTCGTCCACGTCGGACGCATCGACGATAAACAGATTGAACGTGCCGTCGGTAATCGTCAGCGCCTGGCTGGACAGAGCGGGGCAGGTCAGCGTGCCGGCCGTGCGCGCGAGATGAGCCGGATTGGCGAGCATATCGGCGAGATCGTCGGACTCGACCGTCAGCGTGAATTCGATCGGGCTCTTCACGACTGCGCCGGCGATGGTCGACGTGTAAGTGCCGACCATCGTCTCGGTGAACCGCAGGCCGATTTTCTGCGCGGGCGGCGCGGCGGCGGTGCCCTTCGATGCGTAATCGATCGGCCAGTCATGCGCGTGCGCGAGCAGCGCGCAATTGCGTTCGGCGAGCGCGGAAATGGTCAGCAGCGGATTCACGCCGAGCGACATCGGCATCACTGCGCCGTCCATCACATACAGGCCGTCATGTACCGCGTCGCCCGACGTGCCGCTGAACACGCGGCCCTGATGATCGACGACGCCGCGCCCGGCATCCTCACCCATCCCGCAGCCGCCGAGCGGGTGCACGGTCACCGTGCGCCGGCCGGCGATCGGCGTCGAAATCGGATTGCGCAGATATTTGCCGCCGAGCGGCACGGTCGCCTTGATCAGCACGTCTTCGATCGTCTGAAACAGCGGCTGGCGGCCCGCGTCTTTCCATTCGATGCGCGCGCGGCCGTTGTCGTCGATCTCGATCCGGCCGTTTTCGTCGTCGTGCGCCATCACCAGATAGCTTTGCGTGTGATTGAGCGCGCCGTGATACGGGCCGCGAATCAGGCTGTCGAGCGTGCGCGCGTCGTAGGCGGCCCGTTCGAGCAGCGACGGCGGACCGGCGGCATCGACGCCCTCGAGCGGCGCGACCGCGCCGAGCATGCCGACCAGCGCCTCGCCGACGGCGCCCGCGAGCGAGCCTTCTTCGATCACATAGCCATCCCTGACGTTCGGCACGTACTTCTCGGCGCGATTGTCGATCAACCCGGTGATGGTCGGCCCGACCGCCGGAATGTCGCCCTGCTTGTGCGACCCCCAGCCTACGCCGTTGATCGGCTCTTTCGTGTTGTACGCGAACGCGAGCACGTCGCCGTTGCCGGTGAAATGCCGGCCCAGCATATCGGATGTGCTCAAGCCCGCCTTGCGCGAGCGCAGCAGCAGCGCCGTCGAGCCGATCGTGCCCGCCGCGACGATGACGATGTCGGCCAGCACGAACAGATCCGGTGCGTCATAGCTTTCGCGGCCGAGCGCGACGAGCTGGAAATTGACCTTCCATTGCCCGGTATCCGGATCGCGCAGCACCGAATGCACGGCCGTTCCGGTGAAAATTTTCGCGCCATGCGCGACCGCATCGGGCAGATAGTTCATGTGCGTCGAATTCTTCGCGTCGTAGTTGCAACCGGAGTTGCAATCGCCGCAACCGACGCACCGCTGCTGCTCGACGCCGGCCTCGTTGGGGCCTGCCTTGAACGTGACGGTAATCGGCGGGCGGCGGAAGCGGTCCGCCATCCCGAGTGCCTGCGCCGACTGTTCGAGCGCCTGCAGCTTCGGCAGCGCCGGAAAGTCGGCGGGCACCGGCGACGGCGACAGCATCTTCCACGCGCGCTCGTAGCCTTTGTCGCGGCCGGCTTTGTCCTCGCGCAGCGCGGCGGGCCAGCGCGGGTCGTTCCACAGGCGCGGGTCGGCTTCGAGCGCGACGTTCGCATTGATCAGCGAGGTGCCGCCCAGACCGCAGCCGACCACCGCGTTGACGTCCTCGTTCACATGCACTTCCAGCAGCGCGAGCGGCGAGCCGATCTGCGCCTCGGCCGTGTTGTACTGGATCTGCTCGACGCCTTGCACCGGCGTGCGCGGGTATTCGCCCGCCATGAATTCGCGTCCGCGTTCGAGCACGCATACGCTGCGGCCCGCGCGCGCCATGCGGCTCGCGGCGATTGCGCCGCCGTAGCCCGAACCAATCACGACCACCTCGTAATGCGGCTGCAGCGCCGTTGGCGCGCTCGATAAGCGGTTCATCAGGACCACCTCGTCTGGATTTGAATGCGGGGGAACGGAAGCGTTGCTTCGGAACAAAGACGGCGTGCGGCGGCAGCTTTTTTATCGTAGGCGGATTACGCGCGCAACCAAAGCACGCAAAAAAAAGCGCGCCGTCGAGGGCGCGCAGCCGTAGCGTGCGACGTGTGAGGTGGCGTGACCGGCCGGCTGCTGCCAATTCCCCCGGGCCGGCCGGTCATGCATGGGTCCATCGCTTCGTGGTGGCCCGCGCCGCGGCTTTCTGCGAAGCCGGCTACACGGGCGGGTCGTCAGGGGCCTTGCATGCGCCCTCCGTAGTTATCTATCGACGAATTGCCGATCCCCGTGGTCATCCCCGTTACTTGCCGGTGGTTTGTCATTGGCTTATTACGCGGCTACTTCATTCAATTCGCTATCGTTCGATTCGGCGGCGAGCAGATTCAGCGCAACCAGAATCGCCGCGCGATTTTCAACGTCGATTTCGATGCCGAGCACATCGGTGAGCCAGCGGCCGATCTTCGTATTGGAAAATTCCCCGGTGCCGGCCGTCTTTTTCATCGTGACGCCGAGTTTGACGGCGCGATAGTGATAAGAGGGGACCCGATGCTGAGCCGCCACCGCCGACAAGCCACCTTTGCCTTCCGAGCACCAGCCGAGGCTGCCGGCGAGCACGATGCGCTCGGGTTCGTCGAGATCTTCGATGAACTCGCGCGCCGCGGAGCGCACGCGCTGTTCGTCGAGGCCGTGCTGAAACAGCACGCTTTGCACCGGATCTTCGAGCGCGTGCGCGTGCAGATCGATTTCCTGCGCCATGCCTTCGGTTTCCATCGACACGTTGCGCTGATGACCCGCGCTGCGCAGGCAGTCGATCAGATAACGGCGGAAATACGCGCACAGCGCATAGCTGTTGGACGGCGCGCTGTCGGCGCAGGAGCGGGTTTCCGTATGCCCGGGCGCGAGGCGCAGCACCTTCGCATAGATGAACTGCGCGACCAGTTCTTCCTTGTCTTCGCCGAGCGCCTGCAATTCGAGCGGGTGGTAGGTCCGCAAGGCGCGCTTGACCAGTTCGACCATCGACACCATTTCGTCCGCCGACAGGCGGGTGCGTCTGCGCCACAGGTCGGGCAGGATGGCGTCGTCGAGTCGGCGGGCGAACTCGTAGCTCGGTACTGCGCCCATGGAAACCTCCGTCAGGGGTGGGGCAAGAAGCGCGGTGAACCTGAGCGGTGAGGGGCCAGGTACTGGATGGAGCCTGCGATGCCGCGCTGAAACGTGAATGCAGTATGGATCGCGGCAAGCCCTCCGCCTATATGGATTAAGTGTTAGCTGATGGGTAAACTGCCGGGTAAACCGTCTGACGGGTTGTAATCGTTTCGTCAGAAAAGTGGGTATCCGGCGAGCCGGATATCGCGTCGCGCGGATGGGGTTGCCGCGCGACGCATCAACGAAGTTGCCGTGCCCGACAAGGAGACTGCGCGATGCGCGCCGACCCGATTCAGCGTGCAATCGACGAAGACGTGGTGCGCGTGCTCTACGCGCAGGACCCGATTGCATTCTTTTCGCACTGGTTTTCGATCGCGGTGTTGGTCGCGATCTACTGGCCGCACGTGCCGTCGCCGGCGCTTTTTATCGCGTGCTTCGGTTTTTATGCGGCTGCCAATTGCGCGAGCCTCGCGCTATGGGTCTGCAATCGCCGCTATCCGCATTGGGTGTCGCCGCGCGACTGGATCTATCTGCATGCGCTGCGCAGCGTGCTGCTGTACAGCGGGCCGGGCTTCGCGGTGTGGTTCGCGTTCCAGAGTCCGCAAACCGATCTGCCGCTGCTGCATACGGTGCTGCTCGTGACGCTCGCGGCCGGCGTGTTCATGTCGAACGGCTTCGACCTGCTGAATTTTTCGACGTCGATTCCCTTTCTGCTGTTTCCGTCGATCCTGCTGCATTTCGGCACCCATACGTTCGACCGCACGATTCTCGCGATCGTCCTCGCGTTCTTCTTCTGCGCGATCAACGTCTATGCGATGAGCTATCGCAAGCTGTTCCGCCAGGTCGTGCAGGCGCGGGTCGACCAGCAATATCTGGCGGAGTCGCTGGCCGCGCAAAAGCACGTTGCGGAGGAGGCGAGCCTCGCGAAGACGCGCTTCTTCGCGGCGGCGAGCCATGATCTGCGGCAGCCGCTCCACGCGATCGGGCTGCTTGCGGCGTCGCTCAACGATCCGGCGGCGACGCCCGCGCAGCATGCGAAAACGGCTGGGCATATCGTCTACAACGTCGAGGCGCTGAATCAGTTGTTCAACCAGGTGCTGGATCTCGCGCGGCTCGAAAGCGGCGCGACCCAGGTGGTCCGGCTGCATTTCCGGCTCTCCGAGCTATTCGAGCGGGTCGGCAGCCAGTACCGTCCGCAGGCCGCGGCGAAGGGGCTCGCACTGCGTATCGCGCCGACTTCGATGGTCGTGTACGACGATCCGGTGCTGCTCGAACGCGTGCTGAGCAACCTGCTGTCGAACGCGGTGCGTTATACCGAGGAAGGCGCGATCTGGCTGGGGTTGCGTCGCGCGGGACGGCACAACGGCGGCTATATCGAGGTGCGCGATTCGGGCGTCGGCATCTCGCCGGAAGAACACGAGCGCGTGTTCGAAGAGTTCTACCAGGCCACGAATCGGCAGCGCGACGCGCGCCAGGGGCATGGGCTCGGGCTGCCCACGGTCAAACGGCTGGTCGGTTTGCTCGGCGGCGAGTTGCAATTGCGCTCGGAGCCGGGGCGCGGCTCGGTGTTTCGCTTCGCGGTGCAGGCGGGCGACGCGAGCGGCATCGTCGCGAGCCTGAACGACTCGGCCGCGGGCAGCTCGGGCACGGAGGGGCGGCAGGTGCTGTGTATCGACGACGACCCATCGATTCTCGAAGGCCTCGCCAGTCTGCTGCAGCGCTGGGGCTGCGCCGTCCATGGCGTGCGCGACGAAGCGGCGGCGCTCGCGGTGCTCGCCGGCGGCTTCGTGCCCGACACGGTGCTGTGCGATTACCAGCTGGCGAATCGCCGTACCGGCGCGCAGGCGCTGACCGCGGTGCGCGGTGCGCTCGCGCGCGCGGGGCACGGCAATGTCGTGACGCTGCTGATTACCGGCGATATGGCGTCGGCCGAACTGGCGGCGCTCGCGTTGCAGGGGATTCCGGTGCTGCATAAGCCGGTCACGCCCGCGCGTCTGCGGCGCACGCTCGACATGCTGTGGCAGCAGGCGGAACTGGATAACGGCCGGCCGGCGGCAGTGGGTGTTGGTGTGACGCGTGTGGTCGCCGATCGCGCTGGCGAACCAGGCGAAACTCGCGAACCGGCGGGCTCGCCGTAAGCGGGGATGGGGCTGCGCGCCCGACCGGGCGTCGGGCAAACCGAATCGGTTCGTTGCTCAAACGCACGGCAACTCGCGCTCGGCAACTCGCGCGCGGCAACCCGCACCCGGCCAAACTCGCGATGAAGAAAGCTACAGCGTTTTGCCCGCCTCGAGCCAGCCGTTGATCACCGCGATCGCCGTGGAGCGGTTATGTACGCCGAGCGCCCGGAAGATCACCGACAGATGCACCTTGACCGTACCTTCCGCGACGCCGAGATCGCGCGCGATCATCTTGTTGGTCCAGCCGCGATGCACGAGCCGCATGATGTCCTGCTGACGCGGCGACAGGTTTTCCAGCAGGTGCTGTTGATGCGGTTGCAGCGCCGGAGCCAGCGTGAGCGGCTCGGTCTGCACGGCCGCGGCCTGGCCCGATGCGGCGGCGCTCTGATGAGCGGAGATGCCGGCCGTTGCCAACTGCGCGGTGGCGCTAGCCGCGGCGCTTGCGCATCTGCTCGCCGATTCCCGCGAGCCGAGCAGACTTAGCGCCTCCATCGGCACATAGGCGCCGCCGGAGAGCACCAGTTCGATCGCCTTCAGCATCACGCTGGCGGGCTGCCGCTTCGGCACGAAGCCGAGTGCGCCGGCCGCCAGCACCGCGCGCATTTCGTCGGGCGACTCTTCCGCGGACAGCACCACGACCGGCAGCGCCGGATTCTCGTTGAGCAGGGCCTGCAGCGACGTCGCGCCGTTCATCCCCGGCATATGCAGATCGACGATCGCGAGATCGTGATTCGCATCGGGCCGCGCGGCGGTTGCGAGGGTTTCCCAGCTATCGGCTTCATCGAACTGGGCTTCGGGGTCGAAGCCGCGCAGCATCCCTTTGACGCCTTGCCGGATCAGTTCGTGGTCGTCGGCCACAAGAAACTTCATGATGTCTCCGCGAGTCGAGCCTGTCCGTTAAGGGCCGCTGCCGTTGCAGGGGGCGCCGTTGCAAAGTCTCTTGCTTCTGTTCTCGTGAAACGCATCATGGCCGGTTTCCCGTGCTTCTGGATCGATCTTCGGGCCGCCTGGCGGACCGGTCCGTATGTTGCGCGTCATGCGTTTTTTTGCCGTGGCGCCGACGCCGCCAGGATGCTTGCCGCTGTCCTGGCGATGCTCGCCGCCATGCCGGGTGCCGTCTGTTATCGCCACCTGATTGCCGCCTCACTGCCGCCTGATTGCAACATCCGATACCGCTTTCACCTGCTGTTGTCCCGCTCCCTTGCCGGATTTGGCGCGCTTTGCCGAGCGCTTGCACACGCGTTACCGGCTGCCGGCATCGTTCGATGCGCTACGTGATCCCTAAGGCAGGTCTTTCGCGCACAGGTTCCGGCTTACCAGGTAGACGAGCCGCGCGAAGCATTTTTGAAGTGCTCGTATGCGGCTCGGCAGGTTATGCACGCTGGATTGGAGGTGTTTTCCCGTACGGCTATCCGACTGCAAACAGCGTCGCATTCATCAGAAGCCTGAACGCGAAACCGAGCGACATCGCCCCGGCCACGCCAACGCACCATAGCGTAATGAACCATACCCAGCCCGGCAGTTCAAGCCGGCGCGTCGTGGCCGTGCCAGTTGCCGCGCGGGAGCCGCGGCGTTCGGCTTCAATGATAGTGATGTTGGTCGTCATGACGCACCTTGCCTCGAAAGATCCAGTAACCCAGCGTCGTGTACGCGACGATGACCGGCAGGATCACCGCCGCGCCGGCCAGCGTGAAGGTCTGGCTCGAACGCGGCGCGGCGGCTTCCCACAGCGTCACGCTGGACGGAATCGCGTACGGCCACAGGCTGACGAGCAGCCCGAGGTAGCCGAGCAGCACGAGCGTCAGCGCGAGCACGAACGGCGTGTTGTGATGCCGCGCGCGCACCGCGCGATGCATGAAGAACGTGCAGATCGCGACGAAGAACGGCACCGGCAGCAACCGGAAGAAGAGCCCGTCATGGAACCAGCGCTGCGCGATGCCGGCGTCCATCAGTGGCGTCCACAGGCTCACGATCGCGATGAAGCCGAGCAGCACGAGCGTAAGCGGCCACACGACGCGATGCAGCCGCCGTTGCAGATCGCCCTCGGTCTTCGCGACGAGCCAGCAGCAGCCGAGTAGCGCGTAGGTGGCGACGAGCCCCAGGCCCGTCAGCAAGCTGAACGGGGTGAGCCAGCCGAATGCGTCGCCGGCGTAGGCGCCGTCGATCACCGGAATGCCTTGCAGAAACGCGCCGAGCACGATGCCCTGAGAAAATGCCGCGCCGGCCGAGCCGCCGATGAATGCGAGATCCCACAGATGCCTGGTGCGCCGCGCCTTCGCGCGAATTTCGAACGACACGCCGCGAAAGATCAGGCACACCAGCATGAAGACGAGCGGCAGGTACAGCGCCGACAGCACGGTCGAATAGACGACCGGAAATACCGCGAACAGCGCGGCGCCGCCGAGCACCAGCCAGGTTTCGTTGCCGTCCCACACCGGCGCGACCGTGTTCATCATCAGGTCGCGTTCTTTTTCATCGGGGAAGAACGGGAAGACGATGCCGATGCCGAGGTCGAAGCCGTCCAGCACGACGTACATGAAAAGGCCTAGCGCGATGATCGCGGCCCATACGACGGTTACGTCCATTTTGTTCTCGCTGGTTGCGGAGTTAGGCGGCGTCGATCATCTGATCGACGGCGGACAGCGGGCGGCGCGCGGTCCGCGCGGGCGTCGGCTGCGGCACGTCGGGCTTGCTGCCCGGCAACGCCGGACCCTTGCGCATCAGCTTCAGCATGTAGTAGATGCCGGTCCCGAACACGAGGAAGTAGACGAGCACGAAGGTCATCAGCGACAGCCCGACCTGCTGCGTGGTCAGCGGCGATACCGCCTGCGACGTGCGCATCACGCCGTACACGACCCACGGCTGACGCCCCGCCTCGGTGGTGACCCAGCCGGCCAGCAGCGTGACGAAGCCGCTCGGGCCCATCGCGACGCACAGGCGCTGGAACCACTGCGCGTCGTACAGGCGGCCGCGGCGGCGCAGCACCCAGGCTGCGGCCGACAGCGCGATCATCAGCACGCCGAGCCCGGCCATGATGCGAAAGCTCCAGAACACGACGGTCGAATTCGGCCGGTCCCGCGGCGGGAATTCCTTCAGGCCGCGGATTTCGCCGTCCCAGCTATGCGCGAGGATCAGGCTGCCGAGGTGCGGAATCGACACCGCGTAGCGCGTGGTTTCAGCCTTCATATCGGGGATGCCGAACAGGTTCAGCGCGGTGCCGCCTTTTTCGGTGTCCCACAGCCCTTCGATGGCGGCAATTTTCGCCGGTTGATATTGACGCGTATTCAGGCCGTGCTGATCGCCGACGAACGCCTGGATCGGCGTCAGAATCAGCAGCAGCCACAGCGCCATCGAGAACATCTTCTTCACCGCCGGATCGCGCCGGCCGCGCAGCAGATGCCATGCGCCGACCGCGGCGACCACCAGCCCCGCGACGATGAACGCCGCGAGCGCCATATGCGCGAGCCGGTATGGGAACGACGGATTGAAAATGATCTTGAACCAGTCGAGCGGCACGACCTGGCCGTTGACGACTTCGAAGCCTTGCGGCGTCTGCATCCAGCTATTGGAGGCGAGAATCCAGAACGTCGAGATCAGCGTGCCGATCGCGACCATCAGCGTTGCACCGAAGTGCGCGCGCGGACTCACGCGCTGCCAGCCGAACAGCATGATGCCGAGAAAGCCCGCTTCGAGAAAGAATGCGGTCATCACTTCATACATCAGCAACGGACCGGTGATCGGTCCGGCGAAACTCGAGAAGCCCGACCAGTTGGTGCCGAACTGATAGCTCATCACGACGCCGGAGACGACGCCCATGCCGAAGGCCACTGCGAAGATCTTCGACCAGAACAGACAAAGATCTTTGTAGTACGCCTTGCCGGTCTTTAGCCAACGCCATTCGAGAACCGCGATGAAACTGGCGAGGCCGATGCTGAGCGCGGGAAAAACGATATGAAAAGAGACGGTGAACGCGAATTGAATGCGGGCGAGATCGAATGCCGATATTGCGGAGTTCATGATCGTGTTGTGCGTGATAGCCGCATAAGCGGACTTACGCGCGTCGACCGGTGTCGGTGCGCACTGCGTTGGCAGATGGCGCAAGAGTAGAGGATCGACAGCGATCGTGTTGCAATGCGGCGTGCGTCAAAAAACCACCTTGTTTTGTGCGCGGCGCCGCGAATTATTCCGTAAGTTATTGATGAATATAAGGTTTTACTGCGCGGGCCATGCGCCTCATGCGGCGCGAGCCGGTACGCTCTGCGTCAATCGACCGCGCTGCAGCAACGCTGCCTGGGTACGTCCGATGAACGTTCTCCGGTCTCCGCTTTACGGCGTTGCGCGCAGTCGCCGTCGGCCGACAACCGGTTCTGAAACGACTTCGTTGGCCGGCGCGCTAGCCAGACGATTTTTTAACATTTACGATGGCGGCTACCGTATTGCCATTCAGCTATTTCTTTTCGCTACGCGTTGCGCATTACCGATTTTGCCAGGTTCTTTTTGCATTGTTTTTCGCGTAATCGGTATTGCGTCGGCATTGCATCGTTATTGGCAGCGCTATTTCCGCTGACCATTTCCAGCCGTCGTTTCCATGCAGCAACTGCAGCGATCGTCGAGCCGCTTTTCCAGAAGCGTTTGCGGTATTCATTTCAGACAGTCGTCACGTGTACGCATGCCGATGGCGGCCTGCACGCGCGGTGTCACGCGCGGCTCGCATGATTCGACAAACACAGCAGCTTCATCCACCTGCCGGCGACGGCAGCCTTCATCCACGAGGAGTCAACAGATGAGCACGATCAAGACCAAAGACGGCACGTCGATTTTCTACAAGGACTGGGGCCGTGGCCGCCCGGTCGTGTTTTCGCATGGCTGGCCGCTGAGCGCCGACGCGTGGGATGCGCAGATGCTGTTCCTCGGCAACAAGGGCTTTCGCGTGATCGCCCACGACAGGCGCGGTCATGGCCGCTCGGAGCAGCCGTGGGACGGCAACGAGATGGACACCTACGCGGACGATCTCGCCGCGCTGATCGAACAGCTCGATTTGCAGGATGCGACGCTGGTCGGCCATTCGACCGGGGGTGGCGAAGTCGCGCATTACATCGGCCGGCATGGCACCGCGCGCGTCGCGAAGGCCGTGCTGATCGGCGCGGTGCCGCCGCTGATGCTGAAGACCGCGGATAACCCGCTCGGCCTGCCGATGGATGTGTTCGACGGTATCCGCAAGGCCACGCTCGAAGATCGCTCGCAATTCTTCAAGGAACTGGCGGTGCCGTTCTACGGCTATAACCGCGCGGGCGCGAAGGTGTCGCAGGGTGTGATCGATTCGTTCTGGCGCCAGGGCATGGCCGGTTCGATCAAAGGGATCTACGACTGTATCAGGCAGTTTTCGGAAGTCGACTACACCGAAGACCTGAAGAAGATCGACGTGCCGACGCTGGTGCTGCACGGCGACGACGACCAGATCGTGCCGATCGACGCAGCCGGCCGGCAGACCGCGAAGATCGTCAGGAACGCGACGCTGAAGGTCTATGCGGGCGGCCAGCACGGCATGTGCACGGTCGAGGCCGACAAGGTCAATGCCGATCTGCTCGAATTTATCGGCTCGTAAGCGAATGACGGAATGACGGCGCGGGAGTGCGGGAAAAGAAGGGCGAAGCGTTGCGATCGATGAGGGCCTGTCGTGACGCGCGGTGCGTTCTTTTCCGCGTTTGGCTCCCGCGCTTTGGGTCGACACCGCCGCGAGTCCGCTCGGGTAGATAGAGCCTGCCTCGCGAGCGGGATACACGACCTGCGCTCTGACGTAGCCAATGGCTGAACAAAATATCCTGTTTTAGTCATATGATGTCGCATCAATTGATGCGACGTATGTCATTGTTTTTTAAGAATTAGCTAGTTTTCATGGGTTAAAATTGAGGGTAAATACTTAATTGAAATTCGCTTGCTCATAACTGATAGTACGTTATCGTACAACTTGAGCATGTTATGCGGCGCGTATAGCGCAGCCCGCCAACCTGCTCAAGCTACCGTCCTCCTGTTCGATCTCGCGCGCGGCGCAGTTAAAGGAACTCCCCCTATGAAGAAGATTGCCCTGAGTGGCGCCGGCGGTCAGCTCGGCGCAGTGGTACGTGCCGCATTCGTCGCACGCGGCATTCCGTTGCGCTCGGCCGCGGGCACGAAAGTGCTGACGCCGCTGGTCGAAGGCGAAGACGTGATGAACGGCGATCTGCGCGACCCCGCGGTCGTCGACCGGCTGCTCGACGGCGTGGACCTGCTGATCCACTTTGCCGGCACGAGCGTCGAGCGCCCGCTGCCCGAGATCATCGAGAACAATCTGCGCGGCCTCGTCGAAGTCTATGAAGGCGCGCGCCGCAACGGTGTGAAGCGCATCGTGTTCGCCAGTTCGAACCACGCGATCGGCATGTATCCGGTCACCGAGCATCTGAGCCTCGACTGCGAACTGCGCCCGGACGGTTTCTACGGCCTGTCGAAGGTGTGGGGCGAAGCGCTCGCGAGAATGTACTGGGACAAGCACGGCATCGAAAGCGTGTGCGTGCGGATCGGCAGTTGCCTCGAGCGTCCGACCGAGCCGCGCCATCTGAGCACGTGGTTCGGCCATGAAGATCTGATGCACTTCCTCGATCGCTGCATCGAAGCGCAAGACGTCGGCTTCCTGACGATCTGGGGCGTGTCGGCGAATACGCGCAGCTGGTGGGACAACAGCGGCGCCGCGCGTTTCGGCTATCAGCCGAAGCAGAATTCCGAAGACTACGCGGCCGATATCCTGGCGCGTCCGAATCCGCTCGACGCGTTCGGCCAGCGCTTCCAGGGCGGTGGCTTCGTCGGTATCGACTATTCGCGCAAGGAAGACCCGGCGGTCTGACGGTTATCGTTCCAGAAGTGGGCGCCGTTTTTTGTTGGCTGTATTGACGTAGTTGACAGCCCGCTAGCGCGGCGCCGCGCGTATTGAGGTCGATCAGACCCAGTGATGGCTGGCGTCTATTGAGTGGCTGAGGGGAAATGCGAACGTCGCCACGCGTGCGGGTGCCGGCATCAGATCGGCTAGCTACTCGCTCAGAAGGCGCTTTAATTCCTCAAGAAACGAAGCGGTCGTGTAGCCCCATAGCACTGGGTCAAAATCTTGCCCGTAATCTTTTTCGAACGCTGAGTCCAGATCGTCAGGATGTTCGCTGATGAACGAATTGATTTCGTGAATCATTTCGAGATGGCTTTCTCTCGGGCACTCGCTCCGGTAGCACGAAACAATTGCCGGGATCGTATCTCCCGACAAATAAAAATCCTGGTTGAGGTATGCGCCAAATAGCTGATATAGCTTCGGATAACGGTCTGACAACATAGATTTTCCTTCATCCTACGTCAGCGGTAAGAATGTAGTAGGGCATTCCATTGTAGGTTTGATATTTCAGCACGACGATAACTTCACTCACCCGCTTCAGTTTGCCAGTCTGCCTCACTAACGGCTGACTTTAGACGGCTTGATTGAGGTGAGAACTGGCGGCACCGGGGAGTGGGTGTCGTTTCCTTAAAGCAGGCTACTCGCCGAGAAGAAGCCGCTTTAATTCGTCGAGGAATGAGATGGTTGTGTGACCCCAAGGTTCGGGGGCAACGTAAAGGCCATATAGCTTGTCAAAATATTCGTCGAGGTCGATGGAATGGTCGAGCTTAAAGCGATCGATTTCACCAATGATCAAGGTACGAAGCGGTTGGTCGCTCTCCTCCTTGAAGCAGGAGATAATTTCCTGAACATTGTTGCCCCATAAATCGAAATCCCGATTGAAATAGGCATGAATCAAAAAATCGAGATTCGGGTAAGGTGATTTGTTTTCCATGGCAACGTCAAGGCATGAGGAAGGCTGGCTATTCGCTGAGAAGGCGCTGTATTTCGTCGAGGAACAAGGTGGTTGTATAGCCCCATCCCTCGGGACGAAAGCTCCGCCTGAACAACTGTTTGAATACGGCGTCCAGATCATCGTGGTGTTCGCTCCTGAACGTGTCTATTTCGCGAATCGGATTCTCGTAATCATAAGGGCAGTCTTTCTTATAGCACGCGACGATCTCTGGAACAGTTTCTCCAAACAGGTCGAAGTCCTGGCCAAAATACACACCAAAAATGTGATCCATCGCTGGATAACGCTCTGAGGAACTCATCTCTCTTCCATTCACGAGGCGATGAATATCATGCTGCAGAAGTGTGCCCGCCATTCGGCAAGAACGATGTCGCCAGCGCGACGGGCGTGGGCGGGCGGTATCACGAAAACTGCCTACTCGCTCAGAAGACGCTTTAATTCCTCAAGAAACGAAGCGGTCGTGTAGCCCCATAGCGCCGGGTCAAAATCTTGCCCGTAATCTTTTTCGAACGCTGAGTCCAGATCATCAGGATGTTCGCTGATGAACGAATTTATTTCATGGATCATTTCGAGGTGGCCTTTTGGCGGGCAGTCCCTCCGGAAGCACGAAACAATTTCCGGGATCGTATCTCCCCATAAATCAAAGTCCTGATTGAGGTATGCGCCAAACAACTGGTACATCCTCGGATAACGGTCTGACAGCATAGATTTTCCTTCATCCTACGTAAGCGGTAAGAATGTAGTAGGGCATTCCATTGTAGGTTTGATATTTCAGCACGACGACAACGTCATTCATCCGCGTCAGTTTGCCTGTCTGCCTCACTATCCCATAGCCGACATCACCTGCCACGTGCTTCGTCAGCGTGAGGGGAAGACCTCCGCCCGAAGATGCCGCCCAAGTCCGTATTCGTGTGGTATGGGCGCGCATGACTTCTGATATTGCGTATTCCGCCCGTTCAAGGTTCGTGAATGACGATACTCTTCTTAGATGCGGCTCAAGTTGAAGTCTTTCGCGCAACTGCGCTTCAGTTCTAGACACATGCTTTTCGAGCGTGTGGCCACCGAGCCCTGGTTTAAGCGCGTTCGCCTCGTGCATGTGCAGATTGATCCGGCCCATCCTGATCCGCGAAACCCGCGCAGCCTTGATCGAACCTGCAAAGCCGAACGGCACGGCCAGATCGAGCGACAAGCCGATATTGTTCGCCATGTCGGGGCTGGCCTTCATCGCCTCGGCCAGCTTCGTTGTGCCTCGCTGGGTCAGCGTGGACGTGTCTTGCGCGGTCCACATCTGACGCAGACCGGCCGCCGCTGTGTCCACACCATGTGCGCCGAACGCGATACATCCGGCCTTGCTCGCCATGGTCGGCTCCGGCATTACGCACAGTGCCCCAGCTCCCACCATTTCCAGCAGGCCGCCGACAAGTTGCAATCCGCCCCACAACCGATTGGCCGCCATTTCAGCGGAGTCGATCGAATGGCGGCCCAGTACCGCCGCCAGTTGTGGCGCGCTGAGCACGACGCGCACGCCGTCGGGATTCTGTTCAAGCGACATTCCGTGGTTCTCTGTGATTGTTTGAGACCGCAAAGCTAGCAGCCGATCACAGGGATAGGGAATGGGCGAAGGATGATTCTCGCGTCCGACGGGACGAGATATTTATCGGAGAGCGTGGAAATCACGCGCGAACTACGCGCGATGATCAGACAACAAAAAACAATCGAGCCCGCCGTCCCTCTTATAAAGACGGACGGCGGGCTCGATCACGACTGGTGTAAGCCGCGCCTCGCGACGCAATGCACGCGGTGCCGAAAAAAATGCATTCCCACGCGAAGGCAACAGAAGCCGCGACGCGACATCTCTGTCGCGTCCGCTAAATCACGCCGACTTCTGCCCGATCTCGTGATTCGCCAGCACTTCCAGCGCGCGCACCATCGCCGAGTGATCCCACGCCTTGCCGCCATGCGCGACGCACGCGTTGAAGAGCGCCTGGCACGTAGCAGTATTCGGCAGCGACACGCCGAGCGCCTGCGCAGTCGACAGCGCGAGATTCAGATCCTTCTGATGCAGCTCGATCCGGAAGCCCGGATCGAACGTGCGCCTGGTCATGCGTTCGCCGTGCACTTCGAGAATGCGCGACGACGCGAAGCCGCCCATCAGCGCCTCACGCACGCGCGCCGCGTCGACCCCGGCCTTCGATGCAAGCAGCAGCGCTTCGCCGACCGCCTCGATGGTCGCCGCGACGATGACCTGGTTCGCGACCTTGCACACCTGGCCCGCGCCGACCGCGCCGATCAGCGTGATGTTCTTGCCCATCATGTCGAACAGCGGCTTGACGGTATCGAAAGTGGCCTGCTCGCCGCCGACCATGATCGTCAGCGACCCGGCCTTCGCGCCGACTTCGCCGCCCGACACCGGCGCGTCCAGATAGTCGGCGCCGGTCTCGCGCACGCGCGCCGCGAACTCGCGCGTCGCCATCGGCGAGATCGAGCTCATATCGACGACGATCTGACCCGCGCGCAGCGCGCTCGCCAAACCGTTTTCGCCGAACAGAACCTTCTCGACGTCCGGCGTGTCCGGCACCATCACGAAGATCACGTCCGCGTGCGCGGCCACCGCCGCCGGGTTGTCGCATGCGACGGCGCCGGCCTGGGTCAGCTCGGCGGGCACGCCGCTGCGCGTGAACGCGGCGAGCGGCACGCCGTTCTTCAGAATATTGGCGGCCATGGGCTTGCCCATGATGCCGAGTCCGATAAAGCCTGCTTTTTTCATGGAATGCTCCGAAGATGTCGTGGCGGTAACGTTCAGACCGTCCCCGCCGGTTTCTGCATGAAGTGTTTCTGGACCGTTTGCGCGGCGCCTTTGAGCAGCCCGAGATCCGCGCAGACCGCGACGACGCGCGCGCCCATCGACAGATAACGTTCCGCGTCGGCTTGCACCGGCGCGAGAATGCCGCTCGATTTGCCGGCCGCCTTCGCGCGCTCGAACACGTGCGCGATCGCCTGTTGCACATCGGCATGATTCGCATTGCCGAGATGGCCGTACGATGCCGCGAGGTCGGAGGGGCCGACGAAGACCGCATCGATGCCGTCCACCGCCAGAATACTGTCGATTGCATCGACTGCCTTATGGCTTTCGATCTGCGGGATCACGCAGATGTTGTCGTTCGCGATACTGAAATAATCGGCGACGGTGCCGTAACGGTTGCCGCGATGGCCAACCGACACGCCGCGGATGCCGTGCGGCGGATAGCGGGTCGACGCGACCGCGCGGGCGGCGTCGGCGGCGCTGTCGACGAACGGCACGAGAAAGTTCGAACAGCCGCTATCGAGAAAGCGCTTGATGACCACGCTGTCGTTAGCCGGCGGCCGCACGACCGGCGCGCTGCCGCTGTCCTTCAGCGACATCAGTTGCGGGATCAGCGTGAGCACGTCGTTGGGTGCGTGCTCGGCGTCCAGCAGCATCCAGTCGAAGCCGATCGTGCCCAGCAGTTCGGTGGCGATCGGGCTGGCGAGCGATGCCCAGCAGCCGATCTGTGTCTCGCCGGCGCGCACCGCGTGCCGGAAGCGGTTAGGCAAAGCCTGGTAGGGCGTGACTGCGGGCATGCGGTATCTCCTCGAACTGCGATGGATCGGCAAAATCGGGAACGGCGAGCTGGAATGGCGGCCGACGGCCTCGCCACGAACATGGCAAAATGCGAGGTTATAAGTCGTCGTACATCTTGTCAAAGATTAGCATCGCCCTCCCAGGTTGTAACGGGCACGTAAACCCGAATGTCCCGGCGCAACAAGCGCTTCGGGTTGATGTAGTCGTCGCAGTGTTGTAGGATGACTTATATCCAAAGCTTTTACTCAAGGAAAGCCAAAATGCCTGTTACCGGCGAAATGCTGATCGGTCGTAAAGCGGTGCGCGGCGCGGAAAAACCGCTGCGCGCCTTCAATCCCGCCACGGGTTCCGAGATTGCCGAGCCGGTGTTCGGCAGCGGCACCGTCGCCAATGTCGACGAGGCCTGCGCACTCGCGCAACAGGCGTTCGACCCGTATCGGCAACTGCCGCTCGCGGTGCGCGCCGAATTCCTGGATCGTATCGCCGATGGCATCACCGCGCTCGGCGATGAGCTGATCGAGCGCGCACAGGCCGAATCCGGTTTGCCGAAGGCGCGTCTCGAAGGCGAGCGCGGCCGCACCACCGGCCAGCTGAAGCTGTTCGCGCAGACCGTGCGCGCGGGCCAGTGGTTGAACGCCACGCTCGACTCGCCGCTGCCGGATCGCAAGCCGCTGCCGCGCTCGGATCTGCGGATGCAGAAAATCGCGCTCGGCCCGGTTGCCGTGTTCGGCGCCAGCAACTTCCCGCTCGCGTTTTCGGTGGCGGGCGGCGACACCGCCGCAGCGCTCGCGGCCGGCTGCCCGGTCGTCGTGAAAGCGCACCGCGCGCACCTCGGCACGTCGGAGCTGGTGGGCCGCGTGATCCAGCGCGTCGCGCAGGAAATGGATCTGCCGGAAGGCGTGTTCTCGATGATCGTCGGCGCGGGCAACTCGGTCGGTGAAGCGCTGGTCGCGCATCCGGCGATCAAGGCGGTCGGCTTCACCGGCTCGCGCGCGGGCGGCACGTCGCTGATGCGCGTCGCGGCCGCGCGTCCGGAGCCGATTCCGGTCTACGCCGAAATGAGCAGCATCAACCCGGTGTTCCTGCTGTCGAATGCGCTGGCCGCCCGCGGCGACAGCATCGCGCGCGGTTTCGTCGACTCGCTGGTGCTCGGCGCCGGTCAGTTCTGCACGAACCCGGGCCTCGCGATCGCGATCGACAGCGACGCGCTGAAGAGCTTCGTCGCGACGGCATCGGCAGCGCTCGCGGCCAAGCCGGCGCAGACCATGCTGACTTCGGGCATCCATGCCGCGTATCAGGACGGCGAAAGCAGGCTCGCGGCGAGCAAGGGCGTGGAAGCCGTGGCGCGCGGCGTCGCCGCGACCGGCCCGACGCAGGCTTGCGCGGCGCTGTTCGTGACCGACGCGCAGACGTTCCTCGCAAATCCGGCGCTCGAAGACGAAGTGTTCGGCCCGGCGTCGACGATCATCCGCTGCAAGGACGAGCAGGAAATGCTGCAGGTCGCCGAGCACTTTGCCGGCCAGTTGACCGCGACGCTGCAGATGGACAACGCCGACCTCGCGGCCGCGCGCAAGCTCGTGCCGATTCTCGAGCGCAAGGCAGGCCGGATTCTGGTCAACGGTTTCCCGACCGGCGTCGAAGTGTGTCACGCGATGGTTCACGGCGGCCCGTTCCCGGCAACGTCGGATAGCCGCGCGACCTCGGTCGGCACGACGTCGATCGACCGCTTCCTGCGTCCGGTGTGCTACCAGGATTTCCCGGCTGATCTGCTGCCGGAAACGCTCGCCGATAACAATCCGCTGGAACTGTGGCGCCGTCGCGATGGCGAACTCACGCGCGGTTAAAGCGTGAGTCCGCGCTGAGCGGACTGACTGGTTTCGTGCCGGGGCTTGGTACAGCGCCTCGGCACGACTTCGGAACAGCGCGGTTAGCGCCGCGGGATAAAAGCCGCGGGATAAAAAAATGGCCGGGAAATTTCCCGGCCATTTTTTCGTCCGCGAGTTGTGCGCAATCAGTTGTTCGCGTCGCTCGTCTCGTTCGCGCGACGCAGCCGCTCGCGGCTATTCGACAGATGCATGCGCATTGCCGCGCGCGCGCCTTCCGCATCGTGCCGCGTGATCGCTTCGAGAATGCTTTCGTGTTCGAGATTGACGAGCGACAGATACGCATCCGGATCGGCGCGTGCAATGCCGGCCGAATCGAGCCGGTTGCGCGGGATCAGCGCGCTGCCCATCTGCGACAGGATGTCGACGAAATAACGGTTGCCGGTTGCGCGCGCGACCGAGATATGGAACTGCAGGTCGGCTGCGACGCTATCGAGCCCGTTGTGGCGCGTGGCTTCGATGGCGTCGAGCGCGCTGCGCATGCGTTCGAGGTCGTCCGGCTTCGCGCGTTGCGCGGCGAGACCCGCGCATTCGGTTTCGAGGCTGATACGCAGCTCGAGAATGGACAGCACGTCGCGCAGCGTGGTGGCGGGCACCATGTCGATGCCGAGCTTTTCGCGCTGCGGCTCGAGCACGAAGCTGCCGATACCGTGCCGTGTCTCGATGATCTTGCCCGCCTGCAGGCGCGAAATCGCTTCGCGGATCACCGTGCGGCTGACGCTCAGCGTGTTCATCAACTGCGATTCGGTCGGGAGTTTATCGCCGGGCTTCAGCGCATTCGTTGCAATCTGTTCGGTCACGTAGTTGACGACGAACTCGGCAAGATTGCGAGCGCGTCGTGGCGGTGCCGCGGATGCCAGTGGTGTAGCCATCGAAAACGCTCCTTGATCGGATGTTTGCTCAGAGACTTGTATTTTCATTATATCGTCGTCTGACGACTGATTATATAAGCGCCGGATCATTTTCGGCGCAAATGTCGATATATAGGTGGATGCCCGCCGGGCGGCGCGCGACGGGCACGGATGCGACATGCATGAGCCCGCATCCGTGCCCGGAAGTACGATAACTGCCGCGGCTCAGATGCCGCGCAGTTCGACGCGCTTGATGTCCTTGACGATCACCAGATAGCTGATCACCGTCAGCAGCGCGTTCGCGCCGACGAACACGAGCGCGCCGTTGAACGAGCCCGAACGTGCGACCAGGTAGCCGATCACGATCGGCGTGACGATGCCGGCGGCGTTGCCGAACATATTGAAGATCGCACCGGAGAGCCCCAGCGCCTGCTTCGGCGATGTATCGGCGACCACTGCCCAGCCGAGCGCGCCGATGCCCTTGCCGAAGAACGCGAGCGACATCAGCGCAACGACGATCCAGTCGGTCGACACATAGTTGCAGCCGATGATGCAGGTCGACAGCAGCATGCCGCCGACGATCGGCACCTTGCGCGCGACCGTCAGCGAGCAGCCGCGACGGATCAGCCCGTCCGACAGCACGCCGCCGAGCACCCCGCCGAGAAAGCCGCAAATCGCCGGCAGCGATGCCACGAGGCCTGCATGCAGGATGGTCATGCCGCGCGCCTGCACCAGGTAGATCGGAAACCAGGTCAGGAAGAAGTAGGTCAGCACGTTGATGCAGTACTGCGCGAGATAGACACCGAGCAGCATGCGGTTGCCGAGCAACTGGCGCAGCAGAGCCCAGCCGCCGGTCTCCGGCGCGTCGCTGGAACTCGTGTTGCGCGCGCCGCTCACGAGGCCGCCGCCTTGCTCGATATAGTCGAGCTCGGCGCGCGACACGCGCGGGTGGTCGGCGGGATTCTTCATCGCCTTCAGCCACGTAAGCGCGAGCAGCAAGCCGATCACGCCCATCACCACATACACAGAATGCCAGCCGAACGCGTGAGTGAGCCATGCCATCAGCGGCGTGAACACGACCGCGGCAAAGTATTGCGCGGCGTTGAAGATCGCCGATGCGGTGCCGCGCTCGTTGGTCGGGAACCAGCTCGCGACGACTTTCGCATTGGCCGGGAACGCGGGCGATTCGGCCGCGCCCATCGCAAAGCGCAGGACGAACAGCGCGGTGACCGCGGCGCCGGCGCTGCCGAGCAGCCCGATCGCGCCTTGCAGCAGCGTGAACAGCGACCACGAGAAGATGCTTGCCGCGTACACGCGCCGCGCGCCGAAGCGATCGAGCAGCCAGCCGGCCGGCAGTTGCGACAGCACATAGGCCCAGCTGAACGCGGAAAAGATATAGCCCATGCGGATCGCGTCGAGGCTGAACGCCGCGCGCATCGCCGAACCGGTGATGGACAGCGTCGCGCGGTCCGCATAGTTGAGCGTGGTGATCAGAAAGATCAGCAGCAAAATCGCGTAGCGGACCTTGGTGCGTGTCGCGCTATTGGCGGCGTCGGTGCCGACGGTGCCGATGGTGCCGATGGTGCGATCGGCGCCGTCGCCGGCATCAGTGGAACCGGCCGTGCGGCTCATGTCCATGTGTCATCTCCTGTAGGGTCTGGCGAGAAGGGGGCTGCTCGCCGGGCGGCTGATCGGCCGCCTGCCTGTCCGGCAAAAAGCCGGTGAAAGCCGACGAAAGCCGGCAAAAACCAGCCAAAAAAACAGCAACGCCCGGCGACGTTGCCGTGCCGGGCGCTCGCGACGGGGCCGTCTGCGCGGCCCTCGTTGATGCGGCTCGGGCTGCTCGCACGAGCCTCGAGGCCGAGGTATTACTGCGCTCCGAGCTTCTTGATCAGCGCGTCGAGCTGTTCCATTTCTTCCGGCGTCAGATCGGTCAGCGGGGCGCGCACCGGACCCGCATCGTGGCCGACCAGCCTCGCTCCCGCCTTGACGATGCTGACCGCGTAGCCCGCGCGGCGGTTGCGGATCTTCAGGTACGGCAGGAAGAATTCGTCGATCAGCTTGCCGGTCGTCGCGTGGTCGTCAGCGGCGATCGCGCGGTAGAACTCCATTGCCGTCTTCGGAATGAAGTTGAACACCGCCGACGAGTACACCGGCACGCCCAGCGCCTTGTACGCTGCCGCGTAGACTTCCGCGGTCGGCAGGCCGCCGAGGTACGAAAAGCGATCGCCCATGCGGCGGCGGATCGTCACCATGTTTTCGATCTCGCCCACGCCGTCCTTGAAGCCGATCAGGTTCGGGCAGCGCTCGGCCAGGCGCTCGAGCATGTCGGCGTTGAGCTTCGAGTTCGCGCGGTTGTAGATGATCACGCCCATGTTCGGCACGGACTTGCAGACTTCTTCCGCGTGCGCGGCGATGCCTTCCTGGCTCGCTTCGGTCAGGTAGTGCGGCATCAGCAGGATGCCGTGCGCGCCGAGGCGCTCGGCTTCCTGCGCATAGGCGATCGCGACGCGGGTCGGGCCGCCGGCGCCGGCGAGGATCGGCACCTTGCCCTTGCAGACTTCGGTCGCCGTGCGCACGACGTTCGAGTAGTCGTCTTGCGTCAGCGAGAAGAACTCGCCCGTGCCGCCGGCGACGAACAGTGCCGAAGCGCCGTACGGAGCGAGCCATTCGAGGCGCTTCGCGTAGGTGTCGGCGCGGAAGTTGCCCTGTGCGTCGAAGTCGGTGACGGGGAAGGATAGAAGGCCTTCCGAAACGATCTGCTTGAGTTCCTGCGGTGTCGTCATGATTGAGTATCCAGGCGTCGGTTTGAGTCGATTAGTCAGTTCCGGCTAGTCTTACAGGGGGCAGACTAGTAGAGATTTTTTAGAAATGTAGATTTCTTATACGTCATCGTACAACAACAAATCCAGTAACTCAACGGGGTTTTCGCGGCATAATGCATCCCATAGGGTAAATACGGAACATCCTCGCAAAGTTCCGTGTTGTAGGATGACGTATGATTAGCTCGCGCGGCAGATTGATAGCGCGTTAAGGATCGATCAATGGAACACACCCCGCTCTACATTCGCGTTCACCCCAATGACAATGTCGCGATCGTCGTCAACGACGGCGGTTTGGGCGAGGGCGCGGTATTCCCCGATGGTCTCCGGCTGCGCGAGCGCGTGCCGCAGGGCCACAAGGTCGCGCTGGCCGATCTGGCCGAGGGCGACGAGGTTATCCGCTACAACGTCGTGATCGGCTATGCGCTCAAGCCGCTGGCGAAGGGCAGCTGGATCAACGAACACGTGATCCGCATGCCGAGCCCGCCGGGACTCGAAGACCTGCCGATCGCGACGACCAGAGCGCCGGACATGCCGCCGCTCGACGGCTATACGTTCGAGGGCTACCGCAACTCGGACGGCTCGGTCGGCACCCGCAATATCCTCGCGATCACGACCACCGTGCAGTGCGTGGCCGACGTGGTTCAGCACGCGGTGACGCGGATCAAGGCCGAACTGCTGCCGAAATACCCGAATGTCGACGACGTGGTGAGCCTCGGCCATACATACGGCTGCGGCGTCGCGATCGACGCGCCGGACGCGATGGTGCCGATCCGCACGGTGCGCAACATCGCGCTGAACCCGAACTTCGGCGGCGAAGTGATGATGGTCAGCCTCGGTTGCGAGAAGCTGCAGCCCGAGCGCCTGATGCCGCCGGGCACGATTCCGATCGCAGCGGCGCTGAATCCGGGCGAAATCGCCGACATCGGCGATCTGGGCGCCGATGAGAACGGCGATGTCGTCGTGTTGCAGGACGAATCGCACGTCGGCTTCCAGTCGATGATCGCCTCGATCATGAGGACGGCCGAAGGCCATCTGAAGCGGCTGAACAACCGCCGCCGCGAAACCTGCCCGGCCTCCGATCTGGTGATCGGCGTGCAATGCGGCGGCAGTGACGCGTTTTCGGGCCTGACCGCGAACCCGGCCGTCGGTTTCGCGACCGACCTGCTGGTGCGCGCCGGCGCCACCGTGATGTTCTCCGAAGTGACCGAAGTGCGCGACGGCGTCGATCAGCTGACCGCGCGTGCGGCCAATGCCGACGTCGCGCAGGCGATCATCCGCGAGATGCAGTGGTATGACGATTATCTGAAGCGCGGCGGCGCGGACCGCAGCGCAAACACGACGCCCGGCAACAAGAAGGGCGGCCTGTCGAACATCGTCGAAAAGGCGATGGGCTCGATTATCAAGTCGGGCAACTCGGCGATCTCCGGCGTGCTGTCGCCGGGCGAGAAGGTGAACCAGAAGGGCCTGATCTATGCGGCCACGCCGGCCAGCGACTTCATCTGCGGCACGCTGCAGGTCGCCTCTGGCATCACGCTGCACGTGTTCACGACCGGCCGCGGCACGCCGTACAGCCTCGCCGAAGTGCCGGTGATCAAGGTCGCGACGCGCTCGGATCTCGCGCGCCGCTGGTTCGACCTGATGGATATCAACGCCGGCACGATCGCGACCGGCCAGTCCACGATCGAAGAGGTGGGCTGGGAGCTGTTCCGCCTGATGCTCGAAGTCGCGAGCGGCCGCAAGGAAACCTGCGCGGAGAAGCTCAAGCTCCACAATGCGTTGACGTTGTTCAACCCGGCGCCGGTGACCTGATCAGCCGCGCTGCCCCATCAAGCCTCGAGCGGGCGCCTGCTGATAGCGGCGCTCGCTTTTCTGTTCAGTTGATCCGATCGCAATCACAGAAACAAAGACATGACCGATTCGAATGTTGACCGCTCCGCGGTAAAGAAACCCTTCCGCCGTCTGCTTCTGACCGGCGCCGCCGGCAATCTCGGCAAGCAGTTGCGTCCCGCGCTCGCCGCCTGGGCGGATATCGTGCGCGTTTCCGACATCGCGCCGCTCGGCGAAGTCGCCGCGCACGAGGAAGCCGCCGTCGTCGATCTGGCCGACGGAGCGGCGGTTCACGCGCTGCTCGAAGGCGTGGACGCGGTGGTGCATCTGGGCGGCATCTCCGTCGAGGCGCCGTTCGAGGACATCATCGAAGCGAACATCCGCGGTCTTTACAACCTGTACTCGTCGGCGCAGAAGCATGGCGTGAAGCGGGTGGTCTACGCGAGCTCGAACCATGCGGTGGGCTTCCATCCGGTGACCTCGGTGCTCGGTACCGATGCGCCGCTGCGCCCGGACGGCCTGTATGGCGTGTCCAAATGCTTCGGCGAATCGCTGTCGCGCTACTACTTCGATCGCTTCGGTCTCGAAACCGTCTGCCTGCGCATCGGCTCGTCGTTCGAGCAGCCGAAGAGCGCGCGCATGCTCGTCACGTATCTGAGCTATCGCGATTTCATCGAGCTCGTGCGCTGTTCGCTGTTCACGAATCGCGTCGGCCACGCGATCGTCTACGGGGTGTCGAACAATCGTATTTCCTGGGTCGACAATACCAACGCCGCGTTCCTCGGCTTCCGTCCGAAAGACAGCTCCGAGCAATTCGAGCACCTGTTCCCGCCGAGCGCGCCCGACACCCGTTACGACGATCCGACCCAGCAGTTCCAGGGCGGTCCGTTCGTGCTCGCGGGGCCGATGGAGCCGAAGCGGGAGCCGAAATGAGCACGACCGCCAATCCGAAAGTCGAGCGGCTCGAAGCGGCCGGGCCGCTGCCGGCGGCGACCGGTGAAAGCCCGGTCTGGCGCGCGGCGGAGCAGGCGCTGTACTGGGTCGATATTCCGGCGAAGAAAATCGTGCGCGCGCGCGTCGAAGCCGGCGAGCGCACCGAATGGCAACTGCCGGAGCAGGTCGCCTGCATCGCGTTCGATCGCGACGGCACCGTGCTTGCCGGTTGCGAGAGCGGGCTTTTCGCGGTCACGCTCGGGCCGGCGCTGGGCGCGGCAAGCGGCGAACCGCTGCCGGCGACCGTGCGCAAGCTCGCGGCGCCGGAATTCCCGCGTGGCGGCATGCGTTTCAACGACGGTCGCTGTGACCGGCAAGGGCGTTTCTGGGCCGGCACGATGGTGCAGGACATGGCCGCGGCGATTCCGGACGGTGCGCTGTACCGTTTCGACCAGAACGGCGTGCTGTCCGCGCCGGTGGTCGATTCGCTGATTACGCAAAACGGCCTTGGCTGGTCGCCGGATGGTACGACGATGTATCTGTCCGACTCGCATCCGCTGCGCCGCCTGATCTGGGCGTTCGACTACGACGTCGAGACGGGCGAGCCGCGCAACCGGCGTGTGTTTGCCGATCTGAACCATTACTCGGGGCGCCCTGACGGCGCCGCGGTCGATGCGGACGGCTGCTACTGGATTTGCGCGAACGATGCCGGCCTGCTGCTGCGCTTCACCCCGCAAGGCAAGCTCGATCGGCAGATTGCGCTGCCGGCCGTGAAACCGGCGATGTGCGCATTCGGCGGAAGTCGGCTGGATACGCTGTTCGTCACGTCGATTCGGCCGGGCAATGGCGCGAGCGAACATGACGGCCACGTGTTCGCGGTGCGTCCCGGCGTGACCGGGCTGCCCGAGCCCGAATTCGCGGGCCAGTTGTAACCGGGCTTGCGCCGTGCATACGCCGGGACGAAGCAATTCTCCCGGCGTTTTATTTTAGGGCGCGCTTTGCGGCCCTTTATTCATCACTCGTCGTACAACATATCGTGTGAAGACCGCGAACGGCTCACATTTGTGCGCAAAAAACAACACTTCACGAGAGCTTTTCCAGATTCGCGGGTTCGCCGCGCCAACCAGTGCGCGCGCTGACGCCATGCCGCACCGGTCATTGATACCGGGCATCCCGTGGGTGCGGGTAAATACCGTCTGTACAAGTGAAAAGCGCTTTACTAGACTTCGTATGTCGTCGTACAACATATGAGCCCAAACAAATGGCTTTCTGCTGGTTGGCGGCCGTAGTGCGAACACGGCGGCTTTTCTGGGCGAGACGTTTTTCATGCAGGCCGAAAAGCTCGCCGACGTGACCGAAGTAACAAGTCGACTTGTCGGCTGGAGTGCTGGATATCTGTGCCGGGGACGTTGCACAGCCAGTACGGCAACGCGCTACCCGCGAGGGAATGGGCGCGACGCCGGAGACGCATTAAAACCATGTCGCATCCGCCATTGATGGGATGGTCTATTTTTCAAGGAATGTCACGATGAACAAGAAGTTTGCCTCTTCCCGTGTTTCGATGATCGTCGCAGCCGCGGCGCTGGCGTTCAGCACGATGTCGGCCGAAGCACGCGTGTTCCGCTCGGCGGACGTGCACGGCGACACCTTCCCGACCAACATGGCCGTCAAGCACATGGGCGAGGAAATCAGCAAGGCGACCAACGGCAAGGACTCGATCAAGGTCTTCGGCAACAGCGCACTCGGTTCCGAAAACGACACGATCGATCAGATCCGCATCGGCGCACTCGACATGGGCCGTATCAACGGTGCGGCGTTCAACGAGATCGTGCCGGAATCGATGATCCCGTCGCTGCCGTTCCTGTTCCGCGACATCGACCATTTCCGCAAGGTGATGTACGGCCCGGAAGGCCAGAAGATTCTCGACGCATTCGCAGCGAAGGGCTTGATCGCGCTGACGTTCTACGAGAGCGGCGCACGCTCGATGTACGCGAAGAAGCCGATCAAGTCGCCGGCTGACATGAAGGGCGTGAAGGTGCGCGTGCAGCCGTCGGATCTGATGGTCGACGAAATCAAGGCGATGGGCGGCACGCCGACCCCGATGCCGTTCGCCGAAGTCTATACGGGCCTGAAGACCGGCCTCGTCGACGGCGCGGAAAACAACCTGCCGTCGTACGAAGAGACCAAGCACTTCGAAGTCGCGAACGTCTACTCGGAAACCCAGCACTCGATGACGCCGGAAGTGCTGGTGTTCTCGAAGAAGGTGTGGGACACGCTGACCCCGCAAGAGCAACAGATCATCAAGAAGGCGGCAACCGACTCGGTGCCTTACTACGTGAAGCTGTGGACCGCGCGCGAAGCCGAAGCGCAGCAGACCGTCACGAAGGGCGGCGCAACGATCGTCCCGGCCGCGCAGATCGACCGCGCGGCATTCGTGAAGGCGATGCAACCGGTGTGGGC
>Ga0153956_1000273_pt1 | contig 62734 bp, 64 predicted proteins | sample TSFL040MetaG_FD_104704 | JGI IMG/M metagenome (GOLD analysis project Ga0153956, IMG submission 104704) | Attine ant fungus gardens microbial communities from Florida, USA - TSFL040 MetaG | ecosystem: Host-associated > Fungi > Mycelium > Unclassified | place: USA: Florida, Wekiwa Springs...
CACGTTCGATGCGAGCAGGAAGATCGCCAGCTGCCCGCCCGCGTTGAGCTGCGCGGCGCGGATCGGCGCCCAATCGGTCGAGTCCGCGGGATCGTAGAGGCCGAGCAGCGCACGGGCATCGATCCGCGGCTTGGCGAATTGGGAGGTTGTCTCGGTGCTCATCGACGCCGATTAGCGCGGCGCTGGTTAGCGGATGGTTAGGCGAGGGGCCGTTTCGGCGCCATTATTTACGCATAACGGCGCGTTAACTGTGAGGGAGGCGGTCAGAGCAGGAAAAAAGCTCAATTCATGAGGATCGAATGCAACCGTCACCCCGGACTTGTTCCGGGGCCTACTTGGCCCCGAGGTTCTGTTTTCGATCGCTCGCGGGGACGGCCGCCTCTTGGTGGGCCCCGGAACAAGTCCGGGGTGACGGGCGTCTCAGGCCGCCAGGTCGTACGGCTTGATCTCCCCCGCGAGATACAGGTTGCGTGCCTTCGCCCGGCTGAGCTTGCCCGAGCTGGTGCGCGGCAGGGTGCGGGGCGGGATCAATTCGATCACGCAGTTCATGCCGGTGACCGAACGGACGCGCTCGCGGATCTCGTCGCGCAGGCGGATGCGCTCCGCCTCGTCCGAGCTGCGGCACTGGACCAGCACCGCGGGGGTTTCCTCGCCGCCGGGGGTGGTGATCGCGAAGGCGGCGATGTCGCCGGCCTTGAAGCCGGGCAGTTGCTCGACCGCCCATTCGATGTCCTGCGGCCAATGGTTGCGGCCGTTGACGATGATCATGTCCTTGGCGCGGCCGACGATGTAGATATAGCCGTCCGACATGTAGCCCATGTCGCCGGTATCGAGCCAACCGTCCTTCATGCAGGCCTCGGTCGCTTCGGGATCGCGGAAATAGCCGACCATCACCGACGGGCCCGCGCACCAGACCTTGCCGATCGCGCGCTCGGGCAGCGGCGTACCGTCCTCCTCGCGGATCTCGATCTTCATGTCGCGCGCGGGCTTGCCGCAATTGACGATCGCGCGGAAACGCTGCGGCCGGTCCTGGCGATGGTCGCCGCCCGAGAGCTGCGTTTCCTCGACCAGCTCGACACGGATGCCTTCGCCCGGCGGCATGATCGACACCGCCAGCGTCGCCTCGGCGAGACCGTAGCTGGGCAGGAAGGCCGACGCCTTGAACCCGGCATCGGCGAAGGCGTCGACGAAGGCCTGCATCACGTCGGGCCGGATCATGTCGGCGCCGTTGCCCGCGACGCGCCAGCGCGACAGGTCGAAGCGGTCCGACGCCTTGGTCTGGCTCGACATGCGGCGCGCGCAGATATCGTAGCCGAAAGTCGGCGAATAGGAGAGGGTGGTGCCGGGATTGCGGCTGATCAGATCGAGCCAGGCGAGCGGACGGCGCGCGAAATCCTCGGTCTTGAGGTAATCGGTCGAAACCTGGTTGGCGACCGGCGACAGGAAGCAGCCGACCAGCCCCATGTCGTGATACCAGGGCAGCCAGGAGACGCAGCGATCGTCGCCTTCGATCTCCATGCCGTGGCTGTGCGCGGCGAGATTGTTGAGCAGGGCGTGATGCGTGATCGCCACGCCGTGCGGAAAACGCGTCGAGCCGCTGGAATATTGCAGATAGGCGATATCCTCGCCCTTCGCCCGCGGAAGCGCCACCGGAGCGGCGTCGCGCGAAGAAAATTCCGTCCAGTCAACACCTTGCGTACCAGCGAGCCGCGCAGCCTCGGCCGCCATCTGCGCCAGCTCGGGCGGATAGATCAGCATCGTCGGATCGCAGCTGGTGAGCTGGACTCGCAGCTGGTCGATATAGGATTGCGCGCCGCCGAAGCTGGTCGGCAGCGGCAGAGGCACTGGCCAGGCGCCGGCATAGATCACGCCGAAGAAGAGGCTGGCGAATTCGGGGCCGGTCTCGGCGACCAATGCGATGCGATCTTCCGGCTTCACGCCCGCGACGATCAGGCGATGCGCCATTGCCAGCGCATCCTCGCGCAGCTCGGCGAAGGGATAAGGGCGCGTCAGCGTGCCGCGCGCATCGTGGAAGTTGAGCCCGCGCTCGCCCTGGGCGGCATAATCCAGCGCAGCGCCCAGGGTCTCGAAGTCGGCGAAACGGCGCGGCAGCGCATCCACGCTCGGCGTGGCGACAAGCGCCGCTGCCTTGGCGGCCGGCTCCTCCGTTCGCACGTCCATGTCCATCGTTATTCGCGCCCTCATTGCCCGCCCGTTTGACGGCGGTGCGGTTGGTTAAAGAGATTCCCCTGCACTTTAGCCGCGTTCAAAATCGGTTTCGAGTGTGGCACAAACATGGCGAAATGCGTTCCCGTTCCTTTCCCGTCAAGCCGTTGAACGCCCAGGGGCTGGAGCGCCTGGCGCTGCGCTATGTCGAGCGGTTCGCGACGACGCGCGGGCGGCTGACCGATTATCTGACGCGCAAGATCCGCGAACGTGGCTGGGAAGGCGCCCCCGCCGACCCACAAGCGCTCGCCGAGCGCATGGCCGGGTTGGGCTATATCGACGATCGCGCCTGGGCAGAGGCCAAGGCGTCGTCGCTGGCGCGCCGCGGCCTCGGCGAACGGCGCGTGGCCGACGCCTTTCGTCAGGCGCGGATCGCGGAAGAGGATGCCGAGGCGGTCGCGCCGGGCGTGCAGGCGCGCGCCGTGGAAAGCGCGCTCGCGTTCGCGCGCCGGCGCCGGATCGGGCCGTTCGCGGAGGCGCCGGCGGATCGCCCGCTGCGCGAGAAGCAGATCGCCGCGATGGTGCGCGGCGGTCACGCCTTCGCGCTGGCACGGCGCATCGCGGACATGGCGCCGGGCGACGAAATCGACGATTTCGGGCTCGAATGATGTATTTTACGTCTCTTCATGGCGCAATTTCCCGAAACGATCCTTTTTTTCCGAGCATCTTCCGTGCTAAAAAGCGCCGCAGGGGGCCAGTGAACATGCGTGTCGAGCCGCAGACGTCGCTTCTCGCGACGGACCCGGAGGAGGAAATGCCTGCCGCCAACGATGCGCGCGGGGCCGAAGGCGTGCGGCATTGGGGCACGCTCAAATGGTTCGACAGCACCCGCGGCTTCGGCTTCCTCATCGCCGACGAACCCGGTGTCGGCGATATCCTGCTCCATTTTTCGGTGCTCCAGCCGCACGGCCGGCGCAGCCTTCCCGAAGGCGCGCGGGTCGAATGCATCGCGATCGAGCGCAGCCGCGGCCTGCAGGTGCGCGAAGTGCTGTCGATCGACCTGACGGAAGTGATCGAACTCGCCCCGCGCGACCGTGCCCGGGCGGACCGGATCGATCCCGTCGCATTGGTGGATTCGGCGGGGCCGTTCGAGCCGGTGTCGGTGAAGTGGTTCAACCGGCTGAAAGGCTATGGTTTCCTCGTGCGCGAGGCCGACGCGGCCGATATATTCGTGCATATGGAAACGCTGCGCCGGGCCGGGGTCGCCGAGGTCCAGCCCGGGCAGCCGATGCGCGCGCGCATCGTCGAAGGGCGCAAGGGCCCGCTCGCGGTGGCGGTGGAAGAGGACAACTGAGCGTCTCATGATCGTGCAACGGTTCGTCATCGCGCTCGCGGCAGCGCTCGCGCTGGGTGCGTGCAACCAGGACGGAGATACCACCGGCGGCACAAACGCGAGCGAAAGCGCCCCCGCCGGGACGATCGCGCTCACCATCGCCAGCGCCAACGGCAAGCATGCCTTCACGGTGGAGGTGGCGAAGACATCGGCCGAACAGGCCCGCGGACTGATGTACCGTACCGACATCCCGAAGGATGGCGGGATGATCTTCGCGCCCTATCCGCCCGACGGCGGACCGCCGCGCGTGGCAAGCTTCTGGATGAAGAATACGCCCAGCCCGCTCGATATCGTCTTCATCCGCCCCGATGGCACGATCGCGAGGATCGCCGAGAATGCCGTGCCGTTCGACGAGACCCCGATTCCCTCGGGCGAGCCGGTCGGCGCCGTGCTGGAGCTGAACGGCGGCCGCACGCAGGAACTCGGCATCGCCGAGGGCGACAAGGTGACCTGGGCCGGGCACGGGCAGTGAGCATATTCGACGGTTTCGCGAAACCACCTTGTGCCGAAACACTCGGCTGGCATCTGCTTGAGGCGGATGAGGAGACAGGGACCATTCGTGTCGCGCTGGAAGGCAAACCGGCGTTCTGCAATCCGGGCGGGAACATCCAAGGCGGCTTCGTCGCTGCCATGCTGGACGATACGCTAGGCCCGACCGTCCTGGTGAAGTCCGGCGGCACGCATTATTGCGCGACGATCGATTTGAACGTCAGCTTCCTGGCACCGGCACGACCCGGCAGCTTCATCGGCGTTGGTCGAATCGTGCAAATGGGCAAGACGATCGCGTTTCTCGAAGGCGAGCTGCTCGATGCCGATGGCCGGTGCGTCGCGCGGGCCACAGCGTCCGCTCGTGTGGTCCCGACTGCAGATTTGCCCAAATCGTCATCCTAGCCGGTTGAGAAGACTATCGGCTTGCCGAGTTGGGGCATCATCCTTCGCGATCTCGGTTGAAGGCGCGGCGGCGGCGGGCTAAGCGCGGGCCATGGGCATCAACCTCAATCCCTTCACCTGGTGGAACGGCGCCACGATCGGCACCTGGATCGGCCTCAGCGGCAAGACGCGGGTCGGCGAGGATGATCTGGGCAACGTCTATTATCAGGGCGGCAAGGACACCGCGGGCAATCCGCGCCGCTGGGTGATATATGCCGGTGCGAACGACGCCAGCCGGGTCGCGCCCGAATGGTTCAGCTGGTTGCATCATCAGGTCGATGACGTGCCTGAGCGCGCCTTGCCCGCGCCGCGCCGGTGGGAAAAGCCCGCCGTGCCGAACATGACCGGCACGGCGCTCGCCTATCGCCCGCCCGGCGCGCTGGAGAAAGGCGGCCACCGCGCCGCGGCGACCGGCGACTACGAAGCCTGGGTGCCCGAAGGGTGACGCGGCGGCAGCTCGCCATCGGGGCGGCGATCGCGGCCCTGATCGGGCTGGGTAGCTGGACCGGCTATCGCTGGTGGCAGGGCCGGCAGGCGACGCAGCAGCAGGCCGCGCAGCACGAACCGTCCGCGCTCGACGAGCAGCCGGGCATCGCCGACGTGACGATGGTCGATCTGCCGGCGGGTGCCGATCCTTCGTATGGCGCGACGCCGATGGCGCAGAGGAGCGCCGTGCTCGGTCTGCTCAACAAGCGCAACGGCCAGTCGCGCGACGTGACGCTGAAGCCCGGCCAGGCGGTGCGCGTCGGCGACGTGATCATCCGCCTGCGCGCCTGCGAGCGCACCGCGCCGTGGGAAGAGCAGGACCTGACCGGCGCGTTCGTGCAAGTCGATGTGAAGCAGCTCGACGAGAGCTGGCGGCGAATCTTCTCGGGCTGGCTGTACAAGGAGCGCCCGGCGCTCAACGTCGTGCAGAACCCGATCTACGACGTGTGGCCCAAGAGCTGCGCGATGACCTTCCCCGAAGGCGGGCCGGCCTCGATCAATGCCGGGGCCGGGCCATCCGACGCGAGCGTGACGCCGCGATCCAAGGCACCGAAATCGCCCGCGCCGGACGCCCAGACGCCCGCCGCCACGCCTTCGGTCGCCGCGCCCAGCAACGCCATGTAGGCGTCGCGACCGATCTCCACCGCGCCCAGCGAGGCGAGGTGATCGGTCTGGAACTGGCAATCGAGCAGGGTAAAGCCGCCGACGCGCAGCCGCGCCGTCAGCCACGCCAGTGCGACTTTCGACGCGTCGCTTGCGCGGCTGACCATGCTCTCGCCGAAGAACGCGCGCCCGATCGCCAGGCCGTAAAGCCCGCCCGCCAGCCGGTCGCCGTCCCAGCATTCGATCGAATGCGCGAAGCCGAGGCGATGGAGCAGCAGGAAGCTCGCCTCGATCTGGCGGTTGATCCACGTATCCTCGCGATCGGCGGCGCTTTCCGCGCAGAGCGCGATGATGCGGTCGAACGCGGTATCGGCGGTGACGCGGAAGCGATCCGAGACGATCGTCTTGCGCAGCGAATGCGAGAGGTGGAAGCCGTCGAGCGGCAGGATCGCGCGCAATTGCGGCTCGACCCAATAGACGCTGTCGGCATCGCGGTGATCGGCCATCGGGAACACCCCGATCGTATAGGCGCCGAGCAGGAGGTTGGGATCGAGCATCGTGACGCCGGGCGGGGTTCCCGACGGTGCGCTCACTTGGCCAGTCTCTGCTCGATCGCCTGCCACAAGTGCGCGAAGGCCTTGCCGCCCGCGGTCTTCGGCGCGAAGCTGCCGACCGGCGCCTGGCGCGAGGCCATCGCCTCGACCACGCTGGCCATCGGCACCACCGGCCAGCCGGGCTGCTTCTCCAGCGCCTCTGCATGGAGCTTGCGGCGGCGATCGACCATCGCGTGGACCGGCATGACGTCGGCCCTGGCGGGCAGATGCCGCTTAACCTCGGCGAAGGCACGCTGCGACAGCGGCGAAGGGATCACGGGCACGACGATCAGGTCGGCGGCGCGCATCACCTGATCGCTGGTCTCGTTGAGCCCCGGCGGGCAATCGAGCAGGATGCGGTCATAGGCCTTGGCCACCCCGGCGAGCAGCTTCTGCAGCCGCTTCTTCTTGTCGAGATCGTGGAACAGCAGGTCGAGCCCGCGCAGCGAGGCGTCGGCGGCGATCAGGTCGAGCCGGTCGATCGCGGTGTGCTGGGCGAGCCTGGCGGGATCGGCGTCCTTGCTGAAGATCGCCGCGGCATCGGCCTTGGTCTTCTGCGCGGAGAGCAGGAAGCTGCTCGCCGCCTGCGGATCGATGTCCCACAGCAAGGTGCGGCGCGCCGAGAGCGTGGCCGCGCACCAGGCGAGATTGACCGCGAGCGTGGTTTTCCCCACGCCGCCCTTCAGGCTGTAGATCGCGATCGTCGGCACCCGCGTCCCTTCCTCGCTTCAGGCCTGCGATCGTGGCCGAGGCCGCGAGTCGGCGCAACCGTCAAAAATTGAATGGCGTCAAAACGAACGGCCGGCGAATTGCTTCGCCGGCCGTGCATGAATCCGGGGGAGGCGATCAGGCTTCGCAGGTCAGCGTGCCGATGCCCGGGCCGGTCAGCGTCGCCTTCTTCGCGTCGCCCTTCAGCGACCAGCCGCCGTCGGCGGTGAATGCGTCCCCGGGGTTGGCGGCGGTGAGCTTGGTGGCGATGGCTGCGCTTTCGGGCTTCACCTGCGCCATCTTGTCGCCGTCGAAGAACGTCACATCGACCAGGCTGTTGCCCGGGTTGCAGCGCATGTTCGCCTCGGCCTTGATCGCCGGCGGCAGCTCGACCTTCGGGCTGTTGGCGATCGCCGACGCCAGCGGATCGGGCGAAAGCGACGTCACTTCGGTCGGCTTCTGGTTGTTGTTGCAGGCCGACAGGACGAGGAGCGCAGTGACGGCGGCGGGGAGGGTGATGCGGTTCATCATAGCGATTTTCGCTTTGCGGATGCGAAGGCGCTTCGTCAAGCGCGCCCTTGCGTGCTGGGGAAAATCATCTCGCTCGTGCAACAAAACCGTCATCATTCGTGGAACTCGCAATCGGCCGCTATTCGCTATGTCCAACGTCGCAACTCCACCCACGCCGCCAGCTTCGCCTCAAGCCCGACCGTATGCAGCGGGCTGCTCGACGGCAGGGGAATCAGCGCGAGACTCGTGCCTTGCAGCGTCTTCGTGCCGAGCTTTGCCGCCGTCGCGCCGTTGAACGCGACCGCGCGCAGGTTCGGAAGCGTCGCGGCCAGCGCCGCGAGATCGTTGCCCGTGTGATTGCGGATCGCGGCGTCGGTGCTGCCGGTGCGGTGTGCGCTGGCGACGACGTCCCACAGGCCGACATGCGCGTCGAGCAGGGCGGCGAGCCGGGCGCCGTAGTCGAGCGCGACGAGATCGCGCCCGATCACGGCCGACATCAATCGCCAGAACTGGTTCTGCGGGTGCGCGTAGTAACGCCGCTCGGCGAGGCTGCGCTCTCCGGGCAGGCTGCCGCAGATCAGCAGGCGCGTGGCCGTATTCGCGACCGGCGGGAAGGAGCGTTTGAGCGGCATCCGCATTATCTTATCAGGACCGGCCCGTGGGGCGATATCCTGTGCCGATATGGATGTTCGCGGCGTTGACGCGCCTTGCGGGCTCGCGGACACTCGCGCCATGGCCACTGTCCTCGATAAACCCTCGCCGCTGTCGCGCATCGCCGGGCTGTACGATTACTGGGCGCGGCGGACCGGGCGCTCGCAGGGGCCGGCAATGCGCGGGCAGGGCGACCGGATGCTGATCGACACGCTCGGGCTGGGGCTCGAGCAGGTGGTCATGTATCTGGGGCAGCAACGGCCCGAATTCGACGCATTCGAGGAATGGGTGATCGCGACCGCCGGCCCGCCCGATCCACTGACCGTCGCGCGCTATCACGCCTGGCTGGACCGGGAGCCGATGCCCGAGGCGACGCGCACGCACCTCGCGGCGATCGAAGCGATGCCGCCTGTCCTGGACGCCGGCGATCTCGCACAGTGGGAGCGCGACGGCTATGTCATCCTGCGCGGCGCGATTACGCGCGACGAGGCCGCGGCGGCCGAGGCGTTTCTCTGGCAGACGATCGGCGCGGACCCTGGCGATCCCGAGACCTGGTACGGTATCAAGAGCAACGGGATCATGATCCAGGTGTTCCAGCACCCTTCGCTCGATGTCGCGCGCCGCTCGCCGCGCGTGCACAAAGCGTTTGCGCAATTGTGGGGCACGAGCGATCTGTGGTCGATCACCGACCGGATGAGTTTCAATCCGCCCGAACGGCCGGGCCGGAAATTCCGTGGGCCCAACCTGCATTGGGATGCGAGCCTCGCGACGCCGCGGCCGTTCGCGACGCAGGGCATTCTCTATATGACCGACACCAGCGCCGATCAGGGCGCGTTCCGGCTGGTGCCGGGCATGCATCGCCGGCTCGACGACTGGCTCGAATCGCTGGGCGAACAGGATCCGCGCATAGTGGATCTCAGCGCCGAAGCGGTGCCGATCGCGGCGGAGACCGGCGATCTGATCATCTGGCATCAGGACCTGCCGCACGGGGCCAGCCCCAACAGCACCGACCGGCCGCGCATCGTGCAGTACGTGAACATGTACGCGCCCGATCTGGACTATAATACGGTCTGGCGCTGACGTTCCGGGGATGCGGATGAACAAGATCACGGCCTATGCCGATTTCTGGCCCTTCTACTTGCGCGAGCACGGCCGGGCGGAGACGCGTGCGCTGCATTATGCCGGCACCGCGCTGACGCTGCTGTTCCTCGCGGTCGCGATCACGCGCGGCGGCTGGTGGTGGGCGGCGATCCCGCTCGCCGGTTACGGCTTCGCCTGGCTCGCGCACTTCACGGTGGAGAAGAATCGCCCGGCGACCTTCACCTATCCCTTATGGTCGCTGGCGAGCGACTATCGGATGTTCTTCCTCTGGCTCTCCGGCCGCCTGCGTCCGCATCTCGCGCGGGCAGGAGTCGTCCCGAACTAGCGGCTCGCCGTCACCTCGGCGGCGATGGCGTGTTCGGTCGAGAGCGCCTGGATTCCGGCGGCGCACAGGCAGAGCAATGCGCCCATCACGCCGACGAAGACGATGTTAGCGACTCGCATCGATATTCCCCTATCGGATCTATTTATACCCATAACGGTGCAACGCGATTGGACGTTCTCGACGCGCGCCCTAGCCCTGCCTTGTTACGGGACAATGTCTGTTTGCTTGCCCGGCGACGAGCCGCTGCTATTTCACGTCGAATGCAGACCCTTCCCGATACGCTGTCGCTGATCGGCCATACGCCGCTGGTTCGCCTGAAGGGGCCGAGCGAAGCGAGCGGGTGCGACATTTTCGGCAAGTGCGAGTTCGCCAATCCCGGCGCGTCGGTGAAGGATCGCGCCGCGCTCTACATCGTCGAGGATGCCGAAGCGCGCGGTGCGCTCCAGCCGGGCGGCACGATCGTCGAGGGGACGGCGGGCAACACCGGAATCGGGCTGGCGCTGGTCGGCAATGCCAAGGGCTACAAGACGATCATCGTCATGCCCGAGACGCAGAGCCGCGAGAAGATGGATACGCTGCGCGCACTGGGCGCCGAGCTCGTGCTGGTGCCGGCCGCGCCCTATTCGAACCCGGCGCATTTCGTCCACACCAGCCGCCGCATCGCCGAGGAAACGCCGAACGCGATCTGGGCCAACCAGTTCGACAATATCGCCAATCGCCGCGCACACATCATGGGCACCGCGGAAGAAATCTGGGCGCAGATGGACGGGCGGATCGACGGCTTCACCTGCGCCGCGGGCACCGGCGGCACGATCGGCGGCGTCGGCATGGGGCTGAAGGCCAAGGACGAGACTGTCCGCATCGCGCTCAGCGATCCGCATGGCGCCGCGCTCTATGATTATTACGCGCATGGCGAGCTGAAGGCGGAAGGGTCTTCGGTCGCCGAAGGGATCGGGCAGGGGCGGATCACCGCCAACCTGGAGGGCGCGCCGATCGACTCGCAATTCCGCATCTCCGACGAGGAGGGGCTGGAATGGGTCCGCCGGCTGCTCGCCGAGGAAGGACTGTGCCTCGGCCTTTCTTCAGGGATCAACGTGGCGGGCGCGATACGGCTGGGCCGGCAGCTCGGGCCGGGCAAGCGCATCGCGACGATCCTGTGCGACACCGGCTTCCGCTATCTCTCCACGCTCTACAATCGCGCCTGGCTGGAATCGAAGGGCCTGCCGGTGCCGCCCTGGCTGGCCGAGGGCTGAACCGCATCGGTAACCAGATCGTCCCCCGGACTTGTTCCGGGGCCTGCTGAGCCGCTTGCAAGTCGCCGAGACCCTTTCGCCGCGCTTGCCGCCCGGTAGGCCCCGGAACAAGTCCGGGGTGACGGGAAGATGTGCGCTCGACGCTCTCCGTTCCTGCTTGTCCTCGCTTCGGAACCTCCCAATCGACAAGCCCTTGCCGATGCACTACGATTCGGCCCTATCTATGAAATCGACCTCGCAGGAACGGGCGCAGACCTCGCAACGGGTCAAGGTCGGGATGATCGGCCTGGCGGCCGTCTTCCTGCTGATGGTGCTCGCTGCGGCGATCTTCAGCACCGCGAGCAAGGACCAGCCGGTGACCGTCGCGGGCGCCGCGCGCCCCGACGTCGTCGCCAACATGACCCAGACGGGCAACACCGCGCAGCCGGCGACTGCGGGCGAACCGCTGTCCGAACTCGGCGTGACTCCCAGCGCTGGCGATCCTGACCAGAATCGCGCCGCGGCGAAGCCATGACGCCAACCGCCGCCAATTCGCTGGGCCGTTGGGGAAATTGCGCCCTGCAGGCTGCGACTAGAGGCGAGTCGCGTCGTTTTTGTCCAATCCCAAGTAGAACGAGGCGCGAACATGCCTTCAGGCACTTGGGAATTTCACGCCGATGTCTAACGGGATAGGCCTTCTGGGGCGGATTTTCCCGAAAATTCCCGTTGTTTCCCCGAGCATCTGCTGGTACCTGAAGGTAACAGTGGGCAGGGCTCCCGTTTGCGCATGATGGCGCCGGAGGACGGCGATTCTCCGGATGGGAGAGCTTTGCCCTGGCGTGCGAGGTCGGGGTGTTCGAAAGGGAGCAATATCAGGGAGCAGCGCTGCAGCTTGTCGATGCCGGCAAGCAGCGCGTCGCCATCCCCGCGCTCTTCCGCGGCACGATCATCGCCAATTCGCCGGGCATCGACCCGCGCGACCTGAAGGTCACCATCGCCGAGCATCCCGAGGCGACCTGCCTGATCGGCTATGACAAGGACTGGCTGAAGCAGTCGGCGCGCGAGGCGGCCGACATGGACCGCCAGTTCATCGCCGAGCATGGCCGCCGCGATTACAACATCAAGCGTCTCGCCAGTGGTGCGGGCGAGCAGGTCGGCTTCGACGCTAGCGGCCGCTTCGTGCTGCCCGGCTATCTCGCCGACGGCGCGAACATCACGGCGCACGCCTATTTCTTCGGCAGCCTCGATTATTTCGAGATCTGGGACCCGGCGACCCTGCTCGCCGACGAATCCGCGCCGGACAAGATGAAGAAGCCGCTGCGCTACTTCCTCAAGGAAAAGGGAGTGACGCTGTGAGCGCTCCCGAACCGCATATCCCCGTGCTGCTGGACGAGGTGATCGCCGGCCTAGCCGTGAGTCCCGGCTCCGCCCAGGTCGACGCCACGTTCGGCGCCGGGGGCTATACGCGGGCGCTGCTCTCCCTCGGCGCCCGCGTATTCGCCTTCGATCGCGATCCCGACGCGATCGCCAACGGCCGCGCGCTGGAGGCGGCCAACGAGGGCATGCTGGCGCTCGTGCCAGCGCCCTTCTCGGCGATGGGGCCGGAACTGGAGGCGCGCGGCGCCGTGCCGGTCGACGGCGTGACGATGGACATCGGCGTGTCGTCGATGCAGCTCGACCAGGCCGAGCGCGGCTTCTCGTTCCAGGGCGACGGCCCGCTCGACATGCGCATGAGCCAGGAAGGCGAGAGCGCGGCGGATTTCGTCAACACCGCCGACGAGAGCCTGATCGCCGACGTGATCTACCGCTATGGCGAGGAACCGAAGTCGCGCCGCATCGCCCGCGCGATCGTGGCGGCGCGGCCGATCACGCGCACTACCGAACTGGCGAGCGTCGTGCGCAAGGCGTTGGGCCACAAGCCGCACGACAAGAAGGATCCCGCGACGCGGACCTTCCAGGCGATCCGCATCCATGTGAATCGCGAGCTGGGCGAGCTGGCCGACGGCCTTGCCGCGGCCGAGCGCGTGCTGAAGCCGGGCGGTCGCCTCGCGGTTGTCACGTTCCATTCGCTGGAAGACCGGCTGGTCAAGCGCTTCCTGCGCGAGCGCTCGGGCGCGACGCCGGCGGGATCGCGGCATATGCCGCAGGCGGCTGCGATGGCCGCGCCGAGCTTCGAGGATGTGGCCAAGCCGGTGCGCGCCGGCGAGGCGGAGATCGCGCGCAACCCGCGCGCGCGATCGGCGACGTTGCGGGTGGCACGGCGCACCGCGGCGCCGGCTTGGGAATCCGGGGCCTGGAACTCTGGCGTATCAGGAGAAGCGGCGTGACGATGTTGGCGGAAGGCTGGAAAGGCCTGGTGTGGTTCGTGACCGGCGTGGCGGTGGCGCTCGGGCTGCTGCTCGTGCCGCTGCAGGTCGCCGCCGAGCGCAAGAAGCTCGACAAGACGGTGAGCGAGATCGCCGATGCCGGCCGCGAGATTCGCAGCCTGCAGACCGAGTTCGACACCCGCTCCAACCTCGCGCAACTGGAGAAGTGGAACGGCGACACGCTCGGCCTCGTCTCGCCCACGGCCAATCAATATGTCCGCGACGCCGCGCAGCTCGCCTCGCTCGACATGACCCAGCCGCTCGAGCCCGGCAAGCCTGGTCTGCAGACCGCAGCCTATGTCGTCCCGACCCTGCCGGGCGTGATGCCGACCAGCGCGCAGCCCGCCGAGACCACGCCCTCCTCGGTCGCGGCGCCCGCCACCGCGCCTGCTGCCTCGGCGGCGCCGGCCGCGATGGCCGCGGTCGCAACGCGTGAGGCGCCGCGCGCAACGCTTCACCTCGCATCGCTTGCCCGTCCGGTCGCGCCGGCGCGCAACACGCAGACCATGGCGATGCTCGACCGCAAGCTGCTGAGCGATACGACGATGGGCGATCTGCTCTCCGAAGCGCGCGTGGAGGCCCGCTCACGTTGACCGCGCTCGCTGCCCGCCCGCTTCCCCGCCGCCGCGAAAGCGATCAGCGCCATGCGCTGGTCGCGACCGCGCATGTGCGGCTGATGATGCTGATGCTGCTGTTCGCGGCGGCGATCCTGGCGGTGATCCTGCGCCTGGCGATGATCGGCCTGCTCGCCGATCCGCAGGTCAGCCATGAGGACCGCATCGCCGCCGCCTTGGCGCGCGACGACATCGTCGATCGCAACGGTTCGCCGCTCGCGCGCACGATCGAGGCGTGGACGATCGCGGTGCACCCCAAGCAGATCCTGGGCGATCGCGCCGACATCGCGCGCCAACTCGCGGTACTGATGCCCGAGCATGACGAGGCCTGGTATCTCGATCAGCTCAGCCGCAACGTCAACTTCCTCTATCTCGACCGCCACGCCGCGCCGTCGCTGGTCAATCAGGTGCACGCGATCGGCGAGCCGGCGATCGTGTTCGAGCATGCCGCCGAGCGGCTCTATCCGCAATCGATGCTGGCCGCGCACGTGCTCGGCTATCTCGGCCCCAACGCCAAGGATCCCGATCTCGTCGAAGGCCAAGCGGGGATCGAGCGCGCGTTCGAGGACCGGCTGACCAATCCGGTCGACCGCGGCAATCCCCTGGCGCTCTCGCTCGACAGCCGCGTGCAGGCGGCGATGGAGAGCGAACTCGGCCAGGCGATGGACACGTTCCAGGCGCGCGGCGCGGCCGGCGTGGTGCTCGATGCGAACACCGGAGAGGTGATCGCGATGACCTCGATGCCGGTGTTCAATCCGAACAAGCTGCAAGGCGCGAACCGCGAAGCGCTGCGCAATAACGTGACGCAATCGGTCTACGAGCTCGGCTCGACCTTCAAGCCGATCACGATGGCGGCGGCGCTCGACGATGGCGTCATCACCAATCTGGGCCAGAAGTTCGATGCGACCGCGCCGCTCCATGTCGGCGCCTACACCATCCATGACGAGCGCGGCGACCCGCAGCGCTGGCTGACCGTCCCGGAAATCCTGATCTACTCGTCGAACGTCGGCACCGCGCGGGTCGCCGACCTGATGGGCGCCGACCGGATGCAGAAGATCTTCCGCGGCATGGGCTTCGACACCAAGCCGGATATCGAGCTCAGGGAAAAGGCGCATCCGATCTGGCCGAGCTACTGGGCGCGGACCACGGTGATGACCACGGGCTTCGGCCACGGCATCGCGGTGACGCCGCTGCAACTCGCCAATGCCTATGCGACCCTGGTCAACGGCGGCATCTGGCGGCCGACCACCTTGCTCAAGGTCGCGCCGGGTTCGGCGCCGCAGGGCCGCCGCGTGATCAGCGAGGGAACCTCGTACAAGATCCGCCAGATGCTGCGGCTCATCGTGATGAAGGGAACGGGGCGCAAGGGCGACGCCCCGGGCTACCGCGTCGGCGGCAAGACCGGCACCGGCGAGATCGCATCCGGCGGCGGCTATGACCGGTCGCGCAACATCGCCACGTTCGCCGCGGCATTCCCGATGGACGCGCCGCGCTATGTCGTCGTCGCGATGCTCGATTCGCCGCAGGCCACCAAGGATACCTATGGCTGGAAGACCGCGGCATGGAATGCGGCGCCGGTGGTCGGCCGCGTGATCACGCGGACCGGCGCGATGCTGGGCGTGACGCCCGATGAATCGCGCGACATCGACGTATCCAACCTGACTCCGCTGCTCGCCCAGACGGGCGACAAGCTGGTCGACACGCGATGAGGCTGGGCGCGCTGACCGGCGGCCACGAAGCCGCCACCGTCACCGGCTTCGCGATCGATCACCGCAAGGTCGCGCCGGGCACGGTGTTCGGCGCGTTCCAGGGCACGCAGGTGAACGGCGAGGACTTCATTCCCGCCGCGATCGCCAGCGGCGCGATCGCCGTCGTCGCGCGGCGTGAGGCGAAGGTCGAAGGCGTGCTGCACATCGCCAGCGACACTCCGCGCGAGACCTTCGCGCATCTCGCGGCGAAATTCTTCGCGCCGTTCCCGGAGACCGCGGTCGCGGTGACCGGCACCAACGGCAAGACCTCGACGGTCGAGATGACGCGGCAATTGTGGCGCATGACCGGCTTCCATGCCGCGTCGATCGGCACGCTGGGCGTCACCACCGCAGACGATCGCGTGACGACCGGCCTGACCACGCCCGATGTGGTGACCTTCCTCTCCAACGTCGCGGGCCTCGCGCGCGAGGGCGTGACGCATGTCGCGTTCGAGGCGTCGAGCCACGGTCTGTCGCAATATCGCACCGAAGGGCTGCGCGTGTCGGCCGCGGCCTTCACCAATCTCAGCCGCGACCATCTCGATTATCACGGCGACATGGCCAACTACTTCACCGCCAAGCTGCGGCTGTTCTCCGAAGTCCTCGCGCCCGATGGCACGGCGGTGGTGTGGGCCGACGATCCGCAGGCGGCGCGGGTGATCGATCTGGCGCGCGAGCGCGGCAACGGGCTGGTGACGATCGGCGAGCGCGGCGAGACGCTGCATCTCGTCTCGCGCGATCCGACCCTGCTCGGCCAAGGCCTGGTGATCGAGGCGGAAGGGCGCCAGCACAAGGTGATGCTGCCGCTGATCGGCGCCTATCAGGCGGCCAATGCGCTGACCGCGGCCGGACTGGTGATCGCGACCGGCGGCGACGTGGCGACGACGATCGCCAATCTCGCGCGGCTGCAGCCGGTGCGCGGGCGGCTGGAGCGCGCGGTGATCACGCGCAGCGGTGCGCCGGTCTATGTCGACTACGCGCACACGCCTGACGCGCTGGAAGCGGCGATCGCGGCGCTGAAGCCGCATGTCGCGGGCAAGCTGATCGTGGTGTTCGGCGCGGGCGGCGACCGCGACACGGGCAAGCGCGAGCCGATGGGCGCGGTCGCGGCGGGGCAGGCGGACGTGGTGATCGTCACCGACGACAATCCCCGCTCCGAACAGCCGGCGGCGATCCGCGCCGATGTGCTGAAGGGCGCGGCGGGCGCGACCGAGATCGGCGACCGGCGGCAGGCGATCGGCCATGCGATCGGCCTGGCGGGACCGCAGGATATCGTGCTGATCGCGGGCAAGGGGCACGAGCAGGGGCAGATCGTCGGCGATCTCGTCCTGCCGTTCGACGATGTGAACGTAGCGAGGGAGATGGCGGCGTGAATGGGATTCAGCAGACGCAGGTTCAGGGTAATGCACCGCAGCCGCCGGCTCCCCGGCCGAAGCTCTGCCTGCGCTACGGCGGTACGGCGCGTCCGGCGCAGGGCAGGAGCGCGCGTTGACCCTTTGGACCTCGGCCGAGATCGCCGCGGCGACGGGCGGCACGGCGTCGGCGGAATTTGCCGCGGACGGCGTGACGTTCGATTCGCGCGAAGTGGGGCCGGGGGATCTGTTCGTCGCGCTGAAGGGCGAGACGTCCGACGGGCACAGATATCTCGATCAGAGCTCCGAGCGGGGAGCTGCGGGTGCGGTGGTCAGCGTACCGATCACCCACCCGCATGTGCTGGTCGCCGATACGATGGCGGCGCTGAACGATCTCGGCCGCGCGGCGCGCCAGCGGACCGGTGCGAAGATCATCGGCGTCACCGGTTCGGTCGGCAAGACCGGCACCAAGGAGGCGTTGTTCGCCTGCCTCGACCGCACCGATCCGGGCCGCGCGCATCGCTCGGTCAGGAGCTACAACAATCATACCGGCGTGCCGCTGAGCCTGGCCCGAATGCCCGCCGACACGCGCTTCGGCGTGTTCGAGATGGGCATGAACCATGCCGGCGAACTGGCTGCGCTGACGCAATTGGTGCGCCCGCATGTCGCGCTCATCACGACGGTCGCGTCGGTGCATCTCGAATTCTTTGCGGACGAGGAAGCGATCGCCGACGCCAAGGCCGAGATTTTCGAGGGGCTGGAGCCCGCTGGCGTGGCGATCATCCCGTTCGATAATCCGCACCGCGACCGGCTGATCGCCAAGGCCAAGCACCACGGCGCGCGGATCGTAACCTTTGGGATAGGCGAGGGCGCCGATGTCCGGCCGGTCGAATCGATGCGTACCGCGAATGGCGGCACCTTCGTGACCGCGCGCCTGCTTGAGCGTGAACTGAGCTTCACGATCGGCCAGCCGGGCGCGCATCATGTGTCGAACGCACTCGCGGTGCTGGCGGCGGTGGAGGCGGTCGGCGCCGATGTCGCGCTCGCGGGTCTCGCGCTCGCCGAACTTGGCGGATTGCCCGGTCGAGGGCAACGCGTGGCGGTCGATCTGCCCGACGGGACTGCGTTGATCCTCGACGAAAGCTACAACGCCAACCCCACCTCGATGCGCGCGACGCTCGCAGTGCTCGGGGAAGAAACCGCCACGCGAAAACTCGCTGTGCTTGGTGCCATGGGCGAACTGGGCGTCGATGCGCCTGCACTCCACACGGGCCTCGCCGAGCCGATCCTCGCGGCGGGCGTCGAACGGGGCATTCTCGTCGGTGAAGCGATGCGTCCGCTCGCCAAGGCGCTTGAGGGAAGGGCCGATTTCGTCCATGTGCCCGACGCCGCAGCGGCGCTCGCCTCGCTCCGCGCGATGCTCGCGCCGGGGGATGCGGTTCTCGTCAAGGGTTCGAACGGAGTCGGTCTCGCGAGCGTGGTCGCGGCGCTGGCGGGGACGGCATAATGCTCTATCTGATCGCGCAATATCTGCACTTTCCGGGCGTGCTGAACCTGTTGCGCTATTTGAGCTTCCGCACAGGCGGCGCGGTGGCGACGGCGCTGGTGATCGGCCTGATCATCGGGCCGCGCTTCATCGGCTGGCTGCGCGTGCGGCAGGGCAAGGGGCAGCCGATCCGCACCGATGGCCCGCAGACGCATCTCGCCAAGCGCGGCACCCCGACGATGGGCGGGCTGATGATCCTGACCAGCATCGCGCTGGCGATCCTGCTGTGGATGGATCTGAGCAATCCGTACGTCTGGGCGTGCCTGTTCGTGACGCTCGGGTTCGGCGCGATCGGCTTCCTCGACGATTACGACAAGGTGCGAAAGGCGAGCACCGCGGGCGTTTCGGGCAAGGTCCGCCTGATCGGCGAGTTCCTGATCGCCGGCATCGCCGCGACGATCATCGCATACAGCAGCCCGCACGGCACCGTGCTGCACTTCCCGTTCGCCAGCAAGTTCGCGCTCGATCTCGGGCCGGGCTATATCGCCTTCGCCGCCTTCACGATCGTCGCCTTCGGCAATGCCGTGAACCTGACCGACGGGCTCGACGGGCTGGCGACCATGCCGGTGATCATCGCCTCGGTCGCGTTCATGCTGATCGTGTACCTCACCGGCAACGCCAAGTTCGCCGACTATCTCGGCATCCCGCACGTGCCGCATGCCGGCGAGCTGGCGATCTTCTGCGGTGCGATGGTGGGGGCGGGGCTCGCCTTCTTGTGGTTCAACGCGCCGCCAGCGGCGGTGTTCATGGGCGACACCGGCAGCCTCGCGCTGGGCGGCGCGCTCGGCGCGATCGCGGTGACCGCGCATCACGAGATCGTGCTTGGCATCATCGGCGGGCTGTTCGTGGTCGAGGCGCTGTCGGTCATCATCCAGGTGTTCGTCTACAAGCGCACCGGCAAGCGCGTGTTCCGCATGGCGCCGATCCACCACCATTTCGAGCAGCTCGGCTGGAGCGAGCCGACCGTCGTGATCCGCTTCTGGATCATCGCGCTGGTGCTGGCGCTCGCCGGCCTGTCGACGCTCAAGCTGCGGTGAAGGCGATGCGATCAGCAGCGGCTTTACCGCATCCCCGCGCAGGCGGGGATCCAGAAGAAAAGAATCTGGGCTCCCGCCTTCGCGGGAGAACACGTTCATGATCACCAGCGATCTCTGGCGCGGCAAACGCTATGCGGTGCTGGGGCTGGCGCGATCGGGCGCGGCGACGGTGCGTGCGCTGGTGGCGAGCGGGGCGGGCGCCGTGGCGTGGGATTCCGACGAGGCGAAGCGCAACGCGATCATAGCCCCTCCCCTTCAGGGGAGGGGTTGGGGTGGGGCCGAACTAGACGCTGGTCTCGGTGAGACTTCCCCCACCTCTAACCCTTCGGCTGAAGGGGAGGGGCTGTTGTCGCTTGCCGATCCTGAAACGCTGGACCTGACCGGCTTTGATGCGCTCGTCGTTTCTCCCGGCGTGCCGATCAACAAGCATCCGGTGGCCGCGAAGGCAAAAACGGCCGGCGTGCCGCTGATCGGCGACATCGAACTGTTCGCGCAAGCCCGCGCCGGGCTGCCGCCGCACAAGGTGGTCGGGATCACCGGCACCAACGGCAAGTCGACCACCACCGCGCTGATCCACCACATCCTCGTCACCGCTGGCGTGCCCGCGCGGCTGGGCGGCAATATCGGCCTGCCGATCCTCGGCGAGGAGCCGCTCCCGGCTGGGGGCGTCTACGTGCTCGAACTGTCGAGCTATCAGATCGACCTCACGCAGAGCCTCGATTGCGACGTCGCGGTGTTGCTCAACATCACGCCCGATCATCTCGATCGCTATGACGGGTTCGAGGGCTACGCCGCGTCCAAGGCGCGGCTGTTCGCGATGCAGGCGAAAGACCACGACGCGGTGATCGGCCTCGGCGACGCGGCCTCGGCGGCAATCGCGCGCAGCCTGTCGGCCAAGGGCGAGCATCTCCACAAGATCGCGCCCGGCGTGTGCATGGATCAATCGCGCTGGCCGAGCCTGCAGGGGCCGCACAATGCGCAGAACGCGCTCGCCGCGATCACCGCCTGCCAGGCGCTCGGCGTGGCGGAAGCCGATATCGATCGCGGGCTGGAGAGCTTCACCGGCCTGCCGCACCGCATGCAGCGCATCGGGTCGCGCAGCGGCGTCGCCTATATCGATGACAGCAAGGCGACCAATCCCGAAAGCACGGCGCCCGCGCTGGCGGCGTTCGATCGCGTCCATTGGATCCTCGGCGGCCGCTCGAAGGGCGACGATCTCGACGCCTGCGCTCCGCACTTCGGGCATGTCGCGCGTGCTTATACCATCGGCGAGGCGGGGCCGAAATTCGCCGCCCTGCTCCGCCCGCACATGGCGGTGGAGGAAAGCGGCCGGCTCGACGTCGCGGTGACCAGCGCCGCGGCGCATGCGCAGCCGGGCGAGACGGTGTTGCTGTCGCCCGCCTGCGCCTCGTTCGACCAGTTTCGCGATTACGAGGATCGCGGCGACCAGTTCCGCGCCGCGGTGGAGGCCTTGGCATGAGCGAAGCGCGCGCGGCCTCGCCGCTCACTCTCCTCGACAGGATCAAGGATCGCGGCGGGCGCGGCGACCGCACCGCGTTCGGCATGTGGTTCTGGGAAATCGACCGCGTGCTGCTGCTGCTGGCGCTGCTGTTGATCGCGATCGGGCTGATCGCGGTGGCCTCGGCCTCGCCCGCGGCGGCGCAGCGCCTGTCGGGCGAGCATTATCACATGCCGCCGCTCTATTTCCTGTGGTGGCAGCTCGCCTGGGTCGGCGTGTCGCTGCCGGTGCTGTTCGTCGTCTCGATGCTGCCCAAGGACGTGGCACGGCGCATGGCGGTGGTCGGCACCGTGATCTGCCTCGCGCTGCTGATCGCCGTGCTCGGCTTCGGCGTGACCAAGAACGGCGCGACGCGCTGGCTCAATCTCGGCATCGGCCTGCTCCAGCCGTCCGAATTCCTGAAGCCGTTCTTCGTCGTGACGGTGGCGTGGCTGTTGTCGCTGCGCGTGAAGGAGCCCGAACTGCCGGTGATCGTCATCACCGGGGCGATGACGGCGTTGATCGCCTTCCTGCTGATGATGCAGCCCGATTTCGGCCAGACGGTGATCTTCTGCCTCGTGTGGATGGCGCTGCTGATGGTCTCGGGCACGTCGCTCAAGGTGCTGGGCGCGATCGTCGGCGCGGCGCCGGTCGGGCTCGTCTCAGCCTATCTGTTCTACGATACCGCGCGCAACCGCATCAACGCGTTCCTCCCCTGGAACCACGATGCCGACAACAAGCCCGACACCTTCCAGACCGACGCGGCGCACGCGACGATCAGCTCGGGCGGCTGGTTCGGCACCGGGCCGGGCGGCGGGCACATGAAGTTCGGCCTGCCCGAGAGCCATACCGACTATGTCTTCTCGGTGATCGGCGAGGAATTCGGGCTGGTCGCCTGCGCGGTGATCGCGATCCTGTTCCTGGCGATCGTGGTGCGCGTGTTCGTGAAGCTGCTCGACGAGCAGGACGAGTTCCGCCTCTACGCCGCCGCCGGCCTCGCCACGCAGTTCGGCGCGCAGGCGCTCGTCTCGATGGCGGTCAATACGGGTCTCGCGCCCTCCAAGGGCATGACCTTGCCCTTCATCAGCTATGGCGGATCGTCGATGGTGGCGCTCTCGATCGGCATGGGCTTGCTGCTGGCGTTCACAAGGGCCAATCCCTTCGTGAAGCGCAGTCCCTATGTCATCAAGTGGAGCGGCGAATGACGCGAGTGCATGCTCATATGCCGGAACGGCCTGGATTGCCCGGAGAAGCGCGCGGGCTAGGAGCGCGGCGCAGTCGCGTAGCTCAAGCTACGCGCAAGCAAGCGACGCCGCCCGCGCGCTTCTCCGGGCAACCGCGAAGCGGCGGGCGCCTTTTGGCGCAGGGCGTCGTCGCGCGTCGGTCACGATGCTTCGACATCGCTCCCTCCTTGCTTCTAGCCCCGCGCCAAAATTCGCTCCGTCCAGGTCATTCCGGCATATGAGCATGCACTCCAAGTCCAAGCATTTTGTTTTAGCCGCGGGCGGCACCGGGGGGCATATGGTGCCCGCCGCCGCTCTCGCCGCCGAGCTCGGCAAGCGTGGCCATCGCGTCGCGTTGATCTCCGACGAGCGCGGCGTGCGCTTCCCGGGGCTGTTCGAGGGCGTGCAGACACACATCCTGCCGGCGGGCCGCATCTCGGGCGGCCCGATCGGCTGGGCGCGTGCGGGCAAGGCGATGGTCGAGGGTCGCGGCATGGCGATCCAGCTGTTCAAGGGCTTCCGCCCCGCGGCGGTGATCGGCTTCGGCGGCTATCCCGCGCTCCCGGCTTTGTTGGCGGCGTTCAACCAGAACATCCCGACCGCCGTCCACGAGCAGAATGCCGTGTTAGGCCGCGTCAATCGTCTCGTCGCGGGCAAGGTCGCGGCGATCGCCACTTCCTACGAGCGCACCGAGCGGCTGAAGGATTCGTATCGCGGCAAGACGCACCTCGTCGGCAACCCGGTCCGCCAGGCGGTGCTCGATCTCCGCCACAAGCCCTATCCGATGATCGAGGAGGACAGCATCTTCCGCGTGCTCGTCACCGGCGGCAGTCAGGGCGCGAGCGTGCTGAGCCAGGTCGTGCCCGACGGGCTCTCCTTGCTCCCGGTCAATTTCCGCCGCCGCCTGCAGGTGACGCATCAGGCGCGGATCGAGGATATCGAGGCGTGCCGCGCCAAATATAGCGAGCTGCAGATCGCCGCCGAGCTGGCGACCTATCTGCCCGACCTGCCCGAGCAACTCGGCTGGACGCATCTCGTGATCGCCCGCGCCGGCGCCTCGACCATCGCCGAGCTGACCGCCGCCGGGCGTCCCGCGATCCTGGTGCCGCTACCCAGCGCGACCGACGACCACCAGACCGCCAATGCGCGCGAGATCACCGCGGCGGGCGGCGCGCGCACGATCGACCAGCGCGGCTTCACGCCGGTCGAGCTCGCCAAGCAGATGCAGAAGCTCGGGCTCGACCCTACCGCCTTGCAGAACGCCGCCGCCCGCGCACGCAGTTGCGGCCGCCCCGATGCGGCGCGCGACCTCGCCGATCTGGTCGAGAGCCTCGACGCGCCCGCCGGCGACATGCCGATCGGCGCCGCCCAGCCTTCGGGCAACGGGATGGCGTTCGCATGAGGGATTTTGGCGCATGAGGGATTTTGGCGCATGAGGGATTTTGGCGCATGAGGGGCGTCGCGACCGATATCGGCACGATCCATTTCATCGGCATCGGCGGGATCGGCATGTCCGGCATCGCCGAGGTGATGCACAATCTCGGCTATCGCGTGCAGGGTTCCGACGTGGCCGAGGGCTATGTCGTCGAAGGGCTGCGCGCCAAGGGCATCCCGATCCATATCGGCCATGATGCGGCCAATCTCGGCGATGCGGTGGTGATCGTCACCTCGACCGCGATCAAGCGCGGCAACCCGGAAGTCGAGGCGGCGCTGGAGCGGCGCATCCCGGTGGTGCGTCGCGCCGAGATGCTCGCCGAGCTGATGCGGCTGAAATCGACCGTCGCGGTCGCCGGCACGCACGGCAAGACCACCACGACCTCGATGATCGCCGCCCTGCTCGATGCCGGCGGCGTCGATCCCACGGTGATCAACGGCGGCATCATCAATCAATATGGCTCTAATGCGCGGCTCGGCGACAGCGACTGGATGGTGGTCGAGGCCGATGAGAGCGACGGCAGCTTCCTGCGGCTCGACGGCACGATCGCGGTGGTCACCAATATCGATCCCGAGCATCTCGATCATTACGGCGATTTCGATGCGGTGAAGAATGCCTTCGTCGAGTTCGTCGAGAACGTGCCGTTCTACGGCGCGGCCCTGCTGTGCCTCGATCATCCCGAGGTGCAGAACATCATCCCGCGCATCCGCGATCGCCGCGTGGTGACCTACGGCTTCTCGGCGCAGGCCGATGTGCGCGGCACGACGGTGACCCCGATTCCCGGCGGCAACCGCTTCGACGTCGTCATCCGCAGCCGCGACGGCGCGACCCGCACCATCGAGCATGTGGAACTGCCGATGCCGGGGCGGCACAACGTGCAGAACGCGCTGGCTGCGATCGGTGTGGCGCTGGAAATGGGCATTACGGATACGGATATCGCCAGGGGTTTCGCCGCGTTCGGCGGGGTCAAGCGCCGCTTCACCAAGGTGGGCGAGGCGAAGATCGACGGCGGCGCGGTCACCGTGATCGACGATTACGGCCATCACCCGGTCGAGATCCGCGCGGTGCTGGCGGCAGCGCGTGAGGGCGTCGAGAACCGCGTGATCGCGGTGGTGCAGCCGCATCGCTATTCGCGGCTCGGCGACCTGATGGAGGACTTCCGCCAGGCATTCAACGATGCCGACATGGTGCTGGTCGCACCGGTCTATGCCGCGGGCGAAGCGCCGGTCGAGGGCGTCGATGCGCAGGCCTTGGTCGACGGCCTGAGGGAGCGCGGGCATCGCTCCGCCGCGACGGTCGCCGGGCCGGAAGACCTGGCGAGCGTGCTCGCGAGCACGGCGCGGCCGGGCGATATGGTCGTCTGCCTCGGCGCGGGCGACATCACCAAATGGGCGGCCGGGCTGGCGAGCGCGATCGAGGCGGCGCGGGTGCCGGCATGAGCGCTCAAATGATCTCGATCCAGATCCATCCCCTCCCCTTCAGGGGAGGGGTAGGGGGTGGGGGATGCCTCGCAGAGAGCAATCTCACCGCACTGCCCCACCCCAACCCCTCCCCTGAAGGGGAGGGGCTATGAGCGTATGCTACGCCCTTCCTCCCGTGCGCGGGCGCCTGACGCACGAAGCGCCGTTGGCGCCGCTCGTGTGGTTCAAGAGCGGCGGCGCGGCGGAATGGCTGTTCGAGCCGGCCGACGTGAAGGACCTGAGCGATTTCCTCTACGCGCTCGATCCGGCGGTGCCGGTGATGGGGCTCGGGCTCGGCTCCAACCTGATCGTGCGCGACGGCGGCGTGCCCGGCGTGGTGGTGCGGCTGGGCAAGGCGTTCGCCAGCGTCGAGCAGATCGATGCGACGACGCTCGAATGCGGCGGCGGCGCCTCCGGCATCCTCGTCTCGTCCAAGGCGCGCGACGCGGGGATCGGCGGCGTCGAGTTCCTGCGCTCGATCCCCGGCACGGTCGGCGGCTTCGTACGGATGAACGGCGGCGCTTATGGCCGCGAGACGAAGGATATCCTCGTGTCGTGCGAGATCGTGCTGCGTTCGGGCGAGTGCAAGGTGCTGTCGCTCGAAGAATTGGGCTATACCTATCGCCACAGCGAGCTGCCGCGCGAGGCGATCGTGGTGAGCGCCACGTTCCGCGGCCACAGCGAAGACCCTGCAGTCATCCAGGCCGAGATGGATCGCATCGCAGCGTCGCGCGAAGCCTCACAGCCGCTGCGCTCGCGCACCGGCGGTTCGACGTTCAAGAATCCCGACGGCCATAAGGCCTGGGCGCTGATCGACGAGGCGGGGTGCCGCGGGCTCAAGCACGGCGACGCGCAGGTTTCGGAGAAGCACTGCAATTTCCTGCTCAACCTCGGCGAGGCGACGAGCGCGGACATCGAGGCGTTGGGGGAAGAGGTGAGAAGCCGGGTGAAGGCGAAGTCTGATGTGACGCTGGAATGGGAAATCCAGCGCGTGGGGGTGGCGAAGTGAGCTCACGGTTTCAATCCTCCCCCGCCAGGGGGAGGTGGCACGCGCAGCGTGACGGAGGGGGAGGAAGCCTCACCTCTGTTTGGGAAGCCGCCCCCTCCGTCGCCTTCGGCGACACCTCCCCCTTGCGGGGGAGGATTCGATGACCGAACTCCACGTCGCGGTCCTGATGGGCGGCTGGTCGGCCGAGCGCGAGGTTTCGCTGATGTCGGGCGCCGGGATCGCGGAGGCGCTGGAATCGCTCGGGCATCGCGTCACACGGATCGACATGGGGCATGACGTCGCGGCGAGGCTCGCCGAGGCGAAGCCCGATGTGGTGTTCAATGCGTTGCACGGCACGCCGGGCGAGGACGGATCGGTGCAGGGCCTGCTCGACCTGATGGGCCTGACATACACGCACAGCGGCCTCGCCACCTCGGTAATCGCGATCGACAAGCAGCTGACCAAGCTGCTGCTCGTCCCCGCCGGTATCCCGATGCCGGGTGGGCGGATCGTGAAGAGCAAGGAACTGCACGCGCGCGATCCGCTGCCGCGGCCCTATGTGCTGAAGCCGGTCAACGAGGGATCGTCGGTGGGCGTCGCGATCGTCACCGCAGACGGCAATTACGGCGATCCGATCGGCCGCGACGTGAAGGGGCCATGGCAGGAATTCGACGAGCTGCTCGCCGAGCCGTTCGTGCGCGGGCGCGAGCTGACCACCGCTGTCCTCGGCGACCGCACGCTCGGCGTGACCGAGCTCAAGCCGAAGAGCGGCTTCTATGATTACGACGCGAAGTACACCGACGGGATGACCGAGCACGTCTATCCCGCGCAGATTCCGGACGAGATTGCCGAAGCCTGTAACCGAATCGCGCTGGAGGCGCATCGGGTGCTCGGCTGCAGGGGCTGCAGCCGCGCCGATTTCCGCTGGGACGATAAAAACGGGGTGGAGGGGCTGTTCCTGCTCGAGGTCAATACCCAGCCCGGCATGACGCCGCTCAGCCTGGTGCCCGAGCAGGCGCGGCATAACGGCATGTCGTACGCCGAACTGGTGCAGGCGATCGTCGATGAAGCGCTTGAAGGGGCGCTCAAGGGGGGAAGCGAGTAATGGCCAGCACGATCCGGCGCGGCCCGCCGCCGCGGCGCCCGGCATTGAAGCGCAAGACCAGTCAGCCCAAGCGCTCGGTGATCGACCGCATTCTCGCCATGCTGCCGGTCAGCGAGGAGACGCTCCGCCGCATCGCGACCTGGACGATCTTCGGCGCGGTGCTCGCCGGGCTGATCGCGCTCGCGACATGGATGGGCATTCCCGCCGCCGCCGGCGCCGCGGTGGCCGAGGGCATCGGCCGTGCCGGTTTCCGCGTCGATGAGATCGAGGTGACCGGCGCCAAGCATATGGACCCGATGACGGTCTATGCCGTCGCGCTCGACCAGAAATCGCGCGCCATGCCGCTCGTCGATCTGGAGGGCGTGCGCGAAAAGCTGCTGTCCTATGGCTGGATCGCCGACGCGCACGTCTCGCGCCGGCTGCCCAACAAGTTGCTGATCGACATCGTCGAGCGTACGCCGAGCGCGGTGTGGCAGAACAAGGGACAGTTGACGCTGATCGCCGACAACGGCGTGCGGCTCGATCCGGTCTCGGCCGAGGCGATGCCTGATCTGCCGCTCGTGATCGGCAACGGCGCCGACACACAGGAGCCGGCCTATCAGCGCCTGATCGCGGTCGCCCCGGCGCTCAAGCCGCAGATCAAGGCCGCGACCTGGGTCGGCAACCGGCGCTGGGACCTGCTGTTCAGCACCGGCGAGACTTTGGCGCTGCCCGAAGGCGAGGATGCATCGGCCAAGGCGCTGCTCAAGTTCGCGCAGGTCGAAGGCTCCTCGCCTTTGCTCGGCAAGGGTTTCGTACGTTTCGACATGCGCATTCCCGGCTATCTGATCTCGCGCCGCGCGGACGGGGCGGAAGCGCGCGCGGCGACCGATCCCGCGCCGGCCGCGGACGATTCCAATAAGACCACGGGCGCGGTAGATACCGAAGCGCGCCGGGCAGCGATGACCGACAGGCAAGTATAACGGGGCGGACAGGGGTAAGGCGTATGGCGAAGGCGGCACCGGAAAATCTCATCACGGCGCTCGATATCGGATCGTCGAAGGTCTCGGCGATGATCGCGCAGAAGGGCGACGGCGGCGAGCTGATCGTGCTTGGCACCGGCCAGCGCGAGAGCAGGGGCGTGAAGCGCGGCTATATCGCAGACGCCGATGCGACCGAAGCAGCGGTGCGCGAAGCGGTCGAGCAGGCCGAGCGGATCGCGGGCACCAATATCCAGAACGTCTGGGTCAGCTTCTCGGCGGGCGGGCTGGTCTCCGATGTGGCCTCGATCGAGTTCGAACTGGGTGGCCACCGCGTCGAGCAGGCCGATATCGACGCGCTGCTCCAGGCCGGGCGGGATTCGATCGATCCCCAGGGCCGCATGGTGTTGCATGCCCAGCCCGCGCTCTACACGCTGGACGGCCTGACCGGCGTGAAGCGGCCGCTGGGCCTCCATGCCGACCGGCTCGGCGTGCACATCCATGTCGTTGCTGCGGACGGCTCGCCGGTGCGCAACCTCGGTCTGTGCGTCGCACAGGCGCATCTCGAGGTGAAGTCGATCATCGCCTCGCCGGTCGCGACCGGCATGGCCTGCCTGTCGGACGAAGAGCGCGAGCTCGGCGTCGCGCTGGTCGAGCTGGGCGCGGGGATCACCAACGTCTCGCTGTTCGCCGGCGGCATGCTGGTCGGGCTGACCTCGATCCCGTTCGGCGCGGCCGACATCACCGACGATATCGCCTCCGCGTTCGGCACGCGGCGCAACCAGGCCGAGCGGATGAAATGCTTCTACGGCTCGGCCAATGCGTCTCCGCGCGACAATCACGACATGATCGATGTCGCTCCGATCAGCCCCGAGGACGAGCAGGCCGAGGGCTCGCGCATCACCCGCGCGCAGTTGATCGCGGTGATCCGCCAGCGGCTTGAGCATCTGTTCGGCGAAGTGCAGAAGGCATTGGTCGAACTGAAGTTCGAAGGCCCGATCGGGCGCCAGGTGGTGCTGACCGGCGGCGGTGCGGAGCTGAAGGGCGTGGCGGATTATGCGCAGCAGGTGCTGGGCCGATCGGTGCGCGTGGGCAAGCCGCGCGGACTGACCGCCTTGCCCGATGCCCATTCGGGCCCGGCCTTCGCCACGTTGGCTGGCCTGGCATTCTATGCCGCGTCCGATCCGGTTGATCTCAGGGCGTTATCCACGCCGCACCAATTGGTGCACAAGAGCAGCGGGATCGGCATGGTCAAGAGAATGATCCGCGCGGTCCGGGCGAATTATTAAGGAAATGTGGCATCCGGCCCTATTCGCTATGGAGTCGGGCGGGCCGATAGTGCAAAACGACTGAATCAGGACATGTCCCGCGTATCTTGGGGGCATTCGGAGAGCAGGGCATGAGCATCGAATTTCTTCCCCCCGACGTCGACGAGCTGACCCCGCGCATCGCGGTGATCGGCGTGGGCGGTGCGGGCGGCAACGCGATCGCCAACATGATGCGCGCCGAGGTGGCGGGCGTCGATTTCCTCGTCGCCAACACCGACGCGCAGGCGCTGAAGCAATCGAACGCGTCGCAGAAGATCCAGCTCGGCGCGAAGATCACGCAGGGCCTCGGCGCGGGCTCGCGGCCGGAGATCGGGCGCGCCGCTGCGGAAGAGACGATCGAGCAAGTCGGCAAGATCCTCGAAGGCGCGCACATGTGCTTCATCGCCGCCGGCATGGGCGGCGGCACCGGAACGGGTGCGGCACCGGTGATCGCCAAGGCCGCGCGCGATATGGGCATCCTGACTGTCGGCGTCGTCACCAAGCCGTTCGCCTTCGAAGGCAATCGCCGCGCCAGGAGCGCCGAGGCGGGTATCGAGGAGCTGCAGAAGTACGTCGATACGCTGATCGTCATCCCCAACCAGAACCTGTTCCTCGTCGCCAACGCCAACACCACCTTCAAGCAGGCCTTCGAAATGGCCGACGAGGTGCTGCAGCAGGGCGTGCGCGGCATCACCGACCTGATGGTGATGCCCGGCCTGATCAATCTCGACTTCGCCGACGTCCGCTCGGTGATGCAGGAGATGGGCAAGGCGATGATGGGCACCGGCGAGGCCGATGGCGACAACCGCGCCATCGAGGCCGCGCAGAAGGCGATCGCCAACCCGCTGCTCGACGGCGTGAGCATGAAGGGCGCCAAGGGCGTGATCGTCTCGATCACCGGCGGCGAGGACATGCGCCTGCTCGAGGTGGACGAGGCCGCGAACCACATCCGTGAGCTGGTCGACGAGGACGCCAACATCATCTGGGGCTCGGCATTCAATCCCGACCTCGAGGGCAAGATTCGCGTCTCGGTCGTCGCGACCGGCATCGAGGCGAGCGCTGCCCCCGTCGCCAAGGCGCCCGAGCCGACCCGCGCGTTCAGCTTCTCGATGCCGCGCAAGGCGGCCGAGGCGGCGCCGGCCGCGGCAGAGTCCGCGCCGGTGGCCGAGCAGCCCACTGCGCCGATCCCGGCTGCTTACGAGGCGCCCGCCGAATCCGCGCCTGTCGATGCCGAAGAAGAGCCGATGACGCTCGACACCCCGGCCGACGAGGGCGACGAGCTGGTGCTCGGCAGCGAGACCGCGGTGCCCGAGGCGCCCAAGGTGTTCGGTGACGAACCCGCCGAGGACCTCGCGCCGCCGCAGCCGAACTTCACCCGCCGCCGCTGGCTCTCGCCGGGCGCGTCCGAGCAGCCCGCGCCCGCCGCGGAGCCGGAAGCGCCGGCTTCGCCGCTGGCGACCAAGCCGAAGCTGGGGGGCACCCTGTTCGAGCGCATGTCGAGCGTGACGCGCGGCGCAGCGCGCGACGAGGAAGAGGGATCGGGCGACAAGGATCCGCTCGATATCCCGCGCTTCCTGCATCGCCAGAACAACCAATAAAAGGGGGCGCGCGACGGGCGTGGCCGGTTTGTCGCCGCGCTGCGCCCGTCCGTCGCACGCCGCTTTGCCCGACCTTGCCCATTCATCTCCGGTGGCGTCTGGTCGATACCGCATCATGCCGCTTGTCCGCTCCAGATTGCCGTTCCTGATCGCCGTCGCGCTGCCGGCGATGGCCGTGGCGCAGGCGGTGCCGCCGGCGATCTTCACGCCGCCGCCCAATTCGGATGCCGATGCGCTCGCCGCTGACATGCGCCTGCTCGCGGCCAATCCGCAGGACCTGAACGCGCTGATCGGTGCGGCCGAGCTGACCTTCAAGCTGGGCGATCCGACCGCCTCCGCGGGCTTCGTCGCGCGCGCCGAGCGGATCGATCCCAGCAACGCAAGGATCAGGGCCAGCCAGGGCCGCCTGCTCGTTCAGTCCGAGCGGCCGGGCGAGGCACTGCAGCGCTTCGCCGAGGCCGAGCGGATGGGGCTCGATCCGCGCCTGTTCGCCGCCGATCGCGGGCTGGCCTATGACCTGACCGGCGAGCAGGAGCGCGCGCAGCGCGACTATCGCCTCGCGCTGAAAGCCGGGCCGGACGACGAGGTGACGCGCCGCTACGCGCTGTCGCTGGGCATTTCCGGGCAGGGTGATCGCGCGCTGGCGACGATCGACCCGCTGGTCAGGCGCAACGATCGCGGCGCGTGGCGCGCGCGCGCCTTCATCCTGGCGATGAACGGCAACGCGAAGGATGCCGACAAGATCGCCGACGATATGATGCCGAGCGGGCTGGGCGAGGGGCTGGCGGGCTTCTTCCAGCGCCTGAAGGCGATGGCGCCGGTCGATCGCGCCTATGCGGTGCATTTCGGCGAAATCCTGCCGACGCCGCAGCGCATCGCCGACGCGCGGCTCGCGCCCGCGCTGGGGCCGTTGCCGCCCGATCCGGACGCGGTGCCCGTAAAGAAGGAAGAGCACCAGCAGGTCGCGGCCGCCGCACCCGAAAAGAAGCGCAAGAAAGGCAAGCACGGCAAGGATGTCGCGCCGCCGGTCGAGCTGGCCGCGGCGGCTCCGCCGCCGTCGCCGCCCCCTCCGCCATTGCCCGCCCCGCCGCCGCCGCCGGCTTCGGCTTACTCGCCGCCCCCGACGATGGCACCGCGGACGATGACGGTCGCATCTTCGGCGCCAGTGACGCGCAGCTATGCGCCGCCGCCCGAGAGCAACACGCGCGTCGTCGCGGCGACCGCGACGCCGCCCGCAGCGAAACCCTATGTGGCGCCTGCGCCCAAGCCCTACGTTCCGCCCGCACCGGCGCAGATCGCGCCGGACAAGCCTGCTCCCAGCCCCGGCTTCACCACTGTTACACCGACGCCGCCTCCGGCCCCGGCGATCGAGCATGTCGCTGTGCCCACGCCGGCGCCTGCGACCGTCGCCTATACTTCTCCGCCGCCTGTCGCCGCTGCGCCGCCGCCGGCCGAGCATGTGGCGCGGGTGGGGCGCGAAGACGATATCCTCGCGAAGATCGTCGCCAATATCTCGGTGCCGGGGTCCGAGCTCGGTGTCGCCGCGCCCGAGCGAGCGGCGCCTCCGCCCGCGCCAGCCGCCGAGACCAGGCCGGTCGAGGTCGCGGCGGTAGAGCCGCCCAAGCCGAGTGCCGCCGAACTCGCCGCCAGGGAGGCTGCGGACAAGGCGGCAGCCGACAAGAAAGCCGCCGACGACAAGAAGGCCGCTGCCACTGCCAAGGCCGCCGCGGAGAAGAAGGCGGCCGCGGACAAGAAGGCCGCGGCTGACAAGAAAGCGGCCGACGAAAAGAAGGCGGCGGATCGCGCGCAGGCCGCGCTGGAAAAGGCCAATCCCTCGCGCATCTTCGTGCAGGTGGCGGGCGGCGCCAACGAGGATACGCTGCCCAAGGCATGGGCCGCGGTGAAGGCCAAGGCGCCCGAGGCGTTCAAGGGCAAGCAGGCCTGGACCACGCCGCTGCGCTTCACCAACCGTGTGCTCGCCGGGCCGTTCAAGACCGACGACGACGCGCGTGATTTCATCAACGCGCTGGCCAAGAAAGGCATCTCCGCCTTCGCCTTCACCAGCGACAAGGGCCAGAAGATCGACAAGCTGGACACGAAATGAGCGGCGCGCTGGCGCGCTGGGCGAGCACGCCCGCCGCCAGCCGCGGCCGGTTGCACAAGGAGCGCGATGAAACCGCGCGCGGCCCTCGCGACGCGTTCCAGCGCGACCGCGACCGCATCATCCATTCGATCAGCTTCCGCCGCCTGCGTCACAAGACTCAGGTGTTCCTGGCCCCCGACGGCGATCATTTCCGCGTCCGCCTGACGCACAGCATCGAGGTGGCGCAGATCGGCCGCACCATCGCGCGCGCGCTGGGGCTGAACGAGGACCTGACCGAGGCTTTGTGCCTTGCGCATGACATCGGCCACCCGCCGTTCGGCCATGCCGGGGAGGACGCGCTGGAAGCCGCGCTGGCAGGGCAGGGCGGGTTCGACCACAACGGGCATACGTTGCGTGCGCTGATGCTGCTCGACAGCCCCTATCCGCTCTGGCCGGGGCTCAATCTGTGCTGGGAGACGCTGGAGGGGCTCGCCAAGCATAACGGCCCGGTGTTTGAGCCCGGCTGGGCGCTCGCCGGGGCGGACGCCGCGCTGCCGCTCGACCTGACGCACTGGTCGAGCCTCGAAGCGCAGGTCGCGGCGATCGCCGACGATATCGCCTATGACAATCATGACATTGACGATGGCCTGCGCGCGGGCCTGTTGAGCCGTGAGCAACTGCTCGAAGTCCCGCTTCTCGCGCGGGGGTGGGACAAGGTTCTGGCGCGTTTCCCCGATGTGCCGCGGCATCGCCTCGTCGGTGAGCTGGTGCGCGGGCAGATCGGCGCCATGGTCAACGACGTGATCGCCGAGACGCAGGCACGGCTGGCGGCAGACGGCATCGAAAGCGCGGCAGATGCGCGCGCCGCGCGGCGGCAGCTCGTGGGGTTTTCCGACGCGATGCGGGAAGACGAGCGCACGCTGAAGCGTTTCATGTACGCCAATCTCTACCATCACCCGCGCCAGCTCGCCGCCGCCGATGCCGCGCGGCATGTCGTGGACGGACTGTTCGCCGCCTATCGCGCCGATCCGGCCCTGCTCCCCGCCGAATGGCGTGGTCGCCTGCCCGAATCCGATCCGTGGTACAGCCGCCACATCGCTGATTTCATTGCCGGAATGACCGATCGCTATGCCGTGGCGCGCTATCGCGAGACGGTGGGAGCAATCGATCTGCCCGAGGGTTTCTGACACGCCTGACATACTTCTGCGACAATCCTGTCATACAGGGAGGATTATCGGGGGAAGCAGGCATCCGTAGGGAGATGGCCCCGTGGCCGACATCAGTATCGCCCTCAACCGCTTCGGCTACGGTGCGCGACCGAACGATCCAACACCTGACGACGCCAAGCATTGGTTGACTGCGCAATTCGACCATTACGATGCCCGCCCGCCGGCAATCGCCGCCGCCCCGACCAGCATGCAAGTCGCGGATCAACTGGCGACCTATCTTGCCGGCAAGCAGGCCAATGGCCAGCGTTTCACGCCAAGACCGCCTGCGCCGAGCAGGGAGGAAAGCGCGTTTCCCAAGCCGGCGCCTGCGGCTGCTGCCCAGCCACCGTCGATGGCAGAGGATCAACCGGCGACGGCGATGGCGGCATTATCGCCCATGCTGGCTGACCAGGCGATGCCGCGTGCGGGGCGTGACGCGCAGGATCCTGCGACGATGAGCCCATCGGAACGGCAGGGTTTGGAACGGATCAAGGAGGTTAATGCGGCCGCGCGTGCGCTCGGGCGAGACAATTATCTAGCGCTCATCGGCGCTCGCGCAGATGCGGTGTTAGCATCGGACACGCCGTTCATGGAGCGGCTGGTGCATTTCTGGGCCAACCACTTCGCGATCTCGGCCGACAAGATCCAGTCGATCGCCCTGTGCGGCACGCTGGAGATGGAGGCGATCCGGCCGCGTGTGCTCGGCACGTTCGGCGACATGCTGAACGCGGTCGAGCATCATCCCGCGATGCTGCTCTACCTGGATCAGGCCCAGTCGATCGGCCCCAACAGCGCGGTCGCGACGCGGATCAACGCCCGGGGACGCCGCAATGTCGGGTTGAACGAGAACCTCACGCGCGAGATCATGGAACTGCACACGCTCGGCGTGCGCACCGGCTATACCCAGGCCGACGTGACCGAATTCGCCCGCGCGATGACCGGCTGGACGGTACGGGGAATCGGCAAGGGCCCGGGCGCGAAGGCGGCCGGCCTCGATGACGGCAAACCGGGAGAGTTCGTCTTCGCCGACGCGCTGCACGAGCCGGGCGCGCGGACGATCATGGGCAAGACCTACCGCCAGCCCGGCGAGGCGCAGGCGCAGGCGGTGCTGGACGACCTGGCGGTGCATCCGGCCACCGCGAGCCACGTCGCGACCAAGCTGGCCCGCCACTTCACCGGCGATGTGCCGCCGCCGGCCATGGTCGCCCGGCTGCAGGCGGCGTTCCTGCATTCGCGCGGCGATCTGCCTACCGTCTACCGCGCGCTGATCGACAGCCCCGAGGCTTGGACCCCGCAATCCGGAAAGTTCAAATCGCCCTGGGACTGGTCGATCTCGGCCTATCGCGCCGTGGGCACGCGGAGCGTGCAGCCGTTGGTGATCAATGGATTGACCACGCAGCTGGGCCAGCAGGTCTGGAAGCCCGGCTCGCCGGCCGGGTTCGACGACGTGACCGGCACGTGGGCAGGGCCCGACGCCGTGCTGCGGCGGGTCGAGGCGGCGCAGCGTTTCGGCGCGCAGGCCGGCGTGTCGCTCGATGCGCGCGCGCTGGCGCCCAAGCTGTTTCCGGCGGCGCTCAGCGCGAGTACCGGTCAGGCGCTGGAGCGCGCCGAAAGCCCGCAGCAGGCGCTCGCGCTGCTGCTGGTCTCCCCCGAATTCATGCGGAGATAGCGTCATGATCGACCGCCGTTCGCTTTTGATCAAAGGCGGCATCGGCGCCGCTGCCCTGAGCTTCGCGCCGCGCATGGTGCTGGCCAAGGCGCAGACCGACCGCCGCTTCGTCTTCATCATCCAGCGCGGTGCGGCCGACGGGCTGGGCACGGTGGCGGCGATGGGCGATCCCGCCTTTGCCGGGCAGCGCGGCGTGCTGGCGGCGGATTTCGCGACCGGCACCAGGCTGGACTCGATGTTTACCTTGCATCCCGCGATGCAGAACTTCGCGCGGCTCTACGGCGAAAAGCAGGCGTTATTCGCCCACGCCATCGCCTCGCCCTATCGCGACCGCTCGCATTTCGACGGGCAGAACGTGCTCGAGACCGGCGGCGCGGCGGCCTATCAGCTCAAGGACGGTTGGCTCAATCGCCTGCTCGGCGTGCTGCCGGCAGAGCAGGCACACGCGATCGCTGTCGCCGCGGCGGTGCCGATGGCGCTGCGCGGGCACAACGACGTCTCGTCCTACGCGCCATCCGCGCTGCCCCACGCCAATGACGACATGCTGCAGCGCGTGACGATGATGTATGATGGCGACAGCCAGCTTCACGCCTTGTGGAGCGAAGCGATGGCCACGCGCGCGCTGACCAGCGACATCGGACGCCAGGCCGGCAACGCGGCCGTGCAGAACGGCAGCCTCGCGGCCAAGCTGCTCGCGCCGGCCAACGGCGCACGGATCGCGATGATCGAAAGCTATGGCTGGGACACGCATGTGCAGCAGCGCGGGATTCTCGGCGCGCAGCTCCGGTATCTCGATGGGATGGTCGGCGCGCTGCAGGCCGGGCTGGGGCCGGTATGGAACGACACGACCGTGCTGATCGCCACCGAGTTCGGCCGTACCGTCGCGATCAACGGCACCGGCGGCACCGATCACGGCACCGGCACGTCGGCGATACTCGTCGGCGGCGCCGTGAAGGGCGGGCGCGTGCTGGCCGACTGGCCCGGACTGAACCAGGCGGTGCTGTACGAGAACCGGGATCTCAAGCCGACCGCGGGGCTCGACCAGTTCATCGCCGGCGCGGTGGCCGAGCATTTCGCGATCGATCCCGTGCGCACGATCGGCACGCTCTTCCCCGACAGCAAGGGCGCGAAGCCGATGGCGGGTTTGGTGCAAGCTTGACACAACATTTCTCCCGCGAAGGCGGGAGTCTAGGTTGCGCGCGTTGTCTTCGATAATTCTGGGCCCCCGCCTACGCGGGGGAACAGCTTGGTTAGCCCGGAAGAATCCCTTTGGGGGTCGTCCGGGGTGACGGCCGCCCCGGCATCGGCTAAGGGCCCACGCTTCCCGTAACCGTGGACCCAAGATGACGCTCTATCCCCGCTTTGCCGCGCATATCGATGCGGCGCTCGATGCCCTGGTTTCTTCCGGTGACCTGCCGGAGGGGCTGGCGCGTGGCGCGGTGACGGTCGAGCCGCCGCGCGATCCGAGCCACGGCGACCTCGCGACCAACGCCGCGATGGTGCTGGCCAAGCCGGCGGGCACCAATCCGCGCGCGCTGGCCGAGAAGATCGCGGCCGAGCTGGGCAAGATCGACGAGGTCTCGGGCGTGTCGGTCGCCGGGCCGGGCTTCATCAACCTGACGCTGACCGATCTGACCTGGCGCAAGGAGCTGGAGACGATCGCGGCCGATGGCACGAACTACGGCCGTTCGGATCGCGGCAAGGGCATGACCGTGAATGTCGAGTACGTGTCGGCCAATCCCACAGGCCCGATGCACATGGGCCATTGCCGCGGCGCGGTGGTGGGCGATGCGCTGGCAAGCCTGCTCGAATATGCCGGGCACAAGGTGATCCGCGAATATTACGTCAACGATGCGGGCGGGCAGGTCGACGTGCTCGCGCGCTCGGTGCACCTGCGCTACCGCGAGGCGCTGGGCGAGAATATCGGCGAGATTCCGGAAGGGCTCTATCCGGGCGACTATCTGATTCCGGTCGGGCAGTCGCTCGCCCGCGAGTTCGGCGATTTCTACGCCGCCAAGCCGGAGAATGACTGGCTGGCACTGTTCCGCGCCCACGCCGTCGCGGCGATGATCGTCCTCATCAAGGACGACCTCGCTCTGCTCGGCATCCATCATGATCTCTTCTCGTCCGAGGCTGAATTGCAGGCGGCGGGCAAGCCCGAGGCGGCAGAGCGCGAGCTTCGCGCGCGGGGTCTGATCTATGACGGCGTGCTCGAAGCGCCCAAGGGCGAGACGCCCGAGGATTGGGAGCCGGTCGAGCTGCCGCTGTTCCGCTCGTCGCAATTCGGCGACGATCAGGACCGGCCGATCAGGAAGTCGAACGGGCAATGGACCTATTTCGGCGCCGACCTCGCCTATCACTGGCAGAAGGCGCAGGGTGCCGACGAACTGATCGACATCTGGGGCGCCGACCATGCCGGGACGGTCAAGCGGATCGTCGCGGCGGTGCAGGCGCTGACCGGGGGCAAGACGCGTTTCGACGTCAAGCTGATCCAGATGGTGCGGCTGCTGCGCGGCGGCGAGCCGGTGAAGATGTCCAAGCGGGCGGGCAACTTCTTCACGCTTGCCGATGTCGTGCGCGAAGTCGGCAAGGACGTGGTGCGCTTCACCATGCTCACGCGCAAGGCCGACGCGCAGATGGACTTCGATTTCGCCAAGGTGGTCGAGGCATCGAAGGACAATCCGGTGTTCTACGTGAACTACGCGCATGCCCGGATCGCCTCGCTCAAGCGGCGCGCGGCGGAGGCGGGGATCGCTTGCCGGGAGGTCGACCTGTCCCGCCTTGAAACGGATGATCTCGCGCTGGTGAAGCTCGCCGCGCAGTTCCCGCGCATCGTCGAGGGCGCCGCCGCGACGCGCGAGCCGCACCGGATCGCCTTCTATCTCTATGACTTGGCGGCCGCTTTTCACTCCAGATGGAATGCCGGCAACGATGATCCGGCGCAGCGCTTCCTGATCGCCGACGATTCGGCTACGACGTGCGCGCGGCTTTTCTTGGCCGATGCAATCGGGCAGATTGTCCGCAATGGCCTCGCCATCATGGGGGTGGAGGCGGTGTCGGAGATGAACTGATGGCGACTTCGGGCGATTTCGAAACGCGCGACGAGGATCGGCTGCCCTGGCTCGAGACCGTCGACGACGATTATGACGAAGGCCCTTCGCCTTTGCGGATCATCCTGCTCGTCCTGCTCGGGCTGGCGATCATCGCGGCGGGTATTTTCGGCTATAACTGGTACCAGAAGCATCACGTCACCGGCGGCAACGGCGATCTGATCGCGGCGCAGGAAGGCGACTACAAGGTCAAGCCCGACGATGCCGGCGGCATGAACGTCACCGGCGAGGGCGACACCGCGGTCGCGACCAGCGACGGCGAAGGTGGCGCGAACGGCAAGATCGATCCGAACAGCGCGCCCGAGGCACCGGTCTCGGGCAAGAAGGCCGCGGCGGCTCCGGCCGCGCCGGCGGGCAAGACCGCGGTCGCCGCGCTTCCGGCGTCGAGCGGCGCGCTCAAGGCGGGCAGCGCGGTCGTCCAGCTCGGCTCGTTCCCGAGCGAGGCGGCGGCGAACGATGCCTGGAGCAAGGTTTCGGCGAAGTTCGGCTATCTCGCCGGGCTGGGCAAATCGGTGCAGGCGGCGGACGTCAACGGCAATCACGTCTATCGGCTGCGCGTGAATGCGGGTAGCTCGGGCCAGGCGCACGACATCTGCGGCAAGCTCAAGGCCTCGGGCCAGGCCTGCTTCGTCACCACCGCCTGATCGTCATTCTTCGGGGGGAGAAGAAAGCCCTCTCCGCGCGGCGGAGGGGGCTTTCGTTTGTCCGGCGGAGGCGCTGCTGATAGGCAGCGGCGATGATTCCCGTCATCTACGGCCTGTCGGGCCTGACCATCACGCCCGGGGAACGCGCCTTTTTCGCGAGCGCCGGTCCGCTCGGCTACATCCTGTTCAAGCGCAACGTGCAGGATCGCGCGCAACTGCGGGCGCTGACCGACGACCTGCGCGCGCTCTCGGGCCGCGATGATCTGCCGATCCTGATCGACCAGGAAGGCGGGCGCGTGGCGCGGATGGGGCCGCCCGAATGGCCGGCTTTCCCCGCTGGCCCTGCGTTCGATGCATTATATGAGCGCGCGCCCATATCTGCGATCGAGGCCGCGCGCGTGAACGCGCAGGCGATCGCGCTGATGCTCCACGAAGTCGGCATCAATGTCGATGCGCTGCCGCTCCTCGATGTGAGCCAGCCCGACACGACCGAGGCGATCTCGACCCGCGCGCTGGGTCACGAGCCGCTGCGCGTGGCAGCGATGGGGCGCGCGATCCTCGACGGGCTGCAGCGCGGCGGCGTGGTCGGCATCGTCAAGCACATGCCGGGTCACGGCCGCGCGATCGTCGATACCCATTATCACCTGCCGACGGTCACCGCTTCGGACGCGGAACTGGAGATCGACATCGCGCCGTTCCGCAGCCTGAAGACGGCGCCGATGGGCATGACCAGCCACATCGTGTTCGAGGCGTGGGACAAGGAGCGCCCCGCGACGCTCTCGCCGGTGGTGATCGAGGAGATCATCCGTCAGCGGATCGGCTTCGACGGCCTGCTGATGACCGACGACATCGACATGAAGGCGCTGTCCGGCACGGCGGGTGAGAAGGCCGCCGGGGCGATCGCCGCCGGGTGCGACGTGGTGCTCGATTGCTGGGCGCGGATGCCCGAGATGGAGGATATCGCCGGGCGGGTGAGCGCGATTTCGGATGTGTCCCGCGCGCGTTTGGATCGCGCTATGGCGACGATCGCCGATGCGAAGCCCGAGGGCGACATGGCGGAACTGATCGCCAAGCGAGATGCGCTGCTGGCGGTCGTATAGCACCGTCACCCCAGCGAAAGCTGGGGTCTTGCTGTAATAGGGAGACCCCAGCTTTCGCTGGGGTGACGATTGGGGCTAGGCTACGGTTGATGGATGCCGATTCCGATACGCTGACTGTGGATATCGAAGGCTGGGAAGGGCCGCTCGATCTGTTGCTCGCGCTCGCGCGGACGCAGAAGGTCGATCTCAAGCGGATATCGATCCTGGCCCTGGTCGAGCAATATCTCGATTATGTCGAGCATGCGAAGTCGTTGAAGCTCGAACTTGCCGCCGATTATCTCGTGATGGCGGCGTGGCTCGCTTATCTCAAATCCGGCTTGCTGCTGCCGCGCGATCCCGAGATCGAGCCGAGTCCCGAGGAACTGGCGCTACGTCTGCAACTTCGGCTCGAACGCCTCAACGCGATGCGCGAGGCGGGCGCGCGGCTGATGGGCAGCGACCGCATTGGGCGTGACGTGTTCGTGCGCGGTATGCCGGAAGGGCTGCGCACGGTGCGCAAGGCGCTGTGGCAGGCGGAAATCTACGACCTGATCGCCGCCTATGGCCAGATCAGCGCGCGCAACCGGCCGGTGATGCATGTCGTTGCCGATCGCGAGGTGATGACGCTGGAGACGGCGATCGAGCGCGTCTCCGCTCTGGTCGGCAGCAGAATCGAATGGGCGGCGATCGAGAGCTTCCTGCCCGAAGGCGCGCAAGGCCGGTTCCGCAAATCGGCGCTGGCGTCGAGCTTCCTCGCCGCGCTCGAGCTGGCGCGGCAGGGGCGGGTGGAATTGCAGCAGAAATCGCCCTTCGCGCCGCTCTATCTCCGGGCGCCGGCATGAAACGCGCCGACGAAGCGACGCGGATGGTCGAGGCGGTGTTGTTCGCCGCCGACGAGCCGCTGACGGTGGAGGCGATCCGCGCGCATGTCGGCCCGGACATCGATATCCGCGGCGTGCTGGAGGAACTGGAGGCCGATTATGCCGGGCGCGGCATCGATCTCGTGAAGCGCGGCGACCGCTGGCAGTTCCAGACCGCGGCCGACATGGCGCACGTCCTGCGGCGCGGCCGCGAGGAAGCGCGCAAGCTGAGCCGCGCGGGCATCGAGACGCTGGCGATCATCGCCTATCACGAGCCCGTGACGCGCGCCGAGATCGAAGCGATTCGCGGCGTGCAGATTTCCAAGGGCACGATCGACGTGCTGATGGAGGCGGGCTGGGTACGCCCGGCCGGACGGCGCGAAGTGCCGGGGCGGCCGCTCACCTATGCGACGACGCCGGAGTTCCTCGTGCATTTCGGCTTGGCCAGCCGCCGCGACCTGCCCGGGATCGACGACCTGAAGGCCGCCGGGCTGCTCGATCCGGTCGATCTCGCCTTCGAGCAACTCGATATGGAAACCGGCGACGAAGACGCCTAAGTGGGATTCGTCTCTAGGAGAAAATGTGATGGGTAGTTTCAGCCTCGTACATTGGCTGATCCTGGCGGTGATCCTCGTTCTCGTGCTCGGCGGCGGCCGCTTCTCGAACATGATGGGCGACGTCGCCAAGGGCATCAAGCAGTTCAAGAAGGGCATGTCGGAGGACGACGACGCACCGACCGCGCCGCGTCCGCAGCCGCGGATCGAGACGCAGCAGAGCGCCGATCCGGCGTTCGACCGCGACGGCAACCACATCCGCGATCGCGAAATCTGAAACCGCCTCGCGCGTAACGCCGCCGATGTTCGACTTTGCCCCAACCGAGTTGCTGGTGCTCGGCGCGGTCGCGATCGTCGTGATCCCGCCGAAGGACCTGCCCAAGGCGATGCGCATCGCCGGCTATTGGGTCGGCAAGGCGCGCGGCGTGGCGCGCCAGTTCCGTTCGGGCTTCGACGAGATGGTTCGCGAGGCGGAGCTCCACGAGATGGAGAAACGCTGGAAGGAAGAGAACGAGCGGATCATGCGCGAGCATCCGGTGAACCAGATGCAAGCATTGCTCGACGCACCGGTGCCACCGGCGCAGTCCGATGAAGCGGCTATGCATGATGAGGAAGAAGAAGCACCGCCCGCATTGGTGACGCCGCCCGAGATCGCGCCGGCCGAACCGGATCCGGGCAAGCCGGCATCATGAACCTGCCGCTCGAACCCGACGAGCTGGAAGACAGCCGCGCGCCGCTTCTCGAGCACATCGTCGAACTGCGCCGCCGCCTGCTGTTCAGCTTGGCAGCCTTGCTGGTCGCGTTCATCGGGTGCCTGGTATTTGCCGAGCCGATCTTCGCCTTTCTCGTGCATCCGCTGGTTCAGGCCGGCGAGAACAAGCTGATCTATACCCAGCTGTTCGAGGCTTTCTTTGTCCAGCTGAAGGTCGCGTTCTTCGCTGGAATGATGATCGCCTTTCCGGTGATCGCGAACCAGCTCTGGCAATTCGTCGCGCCGGGCCTCTATCGCCGCGAGCGCAAGGCGTTGCTGCCGTTCCTGTTCGCCACGCCCGTCTTGTTCATCATGGGCGCGGCGCTGGCCTATTACGTGGCGATTCCCGCCGCGCTGCATTTCCTGCTGGGTTACGATCGAGAGGTTGGCGGCGTGCATCAGGAGGCGCTGCCTTCGGTTGGCAATTACCTGTCGGTGGTGATGCAATTCCTGTTCGGCTTCGGCATCGCCTTCCTGATGCCGGTGCTGCTGATGCTGCTCGAGCGCGCCGGAATCGTGAGCCGCAAGCAACTGGCCGGCGCGCGACGCTACGCGATCGTCGGCTGCTTCGCGGTCGCTCTGGTGCTGGCGCCGCCCGATGCGGGATCGATGATCCTGCTCGCTTTGCCTCTGGTCGTACTTTACGAACTCACGCTGATCGCGATCTGGCTCACCGAGCGCAAGCGCAAGCGGGAACAGGCGGCCGCCTGAACCGAAAGCGCCCTCCCGGCCAACCGGAAGGGCGCGTGCTTCCTCCTGTTTGCGAAGTCTAGTCTGCGGGCTTTGCCGCCTTGGATACGGCGTTGCCGGCCGAGCTGACATCCCTGCCGGCGCCCTGAATGGTGTTGCACGCGCTGACGAGCAGCGCACCGGCGACGAGGGCGAGGCCTACGATCTTACGCATGGCGTTTCTCCTGGTGAGTCTCTGGCAGGCCATCAATCGTGCGCGCGCATGTTCGTTCCACTCAAAGCGTCACGGCCGGTCGCAAAAAATCCTGGGAGCCCCAAAACGATATTGGGTCCGAAAACGTCACCGGGGGGGGAGGGGTGGACGTTTTCGGACCCATGTCTTGGATAGCGAGAGCGGGGGGGCATAAGGTCACTATCCGAAGGGCAGAACGTGCCTTGAAGGAGTCGGTTCCCGGGGTTGCGAACTTTTTCGAAAAAATTTTCAGTCGCGGCCGGTGACCGCCACGCTGATCTCGTAAGCGCCGATCATCGGATCGTGATGCAGCTTGCCGCGCAATTGCCGCGCCAGCCCCTCGATCACCCGGCCGTAGCGCTCTGCGAGCAGCTCGCGCAGCTTCTCGCCATCGACCAAAGCCGGCGAGCTGACCCGGAGCAGGGCGCGGCCGGGTGTGCCGTCCTCAGCCATCGAGATGCGGATCTGCGCGATGGGCGCGCTCGACATCGCCAGCTCGACGATCTCGGTGATCAGGAAGGCGACCGCGACCGCCACGTCCTGGGTGACGAGGAACGGCTCGATGTCGAGCACGATGCCCAGCGCGGTGTGATCCGCGGCGGCGGTGGCACGGATGCTCGCGGCCAGCTCGCCGATCACCGCGCGCAGGCTGAGCCCGCGATGCTCCTCCAGCTCGGCGAAATGATGACGGTGGACCACCGCGAGCGCATCGACGCGGCGCTGGATCGAGGCATAGGCGTCGGTCGCCTCGCGGCTTTTCGCACCGCGGGCGTGGAAATTGATCAGGCTGGCGATGACCTGCAGGTTGTTCTTGACGCGGTGATGCACCTCGCGGGTCAGCCGGGTCTGGCGGATGAGGCCCTCGGCGAGCCCGGCTTCGTGCTCGGCGACGGTGCGGCTGATCGCGCGGAATGTCTCGCCCAGCTCGCGGATCTCCTGCGCCGGGAGCGTGCGCAACTCGGCGGGATCGATCTCCTCGCCCGGCTTGTAGGCGGCGACGCTCGCACGCAGATCGCGCAACGGGCGGATGAGCAGGCGATCGACCACGAACCAGGCGATGCTCGCGGCGGCCGCCCACATCATCAGCGGCAGCAGCAGGGCGATGATGATGGGCGACGTGATCGGTGCGTTGCGCGCCTGCATCTCGAACACCAGATCGCCGATGCCGAGCAGCGCGCGCTGCGTGACGCGCCGATCGAGCGGGCCGCGCGAGGGCAGGGCGTTCAGCACCAAAGTCTGGTCGTCATGCAGCAGCCGTGCCTCGTAGGGCGGTGTGAAGCTGCTCGGCCGGCCGATAGTGGAGAGGAAACCGGCGGGAAAATAGGCCGCGCCGCGCGTGGCGCCGCTCGCGCCACGGATCGCCAGCACCAGCCCCTTGTCGGGCACGATCGCCGCGCCGACCGGCGAATCGCCGATACCCGGCGCAGCGATGCCCGCAGGCAGCGCACCGCCGCACAGGATGCGGCCCTGCCGGTCGGTGATGGCGAAGCGCGATCCGTTTGCCGCCTGCTGCGCGAAGACGCCCTGGACGCGCGCGCAATTGGGCGCATCGCCCGGATCGGTATCCAGCGCGTTGAGCGCGACACGCAGCGCAGTGGTATCGCCGACCAGCTCGATCGCGAGCGTGCGCGATGCCTCGGCGGCCGCGACGCGCAGGCGGGCGCGGACCTCGTCGCTGGCCGACTGGCTGGTCTTGAGCGTGGCGAAAACGGCGATGATCGCGAGCGGCAGCAGCGCGACACTCAGGATCGCGAACAGCTTGGCGCCGGTGGGGATACGAACGATCAGCGATCCCCGTCCCGCAGCGGGAACAGGAATCTCAGGCTCTTGGTCAGCCATGCAGATCGTCAGTCGAGCTGGCCGAGCAGATCCAGAAGATCGGTGGGAATCTCCTCATCGACGGTGCGCTGATAGACCGACCGGAGCGCATTGCCCATGTCGCGGTCCCTGTTCTGCGCTTTCGCCGATTTCGCGGCCGGTGGCTTTTCTGTCGAATCCTTGCCCGAACGCAACGCCGTCCCCCTTGGTCCTCCGGTCGATCAGGCCGGGAAAGTCTGCATTTGTCGTGCGTACACACGGCCTGCCCACGGCGCATAGTCCGCAAGTTGAGCCGGTGAAACCAAATACAGTCTCGTTTGTTCCACAGAAGCGCAAAAACCGCGGCGATCGTTTCGCCCCGGCAAAGGCGTTGCATTGGCGGGGGGGCGACACCACAAGGGCTCTTCCGCATACGGACAGGAGACCCCGACCACCATGTCGCTCGGACAGCAGCTTGCCCCTCATCTTCCCTTCCTGCGCCGCTATGCGCGCGCGCTGACGGGCAGCCAGTCGCATGGCGACAAATATGTCCGCGCGACTCTGGAGGCGATCGTCGCCGCGCCGGAACAGTTCCCGAAGGACGTCGATCCGCGCCTCGGGCTCTACCGCATGTTCCATGGCATCTGGTCATCGGCGAATTATGATGATCTCGGCATCGCGGGCAGCAGCGATGAGGCCGGCGAGCAGGAAGCGATCGCGCGCGCGCGGCTGGCACGGATGACGCCGCTGTCGCGCCAGGCGCTGCTGTTGACCGCGATGGAGGGCTTCACGCCGGAGGACGCCGCCTATCTGATCGAGGTCGAGACGTCCGAGGTCGAGAATCTGGTAAGCGAGGCGCTGAACGAGATCGAGCGGCAGACGCGTTCGCGCGTGCTGATCATCGAGGACGAGCCGATCATCGCGATGGATATCGAGACGATTGTGCGCGATCTCGGTCACGACGTGACCGGCGTCGCCGTGACGCGCGACGAGGCGGTGGCTTCGGCGATGGAGGAGCGCCCCGGCCTGGTGCTGGCCGATATCCAGCTGGCCGACGACAGCTCGGGAATCGACGCGGTCAAGGATATCCTGGCCGAGTTCAGCGTGCCGGTGATCTTCATCACCGCTTTCCCGGAGCGCCTGCTGACCGGCGAGCGGCCCGAGCCCACCTTCCTCATCACCAAGCCGTTCCAGCGTTCGACTGTGAAGGCGGCGATCAGCCAGGCGCTGTTCTTCGACCAATCGACCGTGCCGGCTGCCTGAGGTTAGTCTAAAAGTTCCCACGATTACGGACCCAAAACGGTCGCCGCGGGTTGGTACGCCATGGCAGACGAAAACGAACAGGTGCATCTCGACGGGCAGGATGCGCGCGCCGGTGCCACCCCGCACATGACGCGCTACATCCTCGCCATCTCGCTGGTGCTGGTTGTGGTGCTTTTCGCGGCGATCATCCTGCTGCGTCACTGACCGCATTCCCGAACCCGGCATGCTGATCCAGTTGCTGGCGTAACGGGCGCCCGCGCCTTATGTCTTCCCTGCACGCTTCCAGTCGCGCGAAACGAAACGGAATTTGATGACCGAATATCAACGGCGCGATGACGACGAGGAAGAAACGGGCCCGCCGGTCGAGCACGTCTCGCTCAGCGATCCGGAATTCAAGCAGCAACTGGCGCTGGTCATCCCGCATCTGCGCGCCTTCGGGCGCTCGCTGTCGGGCAATCGCGATACGGCCGACGATCTGGTGCAGGAAACGCTGCTGAAGGCCTGGGCGGCGCGCAAGCGCTTCCAGGCCGGCACCAACATGCGCGCCTGGACCTTCATCATCCTGCGCAATCTCTATCTCAGCCAGATGCGCCGTGCGCGCTTCAAGGGCGAGTGGGACGATCTGGTCGCCGACCGTATTCTCGCCGCACCGGCCAGCCAGGACAAGCATGTCGAGCTCGGTGACATGCAGCGTGCGCTGCTGCACCTGCCGCAGCCGCAGCGCGAAGCGCTGATCCTCGTCGGCGCGGGTGGCTTCGCCTATGAGGAAGCGGCGGAAATCTGCGGCGTGGCGGTCGGCACGATCAAGAGCCGCGTGGCGCGCGGGCGCGTCGCGCTGGAGACGATCCTGAGCGACGGTTCGCTACCTTCGCGGCGGGAGCACGAGACCGATCCCAACGTGACGGTGCTCGACACGATCATGGGTGAAGTCGACGACCTCAGTCGCGGCAGCTGAGCGGGCGCAATCAGTTCATTGCGCTGACGCGGTCGATCTCGGCGAGAAGATCGGTGAAATCGTCGATATCGCGAGAGGAAGGATCGAAGGCACACCGCAGCGGCGTGCTCAACACGTCGGATTCGCGTGGCTGGCGCACGCGAACCCCCCTGGCGGGCGCTTCTTCGGTAAGGTGATCGTGCGGTGGCATGCGCCGGAAACGGTCCGGCGCGATATTTGTTTCTTGCCAATCGTTTTGCCATGCGCGGATGTTCGGAGCGTTGCATGAATCACACGATTTCCAACTCCGCTATTTCGAATGCGGTCGATCGCGCCCGCCGGCATGCGCCGTTCCTGGCGACCGTGTTGCAGCGCGAGCCGGAGTTGGCAGCGCAACTCGAAGCGGGACATCTGCCCGGCATCACCATCGACGCGCTCGATCCGGATATGCCGATGGCGCGGCGGTTGCGCGTCGCGCGGCGCAGGCTCGCGCTGACCGTGGCGATCGGCGATCTCGCAGGCCTGTTCGATCTCACGGCGGTGACTGGCGCGCTGACGCGGTTTGCCGACGAAGCGCTCGATGCCGCGATCCGCGCCGCCCTGCTCGAACGCGCGCCGGGTGAAGACCCGATCGGGCTCGCCGCGATCGCACTGGGCAAGCAGGGCAGCTTCGAACTCAACTATTCATCGGACATCGATCCGATCCTGCTGTTCGACCCAGCGACGCTGCCTCACCGCGCGCGTGAGGAGCCGCAGGAAGCGGCGGTGCGGATCGGCCGCCGCGTGCTCGAACTGCTGCAGGCGCGCGACGGCGACGGCTATGTGCTTCGGGTCGATCTGCGGCTGCGCCCCTCGCCCGAGGCGACGCCGATCGTGCTGCCGGCCAATGCGGCGATCGGCTATTACGAATCGCAGGCGCTGCCGTGGGAGCGCGCAGCGTTCATCCGTGCGCGGGCGGCGGCCGGCGACATCGCGCTCGGCGAGCAGTTCCTCGACGCGATCCGGCCGTTCATCTGGCGACGCACGCTCGATTTCGGCGCGCTCGGCGAAATTCTCGACATTTCACGCCGTATCCGCGCGCATCACTCGCAAGGGCAGGCGTTCGGCCCCGGCTTCGACCTCAAGCGCGGGCGCGGCGGTATCCGCGAGGTCGAGTTCTTCGCGCAGATCCACCAGCTGATCCATGGCGGCCGCGATCCGTCCCTACGTGCGCCCGCGACGCGCGATGCGCTGGCGCGGCTGGCGGAAGCGGGACGGATCACGGGCGAGCAGGCGCAAGCGCTGACGCAGGCCTACACTTTGTTCCGCACGATCGAGCATCGCGTGCAGATGATCGACGATCGCCAGACGCACCAGCTTCCGGCGGGTCCGGCGCTCGATAATGTCGCGCAGCTCCACGGCCTGGACAGCAGCGCAGCCCTGCTGGATTGCCTTGCCCCGCATGTCGCATCGACGGCGCGCATCTACGACACGCTCGAGCCCGAGGGCGACGAGAGCCTGTCGGCGGACGACGACATTCTCACCGGGCAGCTTGAGGCGGCGGGTTTCCGCGACGCGGCGACGGCGCGGCAGCGCATCGGGCAATGGCGCGGCGGCGACTATCCGGCCTTGCGCAGCCCGGCGGCGCGCGCCGCATTGGAAGCCGTGCTGCCCGGGCTGATCGAAGCACTGGGGAGTGCGCCCGATCCGAATGCGGCCCTGGTCGCGCTCGACGCGATGCTCGCGCATTTGCCCAGCGCGATCAATTTCTTCCGCCTCCTCGAAGCGCGCCCGGCGCTCGCCCGATTGCTCGCCGCGATCCTGAGCCACGCTCCGCCGCTCGCGGCCGCGCTCGGGCGGCGGCCCGAATTCCTCGACGGGTTGATCGACGCGACCGCGCTCGATCCCGCGCCGGATATCGCCACGCTGGTAACCGAGATGCGCGCGGGCGAGGCGGGGGACGATTATCAGGCGCGGCTGGAGCATGTCCGCCGGGTGGTCGGCGAGCGGCGCTTCGCATCGGGTGCGCAGATCGTTGCCGGGGCGAGCGATCCACTCGACGTCTCGGCCGGCTATGCGCGGATCGCCGAGGCGGCGACCGAGACGCTCGCTGCCGCCACCGTCGCCGAGTTCGCGGAGCGCCATGGCCGGGTTCCGGACAGCGAGTTGGTCATCCTCGCGCTCGGCCGTATGGGCGGCGGCGCGCTCACGCACGCTTCGGACCTCGACCTGATCTACCTCTTTACCGGCGATTTCGCGGCGGAATCGGACGGCGAGAAGCCGCTCGGCGCGGTGCATTATTACAACCGCCTCGGCCAGCGCGTGAGCGCCGCGCTCTCGGTGCCGACCGCCTCCGGCCCGCTCTACGACATCGACACGCGGCTGCGCCCTTCGGGCACGCAGGGGCCCTTGAGCGTCTCGCTCGAGGGCTTCGCGCGTTATCAGCGCGAGAGCGCCTGGACATGGGAGCATATGGCGCTGACTCGCGCGCGGCCGGTGTTCGGCTCGCCCGGTGCGCGCGCGGCGGTGCAGGCGGTGATCGATGCGGTGCTCGCCGGCGAGCGCCCGCCGCGCGACCTGGTCGCCGATGCGCGGAAGATGCGCGCCGAGATGGCGGCGCACAAGCCGCCGCACGGGCCGCTCGACGCCAAATTGCTGCCCGGCGGGCTGGTCGATCTCGAATTCGCGACGCATGTCGTGCAGTTGACGCGGCACGCCGGCTTCGATCCGCATCTCGGCCGCGCGATCGACAAGTTGGTCGCGGCCCGGCTGGCGCCGCCGGCGATGCGCGCGGCGCACGACCTGCTGACGCGCCTGCTGGTCACTTTGCGGCTGGTCGCACCCGATGCGCGGCCGCCGGCGGACAGCACGCGGCTGCTGATCGCGCGCGCGCTGAAGCTCGACGATTGGGCGGCGGTGGTTGCGCAGTTCGAGGCGACGCGGCAGGAGGTCGCCGCATTCTGGGCATCGGTGAGCGGAGGAGCGGGCGATGGCGGTAATGGATGAAGGCGCGAAACTTCCGGCGGTCGAGCTGGCAACGCCATCGGGCGGGCGGATCAACCTGCGCGATTATGTCGGCCGGCCGCTGGTGCTCTATTTCTATCCCAAGGACGACACGTCGGGCTGCACGCGTGAGGCGCAGGACTTCAGCCGCCTGCTTCCCGAATTCCGCGAGGCCGGCGCCGAGCTTCTCGGCGTGTCGAAGGATTCGCCGATAAAGCATCAGAAATTCATCGATAAATACGATCTCACCGTGCCGCTCGCGACCGACGAGGGTGGCGCGATCGAAGCGTTCGGCGTGTGGGTGGAGAAGACGCTTTACGGCCGCAAATATATGGGCATCGACCGCGCGACCTTCCTGTTCGATGCCACCGGCAAGCTGGCGCGCGTCTGGCGCAAGGTCCGTGTACCCGGCCACGCTGTCGAGGTGCTCGAGGCCGTGAAGGATCTCGGCTGATCGGCATGACCGATATCGCGGAGGCTTGCCGCGCCGTCCTGCTCACCGCCGAACCGCTCGCCAAGGTGAAGGCCGCACGCGTGACCGCACGGCAATGGCGGCGCGGTGAACTGGGCGTGGATTTCGTTGCGCCGATGCCCGATCGGCCTGCGCGGCCCCAGCTACCCGAACTGCTCCCGCCCGCGCGCATGCCGCGGCGCGGCAAGGGCGGCTCCGAGCGCGGCCGGATCGCCCTGCTCCATGCGCTGGCGCATATCGAGTTCGTCGCGATCGATCTCGCCTTCGACATGGCGGGCCGGTTCGGCGCGCGCTTCCCGCGTGCCTTCGTCGATGACTGGATCGCGGTGGGGGCGGATGAAGCGATGCATTTCGCGTTGCTCGACCGGCGGCTGCGGACGCTCGGCAGCTTCTACGGTGCGATGCCCGCGCATGACGGATTGTGGGAATCCGCCGCGGCGACCGCCCACGATCCGCTCGCCCGGCTCGCCGTCGTACCGATGGTGCTGGAGGCGCGCGGGCTCGACGTCACGCCCGCCACGATAGTACGGTTCGAAGATGTGGGAGACATGCCGAGTGCGCGCATTCTCCAGCGCATTTTCACAGACGAGATTCGCCATGTCCGGGCGGGCACGCGCTGGTTCGAATCCGGCTGCGCGACCGCCGGATTCGCCCCCGAATCTCATTGGCACGATCTCGTCGCGCGCCACTTCCGCGGTAGGATAAAACCGCCATTCAACGACTCGGCGCGCGAGTCTGCCGGTTTAACGCGCGAATATTATCAGGCGCTTGCAGACTTGTGACGATTCCATCCAGAAGCTGGCGGTCCGGATGGCGGAGGGGCTGCGATCGGGACGCTTAGGGGCGGAGCGCCGGATTTTCGGCGATCCGATGACGATCGCCGGGGACCAATGACCAAGCTTTCCGTTACCAGCGCGACCCTGATCGCGCGCCTCAAGACCTTTTTCATCACGCGCGATTTCATCTTCCATGATGGCCGCGATCTGCGCCGTTTCAGCATCGCCGGCCGCACCCAGGCCGCGCTGGCGGGTGTCGCGGCGGTGACGATGTGCTTCTCGGCGTTCGGCGTGGCGCAGGCCGCGGTCGGCGCGGTGGCGCTGTCGGGCGTGGTCGATGCCCCGCTGACGCCCGAAGCCAGGGTGAAGCAGCTCCAGGCGCGTGTCGCCTCGATGCAGGCCGATGTCGATCGCATCAAGCAGGCCGCGCTGGCGCATGCCGCGCGCGTCGACCAGCGCCAGGCGCTGATCGCCGCGGTGATGACCGGCAAGGCGGATGCGAAGATGCTCGCGCTGCAGCCGCCGGCGATCGATCCGAAGGGCGATGCGCTCGCCGGTGACGTGGTCGCACCGCTGAAGAAGATCGAGGCGCAGCAGCTCGCGATGGTCGCGGTCGCTCGCCACACGCTGGACCAGCGTTATGCCGATGCGGTGACCAAGGTCCGCAAGCTCGGCCTCACGCCGGAGCGGCTCGCCAAGGCGCCCGCTATGGGCGGCCCGATGATCGCTGCCGACAGCGCGGAAGCCGCGGCCGACATCCAGGCCGACATGCAATTCCGCTCGCTGTTCATGGCGTGGAAGAAGCTCGACACGCTGCAGCAGGGCGTGATCTCGATCCCCTCGGTCCAGCCGGTCGAGCATCTCGCCTTCACCAGCAATTTCGGCATCCGTTCCGATCCGTTCCGCCACACCGCCGCGATGCACGCCGGCGTCGATATTCCGGGCCCGATCGGCACGCCGGTCTATGCCACCGCCGACGGCACGGTCGATCGCGCCGAGCGCGCGGGCGGCTATGGAAATATGGTCGAGATCGATCACGGCAAGGGCATCCAGACCCGCTACGGCCACCTCTCGAAGATTCTCGTCGCGCCCTATACGCATGTGAAGCGTGGCCAGCTCATCGCGCTGATCGGCTCGACCGGCCGCTCGACCGGCCCGCACCTCCATTATGAAGTGCGCATCGACGGCCACGCGGTGAACCCGGTGCCGTTCCTGCAGAACGCCGATTACATGCTGGCGGTGCAGGATCGCGCGCTGAAGACGATCCCGGTTTCCACGGTGGCCGCCTCGGACTCCACCGGCGCCGACGACTGAGACTTTGCGCCGGCGCGGTTGCTAGCCGCGTCGCGCCATCCTATCTCACGGGCATGGCGACGCTCGCTCCCGATATCGTGCTGACTCCTGCCGCGGCGAAGCGCGTCGCGGCGATCGCGGCGAAGCAGGGCAAGCCCGCGATCCTGCGGCTCTCGGTCGAGGGTGGGGGCTGCTCGGGCTTCCAGTACAAGTTCGGCATGGCCGAAGCGCCCGAGACCGGCGACCTGATCGCCGAGACCGATGGCGTGAAGCTCGTCGTCGACGATATCAGCCTCGATCTGGTGCGCGGCGCGGCGGTCGATTTCGTGGACAATCTCGGCGGCGCGCATTTCACCGTCGCAAATCCCAATGCGGCTTCGGGTTGCGGTTGCGGGACCAGTTTCTCGGTGTAGAACCGCCGGGTGAAGATCGTCACCTACAACGTCAACGGCATCAAGGCGCGGCTGCCGCGCCTGATCGAATATCTCTCCGAGCAGCAGCCCGATGTGGTGTGCCTGCAAGAACTGAAGTCGAGCGACGAGACCTTTCCCGAGGCCGAGATCCGTGACGCTGGATACGGCGCGATCTGGCATGGCCAGAAGGGCTTCAACGGGGTGGCTGTGCTGGTGAAGGGCGCCGATCCGGTCGAGCGCCAGCGCGGCTTGGCAGGCGATCCCGAGGATGAGCATAGCCGCTATCTCGAAGCCGAGGTGGACGGGCTGGTGATCGGCGCGCTCTACCTGCCAAACGGCAATCCGCAGCCGGGGCCAAAATTCGACTACAAGCTCAAATGGATGCAGCGGCTCGCCGATCGCGCGCTGGCGTTGCTCGCGGAAGAGAAGCCTGCGGTGCTGGCGGGCGATTACAACGTCATTCCGAATGACGACGACACCTTCTCGGTCCGCGCGATGCAGGACGATGCTTTGATGCAGCCCGAGAGTCGCGCCGCCTATCGCGCGCTCGTTGCGCAAGGCTGGACCGATGCGCTGCGCACGCGTTTCCCCGAGGGGCGCGTCTGGACTTTCTGGGACTATCAGGCGGGCGCGTGGCAGCGCGATGCTGGCTTCCGCATCGACCACCTGCTGCTCAGTCCGCAAGCCGCCGATCGGCTGGTCGATGCCGGCGTCGACAAGGACTATCGCGGCCGCGAGAAGGCCAGCGACCATGCGCCGACCTGGGTGAAATTGCGCTGATGCGTTCAAGGGGCGTGGTCGCTGGGGTCTTGCTGCTTCTCCCGGCGAGCGCGTTCGCCGAGGATCGCGATTACTGCCCCGCGCGCCCCGGGCTCGGGACTCCCGCCTGCACGATCGCGCCGGGCCATGTGTCGATCGAGACGGCACTCGGCGACTGGACGATCGACAATGACGCCGATCAACGAGAGGATACGATCCTGATCGGCGATACGCTCGTCCGCGTCGGCGTTACGGATTCGCTCGAACTGCAGGCCGGCTGGACGCCGTTCGGGCATGACCGCACGCGCGACAAGGCGAACGGCGCGATCGACAGCGCGAACCGCATCGGCGACGCAACGCTCGGACTCAAGGCCAATTTGCAGCATCCCGACGGCAAGGGCCTGTCGATCGCGGTGCAGCCCTACGTTACGGTCCCCGTCGGCAAGCGGCCGATCGGCGCGGGCGATTGGGGCGGCGGCGTGCTGATGCCGGTCACCTACGATCTCACCGGCAGCCTCAACCTCGCCTTCACGCCCGAGATCGACGCCGCAGTGGACGCGGACGGGAAGGGGCGGCATCTGGCCTATAGCGGCACGATAGGGCTCGGCGTAGCGCTGACCAAGTCGCTGACCGCCACGCTCGAGTTCCAGGCGCTGCGCGATCGCGATCCATCCGGCCATACCGCACAGGCGCTGCTCGGCCTGTCGCTCGGCTGGATGGCGAAGGACGATCTGCAATTCGATATCGGCTGCAATGCCGGGCTCGATCACGACGCGCCTGATGCTGAACTCTACGCAGGCATCTCGCGCCGCTTCTGACGATATGCCGACGACCGGGCGTGTCGTTGGTGCCGTTCCGCGCTCCGTTCACAGCATGCTTCTTGAACTCCAGGTGTATTGGTGATTTGCTTATCTATAGCGCCGACACAGTCGGCGCGGAAAGGGTAAGCACCATGTTGCGTTCGATATACACCGTTGCCATCGCCCTGAGTCTGGCCCTGCCGATGACGGTCAATGCCGAGAAGACATCCAGCCCCAAAACCGCCGCTGCCGAGAAGCGCTATTGCGTGATGGATCAGACCACCGGTTCGCGCATCCCGCAAAAGATCTGCAAGACGCGTGCGGACTGGCTCGCCCAGGACGGATACGATCCGCTTGCCGACCTGAAGTAAAGCTGCCGCCGGATGGGGTCGCAGCCCGCCGGCTTCGCGTCACAGCGTCTTTTCGTAGACCTGATAGACCTTGTTGACCCGGCTATCGATCGCATCGGCGATCGCGTTCATGCCCTGATTGTCGTCGAGCACCCAGCCGATCTCGCCGCGGCTGGCGCCGTAGTGCGCCACCGCCGCGCGGCGGATATATTCGATCATCATGAAGGCGAGCTGGCTCGCCAGCCGCGACGATTGCAATTCCTTGACCACGCCCATCAGCGGCACGCGCATGGTGCGGGGGCGCGGCTTTGACAGCACCACCCATTTCAGCAGTCTGAAGACGCCCGGTGAAAAATAGCTGCCGCCCATCGGCTTCAGCGCCTCGTTGATGTCCGGCAGCGTGATCATGAACGCCACCGGCTTGCCGTCCAGTTCGGCGATGCGGATCAGGTCGTTGAACACGATCGGCTTCAGCTTCACGCCGACGTCGACGATTTCGGGCGGGGTGAGGGGTACGAAACCCCAATTGTCGCTCCACGCGTCGTTCAGGATGTCGAGGATGATCGCGGCCTCCTCGTCGAACTTCGACTTGTCGACTTCGCGGATATGGATGCGCGGGTTCTTCTCGCCCGATGCGACGATGCGCTGGATGATCGGCGGGAAGTCCTTGGTGATGTCGAGCTCGTAGGTCTTGAGCTGCTTGACCGGCTTGTAGCCGGCGGCCTCGATCCATTCGCGATAGATCGGCTTGGCATGGCCCATCATGATCGTCGGCGCATGATCGTACCCCTCGATCAGCAGGCCGGGCTCTTCCCAATAGGATCCGCTGAATGGTCCGATCACCCGGTTCATGCCCTGGCCGCGCAGCCAGTTCTCCGCGGTCTCGATCAGCTTTCCGGCGATTGTCGCGTTCTCGGCATCGAAGTAGCCGAATTGGCCGCAGCCCGGGCCGAATCCCTTCTCCGCAGGCATTGTCAGGCCCAGCGTGTCGTAATGTGCGGAAATCCGGCCGACCACCCGGCCATCCTGCTCCGCCAGATACAATTGCATGACGGCATGGGTCAGCCAGCCATTCTTGCCCGGAGTGATCAGGCCCAGCGCCTCATCCTTCAGCGGCGGCACCCAATTGGGATCGTCCTTGTAGAGCCGGAACGGCAGATCGACGAACTTCTTGCGATCGGCCTTGCTGTCGATCGGGCGGATGAGAAGCTGACCGGCCATGGGATTCCCTTGTTTGTGAGCGCTGATGTCCCGGACTTCCGCCCTTACGGGACGGGCCGCGAATTGGAAGGGGGCGTAGCCGCAATGCGTGGCCGCAATGGGCCGCTCCCGAGACGCATGTCATTGGAACGCCACCATGCTGCCACTATCTAGCGGCAATGGACCGGCCCATGACGAGTACGATCACCCTCGATCGCAACGAGGCCCAGCCGCGCGATGCGGCAGCGGCGCGCGCGCAGGCCAACGCCCGCATCGCCGACGACATGGCGATGCTGCGCACGGCGGCCGAGCTGACGCGCGACATCAACACGCCGCGTCCGCTGATCTACTGGACCGATCTGCTCGCGTCGGCGATCTTGGGCTATGCCGCCTTGGCCGGGGCGATCCTCGCGCCCTCACTCGGCTGGACGATCGCGGTGGGGATCGTCGCGGTGCTGGCGCTCTATCGCGCGTTGAGCTTCATCCACGAACTGACGCATATCAAGCATTCGGCGGTGCCCGGTTTCCGGATGGGCTGGAACCTGCTGATCGGCATTCCGATGCTCACGCCGTCCTTCATGTATGAGGGCGTGCACAATCTGCACCACGCGCGCACGCGCTACGGCACCGCGGAGGATCCCGAATATCTCCCGCTCGCGCTGATGAAGCCGTGGACGTTGCCGGTGTTCCTGCTGGTGTCGATCCTCGCACCCGTGGCCTTGCTGTTCCGCTTCGCGGTGCTCGCGCCGCTCTCGTGGCTGTCGCCCAAGCTGCGCGAGCTGGTGATCGCGCGGTATTCGTCGCTGTCGATCAATCCTTCCTTCCGTCGCCGTGCGCCCGATGGCGAGATCAAGACGCTGTGGCGCTGGACCGAGATCGGTGCCTTCCTGTGGGCGTGGGCGCTGATCGCACTCGTCGCGACCGGTATCGTGCCGCTGCGCGCTTTCGTGCTGTTCCTGATCGTCGCCTCGGGCGTCGCGGTGCTCAATCAGGTGCGCACGCTGGTCGCGCATCTGTGGGAGAACGATGGCGAGGTGATGACCGTCACCGCGCAATATCTCGACACCGTCAACGTGCCGCCGCCGGCAACGCTCCCGGCTCTGTGGGCGCCGGTCGGCCTGCGCTACCATGCGCTGCATCATCTGCTGCCCGGCGTGCCGTATCACTCGCTCGGCAAGGCGCACGCGCGCATCTCCGCCGCGCTGGAAGCAGCCTCGCCCTATCATAAGGCGAGCTACAAGGGGTTGCCGGGACTGGTCGACCGCCTGGTCCGCAGCACGATGACCGTGGGCCGCGCGCGCTAGGCTTTATTCCTCCGTCCGCACCAGTACCGTCTCGCCGATCAGGAAGAACAGCAGGAACGGCGCCCAGGCGGCGAGGAACGGCGGGTAGGCGCCGATATTGCCCAATGCGAGCGCGAAATTGTCGCACACGAAATAGGCGAAGCCGAGCGCCATGCCGATGATCGCACGGACGAATAGCATGCCCGATCGCGCCAGACCGAACGCGGCGATCGCGCCCAGCAACGGCATCAGGATCGCCGAGAGCGGGCTCGACAATTTGTGCCACATCGCGCCTTCCAGCGCCTTGGTCGGGCGCCCCGCATCGGCGAGATCGTGGATCGCCGAGCGCAGCGCGAAGAAGGACAGGCTGTCCGGGTCGACCGTCGCCAGCGTGAACTGATCGGGCCGCACGCCGTCCGCCGCGACGATCGCGCCGAGCGGCGTCAGCGTGCCGCTGGCGACGTCGAAGCGCTTCGCCGGCCAGATCTTCCACGCCTTGCCCGCGCGCACGCCGTTCGGCGCGGTGATGATCGAGGCGAGATTGCCTTTCTCGCGATCATAGATCGTGATGCCGCGCAGCGTCGCGGTATCGCCACGGCCATGAATCTGGTCGACCTCGACCAGATCGTCGCCGTCGCGCACCCAGACGTTCGAGCGGTCGCCGCGATCGATCGGCACCGGACCGAAATCGACATTCTTCCACACCGTCAGCGTCGCGGTGGCGCGCGTGACGATGCGCTCGTTGAACGCGAAGGATATCGCCGCGACGACCAGGCTCGCCACCACCAGCGGCGCCAGCACCTGATGCGCGGAGAGGCCCGAGGCCTTCATCGCGATCACTTCGCTGTTCTGGTTCAGCTGGATGAGCGTGAAGATCGTGCCGAGCAGCACCGAGAAGGGCAGGAAGGTATCGATGATCTGCGGGCTGCGCAGGCTGACATAGCGCCAGATCTGCGCGTCGCCATTGCCGTGATAGGCGAGGATCTGGCCCGAATTGCTGAGCAGATCGAGCGTCTGCAGCACGAGCACGAGCATCAGCAGGATGCCGAACGTGCGCGTGAAGAACATCCGCGCCATGTAGATCGAGATCGTGCGCGACGGGAAAAAGCTCGGGCTCTTCATGCCGGCAGCGCCTTCGCGTCCGCTTCGTCCCCGGATCTGCGGCGGCGGCCGGGCAGATAGCGCCCCACCAGCTTGCCCAGCTTGGCGAAGACGCGCTCGAGCGCGCCGATCGGCTGGCCGCCGGGCACGTAGGCGAGCGTGTAATACATCCAGAAGACCAGCCCGGCGAAGACGCAGAACGGCGCCCAGAGCGCGATCAGCGGATCGAGCCGGCCGAGTTCGCCGATCGAGGCCATATACTGGTTCACCTTGTGATAGGTGACGATGATCACCACCGACAGGAACACGCCGAGCGGCGAGGTCGATCGCTTCGGCGGCACGCCGAGCGACAGCCCGAGCAGCGGCAGCAGGAACATCGAGACGACCTCGACCATGCGGAAATGGAATTCGGCGCGGCTGCTGTCGCGCGCTTCCTCTGTCGTCGCCGAATGGCCGAGCTTGGCGAGTTCGGGCAGGGTGAATTCCAGGTTGCGTCCGCCGCGCTGGCGGAAGCTTTCGAACTTGGGCAGGTCGATCGGCAGGTCGTGCGAGGTGAAGGTCAGCACGCGCGGCGTGATGAAATTGCTGCGATTGTGGATCAGGATGCCGTTCGACAGGCGGAAGATGATCGTATTGGGATCGTCGGTCGCCAGAAACTGGCCGCGCTCGGCGGTGACGCCCAGCCAGTCGCCCTTCTTGGTCTGGGCATGGACGAAGATGCCGGTCAGCTTGCGGCCCTCGTCGGCGCTCTTCTCGATCCGGATCGTCATCTGGTCGCCGAGATGCGCGAACTCGCCGACCTTGATCGAGGCGCCCAGCGCGCCGGTGCGCAGCTCGTAGCGCAGCCGCTCGTAATGGAAGCGGGCATAAGGCTGGACGTAGCCGACGATCGCCAGGTTCACGAGCGCGAGCACGAACGCGAACATGTAAGGCACGCGCAGCAGCCGCGTATAGCTGATCCCCACCGCGCGCATCACGTCGAGCTCGGAACTGGTCGCCAGCCGCCGGAACGCGAAGAGCACGCCGAGCAGCAACCCGATCGGAATCCCCAGCCCGAGATATTCGGGCAACAGGTTGGCGAGCATTTTCCACACCACGCTCACCGGCCCGCCCTCGGTCGCGACGAAATCGAGCAGGATGCGGATGCGGTCGAGCACCAGCAGCATCGCCGCGATCACCAGATTGGCGAGCAGCGGCATCGCGATCAGCCGGGCCATGTAGCGATCGAGGGACTTCATGGGGCTGAGCGAGGGGCCTTGTGGCGGGCGGGGCAGGGAGAGGAGGGGGCTATATCGGCCCCATGCAGCGGCGTCAGCATCTAAGTGCGGATCGCGAACGTCATTCCGCGGCGATCTGTTCCGGGCGGTGCTCCGCCATTGCGTCGTCGATCGCGCGTTCGAGCGCGAGAAGAGTGAACGGCTTGCGCAGCACGGGCCGCCCGCCGAAATCGATCGCGGCGGCATCGCCGGCATAACCGGTAACGAACAACACGGTGCGTGCGGCGTGGCGCGGATCGAGCGCGGCGATCATTTCCGGCCCGGTCTGACCGGGCATCAGTACGTCGGAGAGGATCAGGTCGATATCGGCATTCGCGTCGAGCAAGGCGGGCGCGGCGAAGGGATCGTCGCAGCCGATCGCATGGTGGCCGAGCTCCTCGACCGCCCCGATCGTCGCGGTCAGCACGCGCGGATCGTCCTCTACCACCAGAATGCGCAGCCCGTCGCGATGGGGCCTTGCCGTCGCTTCGGGCACACTCGTGTGGGCAGCGGCGGCCTCCTCCAATGGCGCCGAGCGCGGCAGATAGAGCGTCACGGTCGTGCCGGTGCCGGGTGTCGAATGGATCGCGATCTCGCCGTTCGATTGCCGCACGAACGCGAAGATCTGGCTCAGCCCCAGCCCGGTGCCCTTGCCGACCGGCTTGGTGGTGAAGAACGGTTCGAAGGCACGCTCGACCACTTCGGGCGCCATGCCGCAGCCGGTGTCGGTCACGGCCACCGTGACGTGCTCGCCGGGCAGGCAGGCGCCGACCTCGCCTTCGCTCAGCGTGGTCGATCCGGTCACGATCGTCAGCCGCCCGCGCCCGTCCATCGCATCGCGGGCGTTGACCGCCAGATTGAGAATGGCGTTTTCGAGCTGGTGGCGGTCGGACAGCGTCTGCCACCCTTGCGCGCCATCGATCACCGATACGCTGATCGCATCGCCCAGCGTGCGGTCGAGCAGGTCGGACATGCCGTCGATCACCTTGCCGGGTTCGAGCCGTTCGGGCTTCAGCGCTTCCTCGCGCGAGAAGGCGAGCAACTGGCGGGTCAGCGCGGCGGCGCGGTGTGCCCCTTCGGCGGCGCTGTCGATATAGCGCTCGACGCGCTGGCTGTTCTTCGACGCCAGATTGCGCTTCGCGAGTTCGAGCCCGCCGAGCACCACCGCCAGCATGTTGTTGAAATCGTGCGCGATGCCGCCGGTCAGCTGGCCCACCGCCTCCATCTTCTGCACCTGCCGCAGCCGGCCTTCCTGCTCGCGCAGCTCCGCGGTGGCGGTTTCGACCGCCTCTTGCAGCTCTGCGGCACGCTGGCGCTCATTGTCCGCATCGGCCTGCGCCATCACCCGCTCGCCGACCGCCTGCACGGTCAGCCAGCCGAGCACGACCGCGCTCAGCACGATCAGGACGCCGAACACGGCGAGCACGGTGGCGATCGTGCTCGACTGTGCGACTGATTGCATCGCCACGCCGGTGCGCTGGTCGAGCAGGGCATGCTCGCGGGCGATGATCGCGTTGAGCTCGTTGTCGATCTCGGCCAGCGACGCGCTCTTGCTCGCGGCATAGTAACGCGACAGTGCCGCATCGTTCTTGTGATAGAGCGTGCTCGATGCCGTCACGCCCAGCTCGGCGCCGCGTTCCTCATAGGCACGCCGCAACCGGTCGATCCGCGGCTGCTGCTCGCTATTGTCGTCGGTGACCTGATCGAGCCGGTCGATCTCCTGGCCCGCCAATTGCCACTGGTCGTAATATTGGCGGCCCAGCGACTTGTCGGCGCTGATCACATAGCGGCCGAGCGAAGCCTCCGATCGCGCGATCGTCCCTGACAGCGAGCGCGCGAGGATCATCACCTCGTAGCTGTGCGTCTGCTGCTGCAGTGCGCGGTCGCGCTGGCGGTTGGCTTCGCCGAGCGTGAAGATGAGGGCGACGAGCACGGCCAGGCCGGCCACGCCCATCACGACCAGCGTGACGATCCGCCAGGCTGCGCCGCCGCCCGCAAGAGGCTCGGCTTCGGCCGCGTACCCGCTCATGCGAAACCGTCTACCGCAAGCGGCGACTCGTGAAAAGCCTAGGACGGATCGCCATTTACCGATCTTTGCCGCGAGGGGCGCGCGCGCGAGGTTGCGCATGCCCCCGCCAGGGAGGGATTGTAGAGCGAGATGATGCCTGGTGGAATCACGCCATGTTCCCCCGCGAAGGCGGGGGTCCAGAGTCTCGGGCGACAACGCGTGGGATTCTGGAC